>Ga0315285_10006983_pt1 | contig 11620 bp, 5 predicted proteins | sample YL17G09_36_MG_FD_203698 | JGI IMG/M metagenome (GOLD analysis project Ga0315285, IMG submission 203698) | Sediment microbial communities from Yellowstone Lake, YNP, Wyoming, USA - YL17G09_36 | ecosystem: Environmental > Aquatic > Freshwater > Lake > Sediment | place: USA: Wyoming | collected... | reverse complement strand
ATGGCGTGAGTTACGAGGTCATCGTCTTGCCCGAACGCACCGACATCCCGCTGTCTGTTCTAACCAAGCTGGAAACTCTCGTTCGCGAGGGCGCGACGCTTCTTGGCCCCAAGCCCGAGCGTGACACTTCACTGGCGGATTACCCCCGCTGCGACGAACAGGTCAAAACCATCGCCGCGCGCATCTGGGGTCCCGGCAACGACGCGGAAGCCGCCGGGCGCTCCTACGGCAAAGGCCGGGTCATCGCGGACCGCAAGCGGGTCCGAGAGATCCTCCAGCAGCGCGGCATCGGTCCCGACTTCGCCTACAGCAGTCCAGGAAAACCGGCCGACCTCGACTATATCCACCGCCGCACTCAGGACGCCGACATCTACTTCGTCACCAACACGAAAATGGAAGATGCCGAGGCTGATTGCACCTTCCGGGTCACGCAACGGCTGCCCCAGTTCTGGCACGCAGACACCGGCAAAATCGAGCCATGCACCGACTACAAGCGCGTTCCCGGCGGTATGAAGCTGAAACTGCGGTTGCCGCCCGCCGGCTCGATGTTCGTCGTTTTTTCCGGAGCCGCTCCGGAAACCGATCCGACACCGGAGCCGAAGGCGGACAGCAAGCCTACCGCGCCGCTCGACATCGTCGGGCCGTGGGAAGTTCGCTTTCCCCCGAATCTGGGAGCACCTCCATCGCGCGTTTTCGACGAACTCGTTTCCTGGACCACGATTCCGGATGACGGTATCAAATATTTCTCCGGAACCGCCACCTACCTCAAGGAATTCGAGGTTCCGGCCTCCTTTCTTATCGCTGACGGCCGGATGGAGCTCTCGTTGGGCCAAATCCGCAATGTTGCCGACGTGACCTTGAATGGCAAACCACTCGGGATTCTGTGGAAACCGCCCTATGTTTGCGACGTCACCGGCATGATCCGGAGTGGAAAGAACGAATTGAAGGTGGAAATCACCAACCTCTGGGCCAACCGTCTCGTTGGCGACGCCAAGCTACCCAGGGAAAAGCGTGTGACACGCATCACCCAGCAAGTGCCCATCCAAGGCCCCCACGAATCAGGCCTCCTCGGCCCCGTGCAGTTGCTTCTGACGCTGGCTCATTCCACTTCCTTCGCCGGAGAGAAATGGCTTGATGAGTTCAACGTCGGGGACATCGCCAGTGGCTATTCCGACTCGCGGCCTAACAAATCCATTTCGGACAAGCCGCTTTCCGTGGGAGGTGTCGTTTTCAAACGCGGAGCCGGCACCCACGCGCCGAGTTCCGGCTCGTTCAAGACCGATGGAAGATCCCCGCTGCGATTCACTGCCAAGGTGGGGGCCGACGATTCGGTCGATGGCGTTGGCAGCGTGGTGTTCCAGGTTTTCGGCGATGACAAGAAATTCTTCGACAGCGGCCTGATGCGCAAAGGTGATCCAGCGAAGGACGTGGATGTCGATCTGACGGGACACAAGCAGATCGAATTACGTGTCACCGATGGCGAAAATGGAAATACCTTTGATCACGCGAATTGGTGCGACGCGCGCTTCGTGTATGCCGATTCTCCACCACAACTGGCGCTACGCTGGACGCTGGATCTGCCGCATTTCTCCGGTGAGGCACCCGCAGCACCATCCAAGTTCACCGCGGTCACCAGTCCTAACGGAAAAGTTGCCGCCCATGTGGGCGTCTCAGGCGGGCGCCTCGTCCTGGCCGTCCGACTCGATGGCAAAACCGTGCTCGAGCCTTCGCCGCTCGGCGTCATGGTCGATGGAGTGGATCTCGGTGAAAACGTCGAACCCGGAACATTGGAAACCTACACCACTAACACCACTTACCCTGATCCCCGGGGGCCGGGTTCGCTGCAGGATCAATGCAAGGGAGTGAAATTGTCGCTGCGCTCGAAAGGGTCGGCCAGCGCTTGGATCCTCGATATCCGCGCCTACGACGACGGCGTGGCGTGGCGCTATCTTGTTCCAGGCAGCGGCACCCGCAAGGTCACCGCCGAGGCCACCTCGTTCGTGCTGCCGGAGGGAGCCACCTACTGGAGCCATCACAACACGATAAACTACGAAGGCAATTTCCTTTCGTTCACCGCAAAAGGCAGCTCCGCAATCAAACCGGTGACCATGCCCATAACCGTCGAGCTGCCCGCTGGCGGATTCGCATGCATCACCGAGGCGAATATCATCGGCTACAGCGGAATGACCATCGGTCCGCGCGGCCGGATTCTGACCGGAATCTTCGAAGATGATACGAAAGGCTGGAATCTCGCAGGAAACATCACCACGCCATGGCGCATCGTCATCGCAGTGGACAGCCTGGATGCGTTAGTGAACCAAAGCATAGTCTACAACGTTTCGCCGCCGCCCGATCCCAAGCTGTTCCCCAAAGGGAAGGATACCGACTGGATCAAGCCGGGCTGCGCCTACTGGACCTGGAACATCGGTCAGCGCGACAGCGCGAACTGGGATCGCATTCAAGGTTTCGTGGACGACGCAGCCTCGCTCAACTGCCCATACTATGTCATCGACGATGGCTGGCGTTATGAGCAATGTGGCTGGCATCGTAACGGCAAGGACGAGTGGGTCAGCCTCAAGGAATTCTGTGCTTACGCTGCCAGGAAAAACGTGAAGCTCATGGTTTGGCAACATTCGGGTGGCATCCGTGACCTTGCCGCCCGAGAGGAATTCTTCCGCAATGTTTCGGAAGCTGGTGCCGTCGGCGTGAAGATCGACTTCATGGATGACGAAAGCCAGCAAACGCTCGAGTTCTTCCGCTCCTGTCTCGAAATCGGTGCACGCCACAAGGTCATGATCAACTTCCACGGTGCGAACAAACCCGCAGGTGAGGAGCGCACGTGGCCACATTGGATGACGCGCGAGGCGATCTTGGGCATGGAGAATGGCGGAGGCATCCAGCGCCAGACCTTCGCCGCCCTGCCATTCACCCGCCTCGTCACTGGACCGGCCGATTTCACTCCCGCAGACTTCCGTCCTGGCCCGATGGGAAATTCCACCGCTGGCTCGCAACTGGCGATCGCTGTCGCCTACGCTTCTCCGCTTCTTCACTGGAGTGACAGCGTCAATGCCTACAAGGCCCAAGGCCCCGAGGTGCTGGACTTTATCCGCAATAAACCCGCCGTATGGGATGAGACCAGAATCCTGCCCGGCAGCAAAATCGGCAAGGCTGCGCTGATGGCCCGTCGCTCCGGCGAAGTCTGGTATGTCGCCACGATCAACGGCACCGATCAGGACATGACCCCCGAAATTACAACCAGTTTTCTCGCGGCAGGCAAGTGGGACGCGGTTTCATTCTCGGATGTGCCCGGCGACAAGACCAAGCTTTCCGTGAACAAATCCTCCGTCACCCGCGCCTCGGTGGTTAACGCCCGCATGTCTCCGGGGGGTGGATTTGTCATGGTGATCCGCCATTCGCTTCCGGCCGGGGCTGAGGAGGGCGAGCTTCCTGCTCGCGAAGGGACCCTTCATGTGTTGTCTTTTGGCGTGGGGGCGCCGATGGATGGCCCTCCGGTGGACGACCTCTATGGGCGCGATGCCGGATTTGTCGCGGAGGCTTTGAACCGATCCCCTTCCGCTTGGACGCGGGTTGAGACGACGTTTGTTTCCGGACTGGCTTGCACTCCCGAACGATTGCGCACTGAACTGGAGCGGCTAGGGAAGGCCGCCAGCGCCAGCGATCTTGTTCTCATCCATGCCAGCACGCATGGAACAACAGAGGATGGCTTTTTGCGGCTGGACGGCGCGAAAGGACCGCCAGTCATCAATGCCAACGCTCTGGCCGCCAGTCTAGCCGGATTGCCCTGCCCTTCGCTGGTGACGATCGACGCTTGTATGGCGGGTGGTGCTGTGCGGAGTCCTCTGCCGCCCCGGAGTGCCTGGTTGCTGGGCTGCTCCGAGACGCAATCGACCGGCGGACAGTATGACGATCCGAAGGTTCCTCATGGTTTCCTTGTTCTCGCCCTGTGCGAAGCCTTGCGCGGTGACGCGGATTCCGACCGCGATGGCGTGGTCACCGTTGGCGAATTATGCGCGTGGGTTCCAAAGCGGGCGACGTATTTGGCGCGATTCTCATGCTCTCAGGACGGCGTGGTGGTGCTGCCAGCAGATCTGGCCGCGCTGCCTCTGACGCGCGCGGTTCCCGGCGAACACAAGCCGTTGTGGTCGATGCCGCGGGTGGAATCGCGCAACCCGTGGGGCCTGCCCGATCCGTCGGCTCTGCCTCAAGACGCCAAACCGGCCGCCTCGGCTTGGAGATCGGCATTGTGGCCTCGAGCGGATGGAACGCGGGCGGCGGCTATATCCTCTCCACCGACCACAGCATCCACGACGGCATGCCCTACGAAAATATCATGGCCTACCTAGAAGCGGGCCGCAAATACGGAGTTTATCGAACATGAAACCACTCGAACGCTATCTTATGAATGCAAAACTCTATTACTTTATGAAACCCTGCCTTTCACTTCTCACCGTCACACTGATGGTGCAGGCTGCCAACGCTGTGGACGATGTTCCCAAACGTCTGCCGGACATTCCGACCAGCGCTTCACCCTATTCAGACTATGCGCCGTATTTATGTTATCCCGGATCCGACAAATACTATTCTTTTCCCGGCATCAGGGATCCCTGGGTCTTCAACCGTGCCATGGTTTGGCTGGAGCAGAAGGACGGCGTTGACGGTCCTCCAATCTGCTATAGCGGCGGCGAATCGTTGTGGCTCAGCGGAAAGCAACAGGCCTCCTGCTGGCGTGGCGGAACGATCACGCAGAACGCGGACAACTCGACCACGTTCTCGGCGGCACCTGCCGATGAGGGCGCTAAGCTGCCCTTCTTTACCGGCACGGTTGATCCGGAAATCATGAAGCTCTCGATCGGACACGCCTGCACGTCGCCGTTCCAGTTCAACCTGGAACAACATCCGAAGGCGATTATGGAAGTCACCGATGCGTCCGCGCCCTGGCGGTTCATGGTCGTGCTCAAGGGACGCGAAGGCAAACCTTCCTACATCTGTGACTGGAAGACCGGCACCGGCAAACTGGAGGTGGACCTGCGCCGTATCTATCGGACGCTGGGCTACCAAGGCAATTTCGCCCATGTCTATTTCCTGTTTTCCATCGTCGGACCGCCGGACATGCCCAAGTCCGTGACCTTTAGGCTGCACATGGCCGGGGAGGGGACTGTCATTTCCTCCCTTCCGGTGATCCGGACCGATCAAAGGCAGCGTAAGGAAGGCGTTCCGCTGGCGTGCATTGTCGTCGATGAAAAAGCCAGGAAACTTGGCGAAGGGACGGTCGTGGTTAAGGCCAGAGTGAACGGGAAGACCTATGCGATGAAGGAGACCGGCGGGATCTGGCGGACACGCGTCCAAGACCTGCCCGTGGGCGATCATCGGGCCGCCCTTGAGGCCGAATGGCTCGGGGGCGAAAAGAAACGGGTCGCGATGCTGGACGTGTCCGTCACCGACGGGAAGTTCATTGGTTTCGATCCCGCGATGAATTTACTCACCTACGATGGAAAACCCATGCCTCCGATGACGGGTTCGGAGACCGGCAAGCTGATTTACCAGCATCCCGATACGCCCAACGAGTCGCTGGTGTGCGGTGAAAAGGAATGGAGCAAAGTTGTCGCCGCAGCCAAAGGCGGCAAGTTGGATATAGCCGACCGGTGGTGGGAAGGGCTTACGGAGAAAGACCAAGAAAGGCAGGCGCAGTATCTGGCCTCCTGCGGTTTCGACTTGATGCATTTGAGCAGTTGGTGGCACCACTGGGAAAGGACGGAGTATCTCGACCACGTCGCCCCCTATGGAGCCGAACGACTGGCCGGAACGCTGCGCGCCAACAGGAAGCACGGCGTATTCTTGTATTTCAATCTGGCGAATCACCACCCGACGGAAGACGGTTGCGTTCCATACCAGCAGCAGGTGGACGCGGGAATCCAGAAATGGTCCTACGCGCTGGATTCCGGCTGGGTCAAGACCTACTTGGGCTACGCAGCCGCCTTTGCGCGGCTCTTTAGCGACGAGACGTCCTTGCTGGCGGTCTCCGCCAACGGCGAACGGGATAGGAACTCCTGGGAGGGCAGCCGTGACTTTGTGAACCACACCTATGACATCTATCGCGCCGCGGACCCGAACCATTTGGTCATCACCGAATTCGATACGTTTGAAGACCCCATGGCCTGTACTGCGTTCAAGCCGAAGCCCTCCGGTTTCCGGACTTACACTTGCCACGACCGTGATCGGCCCTACGCCGAGCTGAACATCCGTTTGATCCCCGGCAAGTACAAAGTGGAAATGATGCGTCCCCACCCCTACCAGGCGGAGGGGAACTTCTGGGGTTTCTTGCCGGTGGAGCTTCATGGATACAAAGGCGACTCATATACCCCGAACCGCGACCAGGGCAAGCTGTTGCAATCGCCCAAGGCACTGGCCCACTACCGCTTGCTGACACGCGAGGAAACCTATTTGGCGCTGGTCTATCGACTGCCGATGTGCATGTCGTGGGGCGAATGCATCATCGAAGACGAACGCAAGGTGCATAAGGATGTGCGGCAACGCGTGAACTGGACGCAGGAGTGGAAACCGGCTCCGGTGGCTATCCGCGTGAAGGCAGTCAGGGACAAATCTATTGAACCCGATCTCCGTGGCTGCGCCCGATTGATCGATGAACCTTACAATTACGAGGAAAGAATGAGCGCCCTTTCCCTGGAGACCACCTATCTATGGGGAAACACGCCCGTTCCCGACGGTGTCGCGCACGTCATTGATCTCAACAAGCAGAGCAGTCTGAATCCCGCTTTCGCTTCGGACGGAGGCGATCTGCCCGACTGGTTGAAAGACCTGCGGCCAATCGTAGTGCCGGGGGGACAAACACACTATGCGTGGAGCCGCGACGGCCGGACCTTGCTCGCCTACCTGCCCGAGCAGATTCCGGGAAGCACGATGAAGCTTCAGGGGTTCCCAGACGGACCTTTGCGCTACATCCTCTACGACCTCGACAAAAAGGATGCCGTTGCGACGGGCAGTTTTCAGAAAAACAGCGCTTTGACGTTGCCGGAGAAAGGAGACAGCTTCTTCCTGCTGGTCACGCCGTAGGGATGTCCAAAAGTGGCTGGGATATCAACTAACACCCCGCTTCCTTCGCCGTATTGCCTTGCTCCACCGCGTGGCCCGCACGCATCAGCAGGAAATCACCATGAATCATAAATAATGAAACACACCACCATGAAACATCCCATAACCCCCGGCCTCGCCGTGCTGGTGTCATCACTCACCATTCAAGGAGCGGAACCCAAGACCGGGCCTAACATCCCGGCGGCGGACAAGACCAATCCCGCCGGCCAGTGGCGCTCGGAGCCGCCAGCTGATTGTCCGTTCAAACCCTCGGCGTCGCTCACGGGTATTGAGTTCGCCGGTCGCCACAGTGACTATCGTTGCGGAGACACGTTCTATCCGAGCTGGGCGAGCGACGGCAATCTGTATTCGCCGTGGACCGACGGCAAGACGGATGGCGTGGTTTCTCAATCGGGCAAAGGTGCGAATGCCCAGACCGGCCATGCCGTGATGATCGGCGACGATCCCCTGAAGCTTGAAATCCGCAACACGTCCGCCCCGAAGGGATTGGAGAGGGCATAGATCCCGCCGCCCGGTGTGGCCGCCATGCCGTAGTATTGGTCGCACATGTGGTCATAAAGCGCGCGGTGGCGTTTGATGAAGAGAATCTTGTCGAAGTCGAGGAGCGGATTGGCGAACGCGATCTGGCGGCGGAGACGGCAGGCGCGCGTATAGAGCAGGCGGCGGGCTTCGGCGTTCTTGACATCCGTCGAGGAGGCCGCGGCCCGCAGCTCGGCCAGGTCTTTCTCGAACACCGCGAACTTCGCGTCCGCGGCCGTCTTTTTCAGATCCTGAAGAAGTGCGGCGGCGCGGCGCAATACCACGTCGCCCGGATCGCGATCGGCCTCCTCGATGAGAGACTCCGGGTGATAAGTTTCATCTGCCCGGGTCTTGATGGCATCCCGCGCACGCAAGTCCTGCATCAGCGCGGCGTATTGCCGATTCCATTCCTTTTCCATGTTCGGGTTGGCGGGCGGGGCTTCCGTCTCCGCGCGAATCTCAGCGGATGATGGAATCACTCCGCAGACAACCAGAACCAGCACCCATATCCCGGCGTACAATCTGAAAGGCATTTCCAGTGTTTCTCCCTCGCGTGGACCAGGGCGTCCAACTCAATCTCAAGAAGCAGGCCGGCCAGGGGCCAAGCCTCAACGCCTGCGAACGGCTCGGCGCAGTCTCAAAGGGAGAGAACATATTCCACCAAGTCGTTCAATTCGTCCTTGGAAAGCCCGCGGGTCGAGCCGTGCTCATCGTTGGGGTTATCCACAGTCAGAAGATCCTGGAGATTGCCGGCCCGGCCGTCATGCAGATACGGCGCGGTCCGCCAGACCTCGACAAGCGCCGGCGTGTCGAAGGCCTTATCCTTGTCCATACCGGTCCCCGTGCCGATGTTGTAAGTCTTCATGTTGGTATGATAGGGGCCGCTGTGGCAAGCCGCGCAGCCGGCCTTGTCGAAGACCGCCTTGCCGCGCTTGGCGGCCGGCGTCAGCTTGCCATCGCGCGTCAGGCGCGGACTGGGAACCGGCTTCATCGCCTTCAGGTATTCGTCTATCGCCTTGGCGTCCTCATCGGGGCGGACGGCGAACAGGATGAACTTGATGCCGGAGCGGACGGCGTACTCCGCGTCCTCGCGCACGCCGAGGCTCATCACGGGCGGGGTCGCATGCGCCAGAAGCATGCTCTTGGTGTTCTTCGGGTTCCCTATGCCATCGTTAAGCAGATCCCAGTTCAGGCCGTCGGCGCGGGAGTCGGGATGGCAGCTGGCGCAACTCTGCCATTGCTGGAAGCAGAGGCCGGCGTCGTTGAAGAGCATCTCGCCTTTGCGAACGGGGGTTAGCGGAACCTTGGGCCCCAGAGCCAGCGAGCGGACGGAAGCGGTGGAGGAACTCTCGATATCAACCGCGGCGACGCTGTCGGTGTAATACTCCGCCGCGAAGGCCTTCCTGCCGAGGACGATCAGGCCGCGCGGGCCGTTGCCCGCAAGCTTGATCCGGCGGCGCAGGCCCACAAGGAACGAAAGGTCGTTGGGCACGTCGGCCGCGGCGCCGGTGACATCATTGACGCGCTGGCCCAAGGCCGCCTTGTCGAGCTTCTCGTGGAGGGCCGCGCGGTCAATCACGCTAAGCTCATGGGTGGCGGCGTGCGTGACGCACAGCAGCCGGCCATCGGGGGAACAGGCGACGCCCCAGGGGTTGGCGCCGCCCAGGTCAACGTCGTCGAGCAGCACGGTGTTGACCAGCTTGCGGCCGGCGACCTCGATGACGCTCAGGGCGCTGGTGTTCATCCAGCCCCGCTCGAGCTGGGTCGTGGGAATCTGGTAGCGTCCCAGGGTGTGCGTGACGTAAACATACCTGCCGTCGGGCGAGATGCAGAGACCGCGCAGGCTTGTGCTGCCGTTGGGCAGCGTGAGCGCTGCCGTTTGACGCATGGCCTTGAGGTCAATAACGCTCACGCAAGCGGCGACCACGTCGGAAGTGGCCGCCACGCCGGGCAGGTGGTTGGCGACAAAGAGCAATGCGCCATCCCCGGTGACGGCTGCGGCGACGGGCTCGCGGGTGACGGCGATCCTGGCCACTTCCTTGCCGGCGGCCAGATCAATCACGGACACGTCGTTGTTAAAGCGATTGCACACATAGAGCGACTTGCCATCGGGGCTGAGGACCGGCGCCGTGGGCGTGTGGCCGGCCGCGATCTTGCCGGTGACCTTGGCGCTGGCCGTGTTGACGATAAAGACCTCGCCGGCCGCAGCGGCGCCGGTCACGTAGAGGCGCGATCCATCAGGCGACAACACAAGGCCGCCGGGCGAAGACGGCAGCGCAATCCGGCGCGCCGCCTTGCCTCCGGCGACGTCGAACACCGCGACACTCCCGGCGGTGGCCTCGGCGATATAGAGGTTCTTGCCATCCCGGTCCGCGGCCAGAGCCAGGGGTGAGAGATAATCCTCTCTTCCGGACGACGTCTCGGCCATGGCCATCGCCACCCCGATCATGAGTGTTATCCCTAGTCCAAGTCGGCGTGATCTCATCCACATAACTTCATGCTCCTTTTTCAGATGCGTTCCTCTTCGGATGCGTTCCTTTTCAGAACGAGGGGGCGGATCAGAGTTCTCAGCCCGGTTCACCAAGCGCTTCCACCGCTTTGCGCATACCCTGCAGGTCACTGGCCTCAATCTTGATGTCGCCGCCGCGCGCGTTCTCCTGCGCTTGCGCCACGCGGCGCGCCCCGACCAGCATATGCGTCACGCCCGGCTGCGCCACCGTCCAGGCGATCGCCAGCTGTGCCGTGGTGCAGCCGTATTTCTCCGCCAGCGTCTTGAAGCCGGCCAGAAGATCGAGCACGCGTTTTCGGTTCTCCCGCTTATACCAGGGGTTCCACGCCTCGTTGGCGCGGAAATCACCCGGCTTGAACTCGCGGTCCATTCCCACTTTGCCGGTCAGGAGCCCCTGTTCAAGGCCCATGTACGTCAGCGTGGCGATATTGTGTTTGCGGCAGTACGGCAGGATGTCTTTCTCCGGGCCGCGGGACAACATGCTGTACCGGAACTGGTCGCTGGCGACCGCGCCGCACCGGCAATTCTCCCGCAGCTCGTCGAGCGAGACGTTGGAGACCCCGATCGCGCGGATCTTGCCCTGGTCTTTGAGATTCATCAGGCACGCCATCGTATCGGCGATGGGTGTCTTGTCGGGTGCGGTGGACGGCCAATGCGTCTGGTACAGGTCAATGTAATCCGTGCCCATGCGGCGCAGGCTGTTCTCCACTTCGATCCGGATCGTGTCGGGCCGGAGGCTGCGGTAGAGCGATCTGCCGTCGAATTCGGTGAAAAACGAACCGCGTTGGTCATCCCACCACAGCCCGCACTTCGTCGCGAGCACGACCTTGTCGCGCCGGCCGCGAATCGCCTTGCCAACCACGATTTCGCTGCGGCCGAAGCCGTACGCCGGCGCGGTATCAATGAGGTTGACGCCGGAATCCAGCGCGGCCCGGACCGTGGCGACGGATTCGTTGTCATCGGTGTCCGCGCCCCAGATGGAGCCGCCGCCCAATACCCACGCGCCGAGTCCAACGACCGAGGCTTCGATTCCCGACTTGACCAGTTTGAGATACCGCATGACTGTGTTTCCCCTTCAGTGGATCGGCCAGGCTGTGAGTCCTTAGTGCAAACGGGACAGGGCACTCTCAGATTCGGAAGACCCTGGACCCATACAGGCCAGGCTTGATTGTGCATTCTTTGACTGCCCGCGAGCAAGTCTTTTTCCCTGGAGTGTTTTTCCTGGAGTGTTTTTCCCAGGAGCCTTTGCCGGCGGCGCGGCCGATGAGGTGGGCCGTGGGGCAGCGCGCGGGCGCACGTGGAGGGCCGCGACGACGCCCTGGCGAAGGCGGTTCCGCCCGCCGCCGCCCGCAGAGGACTTGCACCTCCTACATACGAAGCATGCCTGGTGTTCTTTGTTGCGAACGCAAACACTTTACCGCGAACAGTTTCGCGAACAGTGTTCGCGGTTCGGGATCGGTA
>Ga0315285_10006982_pt1 | contig 11621 bp, 14 predicted proteins | sample YL17G09_36_MG_FD_203698 | JGI IMG/M metagenome (GOLD analysis project Ga0315285, IMG submission 203698) | Sediment microbial communities from Yellowstone Lake, YNP, Wyoming, USA - YL17G09_36 | ecosystem: Environmental > Aquatic > Freshwater > Lake > Sediment | place: USA: Wyoming | collected... | reverse complement strand
GAATTTGAATGCCCAACGGTGTTAAATTCACTTTTTCGAACATATGTTCACTTTTTCGAACGATAAATACTGTAACACTATATTAATCTTTCTTACATAAGAAGAAAAAAAGCCTCAAATCATAAATTGACTGTAACAGCAGGAACCCATCTTGATTGTGTGACGGGAAAAAAGTATCTAATAACAAATAAAACTAAGCAGGATAAGCTTAACACGACTCTTAGACTAATAGCAGAATATAAAAGATAAAATATCCTATCTCTAGTATAATGGAGGTGTACAGTCATGAAGAGTATTTTTCCACAACCAATACTAAATCTTTCTGAAGTGAATATCCCTTTCAGCGGAGTAAAAGGCTATATTGTTCAAGGAAAAAAAGAACAGGTTGTGTTTATGGAATTTGAAAAAGATACAGACGTACCAGAGCATTTCCATGAAAGCCAATGGGAAATTGTCTTAGAAGGAAAAGTTGATTATTGGGGGGATGGGATAAAACATACTTATAAAAAAGGGGATAGATTCTTCGTTCTGAAAGGAAAAAAACATTCAGCAAAAGTCTACGCTGGCTATTGCTGTATAATGTTTTTTAATCAAAAAAATAGATATAAAATGAAATAAAAATCTTTTTGTTATTGATTTTATTGATCTTTATATACCAGCGATTTCAGTATTTTAGCATAAGGTTGGTTTTTTTAAAGAAAAAGATGCTATGAACTAATAGATTTTACCATAAATCACAATATATATAAGATACTATAACTATACTACATGTGAGGAGAAATATATGATAAATATTGTAGAAGAATGTGGTAGAAATGCAGGAAGAATATGGGAAACTCTTCGCTTGCACGGATCTCTACCAGAGCCAAGGCTGATAAGCCTTACAAAATTAAAAGAACATGAATTTTATGCAGCTATTGGATGGCTTGCACGAGAAAACAAAATTTACAAAGACGGAAATATGTTCAAACTTGGTGAGACAAATCTAACAAATAAAATCGGAGGCGCAGCTGGTAAATTATATACAACATTTGAAACAACAAAAGAAGGCGATGTATCAGAAATGCCACAAATGACAGAGATGGATCCAAAAGATGTCCATGCTGCACTCGGATGGCTAGCTAGAGAAAATAAAATAGAAGCAATGGTACCGATACCAAAAGAATATAATGTAAGATTCAAATAAAACTTAAATTGAATTAAGTTTTGAATAACTGAAAATAATACAGAAGTTGATGAGTTTAATTGTTATCAATTTTAAACTCATTCTTTCCCTTATTTTCAATATCTTTTTATCCTAATTATTCAGATGGTTGGTTTTTTTAAAAACAAGATACTATCATACAAATTGCTTTAGATGAAATTAAGCTAATAACAACTTGTAAAAAAGAGTTCACTACCAAATCTTTAGAGAAACATAAAAAAAAATTTATGACATGGAACTAAACCAATATTCAAAGTTATTTTCTTCAGAATATTAAAATAGTTTCTAAAGATAACTATACTGAAATTTAAGGAATAAAATTATTCCTCGGTAGTTTAAGGAACAATTTATTTATGCTTTGAAACAGAGGGTATAATGGAGGAATAAATGTATGATGCCTGGACGTATGAATCCTAGACAAATGAACCAGATGATGAAGAGGTTTGGCATTAACGTAAAAGAGATAGAGAACGTGCAAAAAGTGATAATTCAAACTGATACAAAGGATTATATTTTTGACGATGCAGATGTAACAATGATGGATGCACAGGGACAAAAAACCTTTCAAATAATAGGCAAACCACGTATTGTTGAAAGAAAAGAGAATATTCCAAAAGAAGATATTGATTTAGTTGCACAACAAACCGGTAAAAGCGTTGAAGAGGCAAAAAAGGCACTAGAGGAAACAAAAGGGGATATAGCTGAAGCAATTATAAAACTCACTCAGTGATATAATTGATTACATTTTTTTGTTAGGAAACATATAGTTAAAAATAGAAAGAGAACAAATTTTAAATCGGATAAGAGATTAAATATCTTATAAAATGATTAAGTATAATATTGTAATAGTAGGAGCTGGACCAGCAGGAAGCTATTTAGCATACAAATTAAAAAACCAGGATATTGATGTATTACTTTTAGAAAAACAGTTATTTCCAAGGTATAAAGTCTGTGCTGGAGGACTATCAAAGAAAGCTTATGATATTTTATTTTCAGAAAATAAGGATATAAAAAATATTGTTGAAAAAACAGTAAAAAAACAATTATATATTCGAAACAATAAGTTTACATCTACAGAGCCAGGAAAAGAATTAATTTACATGACTTATAGATCCAAACTTGATAATTTTCTAGTGAAAATGGCTGTAGATAATAAAACAGTATATTTTAGGGACAATGTTTCTATTAAAAAAATAGATAGAAAAGATAACACTATTTCGTTTTTAGAAAAAAACAAGGAAAATAAGGTAAGTTACGATGTATTAGTCGGTGCATGGGGAGTTAATGTTTTCTTTAACAAGCTTGTTGATTTATATCCATTTGAACGATTTGATTTATCATCTTCCTGGGAGGGACCTGTAGGACCAAAATTTAAAGAATATTTTGATGAGTATTATCTTTGTCAGATAATGCAAAGGTATCCTGGTTTTGTCGCATACATTTTTCCTAAATCTGAATTGATAACTGCAGGTCTTTTTACATCGCTGAATCCATTTCCAGCTGTTTGGAAAAATATGTGGAATGATTTTATGGATTTCTGGGGGCTTGATAAAACTATAAAACCGCATTATGCAGTAATTCCTATAAGAGACCTTAAAAAACCAGTTGCAAAGAATAATATTTTGCTAGTGGGGGATGCAGCTGGATTAGCAGATCCTTTTACAGGAGAAGGTATGTATTACGCTTTTATTAGTAGCATGATTGCATCTCAACATATTATCAATTTTTTCAAAAAAGAAAACTATGATCTGGCAAACGAATACAACAAAAATATTGATTTAAAATTGTCAGATGTACTTAAATGGGCAAGGTTGTATGAAACTCTTTTTCATTGTTTTCCAAATCTTTCGTTTTGGTTTGGTTCAGAATGTAGTCCAGGAAATAAGATTGTAAATTCATTTATAACTGGTGAAATCAAGTATAACGAAGTTAAGAAAATAATAAAATGTTTTAGTAAATGAATTCTAAAAGATATATCAGTCAATAAATGTCGTCTATAAATCTCAATTTTTTTATTTTTAGAAATATTTAAGTTTAATAAAATGATTTAACATCAAATATTTGGGGAGAAACGGAAAAAATAGATTATTGTTAAACATAGCAAGTACAATTTTTAATGCTCTTGCTAATTGAAATTTAATAAAAAATTGAGGTAAAGAACATGAAGGAAGAGACATATGGAATTGTTTGGGGAACAGTATTGCTTATTATCGGAATAATTATACTCCTTATTGCTTTTTCAAATATATCTGGAATTTTGCAAAATCCATCTCAAAAAATAGAGGAATGGGTTCCAACAGAAATCAGAAGTCCTACTGCAGCTTTTAGTTGGAGATCTCAGGGGACTTCTATAGGTTTTATAGATACATCCGTAAAAGGGGATGCAGAAATTATTAATTGGCAATGGAACTTTGGTGATGGTTCAACAGATAACAAGAAAAATCCAACGTATACATATTCAGAAAATGGAGATTATACTGTTTTTTTACAGATTGAAGATGGAAATGGTAAATCAAGTAATGTTCAAGCAAGTGTAACTATTAATGAGGAATCAAACCAAGGTCAAACACAGGTAAGTTCATCTTTTGATCTAGGTCTTGGATCAACATTTAAAAGATTTGCAGTAATAACTCTGTTTGTATCTCTATTTGCCGTTCTTGTTATGATTGGTGGAAGGTTTTTAATTGCAGGTTGTCGACTTTTAAGACCAATGCCTAAAACATTCAAAGTTAATATAAAACCAAATGATATGGAATTTGAAGTCCCAGATAAACCAAAAAAAGTTATTGAAGAAGAAAAGAAGAAATCTTGGTTTGGTAAAAAATAATTGAATAATTGAAAATTTTATTGCTTTTTATCAAGAGAATCTAGTACTTTTTCGATTTGGGATGATGTATTTTCAATAGATCCAGATGTATCTATAATATTCCAATTTTTTACAAGCATTAGAGATTTTTTTCGGACCTTTACAAACTCAGTAAGAGTTTCAAACATCTCCTTTTCATCACGTTTTTCGATTCTATTAACTAGTTCTTTTGGTGAGGCATCAAGGAAGAACATATATTCTGATGTAGGAACAAATTTATAAAAAAAATTGTAAGTAATTTTTGCAAATTTTGAAGGTAGATATGCAGTCCCTACAAGGTAGCGTACCATGATAAGTGTATCACACTCTTTTTTTCTATAATATTTTCTTACTGAACGTAGAACATCAAGCATATAGTAAATCGAAGCTTTCAGCTTGTTAATTTTTCCTTCCCCATACAAAGCTTTTTTTGCTTTTCTCCCAAAAAAATTATCAGACTCAGGATGCGATCGAAGAATTACTTTCTCACCGTTTTCTTCGTATCTCTTTTTAATAAAGAGAGCATGTGTATCCTTTCCTACACCATCAAGCCCATCTACCACTATGAAACGCATATTAATATCACAAGAACATTGCTAAATAGAAATATATTGACGCTATAAAAGGTACCGATAAATTATCAAGTCCCTTTGGAGTTATTGTTTCAGCTATTGTAGACATTAAAGCAATGATTATTAGAATAATCACTACTTTCATTGTTATAGTAAATTCATAAAATATGAGTGCAACTATAAACATAATAAAAGAAAAAACAAACATCGATATTGAACCGATATAGCTTTTTTGATCGTTATAAATGTCATACTTTTTCTTACCATACCTTGACCCAATTAGTGAAGCAAAACCATCACCATATGACATAGCCAGTATTCCAATTGCAATAACAATTTTATTATCAAAAAACACGTATGCTAAAATAGTCCAGGCTATAGCGTAATACACAAGACCCATTCCATGACCTGCTGCAGATGTTTTTCCTCGGATTGATTTTACTGGAGTATAGGGACTCATCAAAATAGTAAGGAGAATAAATGGGCCTGCAGTTAAAAATGTCATTATTTCCTTTGTTTGAAAAATTGGAAGAATAAATGCGATATTACCTGTCATAATGTGAAGAAATTTTCTACTTTCCGTTGGGTATTTATTTAGTAATTTTTCAGAAACAATCAATAAAATTGCTACATAGATGTATACAAGTGCTACTCCTGCTAAATCGTTTTGAATCATAAGTCTTTCACATATCTATTAATATGTAATATATTATATGACATTATTATAAAACCTTATCTATTCTAATAATAAAACTGATGGAAAATTAATCCAAACTGTTAAAGACAATATAAAAATATTTATATCTATATAAAATATGATATATGTTCCATATATGAAGCCTATAAATAAACATTCATTAATCTTTGCAATTATAGCTATGATATTTCTTTCATCATTTAGTATTAATGTATCCTCTGAAGAATATAATGCTAGTGACATTGAAGATTTAGATTTTAAACAAGAGATACATATCCCAATAGATACAAGTCTAGATGAAGCAAAGTTTCAACCAATTGATATAAGAGTAGATTTTAATAATCCTTGTTGGGCAAAAAATGATATAGTTAATTCAGTACATGTCTATTATGATGATGGTTTAGAACTAAATGAAATAGAATCACAGATTTACGATTTAAAATATATAGATGAAACTCATATTAAATCCTGTAATCTTGTTTTTTTAATTCCTAAAGATGCTAATGGTAAAGAAAAATATTATGTTTATTATGATTCATCCCAGACAAGACCACAGGAATACATTGATCATATTACTCTTGAAGATACGCATTTTTTTTATGAACCTATACCTGGGCAAAAAATTGATTTTGATTACTATCAGATTAAAGAAGATGGTTTCATCATATATTCTATAATTCAGAAGGGAGAACTGCTTGGAAATCCTGTAGCACATGCAATTGCAAAATTCAAACTAGGATCAACAGAGGTTGAAACCGATAAAATTGACCAGCTCGGAATTTTTGATATGAGATATGGGATTAAGGACTATCCCTGGTATTATGGCTCTTCTTGGGCAGAAAAAGTAAATAAAAATATTCTTGTCGATGGTAATCTAATGGTCCGAATGAGAATTGAATGTATTTCGCCTAGTGGAGATATTAAAACTGATAATATTTACACATATTATTATTGCCCAAGTGAAACAAAAAAAATAGTTGTAAATACAAATCATGAAGTAATAAAAACAACAGATATTGAAGATCCAATTGCTATTGATGGATCATATGCTGGGATTGTTACAATAAAATCTAGAAGTGCGTCGATTAAAAAAATGAATGTAGGGGAGATTCTACCTATTCTAAATATTTATGGGGAAGACAACGTAATTAAAGAATATAATTTCCCTAAAGATCCAGATTCACCGGAAACAGAGTACATTCTTACCACAGAAGATGATTGTGACCTAGGAGAAAATGCATGGGTCTGCTTAAACGATCCTTCTAGTGGTAAAGCCCATGGCCTTATATTTAGCTCAAACACTGGACTAGTTAAAGGAAAAGAGGATGGAATTCAGGTTAAAGCTTATGCAATTCAGAATGTTAAATTGCCAGGGCTTGAAGCAGATAGTGGTACTTTTCTATGTACAAGAAACGCATATGAAAAAGGTGGAGTGCAAGATACAGTTCTATCAAAGGGTTTTATTGTAAACTATGATGTAGAGTTTATATCAGTTGAAAAAGGTGGGTATACACAAATCGATTCTGAATCACAAATATTTCAAACTCTAATCAAGGGTGTTCCAATATTTAGGGGAAATGAATCTGAAGGAAAAAAAGGAGAAAAAGAGAGATATTCACTTACTACATTTGTTCATTTTGCACCTTCAATTCCTTTGGGTTCAATGCTATCAGCAGCGCTAGGGAAGCCTTTTTCTTATATTTATGCTGAGATTTACAAAAATAACTATTTAAGGTCTTCGGGATCAGTAGGTAGAATTTCATTAGGTGCTATTGATTTTAATCTAGAAGGGATGAGTTTATTACAAAAAATTAAATATTTTTTAGGACTATTTGATTGGAGGAATACTTCTCTTTTCAAAAAGATAAAGTTTCCAGATTTAGAAGCTGGTATATATGTTGTAAAGATATACAAAGAAAATCCATTTTTTGCAAAAGAACGACAGTATATTGGTTTTGCAATTGTTGACCTAAAAAATAATGATAGCGTTAATATTTTTTATAGACCTCAAGGAAACATTAAACTGTCTGTCTCTGATCAGAACAAAAAGGGAATTGAAAATATTAAATTTTATCTTTTAAAAGACGATGGAATTATTGCAGACGCGATTTCTGATAAAAATGGAACAGTAATTCTAAAAGCTCCTTGTTATCCACTCAAACCTTATACGTTAAAAGTTATTTATAAAGGTTTTTTAATTGAAGAAAAAAAGGTTACTCTTGGTTTAAAAAATCGTTTTATCCAGTTAAAAGAATCATTTTCAATTAAAAATTACAAGTTAAACCTTGAATTAAAAGATACATGGGGTTTTCCTCCAGCTGTTGAGGTTAATCCAATTCTAACTAGTAGTGAAATGATTGAGCCGATACAAATAACTGCAGATAAAAATGGAGAAGGAAAATACCTATTTGCAAGTCTTTATCAAGCTAAGTATACTCTTAGTATGAGTTATAAGTCTTTTGATGTAAAAGAAGATTTTTCTATTGAAGAAGATAAATTTATCAATTATCTTTTTCCAGCTGAATATGAATTAGATTTAGAGGTTATGGATTCCTATGGTGATCTTCTTTCAAATTATAAATTATCTTTATCAAGAAATGGAAGGATGGAAGAAGGATTGATTGATGAAAATGGGAAAGTAAAAACTTCTGTTCCTCCAGGTAGATATAAAATAACAGTTTATTTCCAGGATGAAAAAATAGCCCAACAAGAAATTGATATAAGAGAAGATAAGGAAATTGATATATTAACTTCGCAAGAATCCTTTCTTCACTCGATCATAATCTATCTAGGAATTGTTTTGGCTATATCCTCAATTTTATTTATGATTTTGAAAAAAAAGGTATATTCTGCAATTAATCTATTTGTAATTGCACTTCTTGTCATAGCATTTGTTTCACCATGGTGGATTTTAAACGGCGATGATAAAACTACATCTACCACTACTAAGACACTGTTATTTCCATCAAAAATTGTTACTTTAAACTCATCTCCAGATGTTCTTGGTGGAGATGTAAGTCAAGTACCAATTGAAGTAACCATGGTTCTTAGTCTGCTTTCTGTGTTGGTCGCTGTTTCATGTTTAATGATTTTCTTAACATTATTTATTAAAAATAAAACTAGAAAAACCGCATCATTATTTTTATTTTTAAGTATTGTACTGTTAATTGTTACACTTTCAATATTTTTTTATGCAATGTCACAGTTGACCCAAGTTGGTGTTGGTAGCTTTACAGGTAGTGGCAATCTTGAAACAAATCTACCAGGAATATCTGAAAGTAAGATTTTACCATGTACATGGGGACCTGGAATTGGATTCTATTTTGCACTAATAGCTGTTATAATTCTTGTTATCGTCTTTTGTTATTTGATTAAGACAAAAATTTCTAAAAAATAAATGCTACCATATAGAAAAAGCATTAATGGTTATCATTCATAGAAGAATATAACAATATTAATATCAATGCCTTTTATTATTTTATATCTATTAATTAATTTTTACTCTTATCTTGACAATATAGAAATGTTTAATACTATGCAAATACCACGTTTTAACTAATAAGGTGAGGAAATTTCATGGATTTAGTAGCAGTTATGAATATTGTAGCAGGGTTAATACTCTGTATAGGGATTTTAGAGGCGATACCTGCAATGGGAAAACATTTGGCAAAACTTGCAAAATGGCTTGGTGGGTTCCAAACAATCATTGGAATTATAGCAATTATTCTTGCAATTGTCTGGTGGTCATCAATTCAAAGCATTGTCGCAATCATCGCAGGGCTCATCTTGATAGTAGGGCTTCTGCCTGCGATACCTGCAATGGGCACACACCTTGAAAAACTTGCAAAATGGCTCGGGTCATTTCAAACTATTATTGGAATAATTGCCATAGTGGTAGGTATCTGGAGATTACTCTAATCCATTTTTTCTTTTTTTTGATTAATAGAATTCTATAATTTCTATTTAAAATTATTAGTTAAATAAGTAGATAGATTTGTAGTATTATTTATTATTATATAAGAAGATAGTGGATTATTTAACCTTAGCAATAATACTCCTTTAAGGAATGGAGAAATAAAGAAAAATCAAGAATTTCTTATATCTTAGGAAAAACTATATATATTAATACAGTATTAATATCACATTAAGGTGACATTAATGGTCCAGGCAATTATTAATATTGATGAAAAGACAAACAGAATTTTGAATATTTTAAAAGCAAAATATGGATTAAAAGACAAAAGCAAAGCAATTGATCTTATGGCCCAACAATATGAGAAAGAACTTCTTGAACCTGAACTTCGCCCAGAGTATATTGAAAAGATGAAGAAAAGACAGAAAGAAAAAACTGTTGAAATTAAAGATTTTAAAAAGCATTTCGGACTGAACGATAATGTATAAATTATTCGTAAGGAACTCTGTAGAAACGATTTTTTTAAAACTCGCAAAGAAAAACTCGAAACAAATAGAAATTATATATAAGAAAATCGAGGAAATACGAAAAAATCCACAGCATTATAAAAATCTCAAGAAACCCCTCCAACATTTGAAAAGAGTGCATATCGACAAGAGTTTTGTCATTGTGTTTTCAGTTGATGAATTAACAAAAACAGTGATTATTGAAGACTATGATCATCATGATAAAATATATTGGTAGTTTCTCATATTAAATCTTGATAGAATTTTATAACTTTCCTGCGAACTCGTCAAGTTTTGCTTCCCAACCTTCCATTAAGCCGTTTCCAGCTTGAACATCTTTTCCAACCTTGAAATCCACTTCCGCTATTTTCACCATCTTCTTTTTTGAGAGTAGTTTTTCCATTTTGTAAAGCCGGTTCTTTTTCATTCCATGAGTGTTGATAATACCATACTTTTTTTCTTCCATCCCCCCAAGTCCCTTCATGAAATTCTTCATGTTCTTCTGGAGGTTTAACGCCTCTGCTGGAGCGGAGAAAACATATAAGTCTGCCTTGGACATGTTAGCAGGATTTGCTTCATCAGTTTTAAAAATCTGTATCTCTTCTCCTCGCTCCTTCAGCTTTTTTACAAGATAATCGACAACCTTTTTTCCGTTACCATATCTTGACCAATAAACAATGACGTATTTCATCAGTTCACCAAAATGGGAATCAGGTTCCTATATAAAAAACAAGCAGAACGTAAAATCGTAAAGAAAGCACAATGCTCGATTATTGTTACATTATCACGTCGTGTTTCATAATTATTCGTTTACAAATTTATTGTTTCAATAAGAAAGATTGAATGCTCACATGATTAAAACAACAGGAATAAAATTTATTTTAACTAATGTTTTTCAGAGCAGGAGAAAAAGTCAAAGTATGCTCTTATTGGGAATTGTACAGGTCAACAGGAGAGATTTCAGGAGAGTTTAACAATATTCATTCAATGTTTGGCTAACGCACTTAGTGTTTTTTTATGACCATCTGCTATTTTAATGATTTCTCGAAATTCTTCATCTGCAATTTTTTTTCTAGTTTCTTCTGAAATGTTATCTTTCAAATTTTTTAATTTTGCCATACCTAATCCACTCTTTTAATTCATCTTGAGAATAATAGTTTTCTCTTATACCAACATTACCTTAACATTATTTACTGTATCAGGTATATTAAATTTTCCTTCATTTTTGAGGACAAACTTTTTTGTGGTGAGAAAAGCAGTTCGTTTGTTTCCACTTTCAAAAGCATGTATACGTGTTAATTCAATAAGTAATCGTGCGGCTTTATCATAAATATCTCCTGGATTCATTTTGGTTATATTTATAGCTTTTTTTATATAAGAAACACTAATTGTTTTTGCTTTGTCTTGTTTACTTTTTCGGAACATTTCGATTGCAATGGTATTATAATATTGAATTTCATCGACAGTAGGATATACGATCTCAATCATAAAAGCGTTAAAAGAGTGAGAATGTATAATCTTTGCGTTTATTTATAAAAATTATTTAAATTTTCATCTTCTATACTTTCATATAGGAAAAACAATATCTACTCTTTTTGGAGATAATGCTCCCGTCGGGATTTGAACCCGAGTGGCCAGCTCGAAAGGCTGGAATGATTGACCGGACTACACCACGGGAGCAATTTTTTTAGCAGCCCTGAGCGGATTCGAACCGCTGTCATTGGCTCCAAAGGCCAAAATGTTAACCGCTACACCACAGGGCTACAACTTATAACTTCGGCGGAGGGGATTGCAGTGTAGTTATATAATATTTTGGATATCTTGATTCTCCTGTTGATACTTAGTTGCAATTATTTAATATACGTAGATAGTTCATATAAATAT
>Ga0315285_10006981_pt1 | contig 11621 bp, 8 predicted proteins | sample YL17G09_36_MG_FD_203698 | JGI IMG/M metagenome (GOLD analysis project Ga0315285, IMG submission 203698) | Sediment microbial communities from Yellowstone Lake, YNP, Wyoming, USA - YL17G09_36 | ecosystem: Environmental > Aquatic > Freshwater > Lake > Sediment | place: USA: Wyoming | collected... | reverse complement strand
GCCACGCCTAGCGCAGTCTTACGCATTGTTGATTATACCTACAATGACACTACTTTCAATGATTCTGGAGTCTTTCATATCGTTGGCTGGTTCAATATTACCTATCCGGGGAATGCTACCGGCCAAAGTCTGCCCGTGGCAAGCGTACAGAATATCACCTGGGATCATACGGGTGCTTCCATCGTTAACGCCTGGCTCAGATACTCTATTGATGGGAAAAATGGCACATGGATGAATATCTCCAACAACAGCATTGTGCCTAATAATGGTTTATACTGCTGGACAGTGCCGAATAATATTACTTATAATTCCACTGTCTTTATTAGAATAGAATACCCTATTGATGCTTCAGTCAATGATACCTCTGACTATGGATTTAAGATTAGGGGTAATTTCTTCATTAACTCACCTGTCCAGGGAGACCGTTGGGTTGCCTTTGATAGCAAGACAGTCTTATGGGACACCTCAGGTACCATTGGCAATGTAAGCCTCTATTATTCTCGGGACAACTTTACTACTGAGAAGAAACCATTGGCTAACAGTTCTTTAAATTTGAGTAATATCGGTCTTTATCTCTGGTTTATACCTGATCCGGTTATAGAATTAGGATTAATAAACTCAAGTTTCTTACCTGTCACAGTTAAGCTAAGAGTACAAGACGCAAAAGACAGCGCAGTATTTACAGATTCAGCAAATTTTACCCTTGATTACTATAATGTCTTCTGGCATGTGCGTGACTGGTTAAGCAACCAGCCCATACAGGCGGGTCTTTCGGTTAATGGTAGCGACGGCTGGACAGATTCAGGCTTAGCTTCGCCGGTATTCCATAAATATCCTCGTGGCGTATGGACTGCTTCCTGGACCCATAAGGATTACGGTGATGCTACTGGAACCGTCTATGCCTTTAACGATACCAACGTCACAGTCTTACTGGAGTCAAAGATTGTGCACGTCTGGGAGGCAAGGACAGAATATATTTATGAGCCGGCAAATAATACCTCTGTGAACGATAGAATGGCATTTAAGAGTTATCTGTTAAGAGACGGTTCCATCGCTGGTCAAAAGGACCCCATAAATCAAACATTCTATACTATTGCCGAGAACTGTTCAGTTGAAGTATATTATCCCAATGGCACAATGATACAGACATTTAACACCTCTAGCGTTTCAGAGGCCGGTTTCTTCAGTCTAACCTGGGAGCCTACAAATTTGACTAATTTTACTATTGCCTATCCTGCTATTACCCAGATAGAGACCACCACCGGAGGTAGGTTTAGAACGCCTTTCTTAATTAACGTGGTGCCCACAGTTTCTCTCTATAATGCCACTAGGATAATTACCGAAAGGATAGACGTTCCTCTTTCTGTAATACAGGCAAATCTGACCAGGGAATTACAGAACCAGACACTGATCATTGAGAATAAGACTAATGAGACAGTACGGATTATTAATGAGACAGCTGCGAGTATGCAAAACTCAATAAATCTAACCTTGTCCGCTTTTGAAGAGACCACCACCGCGGCCCTGGAAGCTTTACAGACAGGCGCTAATATGACGCTAAATGCAAGTCAACAGGCAACACTCTCTGCCCAAAAGCTTGAAGCGACAGCCTTGCGTTTTTCTTGGGCTGCCTCATTGTCTCCCAACCCAGTATTAACAGGGGATAATGTTACTTTGTCTGTGCAAGGTCCGGCGGAGGTGGGTGGATTAGGTCTCCTGCCACTAATGGACATTTACAGTTGGGATAACAAACCTCTCGTCTCCGGCGCCATCCCTAACAGTATAGTAGTTACTGGCACCGGTGTATCAAAAGCAGCGGTTTATAAGTATAATTTTGTAGCAGACAACCAATTTACAGCTGGTAAATCATACACCTATATCGTGGGTGAAACGGTCACAGGAGGTCTGGTTACAGGTTCTGGTATGGTTGAGTCAATGTCTCTGACTACCATCGCCGGTCTTTCTGCAGCAGCGCCTGAGGCAGAACGCGCAGCTAAAAAAGCCTTGGAGGCGATTAAGGCGGTTGAGGCAGTATTGGTTTCAGAGGATAACATTAATATCGCCCTTACCTTAAAGAATCTAAAAGATTCGGTGGATACCTTACCCGAGGCCTTAGCGAGGGAGGGTCCTTCTAGCCGCGTTGCCGAAGCAGTTAATGAAATTGCAAACAGATTAAAGGCCTTGGGTATTGAGGAGGGTTATGATTTTACGGAATTGCTGGAGAAAGCAATAGGGGAATCCCCTACTATAAGAGACGTACGTAGTAAAACCGACGCCATTAATACGGTTGTCCAACTGCTCTTACAAATCTTTGAAGCCAAATTTGGAGGCATAGATACGCCTATTGTTTCTACTACGCTTGCCCCTGGAAGCGTGCGATTCAGGGTGGTCGCGCTTAATCCGTCCAAGACTAAGAGACAGGCGCTTCAGGTAAAGAGTTACCTACCCGAAGAAGTAAAGCCCAAGGATATTATAGATTTAGGCGCATTAGAATTGGAGTACGATGCGGAGAGGTCTATTTACTATATTTATAAATCCGATGTAGAACTGGCTCCGTCTGAGATTCGCGTCTTTGAAGTGGAGGTTAACGATGTCTGGATGGTACCTACCAACAGTCTGGATGACTTGAAAAAACGCACAGATTTTATACTTGTCCGTCTTGAAAATACGGAGTATTACGCAAAGGGTAAAGAAATTGCTGATGGTATTTATACGCGTTTGAAAGATATCGTTACCTCACAGACAGATGAGACTGTCAGCCGTGCGCAACACATCGGTATATATCGCCAGAATCTTTTGACTGTTGCAGGGATCAAAGAAGATATTGCAAAAATGGAGAAGATTCTAGCTACAGCCGGAGGGCCATTAGCTCCGGAGATGTTAGCTAAGACTAAGGTAAAGGCCGAATCACCTACGAAAACACTTACCTGGATAGTAATTTTTACCATTATTATCTTTGTCGGCCTCTTGTCAGGGGTTCTTTTCTTTACCTGGCACCGCCAGACACGCTTGACCAGGGAAGAGCTTCTGGCTGCTAAGAAATCTGCCTTCCCGGGTTCCTCGCAAGATCAGGAATCGAAAGAGAAAGAAAATCAATAAAAAATGTTAGACGTTTCTGTATTAAGCCCTAAAGAAGTTATTTTTGAGGGAAAGGCCAATAGTATTATCTTGCCGGGTGAGCAGGGGGTATTTGAGGTGCAACCATACCATAAGCGTATTTTGAGCCGTTTGATATCCGGGGTATTGTTTATAGATGAACAGCATTTTTCCGTCCACAGGGGTATTGTCAAGGTCAATCAGAATAAGGTAACGATAATCATAGAAGAGGCTTGGTAGAGAATGAGCCGCAATGTGGCAATAATCATAATCTTTGGTTTATGCATTTTAGGCCCTTCCGCTGTTTTTGCAATGACTAGTTTCGCCAGCATTAATGCGCTGGGACGCAATCCCTCAAGCGCCCCCAAGATATTTACGGCTATGGTTCTGGCTCTGGTCTTTGCCCAGACGCTGGCGATTATTGCGATGCTGATTGCATTTCAATTATTTAGTACATCTTGATTTAAGGTTAAATCTACATTAACTTAAAGATGAGGTGAAAAATGCTCATTGCTTCGTTAATCTTCCTGTTGCTTCTTATCTTTGCCGGATTAGTATTCTTATTCCGACGGATGATGACCCAGAATGTCGTTTTAGCAACTCAACACCTTGAAGAATTGAACCAGGATTATATTAAGAAAGAGAAAGAGGTAAATAGGCAGCTGGAAGAGGCTAGACTTAAATCTCAAGAGCTCATAGATAAAGCCAGGAGTGAGGCTGAGAAGCTCAAAATGGAAATTATCCAGAATGCGGAGAAGGAACGGGATAGTATCGTAAAGCAAGCGCGCACAAATAGCGAGGAAATCATTCAGCAAGCGGATAGGTCGCGGCAACAGCTTCTTTCTGAGATAGGGGAGAGGATTACAAAAGAGGCAGTTAACAAGGCCTGTGAATTAATACAGGATACATTGCCTGATAAGTTTAAGCAGGAGGTTCACACGCATTGGGTAGAGGATTTGCTGGAGGGGGGATTTACTAAATTGGAGCGTTTACGTTTCCAGGAAGATTTAGACCAGGTAAAGATAATTTCCGCGTTTGCCTTAAGTGAAGAGCAGCGCAAGAATTTATCCAGGAAGCTAAAAGCTATATTAGGCCGCGAGATAACTTTGAAAGAGGAAGTCGACCCCAAAATAGTTGCGGGTCTGGTTATTGTCATAGGGAGTCTGGTCTTAGACGGGAGTCTCAAGAATAAAATCCAGGAGAAGGCAAGGTAATGGCCACTAACGTTCAGGTAAAAGAAGAAAATGGCAGCGCAAGATTTGAAATCCGTGAAGTAGGACAGGTCCTATCGGTGCGCAAATTTATTGTTCTGGCAAAGGGGCTTCCTTCCTGCATGAATGGACAGATTGTGGAGTTTGCCAACGGCATACTGGGTTTAGTAATGGGTTTTACAGAGGATAAGGTTCAGATTCTGATTTTGGGCGACGCTACTTCTATCCGTGCAGGAGATGAGGTTTATAATAAAGGCAAATCTTTAAACCTCCCTGTATCAGAAAAATTTTTAGGCCGGATAATAAATGGCCTTTGTCAGCCTCAGGACGGTCTGGGCCCCGTAGAAGCCAAAGAGTTTTTCCCTGTATTTAAGGTTGCGCCGGGTGTTATGGAACGCGTTCCGGTTAAAGAGACACTGGAGACGGGGACATTAATTTTAGATGCCATCATACCTATTGCCAAAGGCCAGCGCCAGCTTTTTATCGGGGATAGGCTTACTGGCAAGACCACAGTGGCAATTGATGCCATATTAAATCAAAAAGGCAAGGATGTTATTTGTATCTATTGTTGTATCGGCAAGCCCTATTCAGCACTATTAAAGATACTGGATATATTTAAGGAACACGAAGCCTTTCCATACACAATCGTAGTTAGCGGTGTAGCATCTTTATCGACGGGAGAGCAGTATCTAGCCCCCTATACTGCCTGTATGTTAGGTGAGTATTTTATGAATAAAGGGCAAGACGTGCTGGCTGTTTTTGATGATATGACTAAACATGCCTGGGTCTACAGGGAGATATCTCTGCTTTTAGAGCGCGCCCCTGGCAGAGAGGCCTATCCCGGAGACATATTTTATATACATTCTCAGCTGGTTGAGCGCGCAGGTTACCTAAAACCAGAGCTGGGAGGCGGTTCAATGACATTTTTCCCGATCGTAGAGATACTGCAGGGAGATGTTACAGGTTATATCCCCACAAATATAATCTCTATGACCGACGGGCAATTATATTTTTCTACGCCGCTATTTAATAAAGGTTTTAAGCCGGCTATTGATTTTGGACTGTCTGTATCGCGTATCGGAAATAAGGCACAGTGGCCTGTAATGAAAGAGTTATGCAAGTCTTTGCGCCTGGATTATCTGCAATACAAAGAGCTTTTGCAGATGACGCAACTACGCACTACCGGACTCTCAAAAGATGCAGAGGCAAGACTGAAGAGAGGCGAGGCGATAAACCAGTTGATTATTCAGGATAAAAATAAGCCTGTCCCTATAGAAGCACAGGTAATATATCTGCATGCATTAACTCGCGGGATTCTGGATAATTTATCAGGTAGCCAGATAAGACAGTTTAAGGAGGAAGTTCTCTCCTTCACAGAAAAGCGTTATCCTGGTTTTTGCCAAGAGCTACGTAAAACCCAGACAGTAACTGATGAAAGCAAGGCCAAGATAGAGGATTGTTTAAAAGAATATCTTAAAGCTATAATCAAGTAATTTTTTAGAGATATTTAGGAACAGAGGAAAGGCCTTTATTATAATAGCAAAATGAAGACCCTTTCGAATCTAAAAAAAGATCTGGAATTTAACAGTAGTCTTTCTTCTTTGATAGAGGTATTAAAGACCATAGCCGTATCACAATTCAGGGCATTGGAACAGAGGATAAAATCCTTTGAGAAATTACAGTTGACCATAGAAACATTTTTTGAACTTATTGACATCGCAAGGGTTGATCATATATTTTTAAATCCGGGTAATAAACCTCAAGGGGTAGTAGCAGTTACTTCTGATAGCGGACTCCTCGGCGGACTTAATATGCAGGTCGTAAATCAGGCACTCGTAGAATTAGAAAAGACTCCAGGCAAACTTATCGTTATTGGCGAGCGTGGCAAGGCGTATCTTCGCGACACCAGGATCCCTTTTGTCTCTTTTAGCGGTATCAGAGATGAACAACGGTATGGACAGGCAGTGCAGATGCGGGACTATATTATAAGCCAGATTTTTGAAGGCTCATTTGCGTCTCTTAAGGTAGTCTATCCGCGCCCTATATCATTTACAGTGCAACGGGTAGAGGTATTCACCTTTTTACCATTTAGGCCATCTTCTGTTAAACAACCCGAAGCAAGCACAGCTTACATAGACGTAATTTTAGAATCAAGAGTCCAGGACATTATAGAATATCTTATCTACATATGGATGGGTCAGAAATTTTATGAGATTTTTGGCTTAAGCCGTTTAGCAGAATTTGCTGCGCGTTTTGTGCATCTGGAAGCAAGCCATCAGAAGTTGAGAGAGATGGATAAAAAAATAAGGCTTGAATATTTTCGGGTGCGCCATGAACTTATTGACCGTAATATGCGGGAGCTTTTTGCAGCGAGGTTACTCTATGCCAGTTGACAAAAATAATATAAAAAGTAAAGGTCGTGTTGTAGCTGTTCGGGGGCCAGTAGTAGACGTCAAATTTTTAAATTCCAGTGACGTTCCAAATATTTTCAATGTTATCTACACACAGACAGTGGATGCTGAGGAAGTCGTTTTGGAAGTAGCGGAACACCTGCCCGGTAACATCGCCCGTTGCATCGCCATCAATTCCACCATAAATCTGCAGCGCAATGCAGAAGCTTTAGCCAGCAATACCCCCATTCAGATCCCAGCAGGGGAAGCGCTTTATGGGCGCATCATAAATATCTTAGGCAATCCCATTGACCAGAAAGGCGATATCAAGTCTTTAGAAAAATTTAATATAAGAAGGGCAGAAATGGGCAGCCTTGTTAAAACTAAGAACGAAAGTAAAAAGAGTTTTGAGGTAATGGAAACAGGGATTAAAATTGTTGATCTGCTTTTTCCGGTAGTCAAAGGTAGCAAGACCGGCATCCTCGGAGGGGCCGCTTTAGGGAAGAGTATTTTGACCTTAGAGATTATCCAGCATATTGTGAAGAAATATCAGGGCAGTTGCGTATTTGTGGGAGTAGGCGAGCGCATTCGCGAAGGCAATGAGCTCTATTTTGAGCTAGTCAAACACGATGTTTTATCCAAGACGATGATGGTCTTTGGACAGATGAACGAACCGCCGGGGGCACGTTTTGGTGTAGCCATGACCGGAATCACTATGGCTGAATCTATCCAGAGGAAAAATCAAGATGTGCTTCTTTTCTGCGATAATATTTTTAGATTTGTTCAGGCAGGTGCTGAGATATCGACGCTGCTGGGCCGCGTTCCTTCAGAGACCGGATATCAACCTACTTTAGTTTCAGAGGCAAGTGAATTTCACGAAAGGATAAGGACAACCAAAGAAGGGGGCGGCTCAATAACCTCCTTTGAGGCGGTATATGTTCCTGCCGACGATCTTACCGACCCTGCGGTAGTGGTTATTTTTAGTTTTCTTGATTCAATCCTGGTACTCTCCCGTGAACGGATACAGTTAGGATTGTATCCGGCGGTGGATCCCTTGCAATCTTCATGCGCTAACTTGGATATTGATATCGTCGGTAAAAGGCACTTTGATATCGCTCAGGAGGCGATTAGGATTTTTCAGAGATACGAGGAATTAAGGCGCATTGTTTTGGTTGTGGGTATCGATGAATTATCTTCTACAGACCGCATTATTTATGAACGCGCAAGAAAACTACAGAATTTCTTGACGCAGCCATTCTTTACAGCAGAGGCTTATACCGGCAAGAAGGGAGAATACGTAAGTATTGAACAGACCCTTGAAGGCTGCGAGAAGATTATCGCGGGCAGAATGGATAGCGAACCGGAAGAGAAATTTTATTTGATCGGTGCCTTGACGTAAGTGATTAGAAGCCAAAAAAAGCTGGGTGAGATTTTAATAGACAGAGGCCTGATTACCTCAGAACAGTTAAAGGTTGCAGTCCAGGAACAGGTAAGGACAAAAGAATTCTTAGGCGCAATATTAGTAAAAAATAGACAGATTAAAGAAGAGGATTTATTAGCGGCATTATCAGAGCAGTTTAACATGCCGGTAGTAAATCTTAAAAATAAATATATTGATTGGAATTTTGTTGCAAGCTTCAGTGCAGAGTTGATTTTAAATTACAGGTGTTTTCCTGTTCAAAGAAAAGAAGGGGCAGTAACTATCGCCATAACCAATCCTTTGGATGTCTGGGCATTAAAGAAAGCCGAGGAAGAGACAGGGGGTTTTAAGTTACAGTTAGTTTTAGCTTCCGAGGGTGATATGGAGGGGGTTATCCGCCGGTATAAACAATATTTGCGGGGCGATCTCTTTAGGAAGTTTAAGTGATTTATCATAAATTTAACAATACCAAAGTAAAAACATATGCCTAAAAAGTTAGATATACTTTTATCTGAGACTTTAGTAGAGAAAGGGCTCCTCGCTAAAAAAGACACTGAGGCGCTCCTCAGTGAGATAGATACATCTGGTTTAAGCCTGCAGCAACTTTTGGTTAAACGGGCCCTCTTTAGTGAGAAAGATATCTTGGATATCCTGGCTGAGAAATTAAAGCTCTCCTACATTAACTTGAAGGAGGCCACCATAGCTAAGTCTGTCCTGGATAAGGTGCCACTAAAGATTGCTTCCTACTATAGGTTTATCCCTGTTGAGATAAAAAACAGAGTTTTAACCATTGCTGTATCAACCCCCTTAGATATAAAGACTCAGGATGAAATCAGGACACAGTTAGGTTTGGATATAGCGGTAGTTTTCTCCTGTCAGGAAGATATATTGGAGGCCCTGAAGAGATATTACGGATTGGCAGCTGAGACTTTAGAAGAGATTGCATCCACTGCCTCTAAGGAGAAGGCATCGTATCAGGAGATGGCTCCTGAGAGCATAGAAGATATTGAGAAATTGGCTGGAGATGCGTCGGTAATAAAATTGGTCAACCAGATAATCCTGGAGGGATGGAGGAAACGGGCTACCGATATTCATATAGAACCTTATAGAGGCGAGGTGTCTTTACGCTATCGAATAGACGGCATACTTTATGATGCTAATGTCCCCCGTGAGATAAAGAGTTTCTTGAGTGCCATAATCTCACGTATCAAGATTATGTCGAATCTCAACATTGTAGAGCGCCGGCTTCCCCAGGATGGAAGGGCAATAGTGAGAGTTCAGGACAACGTGCTGGACCTTAGAATATCCACCATACCCACGCCTTTTGGAGAGAGCGTGGTTATACGCATTCTTCCTACGCAGATGTTATTTAATCTGGAGAAATTAGGTTTAGCAAAAAGAGATTTGCAAATCTTGGAGAGTTTAATCCTTAAACCCCACGGTATAATTTTTGTTACTGGACCTACGGGAAGCGGAAAGACAACCTCGCTTTACGCCTGTTTAAGCAGAATTAATACCAAGGACCGTAAGATTATTACTATTGAGGATCCCATTGAATATGAGATGTCCGGCATAACTCAGATACAGGTTATGCCTGAGATCGGTTTAGATTTTGCGCGGGGACTACGTAGTATTCTTCGGCATGACCCCGATGTAATAATGGTAGGGGAAGTAAGAGATTTAGAGACGGCAGAGATTGCTATACGCGTTGCTCTGACCGGACATCTGGTATTCTCTACGTTACATACTAACGATGCGGCCAGCGGCATTACCAGATTGATAGATATCGGGGTCGAGCCATATCTGGTCGCTTCCAGCGTCGAGGCATTTATTGCCCAGCGTCTAATCAGGGTGATCTGTCCAGAATGTAAATATGAGGATAATAAAGTACCCCCCGCATTAAAAGAATTAATTGCCGGTGAGTTAGGGGTAAAGGCAGCAGAAGTTAAGATATTCAGGGGTAAAGGTTGTCCTAATTGTAATTTTACAGGTTTTTTCGGGAGGACGGCAATTTATGAGATACTCTTAATAGATGAGGCAATAAAAGATTTGGTTTTAAAGAAGACTACCTCCAGCCAGATAAAAAAGATAGCGGTATCTCATGGTATGCGCACTTTACGTCAGGATGGCTGGCAGAAAACGATTAGCGGCATGACTACCCCTGAAGAGGTAATGAAGGTAACTTCCATTGAAGAGCAGATAGACATAGAAAAGAATCCGCAGGTTTCTAGAGCCGAACCTTCTGAGGATGATATCCTTAAACCTTCTCAATTCGATAAGAGGGCGTATACGCGTCTGAGTTGCGAGGCTAATTTACGTTACAAGGTTTTTAAATCACAGCAAGATTTAATGAAAAGAGGATTCAACCCTGAACAACTCAGTGTTACAAAAGATATTTCTGCAGGAGGTCTGCTTTTTGTCTCTAATGAACCGGTGACTATTGGTTCAATCTTGGAATTAAAAATAGAGTTACCTGATAGCAAAGAACCTATAGAATGTTTAGCCAGAGTGGTAAGAATAGAAGAGCGTGAAGCAGACCAGAATTACAATATCGCTGTTTGTTTTTTAGATATAACCGGTGCCCAGAAGGCAAGGATGAATAAATATGTAAAGACAGAGCTAACGAAATGAAGGTCTAGTCTCGAGTAAATTTTATAGATTTAGTTTAAGGAGAGATAAATATGGCTATATATAAATATCGTGCTAAGAAAGGCCCTCAAGATATAATCGAGGCTACCATTGAGGCGCACTCCGAAAAGGAGGCGGTTGAAAAAGTAAGCGCAATGGGCTATATACCTGTACATATTGAGGAATATACTCAGGCTCCTTTATCGGAGGGGGCCTCTTCGGATGGCAGGACTGGCGGTAGAATAAAGTCTGGCGAGATCACTGTTTTTAGTCGTGAATTAGCTACTCTCTTGAAAGCCGGTGTGCCTATTTTGAACGCCATTAATATAATACAGGAACAGTCAGAAAACCCCAGGTTAAGAAATATCCTTAAAAATATCCACAATGCCTTGAAGGATGGCGCAACCTTTTCTTCTGTCCTGGCACAATACCCTGATGTATTTTCTCCCCTCTATATTGCGCTGATTCTTACCGGAGAAGACAGCGGCGCTCTCTCAGAGGCACTTTTCAGAATCGCAGATTATCGCAGGAAACAGGAAGAGATCCTTTCCCGTTTTCGAATGGCTTTGGCCTATCCTGTTCTAATGGCAGTTGTGGGTTTGGCCACAGTAATTTTTATGCTTACCTTTGTAATGCCACGTTTAATGCATATATTCGTGAATATGGGTCAGGATTTACCTGTACCTACCAGAATTTTGATTTCTACCAGTCACGGTCTTCGCCAATGGTGGCTTTGGGTAATTTTAGTACTTATTATTTTGCTTATCAGAAGACAGTCGAAGACTGAACCCGCAAAATTATTTTTAAGTCACCTCAAAATTCATCTTCCTCTCTTTGGAAAGATTATGCTTAAAGCGGAACTCGGTCGTTTCAGTC
>Ga0315285_10006980_pt1 | contig 11622 bp, 10 predicted proteins | sample YL17G09_36_MG_FD_203698 | JGI IMG/M metagenome (GOLD analysis project Ga0315285, IMG submission 203698) | Sediment microbial communities from Yellowstone Lake, YNP, Wyoming, USA - YL17G09_36 | ecosystem: Environmental > Aquatic > Freshwater > Lake > Sediment | place: USA: Wyoming | collected... | reverse complement strand
GCTAAGGAGTACCCAGGGTTATCACGCTCCCGCCTTCAGAAGTTGATCGAGCAGGGTTATATTCAGGTTAATGGGTGTGGAGCCAAGGCAAGCCAGAAGTTGAACGTTGGAGACGAGATTCATGTTAGCTTGCCACCTCCCGAACAGGTCTCACTTGTTGCTGAATCTATTCCCCTGGATGTGATTTATGAGGATGATGACCTTCTGCTGATAGATAAGCCGGCTGGGTTAGTTGTCCATCCATCACCGGGCCATACCGCTCATACCTTGGTCAATGCCCTCTTAGCTCGTTGTCCAGATTTGGCTAACTTTAGTGATGCCATGCGGCCGGGTATAGTTCACCGTTTGGACAGGGATACCTCGGGGTTGATGATTATCGCCAAGAATAGCGCCGCTCAGCAATATCTGATTAATCAATTCAAAGCCCGGTCAGTATCCAAGGGTTACCTTGTCTTAGTTAAAGGCAAACTGACTCCGAGTCAGGGCATTATCGATGCTCCTGTCGGGCGTGACCCATCTAATCGCAAACGCATGGCGGTAGTATCTGGTGGCAGACAAGCCAGGACCAAATATAAGGTGAAGGAATATCTGGGTGAATACACCTTACTTGAGATTACCACTGAGACTGGCCGGACTCACCAGATACGAGTCCATTTATCGGCTATAGGCTATCCGGTCGTTGGTGACCCGGTATATGGTGTCAGGTCAGCCTATGTTAAGCGGCAGTTCGTCCATGCTTATTGGTTGGGTTTCCATTTACCTGCTAGCGGGGAATATCGAGAGTTCACCTGTGAATTACCTCCAGACTTGAAACAGGCTATCAGGCTCATAACTGGAGTAAGGGTTTAAAATTTTTGGCTTTTCCTATTGCTTAATGCATAGATAATGTGGTAAATTGTATTTGAAGAGAGGTATTCAAGATGAAGGGCGCTGACAAACCTTTTGAAAAAATCAAAAAGGATCAGATGGGACGTGAGAGTGAATTATATTCGCAGCTAATGGATAAGGCGGGCGAATTTGGCAATTTGGAGACCTTTGAAGCTGATTCCGCCGTTCGGCGGAATGAGTTACTGTTTAAAATCCAGACTGATATGGAGGATGTCAGGAATGCCTTGAAGCAGGCTGAGCAGCTAACTGAGCGGCTCAGGAGACGACTGAGCGAACTTGAAGGCATGTACCGTATCCTGACCAAAAAATGAGGATTTGGCAGTAATCTATTAATCGTTCTCTGTATCTTCTCAGGATATTCCTCTGATTACATAAGCCTTGTGGAATGATTTGTTGCCTTCAGTAAATCCAGGAACGTGTAGTAAGACTAGCGTTTTCAAAAGGAATCAGGGTTGGAGAAGAAGCCAAAAGAGTTTGCCTTAGAGTATGCTGGCTTCTGGGTTAGGCTCGGGGCGGGTGTTATTGACCTCTTAATTTTAGGGTTTATTGTTGTGATTATAGCCTACTTTTTCCCTGCTCCGGTAATCTGGGTGACGAGTGGGTTGGTAATATCGCTTGCTTACTGGTTGGGTTTTTGGGTATGGCGGGGCCAGACGCCGGGGAAGATGGCTGTGGGGATAAAGATTATTCGAACTGACAGTTCTCCGGTTAAATGGCAATGTGCGCTGTGCCGTTTTTTGGGATACATCGTCTCGGCGGTAACCCTGTTTATCGGCTTTATCTGGGTTGCCTTTGACGGTCGCAAACAAGGGATACATGACAAGATTGCTGATACCTACGTAGTGAAGCTGCCAGTAAGGCAGGTTGCTTTCACGAGACATTATGCTCGAGGCCAAGCTAGCTATGTCTGAAGCGATGGTTCGGGTTCGTTTTGCTCCCAGTCCAACCGGCTATCCTCATCTGGGTAACATCAGGACTGCTCTGTTTAACTGGCTTTTCGCCCGGCATAATAACGGCGTTTTTATTCTGCGTATTGAGGATACCGATGTTGCCCGCTGGGTAGAAGGGGCAGTAGAGGCAATTTTGAGTAGCCTGCGCTGGTTGGGGCTTGATTGGGATGAAGGCCCTTATTTCCAGTCACAGCGGCTGGAGCTTTACCGTGAGGTGGCTGATAGGTTGCTGAAGCAGGAGCTAGCTTATCAGTGCTATTGTCCTCCAGAGCGATTGGAGTTGATGCGTCAGGAGCAAATGAGGCGAAAGCAGCCACCGGGCTATGACCGCCGCTGTCGTAATCTTACACGAGAACAAAAGGCTGAGATGGAGGCGAGGGAGATTATCCCAGTGGTTCGTTTCAAGACGCCTCTCGAAGGCCAAACTTCATTCAACGATTTGCTGCATGGCCAGATAGTCTTTGAAAATAGCACTCTGGACGATTTCGTTCTCCTTAAGTCTGATGGTTATCCTACTTACCATCTGGCTAATATAGTTGATGACCACCTTATGGCGATTTCCCATGTTCTAAGGGCTGATGAGTGGCTATCGAGCACACCACGTCATGTTCTGCTTTACCAGACACTCGGTTGGCAGCCACCGCAGTTTGCTCATTTGCCCATGATTCTGGGGCCAGACAGGTCGAAGCTGAGCAAGCGCCATGGAGCCACGGCCATTGCTGAATATCAAGAGCAGGGCTATTTGCCTGAGGCAATGTTTAACTTTCTAGCTCTGCTTGGCTGGGCGCTGGATGATAAGACGGAGCTTTTGACGCGAGAAGAGATAGTAAAGCATTTCTCCCTGGAACGGATAAGCAGGACTGCAGCTGTGTTCAATAAAGACAAGCTTGATTGGATGAATGGAGTTTATCTCCGGGGTTTAGGTTCGGAAGAATTTACCCGGCGAGCTATGCCCTTTTTGGAAAGAGACTTGCCAGCAGAAATTAATCGTCCATTAGATACCGACTATATCCGTCAAATTATGCCTCTTATTCAAGAAAGAGCTAGAACTCTGGCTGAAGTGCCACAGCTCAGCGAATTTTTCTTCGTTGATGAACTGGAATATGATATCGGGCTGCTCCTGGGCAAAATTGAGAAAGCTGAAGCGATTAAAAGTCTCCGGGCTTCGGTTGCCAAGATGGATGATTTAAAGGATTGGGATGCGACTGCGCTGGAGGCTGTTTTTCGGCCATTGGCGGATGAGCTTAAATTGAAGACCAGCGTGTTCTTTGGTCTGCTGCGTGTAGCGGTTACGGGGAGGACGGCAGCCCCGCCTTTATTTCAGACTATGGATGTGCTGGGCAAGGAGCGGTGCCTGAAGCGGCTGATAATTGCTTTGGATAAACTTTCAGCTTGTTGAAATTAGGTCAGAGCTGGGGAGTCATAGAAACCCCCCAGCTCTCATTGGCTTTATTTGAGTGTTGGTGGTACGGTGATTGATATTTTAAGGCTAAATCCACGAAACTCGCATTATGGGTGGTACAGAAAAGGGGCATCCCCCAGCCAACTTCTCCTAACCCTTTCTGTCCAATCATGGGGGTGCAGTCAAACAATTGAAAAGGCCGAGGATGGCTTGACAGAAGAAGAAACCAAGGTAGCCAAAGAAGACATGACTCAGGCTCAGATGTGGAGGTCAAAGCGATAAATGAAATGCCCACGCTGCGGCAAGGAAAGAGCCAGAGGGGACAAGTTTTGTGATGGACCTGACGGGTGTGGCTTCCCTTTGGCAGCTGCCCAGCCATCATATAGGGCAACCACCGCTAATCCGGTGACTGGCGGGGTCAAATGCCTGCGGCAGAATTGCGGCCGGATAAACCCGGCAGCTAATACCTTCTGCTACTACTGCGGCGCGCTCTTAGGCGAATGGGTGAAGATAATACCTGAACCACGCACTTCACCTCCTGCGCCTCCAGTTAGGGCAAGGTTGAAACTCCCGGGCAATAGCGAAATATCACTGGCAACAGAGGCAATATGGCTGGGACGGGATGACTTAAAAGGGCTTGTGCCAGAACATAACCTGAAATATATCTCCATGCAGCACCTTATCATAAGATTTGAAAACGGCCAATACTATGTTGAAGACGAGAACAGCACCAACGGCACAAGGTTGAATGGGACTGAAATCAAAGGCAAGGGGAAATACAGACTCGATAACGGCGACCATATTGAGGTCGCTGACGTGATAACTCTCACTTTCAAAGTTACTTGAGCCTTTTGCTGGCTCATATAGTGGCGGCAACAGCAAGACGGGAAAATAGTGTGTGAGGAGATAAACGAGCCGATAGGGCGATTCATCATGGAAAGAGATGCTGGTGGTGTTTCTCGGTTAGTCAAAACCGGAATTGCTTTCATGCTGGCTTGTAATGTACCTTTTTCGCTTCACTTATCGCCTTAATTTTCGGCTCGCCTGACGTAGGGGCTCGGCTTATACTAACTATTAGCCTTAATCAGCTTCTTGGGTGATTCATCATCCCGGACATTGGTGCAAGTTGTTCCGAGCAGCAAAAGCACAACCCAAACGCAATCTATCACAGCCACAATTAGGAATACGAACCCCCCAGCAACCGTCTACACAGCGCTCAGTAGCCACTGAGGTTGTACTGCTTAACAGCCGCTACCAGACAGAAAAACAGCTCAAAAGAGGCGGTATGAAAATCATTTTCCAGAGTGCTGCAATCATGCGCCGCGCCCTGTCAGGAGTCTAGATGCAGATTAACTACAAGTGTGATATAGTAACACTGCCGATAGAACAGCATTGTCGACACCGGAGCCTGAAGGTGAGAGCCCCCAAGAGAGAGTTGTTTTTATATGTGCGCCGAAGAGACACTCTATAAATGCAGAAGATGGGGGGATTGGTCGCTTCGTTCCGGCGCCTCAAGCCGAATGTATGAATGCAAGCATCTCTCCTCTGACTACGAGTGCACTCGAGATGAGGTTTACTACCCACATGGTCCTTATGCAAAGCCGAAGGCAAAGTCAGGAGTTAGTGATGGCCGATGATGGTTTGAAGACGGCGGGGCTTATCTTTCTTCTGGTTGTTTCCCCAGTATTCCTTATCTTGAGTTTACTGAATCCTGACTTCATAGTACTCTTGGTGATCAGTCTGATCTTAGGTTTAGTGCTGTTTTTGCGTGGTAGGGAAAAGGCACAAAAAGAGATAAGGAAGTTGACCACATGGCGTACTGTGTCACCACCACGATATAGACGATACCATCAAACAGTCTCAAATGCAAAGAGCACTTCCCGCCATGCACTGTCAGCTACTCTCCTCAACGGTTGCTACCAGATGGAAAAACAGCTCAGAAAAGGCGGTATGGCAATCATTATCTTGGCCAGAGATATTAGAACTGATTCATACTGTGTCATCAAGACGCCAAGGTATGATACCCCGCATGACACCACGATTAATATTGAAAAGCTCACTCTGGAAGCCACCGTTCTTAGGCGGCTCAATCACCCCAATATTGTGAAATACTTGGACATGTTCACGCATGACAATGTACTATACCTTGTCGTGGAGTATGTAGAGGGAGACAACCTGTTTGACGTATTCAGCAGGAAGCCGGCTGACGAAAGCCGGGTTATCCAGTGGGGAGAGCAGATTCTGGATGCCCTTGACCATATTCACCGCTTTGGGCTTATTCACAGGGATGTCAACCCGGGGAACATCATGTTAAAACGGGATGATAAGGTGGTCATAATAGACTTTGGGGCAGCCAAACCGGTTGTCCAGGGGAGAGGGATGGTAGTGAAGACGCCCGGCTTTGAAGTGCCTGAGCAGGTGGCAACGGGCTATGCTGATGAGAGAAGTGACCTGTTCGGGGTAGGGGGCACTCTGTTTTATTTGCTTACCAGCACGCCACCTGGCTCCATAGGGAACCGAAATGTAGCTACCCTCCTTCTAAGTAAAGGGGTATCGAACCGCACAGCCAGGTGCATTGCTCAAGCACTCCAGGTGGACGCTAGTTTAAGATTTCAAGGCGCCGTTGCCATGCGCCGAGCTTTATGTGGTGATGGAGCTTAGATGAGCGAAGGCAATACCTTGTGATTTTCACGTTCGTAACTTAAGAACCCTATTAGAAGCTAAAAAACCTGTCATTCCTTGAAATGAGGTGTATCAATACCATAGAATATTAACTGGCTGGCAAGTTGCTTATCTGGTATGATGACCAGCATAGCAGTCAAAATCTACCGGTTCACTCAATATAACAAAACAAGGAGGAAGAACATGAAATGCAACAAGCTTAGAGGATTTCTCAAACTGGCAAGCGGAGTTCTGCTGGCAATAGCCTTGATTGTCACCTGCTCCTCACAAGTAAATGCAAACTCAGCTCCGGGGCTGACGATAGAGAGAGCAGTACCGCTGCTTCTGCCAAATACGCCTACTCCCATTGCATCCTGGGGTATTTATCTAATCGCAGGCTTACTGGTGGTCGCGGTAGCTGTTATAGTTATAGGCTTGCTATTGATGAGGAGACGGACTACCGCTAGCAAAACGCCGGCGCGATTGGGAATGCCGCCAACTATGCCTCCACCAACCCGACCGGCAACTACAACTGCCCCTGGCGATGTCACACCTCAACCGTCCCAACATGTTGCTGTAGCCACATTTGGCAAGCTGCTAATGCCAGATAATACTGAAATCCCTCTTTCTGGAGGCATAAAATTTATGGACAGGACTGACTTAGAGCGTTTTGCGCTGCCAGATGCGGCAAGCTACATTTCCCGCCGGCACTTCCTCATAGGCTTTGCAAGCGGCAGCTATTACATCGAAGATGCTGGCAGCGGCAATGGCACAAAACTGAATGGGAGGGAGATCAAAGGCTTTGGAAGTCAATGGCTTACGGACGGTGACCAGATCAATGTTGGTGGGGTGATAACAATCATCTTCAAAACTTCCTGAGCATGCAAGCGCAGTGACAATGCTGGTACCGCGCCAAACACATGTCAATATGTCGTTATTTGGATGATACGAAGCGGGCTGTAGAAAAGAAACTGTGTTTTGTGTGTGAAAACCAGATAGCCTGCAAAGGTTTCTGATTTCGCTTGTTTGCGATTGGGGCTCTCAAGGCTTCCGCGGCAAAATTGAGTGAACTCTAAGGTTGGGGTGCAGCTCCTGCGGAGGCTGTTCCCTTGTACACTCGCTCAAGGGCTTAAATTGAAGACCAACGCGTTCTTTGGGCTATTGGCCGTGGCAGTTATGGGGAGAACAGTGGCGCCCCTGTTTTCAGGCCATACCATAAGTCAATATTGGGATGAGCCTAAAAGTTTCCAGATATCAGTTTTATGAGATTAACGCGAACTTTGACGTCCACCTCTCGAGTTCGTTCCTGAGGTTCATTCTCAGTATATGGTACGGATACAGTTTTAGTGACCTTGACCGTAGCTTTCCCGGTCTTAGTCAACTCAATACCATTTTTGGCTATATCCCTATGCACGACCTGTGTCCCGTCATGGGCTGTCAGGGTGACAACCCAGGTGTCGTTCGGCCCCGCCGCTTGTTGCATTTCTACAATTTCAGCGACCGCGTCAATAGATATCTGATTTCCCGGCACCGTGTCGTAATAAGTATAGGGGACATTTTGAGTATAATAGTCATAGTATGGGTCGCCCCAGTAGTCATACCTAATGACGCTGTATGTCTCAAGTCTGTAGCCCGTGCGCGCTGCCTGTGTCGATTTTTCCGCTAAATAGCCTTGGTAGACTTTAATGGTTTCATCTTGTGTCACCTGTTCTTGTCTCTCTTTTTGCACCGGGACCATTACCGTCTCAGTTTTTTGTACTGTTTTTGTTGCTGAAAATATCGGCAGAAAGAGCAGAAGCAGCGCTGCAATAACGACGGCTATTACTACCCAAGGACTTGCCCCAAGCCATTTTGCCGCTTCAGGTTTTTCACTCACTACGACCGTTCTCTGGATTACCTTGGTTGGCGGCTGCGCTCTTACTAGAGTCTTGCGTTGTTTCACCACGGTTGCCGGCTGTTTTCTTATTTGAGTTTTGCGTTGTTTCGCTTTGGCCATAGCACATATCTCCTTTTCCTGATAATTAGCAATGCTGAATTAAATATAAACCGAATTCATTACACTTGTCAAGACCTTGAGCTAGAGATTCTGTGGTCATTTTCGAGAATTCCTATTTTTTACGTCTGCAGCCAGACGGTCAATATGACTCTGGTTCAGTAAGTAAAGTTAATAGGGTGTGGGTGTGCAACTGGATCCTAATAGCCACTGTATCAAATTGACGCGATATTTAACCTCTTTCTCTTTGGTCACCTCCCTAGGAACCATTTCGGTACTTGGAGTCAATAATTTGGTTCCTGCTTCATCGGTTCGGACCCTAATCTTTCCCGTGGGTGTCAAATCTTCGGTGACTATATCCCTGTACATAGTCTGTATGCCGTCAATGTCGGTCAAGGTGATAACCCAGGTTTTTGTTCCCCCCCACGCCGGTGGCCCAATCGCTTTACTCTTGGTCACTATTCCATTGACTGCGTCAATAGGTGTCTGAGTGCCACCTATATCGGTCATGTATCCTTGGTAGACATTAATAGTTTTCTCTCCAGCTACTGGCGCTGGCATCTCCGTTGCCACTGGCTCATATACCGTATCTTTTACTTCTATCGTTTCTGTTACTGTGCACAGTGGCGCAAAGAGCAAAAAGGCTAGAAGACCACCACCAACTAGTACCTTCCAAGGTGCGTGGCCAAACCACTTTTTCTCCTCGAATTCTGCTGCTTCCCAATCAGGCTCTGCAAAATCATGCTTTATTTTTGTGCGCCTTCCTCGAATCTCGGTTCTAGGTTTCGCTGATCTGCTCGTTAGGGGTCTCTTCCGCATAACTTATGCCTCCTTTTTTGTTTTCTCCTTAGCGTTATTTTTTAGATCATCCTTCTTTCTCCTGAAGAACGTCTCGGTTTGCCCGGTTATTGATGACTAAACACCCCGGTTTGTATTATACCATATAGTGTCTATGGTTTCTGGCAGTTGGGGCAGAAGTAGCTGCCACGGTTTCTGATGGCCAGACGCTGGATGGGAATGCCACAGATGGGGCATGGCCTGCCGCCGCGGTGAGCCACGTGAAAGTTATCATGTGCGGTGCCCAGCTCGCCGTCAGGGCGCTTATAGGTGTCAACGCTGGCGCCTTTGCTATTAATGGCTGAGCGTAGGACGTCCACGATAGCCTTATAGAGATTTCGGATTTCTTGGTGTGACAGGCTGTTTGCCTTCCGCAGCGGGTAGATTCTGGCGGCGAACAGAGCTTCGTCGGCGTACATGTTGCCGATGCCGGCGAGGAAAGCCTGGTCAAGCAGCACGGCTTTTATCGGTGCCTGACGTTTGTGTAGTCGTTTGGCTAAAGTCTCGATGGTGAATTCTGGAGCTAGTGGCTCGGGGCCAAGCTTCCCAATGATGGCCTGCTCGTTCTCTACTAACCAGATAGCGCCCAGCCGTCTGCGGTCGGTGAAAATAAACCGACTGCCGTTATCAAGGTCGAAGATGACTCTGGTATGACGGTCAGTTTGTTTTGGATTTAGCAGCAGAGCCCCAGCCATTTTGAGGTGGATAATCAGCACGTCACTGCTAGATAAGCGGAAGATTAGGTATTTGCCGCGGCGCTCAAGGCCGTTTATCCTTCGCCCTACAAGTTTGCGGCGAAGCTCTTTAACTGAAGGCTGGCGCACCATTTTAGCATCGCAAACGGTGACGCGAGTAAATTGCCGTCCAACTATGTGGGGAGAAAGCTCGTTCTTTACGGTTTCTACTTCAGGCAGTTCAGGCAACGTTTGACCTCCTTTATTATCCCTTCAGTTGCCTCTTGATTTTTATACTCTTGCATTGTAACTTAAAGTGCTTGTGTGTTAAACAGCGGCTGGCTATAATCTTTAGGTAAAGCTACCATGCGGTTTTGTTTTAATGGAAGGAGAGAAATGAATCACAAAGGGAGGCTTATACTGGCGACTTCTTTTGTACTTGCTGTTTTTGTAGTTATAGCGAGCTGCATTAATCCGGCCAAGGGCTACTTTAATATAGGTAATAAGTACTTTGGGCAAGGTCAATATGATGAAGCCATTGTGGAATACACTAAGGCGCTTGAACTCGAGCCGCAGTTTGCTCGAGCTTTCAACAACCGCGGGGTTGCCTATCATAAGAAAGGTGAGCTTGATAAAGCAATAGCTGACTTTGATAAAGCGATTGAGTTTGAGCCACAATATACTGAGGCTTATTACAATCGTGGTAATGTATACTTCGAGAAGGGGCGGTTTCAAACGGCTATAGCCGATTATGACAAGGCTATTGTGCTTGACCCAAGGTTCGCCGCGGCTTATAACGATCGGGGATATGCCTACTTACATATGATCAAGTTTGATAGGGCCATAGCTGATTTTGATAAGGCAGTCGAGCTTAATCCGAAGCTTGCTCAGGCTCATAACGGTCGTGGGCTTGCCTATCGGAATAAAAATGAGCTTGATAAAGCTATAGCCGATTTCAGCAAAGCAATAGAGTTAGACCCAAACTATGCCGAGGCTTATTTCAATCGAGCTTACACTTATCACCGCAAGGGTGGTGAGGTGGCCAAGGCAAAGAGTGACCTGGAGAAGTGCATTGAGACATCGACTGACACTAGACTATTAGACGCGGCGAAACAGCTACTGGAGAGGCTCTGAAAAACACTCTTTTGTTCTTATCTGTAAAGATGCTGTCGGCCTTATCCCATCTCGGCCCAGTTTTTGCCTAGTTTGATGTCTATCTTTAGGGGCACGCTAAGCTTTAAGGCTTGGGGCATTATTTTGGAGACCATCTCTTTCATTAAATCTATTTCCTCAGGTGGCACCTCGAATACAAGCTCATCGTGCACTTGAAGGGTCATTTTGCTTCGCAAGTTCCGTTTTTCCATCTCGCGGTGAAGATTTACCATGGCGATTTTGATAATATCGGCAGAGGTGCCCTGCACCGGCATGTTTATTGCCATTCGCTCAGCAGCTTCTCTGACCTGCCGGTTTGGTGAGTTGATTTCAGGTATATAGCGCCGCCTGCCCATCACCGTTTGTACGTAGCCTAGCTCTCTGGCCTGGCTTTTGGTGGCTTCAATATAGTCTTTGACTTTGGGATATTTCTCGAAATAAGCACTTATGAACTGGGCAGCCTCCTCTCGACTGAAACTGGTGGCTTGCTCCAGGCCGTAGTCACTCATGCCGTAGATAACACCGAAGTTAACCGTTTTAGCTACTCGGCGCATCTCCGTGGTCACCTTGTCTGGGGGGACGTTGAAAATGCGGGAAGCGGTGGCGGCGTGAACGTCTTCATCTCTGAGGAAGGTGGCGATAAGCTCAGAGTCCTGAGATATATGGGCTAATGCCCTGAGGTCGATTTGAGAGTAATCGGCAGATAGGAGGTACCATTCCGGCTGGGCGATAATGGCTTGCCTTATTCGTCCGCCCAGTTCGCTCCGTATGGGGATGTTCTGCATGTTCGGCTCGCTGGAGGAAAGGCGGCCGGTGGTTGTACCTGTCTGGTTGAAGCTCGTATGTAGCCTGCCTGTTTTAGGGTTGACGAGGGCAGGGAAGGCATCGGTATAGGTTGACTTCAGTTTGGCGAGCTGGCGGTATTGTAAGACAAGTTGAATTATGGGGTGAGTCTCCTTTAGTTCCTCAAGCGTTGAGGCTTCGGTGGAGTAGCCGCTTTTTGTTTTGCGCGGCTTGGGAAGTCTCAGCTCTTCGTAAAGGATTCTGGATAACTGTTGTGACGAG
>Ga0315285_10006976_pt1 | contig 11626 bp, 9 predicted proteins | sample YL17G09_36_MG_FD_203698 | JGI IMG/M metagenome (GOLD analysis project Ga0315285, IMG submission 203698) | Sediment microbial communities from Yellowstone Lake, YNP, Wyoming, USA - YL17G09_36 | ecosystem: Environmental > Aquatic > Freshwater > Lake > Sediment | place: USA: Wyoming | collected... | reverse complement strand
CAACTCGCACCACATTCCCGCGCCCCAGAAGCATGGCGTCGCCCGCCACAACCAGTCGGCGCTGTCGCTCATCCAGAAACGGCAATATCGTTTTGTACTTCTTGCTCAGATCCTTTTCCGAAATCATGCCAATAGTTTATCATGAAACATGCTGTGTGTCAACGTTATTTCCTGACAGGCTCTAAGGAGGTGCCAAGATGCGGTACGGTAAGTTCCTTGTGGGAATGCTCGTTGTGGCCATGGTACTTGGATTGGCCAGTTCGTCTCTGGCGGGCGAGAAACCCAGGCTCAAAGTCTGGCTCATGACCACGTTCGTGGATGCCCAGAACAACTGGCTGAAGGCCAAGGCCGAATCCTGGGCCAAGGAGGCGAACGCGGACGTTGACATCTCCATGCTCCCCCGGGTCGCGTATGGCGAGAAGATTTTTGCCGCCATCGAGGCCCGCACCACCCCGGACGTGGTCCTCATGGGAGAGCCCGGGCCGATTCTCGCCGCAGAGCTGGGTCTGACGGTCCCCGTGGATGACGTGGTGGAGAAGCTCGGCCGGGATGACTTCTATCCCAGGATCCTGACCGCCCTGACGGCGCCGGATTCCGTCACGGGAACCAACAGGATCTGGGGCATCCCCATGTTCTTCGAGATCAGGCCCGCCGAGGTGCGCGTAGACCTCCTCGAGAAGGCCGGCATGAAGATTCCCGAGAAGCCCGATTATGCATGGTTGTTCAAGGCAGCCAGGGCGATGAACAACCCTCCGAAAGTGTACGGCCTCGGCTTCACCCTGGGCAGAAGCTATGACACGCACGACAACGTCATGGCCTTGATCTACTCGTACGGCGGGGGGCTGATCTCGGATCGGAGTCCGACCGGCGGAAACGTATTCAATGCCGAGCCAACCTGGCGGGCGTTCGACGACCTGAAGAAGCTCTACAGGGAAGGCGTCATCCCTCCGGATTCCGTCGCCTGGGGCGACTTCGACAACAACCTCGCCCTCATGGAGGGCCGCGCGGCCATCACGATCAACGGCCTGAGCACCTATTACAAGATGGTTCAGGACAAGAACCCCCTCGCGAATGTGACCAAAGAAGTGCCTTTGAGCGGCGCCTGGGTCGACAACGCAGGCGGGGAGTCCAACTTCGTCTTCAAGTCGATCCCCCAGAAGGAGGCACTGGGAAAGGACCTTCTCCACTACATCATGAAGAACAAGGAAGACTATCGGATCGGGATATGTGAGAACGCGCAGCTCTATGCGCTGCCGATCTTCAAGAGCCAGGGGAGGATCATCTCGCAGCAGTGGAAGGCCGGCAAGTGGCCCGTGTACGCCATCGACCCCATGCAGGCGGTGGAGACAGCCTACAACTCCTGGCCCACGGCCTATCCGATCAATGAGGCCCTGAGTGTTGTGGAAAAGATCATAGGCTCGTTCGTCATCCCGGAGAAGATGGTGGTCCTGTTCACCCGGAACGCCGATTCCAAGGCTGTTGCCAAGGATATCGCCGACGCCATCAATCGCGAGCTCGAGAAGACCTACGGCCGCAAGTAGGAGGCGAGAGGTATCCGTGTGGGCTGAAGGGAGGCCCTGCAAGGGGCCTTCCTTCAGCCCCGAGGCTGGCGGAAGCTCAAGACGTCCTCGCACAAGATGAAAAGACAGATCATTCCTTTCGTGTGGGTTGCGCCCGTCGTCGGCGTGATTACCCTGTTCCTCCTTTATCCCCTCTTCCAGGCCTTCTGGGACAGTCTGCACGCGGGCGCGTCCGGATCGGGGAGATCATTTGTCGGTCTGAGCAACTTCAGGGAACTGCTTTCCACCGGCGCCTTTCTCGGTGCCGTCCATCGGACCCTGATATTCACTCTAGCGGCCGTCACCCTGAAACTCCTCATCGGGGGGACGGCTGCCTTGATCCTGAACCGGCCCTTCCGGGGCAGGAATCTCTTGCGGAGCTGGCTTTTCATCCCCTGGACCATCCCTCTGTTCGCCGGGGGCATTCTCTTCCTCTGGCTGCTCCGGATGGGCGGGGGCCTGAACCTCATGCTGGAGAATGTGGGGATCTACCCGGTGTTCTGGCTGGGCCCGGACCACGCCATGCAATCGATCATTTTCCTCAACGTGTGGAAGGGGTTTCCCTTCTTCATGATCACCATCCTGGCCGGCCTGCAGATCATCCCCCGGGAACTCTACGAGGCCGCGCAGATCGACGGGGCCACGGGCTTTCAGCAGTTCAGATACGTGACCTTGCCCGGCCTGAGGAACGTGATCCTGATCGCCAGCCTGTTGTCCACCGTCTGGACTTTTGCCCAGTTCGAGAATATCTTCGTGCTCACCCGGGGAGGCCCGGGAACGACCACCGAGACGCTTTCCATCCTTGTCTATAAGCTGGCCTTCGGGATGTTCAACCTGAACATGGGCAGCGCGGCCGCCGTGCTTTCCCTGCCGCTCTTCCTGTTCTTCATCTTCTGGCTGGTCAAGTTCGTGAGAAAGGAATCCGAGGCATGAGAGCGTCAAGGTGGAAGGTGGCGGCGCTCGTCCTCATCCTGCTGGTGCTCGCCCTGGCCGTGGCGCTCCCCCTGTACTGGGCGGTCTGCCTGGCCGTGAGACCCGGCAGCGACGTGTACGCGAAGAGGATCATTCCCTCCGCCCTGACCCTCCAGAACTTCCGGGAACTGATCTTCGGCCGCGACTGGGCGGGGTTCAAGGGCGTGAGCTTTCTCGTCCCCTTGCAGAACAGCCTCGTCGTCGCCCTCACTGCCACGGCCATCAGCATCGTCATCAGCACGTTCGCCGGCTATGCCCTGGCCAGGTTCTCCTTCAGGGGCAGGGAATTGATCTCATCCTATATTCTGCTGGCCTACATCTTCCCCCCGTTCATCCTCGTGGTGAGCCTGTTCCGGCTCATCAACGCCTTGGGCCTGCACGACTCGCTCGCGGCCGTGATGTTGCTCCACCTGATCATCGTGGTTCCGTACTGTAGCTGGATGTTGAGGGGCTACTTCCTGAGCGTGCCCAAATCGCTCGAAGAGTCGGCACTGATCGACGGCTGCACCCACCTCGGCGCCCTGGTCCGGGTCGTCCTGCCCGTCTCCGCCCCCGGCGTCGCCAGCGCGGCCATCTTCTCCTTCACCCTGTCCTGGCAGGACATGCTGTTCTCCCTGATCACCCTGGAGTCGCACGAGAAATTCACCTTGCCCATCGCCTTGCTGGCCATGGCCATGGGGGACCTGGTCCAGTGGGGCAAGTTGATGGCCGGGGCCCTCATCTCCATTGCCCCGCCGGCCATCATTTACCTGCTGCTACAACGCTGGATCGTCGGGGGCCTGACGGCCGGCTCCGTCAAGGGGTGAGGCTGGCGGACTGGAGATTTGGCCCGACCGTGCGACCCGGCGACGACCCGCTCCGTCGGGTATAGGCCCAATAAGTGCGCCAGGTCTCCCAAGATACAATCTGTCATGTAACCCCAATCCGAAATAATCAACCGCCAAGGACACCCAGCGCCGGCGCTGTGTACCCGGAACGCCAAGACCGAAATGGCTCATTGGGGGAAACAAACGGAACTTCTGAAGGCCCCATGAGCGCACTTTCGCGTTCTTTGGTGGAGAGATCGGAACATCGTATCCTTGGCGACCTTGGCGTCATGGCGGTTTAAGGTTTTTCTCGGATCAGGGATAATTGAGTCGCTAACGCCTACACCAATACCTTCCTTGATGATGGTATGGGGGTAAGCCATGCGCTTTGAATTCGCCACAGCGACCCGTATCCTGTTCGGGCCAGGCGTCCTGACTGAAGTTGCTCCGGCCGCAGCCGCACTGGGCCGCCGGGCACTCGTGGTCGTCGATCGGGACCTCGAGCACAGCGGGCCGCTCCGCGAGCAGTTGAACGCACAGGGCGTGACTACCGTGACCTTCAGTGTTGCCGGCGAACCGACGGTTGATACGGTCCGAGCCGGTGTCCGACGCGCCCGCGAGGCAGCGTGCGATCTGCTCATCGGCCTCGGCGGCGGCAGCGTGCTCGACACAGGCAAAGCGATCGCCGCGCTGCTCACCAACGGTGGCGATCCACTGGAATACCTCGAGGTCATCGGTCGGGGACAGGCGCTCACGCAGCCCTCGGCACCGTATATCGCCATCCCGACGACAGCGGGTACCGGTGCGGAGGTCACGCGCAACGCCGTGCTGGCTTCCCCCGAACACCGCCTCAAAGTCAGTCTGCGCAGCCCGCTCATGTTCCCGCGGCTGGCGGTGATCGATCCGGAGTTGACACACTCCCTCCCGCCGGACGTCACCGCGAGCACCGGTCTGGATGCGCTGACGCAACTGATCGAGCCGTTCGTGTCGAACAGCGCGAATCCACTGACCGATGCCCTGTGCCGCGAAGGCATGCGGAGGGCGGCCCGATCGCTGCGTCGGGCATATGAGAACGGAAGGGACGCGACTGCGCGTGAAGACATGGCGCTCGCCAGCCTGTTCGGCGGACTGGCGCTGGCGAACGCCAAGCTGGGTGCCGTGCACGGTTGCGCCTCACCGCTGGGCGGACTCTTCCCGGCGCCGCACGGCGCGATTTGCGCCCGGCTGCTGCCCCTTGTCATGGTGGCAAACGTGCGCGCGCTCCAGGTACGTGCGGCCGATTCCCCCGCCCTCGAACGCTATGCCGAGATCGCGCGAATCGTGACCGGCCGACCCGACGGGACGATCGCTAATGGCCTCGAGTGGGTGCGTTCCTTGTGCGCCGATCTGAAGATTCCTGGCTTGAGTCGGTACGGATTGACCGAGGCAGGCATTCCCGCGGTCGTTGTCGAGGCACAGAGAGCCAGCAGCACCAAAGGCAACCCCGTCACCTTGAGCGACGAGGAGTTGACGGCCGTGCTCCAGCAGGCATTGTGAGCAAGGCCCTGCGTCAGTCGGCGGGACTATGAGAGGGGGTGGGTTAGAGTCTCGCCTGCACGATCCCACGCTGCCCGTTGACCAGCCAGGCAGGGTCTTCTGCTTGCAGCCGCTCCGCCTCCCCGGGCCGCAGCCCGACCATGATTTCCGCTTTCAACGTGCGCAGCGCCACGATGGGTGCGGGAAAATAGCTCGTGGCCCGGGCGAAAGATGTCGTGGGTGGCCAGTGGGCGTCGCCGAGCAGGCGCCGGTAGTTGGCGTCGCCTTTGACCAGCACCAGGTCCATGCCGGCCAGGACGCCATGTAGGTCATCCGGTAGCTGGAAGTAGAACAGGCTCGTGGCGTAATGCCAGTGGGTGAACAGGTGCAGACGCCGGCGCGCGAGGTGCGCCCGGAGACGCTGGGCCAGCGCGCGGGCCACGTCACCTTCCCGCTCCAGCGCGTCCAGCCCGGCGATTACATCCTGAGGCATGGCGTCCGATACGAAGAAGGGCTGGGGCTTCAGGTGGAGGTGAACTTCGGCGACGAGATCCTGCCCCAGCAGGCAATCCACGAGCGCGAGGTCCATCAGCAATTCCGTCCCCGCGTTATCAGCCAGGATGGCGACGCGGCGACGCGTCCTCGTCCGCAGGAAATCCCACAAGTCGGCCGTGTCATCAACCAGCAGGTTGCTCCGTTCATCTCGAGCGCCGGTCGGGCGGCCCAGGCGCGAGGCGACCTCGTAGCTGAGGTCGGTCCGGTTGCCCCACAAGCTGGCGTGCAGCAACATCTCAAACCGAGCCGCTGGATCATCGGGCAGGCGTCGCAGGAGGGCGTTGACCGCGTGCGGCGCCGCCTCCGGCACCAACTCGGTAGCCTTCTTGGGGCCAAAGGGATCCACGCCCTGCCAGGGACCGGGTTGGAAATAGCGCGTGGCCTCCAGCAGGCGGCGGTAGAAGTAGGCCTCGGCCCAGTACCAGGGCACGTCCAACCAACTGCGGCCGATGTAGGGGGCGGACACTGCGTTCCAGAAGGCCCCGTCCAGCGCGTCCTCCCTCAGTTCTCGGATCACGCCGCCGGTGAGTTCGGCGTGGAGTTCCTCCAGCGCGCCCCGGATCTCGCCCGGGAAGGCGTTCAGCGCGAGGGTCTCCTGGAGGATGCCGGGCACACGCTCTCTGAGCGTGTAGCGCGCAAAGGAGCCCGGCTCCGATGTCAGGATGAGCGGCGGCAGGTCGGCTAAATCAATTTGGGATGGCGGAACGGTGTATATGATCAAGGTTTGGGTCTCACCATGGATTTCACTCTCCCACTCAGCTGCTCCCGACGGAGAGTGGGCGCGTGCGCCCCCGCAATTAGTCCCCAACAGACGCCTCGCAGGATCGCAACCATACCTTCTGGTGTCAAGGCAAATCACGGAGACGGCATCCAATACCACTCGCCCCTATCCTCGATCATGGCCAGGTTTTCTGTTGACTCACACATCCCCTTTGGGTAGCCTCGCGGACGAGGATCCTTCTATCCTTCGAGATCGGTTGGGGACACTTACCCGCTTCCAATTACTTCTGATGGCCCGGTCAGCCCTCAGTGTCCTCTCCCGTTTGCTTGAAAATGGCAAGAGTGGTTGCCAGCTCTTGACTCATCCGTTGCGCTACGACAAGGATCTAGGGGACCAGATTCAGACACTCACCCTTTCGGGCGGACTCGTTCGTGTTCTTATGATGCCCCTTCTGCGCTACCCCGTTCAGGTCCGCACGGCATAGTGGGGTTGAGGAGGACCATATCGCGGCCATTCAGGTGTGAAGACGAGCTCCCAAATTGGACTGCAGGACGCTGTGCAAAGAAGGAGGATGCAGAGATGTCAACCAGGAAACTCTCCAGACGGTCCTTTCTCAAGGGGGCACTGGCCCTTCCCGGCGGGATGGTCGCACTCGACGCGCTGGGGGTCTCTGGCGCTAAGCCAGCAATGGCCCAAACGGCAGCCCCGCCCAAGGCACCTGTCACTTTGGTCGTCGAGACCTACCAGTGGGAGGAGGCGGGTTTCAGAGACTGGATGGATTGGATCAACAAGCAGCTCACGGCCAAGTATCCCAACGTCACCATCGAGAAGCGGTCCGCCCCCTCGACGCAGTACTGGGACAAAATCATCGTCAAGGCGCAGTCGGGCACGCTGGGCGATGTGTTCCAATTGAGCGGTCCGATTCTTGATCAGTTCCTGGCCATGGGGGGGGTGGAGGCCGTAAACAAGTTCCTGGACGTGCCGGCCGCGCAGAAGCTCATGCCCCCTGCGCTGTGGAAAATCGTCTCTCGCCAAGATCAGTTGATGGGTGTTCCCACACTGACCACCACGAACCAGGTCATGATCTACAACACGAAGCACTTCCAGGCGGCCGGCGTCACGATGCCAGGGGTGGGGAAGCAAGAGCAGTGGCTTGCGGATGCCGTCAAGCTCACGAAGGCCCCGGACCGCTACGGCGTGGTGGTGCACACCATTGCCACCGGCCAGCTGATGGAAGACCTGCGGAAGTTCATCATCGCCTGGAACACGCAGTTCTCGCTGCCGGACGGGAAGCCCACCTGCAACGCACGCGAGGTGGTGGAGGCCATCGCCTTCTACCGGAAGATCGTGAAGTCGGGGGCGACGCCCGTCGGCACCGAGAAAACGATCTACCGACCCATGGTGTGGGACGGGAAGATCTCGCAGCTCCTCGACGGGTCGTGGGTCTTCGGCATGGCCAAGAGCTCCAATGCCAAGGCGCTGTCGGAGCTGAGCGCGGCGCCGCTGCCGTTCCCCAGCCAGCGCGGAAACCTGACCTTCAACATGTATTGCATGTATGCCAAGTCTAAGGTGAAGGACATGGCGGCGGAGTGGCTGAAGATCGCCTGGAGCGAGGAGGGGGCGGTGAAGTTCGCCGAGTTCACCGGCAGCCCGCACGCGCACAAGGTGACGATCCCCCAGAGCCTCCTCCAGAATATGCCTTGGCTGCCGGCGTACCAGAAGGTGCTGGCGACCGATCCGGTGGCCGACCCCAACCCCGGCTTTGCCCTCGTGCGGTCCGAGGCGGATGACATCATCATCCGGTGGTCGGCCAAGGCCATCATCACCGGCGAGATCTCTGCGCAGGAGGCGTGCGACGGGATGCAGAAGGAGATGGAGCGACTGTCGAAGAAGTACGACGGCAAGACGTTCTAGGCCTGATCCGAGAAAAAACTTGAACCGCCATGACGCCAAGGTCGCCAAGAATACGATGTTCCGATCTCTCCACCAAAGAACCCGAAAGCGCGCTCATGGGGCCTTCCGAAGTTCCGTTTGTTTCCCCCAATAAGCCCTTCTGGTCTTGGCGTTCTTGGCGCCTTGGCGGTTGGTAATTTCGGATTGGGGCTAGCCTGACGACAAACCAGGACACGCTGACTGAAGAGGAAGCGATCGGGGTCCGCCTCTCCGTTGGCCACCTGCGTTCACGCGAATCGTGCAGAGTGGGTAACCCTTGCCGGAGCATACGATAGACATGGCCAAGACCACCGGGCAGGTCGAGCCCCTGCGGGGCGGCCCTGGGGGGCACCGGAGGCTCGACCTGATGCCGTACGGGCTCCTCCTCCCCTCCATGATCGTTCTTGCGGTCCTCTTACTCTATCCCATCGCCAGAGCCTTCCTCACCAGCCTGGGACGGCACGTGCTCTTTCGTCCCCAGGCGACCCGCGCGTTCATCGGGCTGGACAACTATGCCTACATCCTGAGCGATTCCCGCACATGGCATTCGCTCTATTTGGCGGCGCTGTATTCGGTGGTTGTTGTCGGGGGATCGATGCTCATCGGTCTGGCTACCGCCCTTGCGGTGCGGCGGCCCTTCCGCGGGCGGGCGTTCTACCGCATGGCCATCATCATCCCGTGGGTGGTGCCTCCCGTGGCCACCTCGCTGGTGTGGAGCTGGATGCTGGACTACCAGTTCGGCGTGGTCAACCACCTGCTCAGGGCCGCGCATCTCATCAGCGCGCCGATCGGCTGGCTGACGACCACCCAATGGGCGATGCCCAGCATGTTCCTGGTCGGCATCTGGAAGATGTATCCCATTGCCTCGGTGATGCTCCTGGCCGGCTTGCAGAGCATCCCGGATGAACTCTACGAGGCAGCCAAGATTGATGGAGCAAACCGGTTCGACGGGTTTCGCCACGTGACCCTCCCCGGCCTGAAACCGGTCTATGGGATCCTGGCGCTCCTCCTCACGTTATGGAGCTTCAAGGCGTTCACGTACATCTACATCATGACGGGAGGCGGCCCGTCGCAGGCCACGGAGACGGCGGTGGTCTTGGTGTATCTCCAGGCCTTCAAGTTCTTTGACTTCGGCGTGGCCTCGGCCCTGGGAATCGTGATGCTGCTGATCCTCGTCGTGTTCACCATCGTCTACATGAAGCTGGTCTATGGGGGAGTGGGCCCGGAGTCGCGGGCATGAAAACCGTGGCCGGCTATTCGAAGCAATTGCGGCTCAATCGGGGTTTGGGGAAGGTTGCCCTCTATGTCGGCCTGACCACGGTCGTCGTGCTCCTGGGATTTCCGCTATACTGGATGTTCGCCTCTGCCGTGCAAGAGGAACACGCCATCTTTTCCTTTCCGCCCACCATGGTCCCGTTCCGGACCTTCACGCTTGAGCCCCTCTACAAGGTCTTCTTCCTAGAGCGGCGCCCCATGGCGCGAATGTTGTGGAACAGCCTGATGGTATCCGTCGTCTCCTCGACCGCCTCGGTCCTGCTGGGCCTGTGGGGGGGCTACGCCCTGTCCCGGTTCCGCTTCAGGGGGCGGGCGCTGGCAGGATTCCTGATCCTGCTCACGCAGATGCTGCCGGGATCGCTGATCATCATCCCGCTCTACATGATCTTGACCGACCTCAAGCTCAGCAACTCCCTCTGGGGGCTAACCCTGATCTACATGAGCTTCAACACCCCCTTCAGCATCTGGATGCTGAAAGGGTTCGTGGAGGGCATCCCCAAGGACCTGGAGGAGCAGGGGCTGATTGACGGCTGCAGCCGCATGGGGGCACTGGCCCGGATCACCTTGCCCCTGATGGTGCCCGGCATCGTGGCGACCTTTATATTTGGCTTCATCGCCGCGTGGGGGGAGTACGTGTTTGCCCTGACGCTCTTGGACAGCGTGACCGAGTGGACGTACGCGGTGGGAGTGGCGAGTCTCAAGGGGGAGTACATGGTGACCTGGAACGAAATCATGTCGGCCTCCTTCGTCAGCACCCTGCCCGTGCTCTTGCTCTTCCTGTTCATGCAACGCTATCTGCTGGCGGGGTTGACCGCCGGGGGCGTCAAGGGATAGGCCGGAGACGGTGATGAGGCGATCTTGAAGCGGAAATCGCGGATCGTGAGAGTTGCGGGCCCGGGGACGGTGGAGATCGTTGAACGCGCCCTCCCCGAGATTGATTCCCGAGACATCCTGGCCAAGGTGGAGATGGCAGGCATCTGCGGGACCGATGTGCATCTGGTCTTCGATGCCGAGCCCACGCCCGGCAGGAAGACAACCTACCCCTTCAATCTCGGGCACGAGGCGGTCTGCACCATTGCGGAGATGGGAGGCGATGCTCCCCGTCGTGACGCCCTGGGTGCACCGCTCAAGGAGGGAGACCGCATCGTCGCCTTTGGGCCGCGCTGCGGGGAGTGCTACTTTTGCCGGGTGCTGGAGCAGTCGGTGCTGTGCCGGCGGGTGTTCCGAGGACGCCGCGACCCCAATACCCATGAGATCGGAGGGACATACGCCGATTACCTGTACATCCGCGGCGACGCGTTCATCGTCCGGATCCCCGACGCCGTCTCCACGAAGGCTGCCGCCCTGGTTGAGCCGCTGGCCGGAGCCACCCGGGCCATCGAGCGAGCCTACATGCCGGGGGCGCCCGATCACCATCAGGGGCTGGGGCCGGGGAAGAGCGTGGTGATCCAGGGCGCCGGACCGATCGGGGTCCTCGTAACCATCCTGGCCAGGCTGGCGGGTGCCGCCAGGGTGATCGTCATCGGAGCGCCTGACATCAGGTTGAAGCTCTGCCAGGATTTCGGCGCCGATCTGACGCTCAACTTCCGGGAAACTTCGGAGGCGGAGCGGGCCGAGACGATTCGTGCCATGACGCCCTTTGGCCTCGGCCCCGACATCGTCATCGAGGCAGCCGGGGCCCCTTCCGCCTTCGTTGAGGCCATGAACCTGGTTCGGGCCGGGGGAACGATCGTCGAGCACGGGCATTTCACCTACCGCGGCACCATCCCCATCGACCTGACACCCATCGTCCTCAAGGACCTGCAGATCCTCGGGAATCTCGGCTACTACAATAGCGGCTTCGCCACGGCCGTCACGATCCTTGAGGCGCAGGCTGCCCGGGTGCCTTTCGAAAATGTCGTCACGCACGAATTCCCGTTGTCCCGGGTGGAGGAGGCGCTCGAGACTGCGCGCCGGGAGGAGTGTGTCAAGACGGTGCTGGTGCCCGGCTTGGGATGATGTGACGTGGGTTGATCGTTCGTGGTAGAGTGTAACAGGAACAGAATCAAATACTTTCTTGGAGGAGCGTTATGAGCAAGCCCTGGCGCGGCATTTTCCCGATTGTGGTAACTCCGTTTACCGAGGGGTACGAGCTGGACGAGAAGAGCCTGCGCAAGCTCGTTCACTTCTGCCTGCGGGCTGGCGTCCATGGCTTGGTGGGCCCGGCCAACGCCAGCGAGTTCTCCACCCTTTCGGACGACGAGCGGAAGCGGTGGATCGAGATCGTCGTTGCTGAGACGGGCGGGCAGGTT
>Ga0315285_10006974_pt1 | contig 11628 bp, 10 predicted proteins | sample YL17G09_36_MG_FD_203698 | JGI IMG/M metagenome (GOLD analysis project Ga0315285, IMG submission 203698) | Sediment microbial communities from Yellowstone Lake, YNP, Wyoming, USA - YL17G09_36 | ecosystem: Environmental > Aquatic > Freshwater > Lake > Sediment | place: USA: Wyoming | collected... | reverse complement strand
GATGCGGGCCTCCCACTACCTGCTCGCGCCCCTGCTGCTTCGACTTGGCCGAGCGGAGATGGCGATGCCCGGGGGCTGCGACCTCGGGAGCCGGCCGGTCACGCACATCGTGTCCGTGATCGAAGCGCTGGGCGCGCAGTCTACTGTCACCGACCGTGGCGTTTCGCTGCGCGCCGCCGGCCTGCGCGCGTCATTCATCACCCTTGATCCGCGCCACCGGAATCCGGGCGCCACCTTCACCGCGCTGATGGCTGCTTCGCTTGCCGAGGGCGAAACGATCATCGAGAACGCGTCGTACGAGCCCGACGTCATCTGCTTCTGCAGCTTCCTGAGCGCGGCCGGCGCGCGCATCGAGGGCATCGGGCGGCCGAGGCTGACAGTCCAGGGGGTCGCCGGCCTGCGCGGAGTCGAACACCGCGTCAACTCCGACCGGCTGGAGGCCGGCACCTTCATCTGCGCGGCCGCGTCGACCCGGGGCGAGGTGATGGTTGAGGAGATCACGCTGGCCGAGCTGGGGGAGACGACAGGCAAACTGCAGGAGGCAGGTGTCGAACTGACGCCTCAGGGCGGTGGGCTGCTGGCGGCCTGCCCGCGTCGGCCCCGGGGCGTGGAGATTGTGACCGATCCGTTTCCGGCATTCTCGACCGACCTTCAGCCAATCGTGGCGGCGGTGCTGGCGACCGCCGAGGGCCGCAGCACCATCGAGGAGACGGTGTTCGACCGGCGCCTCCAGTGCGCGCACGAGCTGGTGAAGATGGGAGCGAGGATCGAGCTGCCTGACTCCCGCCACGCCGTCATCCACGGGGTGGAGCGTCTGCGCGGGGCCGTGGTCGAAGGGCACAACATCAGAGACGGGGCGGCGCTGGTAGCCGCCGCCTTGAGCGCGGAAGGCGAGAGCATCGTGTCCGGCCGGCAGTATGTGGCGCGGGGCTACGAGGAGTTCGAGGGGAAGCTTCGCTCGCTCGGGGCGGAGATCGCAGTCCTGTAGGGTGAGGGCTGGTCTATGCCAGCCCGCCGCCGGCGCTACCGGACCGTGGGTAACACAGGCTTCAGCCTGTGGTGGGCAGGCTAAAGCCTGCGCTACCCGGCCTTCAGTACGCGCGGCGCACCCGTTCCTCGCTGAACCCAAGGCGGATCGTCGCCATCGCCTTCTCCGCCAGAGCCTCAACCTCGTTCTGGTGGAAGGCCGCGTCCTCCGGGGTGATGGTGGCGAACACCTGCCCCCGCGCCACCAGATCAACTGCGTCGCCGTCATCTGCCGTCGTGACCTCCAGCAACTGGAGGTTCGCCAGCAGCAGCTTGTTCAGCAGATCGGCGCTCTGCTGCGCCCGCGCCACTGGCGACGCGCCGTCAAGCGCAACCGCCGGCTGGAAGACCACCCGCCCGTTGAGGCGAAGCTCACCGATCTCGCTGTCATTGTTGTTCACAGCCGAGGCGTCGGCCACCAGCGAATGGGTGACGCGCCGGCGCTCGAGCGGGATGCCAAGCCCCTCGAGCTCGCGGCTGACCGCCTCGACCCGCTCCTTGCCATATGGGTGTGTCTTCTGGATGCCCAGCTCGGGATTCCCCTCACTGTTCTCGATCCGCGCCAGCCCCTCGACCACGGTGAGCATGGCTACCGGGTTGTATTTCTTGCTCGCCGTCAGGTAGAGCACGGCCTGGTGGTCGGCCTCCTGCTCGGCTTCGCGGCCGTAGTGGTTGAGCGCATCCTGGGCGACAAGCGATCCCACGCTGGCGACGGCTCCCGGATTGAGGGCCTCGGAATTGCTCAGGATGGAGGCAAGCAGGACGGACCCGAGAATCATCTGATACCGCTCGTCCCTGCTCATCAACCTGCGCGAATGAGAGAGGCAGATGTGGGCCATCTCGTGCGCGGCGACAGCGGCCAGCTCATCGTCGGATTCCACCGCCCGGATAAGCCCCTGGGTGAAGTAGAGATAGCCGCCTGGCAACGACAGGGCATTCAGAGCCTTGTCCTCCAGGACCTTGATCTGGTAGGTCTGCCCCGGCTTCTGGGTGACCGGGCGGATTGCCTCAACGATTGCCGTGATGCGGGGAAGCTCCGGGCTGTCGGCGGCGACCTTGAACTCTTTCTCCAGCTCCTCGGCCGCCGACTTGCCGATGTCCGCGTCGCGTTTCTCCTCAGGGGTCAGCTCCGGCTGCGCGGGTGACGCGGCCTGCTCGGTTTGCGCGGTAGGCGTCGGGGTCTGCTCGGCCCCGACGGCCGGGCCGAGACAAAACAGAACGGCGGCTATAGCCAGAGCGAATCGCGCTGCCATCGCCCTCCCCGTTTCCCACCTCAGTATACCATACCGCGGGCGGGAGCAAAGCTCCCGCAACCGACCCAGGCCACGCTCCACGCGCTGCGGAAGCTCCGCTTCCGCGCCCGGTAAACGCACCGCAGCGGGCCGTTGAGCCATTTCGATGTCTTGGACACCGGACGGGCACGCAGGTCCCGCAGCAGAGGGTCGCACCGATACAGCCCGTGCGCAGATTGTCTCCGGGTGGCACAGGAATCGTGGTATATGTCCACCGGCAACAAAGCCTGGGGGTAGCTTGCCGGACAAGATGGGTACCATACAGTTGGCTCACAGGGGTTCCCGGAGAGGAACTGACCATGAACTGGAAAGAGCGCGAGCTACCAGTAGGGCAGGAGCAAGTTCCGGCACAGCCTTCCGGCCGACCGGGATCTCAGGTCATGATTGACTACATCAAGGAACAGGTCGGGCCTGGCTCCGAGTACGTCAACGACCTGGTCAGGGTTGTCTTCTCTGACCGCGGCTGCTACTACGAGTTCCGCGATCTGCCCGAGGAGTTCTCGGGGGCGGTTGGCTCGGGGTTCCGACATGAGTTCGTCGGAACGAACCAGGGCCTCCAGCTCGCCAACCAGATCCACGACATCGCGTTGGGCCCGGAATCGGCCGATACCCACGAGCTCAGCCTCATGGTGATATACGGGTGGGATGGCGTCTTCCGTCCGGATGACACCTTCGTCTACCACTGGCGAAGCTACGGGGGAGAGGAAGAGGGGCCGGTGATGATGGGCATGTTCCGCCCGTCGGTCCTGCCGATCTTCTTCAAGCTCAAGGCGGACAGCGACCTTGTCGAGCCGATCATGGGAACCCGCAAGGGCGTGCTGTTCTTCGTCGCCAACCTGACCGATCAGCATCTGTTGGTGAGGATCCCCCATCAAGGACCAGGCGTAACCGACCTGAACGACATCGGGGGCCACCGGCTCGTACACTGAGGCTGTAGGGCGGGGATGTCTATGCATCCCCGCCGCCATGCAGTTGGATTCTGCTGACACGCCAGCCCGGCCGACAAGGCCGGGCTGGTTTCGTCTTGACGGGGTCGCTTGCGCCCGCCTGCGCCAATCTGCTATACTCTCGCTGCCGTTCCCTCCACCGCTTTCCAGTGCAGGCGGACATGCAGCCTTCGTAGCCGAAGGAGCGTCGGCTACTTCGGCGCAGTAGGATCGGTGTGCCCGCCCTATACTTTGAGGAGTCAGGCAGATGCTCGCGGTCAAGGATGTCGAGTCCGCGCAGTTGCGCGAGAAGCTTCCGGCCTTCCAGCCAGGCGACGACGTGCGCGTCACCGTGCGCGTGGTTGAGGGTGGCCGGGAGCGGTCACAGCCGTTCCAGGGGGTTGTCATCGCCCGCCGCGGCGCGGGGCTGAAAGAGACTTTCACCGTCCGCCGGGTGACCCATGGGGTGGGGGTCGAGCGCACCTTCCTGCTGCATTCGCCACGGGTCGAGAAGATAGAGCTGCTCCGGCGGGGCCGGGTGCGGCGGGCGAAGCTCTACTACCTGCGCGAGCGCGTCGGCAAGGCGGCTCGTATCAGGGAAGACCGCGACCGGAAGTCGGCCCCCGACCAGGAGTCATGAACCTCGACGAGCCCTGGAAGATAGCGGCTGTCATCGGCCTGCTGGCATTTCTCAGGATCACCTGGGGCATCTGGCGCACCGCGCCGGCGCGCCCTTTCATGGTCGAGCTGCTCGACTCCGGGCTGATCGCGTTCGTGCTGGTGTTCCTCGTCGTCCGCCCGTTCGTCGTCCAGGCGTTCTTCATCCCGTCGGAATCCATGGTCCCGACGCTCGTTCCCCACGACCGGATCCTGGTGAACAAGTTCGTCTATCGCCTCAACGCGCCCCAGCGCGGTGACATCGTCGTCTTCGACGCGCCCTCCCAGGCCCTCTACGGCGACGGGCGCAAGGACTTCGTGAAGAGGCTGATCGGCCTGCCGGGGGATGAGATACGCATCAAGCGCGGGGACGGCGTTTACATCAACGATCGCCGCCTGGAGGAGCCGGATGATACCCCGCGGCCGGACTACGACTGGCCACTCGACGACTTCGGCGCCGCGGCCGCAGGGCCGTATCGCGTGCCGGCCGGCTGCTACTTCGTGCTGGGCGACAACCGGAACACCAGCAACGACAGCCATCGGTGGAACGATCCGCTAACCGGAGAGCCGCGGCCGGAGTTGGATGCCCGTCGCGTCCTGGGCAAGGCGATGGTGATCTTCTGGCCACCCACGCGCATTGGCCTCGCCAGCGACCACTCGGACCTGCGCCTGGACGAGGGTAGGAAGGTGGCCGGCCTAGGGGTTGGGGGCTAGGGGTCAGGGAGCCGCAACAGCTCTCGTGTCCCCCGGTCTCAGTCCCTGGTCCCCGGTCCGTAGGAACAGCATGAAGGACCTGTGGGCAACAGAACTGGAGCTCCGGCGACGGGGATTCCTGCGTATCGCGGGCGTGGACGAGGCGGGCTGCGGCCCCATCGCCGGCCCGGTCGTGGCGGCGGCGGTGGTCTTCGCCGGGCGTCACCGGCTGCCGGGGCTCGCGGACTCCAAGTTGGTGAAGCCGGGCGATCGCGAGCGGCTTTTCGATCTGATCAGCAAGAAAGCCGTTTGCATGGGGATAGGCGCTGTTGACGCGCGCACCGTGGACCGAACAAACATACTGGCGGCGGCGCGGGCCGCTATGATGGAGGCTATCGGCAAACTGCCGGTCCCCCCGGACTTGCTTTTGGTTGATGGCAGGGGAGTGCCGGGCGCGTCGATCCCCCAGCGCGCCATTGTGAAGGGTGACCGGACCTGCGCGTGCATCGCTGCTGCCTCCATCATCGCCAAGGTGACGCGCGATCGGATCATGAACGAGTTGGACGCGCAGTACCCTGGATACGGTTTCGCAAAACACAAGGGGTATGGTACGAGGGAACATCTCGCACGGCTGATCGAGCTGGGCCCATGCCCGGTGCACAGGCAGAGCTTCGCGCCGGTGAGGGCGGCGCGGCAGAGGCGCCTGCTCCAGTCGCCGGATGGATGCGAGCCTTGACAACGCTCGGGGGCCGCCCCTATAGTGGGGTCCCGCAGAGAACATCGATCGAGGTTTTAGCCCTATGAGGCAGAGGTCTCGCAGCATAGTCGCAGATGAGACTGAGGTGATAGACAGACTCTCGAAACGGTTCGGCAAGTACGCTTTGGTGGTGGGAGTGGCGAAGCGCGCGCACGATCTGAAGGAACGGGTACGGAGCCCGTTCGGGCCCAGCGGCGGAGGGCTCGTCAACCGGGCGATCGCCGAGATCGCTGAAGGCCGCGTCAAGATCCGCGGAGAGGAGCCCGAGGACGAGCAGGAGTAGCCCGTCGTGGCCCCAAAGCGTGACTACTACGAAACCCTGGGCGTAGGGCGCAGCGCCGCCCAGGACGAGATCAAGCGGGCCTTCCGGAAGCTCGCGCGCCGCTACCACCCGGACGTGAACCCCGAGGACCCCCAGGCCGAGGACCGCTTCAAGGAGGTGGCCGAGGCCTACGAGGTGCTTGGCGATCCCGAGCGTCGCGAGTACTACGACCTCTATGGCCAGGCGCCCGGGAGCGCAGGCGTCTCGCCTGCCCCTGACTTCTGGGACGAGTTCGGCGGGTTCGGGAGTGTGTTCGACGCCTTCTTCGGAACTCAGCGCAGCGCCGCGCGGCCCCGCGCCCGGCGCGGGTCGGACCTCCGCTACGACCTGGAGATCGCGCTGGAAGAGGTCCTGACCGGGGCCGACAAGGTTATCCGCGCGGAACGCGTGCAGGCCTGTGAGGACTGCGGCGGTACGGGCAGCCGGTCGGGCGGCGGCGAGCGGACTTGCGCCACCTGCGGCGGTGCCGGCGAAACACAGCAGGTCGCCGCCACGCCATTTGGCCGGCTCTCCACGATCGCGACTTGCCGCACTTGCAGGGGGCGGGGTAGCGTTGTCGCCGATCCCTGCCCGCACTGCCGCGGCGCTGGCAGACGGGCGGGGGAGGCCCAGATCGCCGTTCAGATACCGGCGGGGATCGAAGAAGGGACCTCGATCCGCGTTGACGGGGCGGGCGAGGCCGGCGAGCGGGGCGCGCCGCCGGGCGATCTCTATGTCTTCGTGCACGTGCGACCGCACGAGCTGTTCGAGCGCCACGGCCGAGACTTGTACTGCGAAGCGCCGATCCCGTTCACGACCGCCGCGCTCGGAGGTGCGGTGCAGATACCTGCCCTGGACGGCGTTGAGGGCCTGTCTGTACCCGCGGGAACGCAGACGGGCGAAGTCCTGTCAATCCCCGCCCTGGGACTCCCCGACCCGCGCACCGGTGTGCGCGGGTCGCTGCGCGTGAGACTGCGGGTCGTTACGCCGCGCCAGCTCACGAAGAAGCAGCGGGAGCTGCTGGAGGAGTTCGCCCACGAGGGCGGAGACGAGATCGTCGAGGAGAAGGGCTGGTTCGCGCGCCTCAAGGACGCGCTGAGCGGCGAGGAGTAGTCCTCGCCGCTCGCCCACCGATCCTGTGGGAGGCACATTCCCGTGCCGACTGCCGCGGCAGGAATGCTGCTCCTATGACTTCACCTTCACCGGCTGTCCGACGCGCGCCGATTCCCAGGCCGCCTCGGTGAGCTGTATCACGCGCAGGCCGCAGATCGGTGGGGTCTGCGGCTCGTCCTTGCCGAGGATAGAGTCTACGAAGTTCTTGTCGAAGTTGCTGCTGTACTTGGACTTCGCGGTCAACTCCTTGAGCTCCGCGCTCCAACGCTTCTTCCCCCGGTAGCTGTGGAGAAGCTGGTCGCGCCGCACATACATGCCCCCCTCCTCGCCGTAGAAGGTGATGTCCTCCCACCAACCGGGCGCATCGCCGACCACCGACATGGTGCCGATGGCGCCGCCCTTGAACCTAAGCGTCAGGGCGGAAAGGATGTCCACCTTGGCGCCGCAGTTGTTGATCCGGGCGAAAACGCTCTCCGGCTGAAGGCCGGTGACCCAGAGCATGATGTCCACCAGGTGGCTGCCGGAGTCGTTGAGCTGACCGCCGCAGCTCAGCTTCGGGTTCTGCCGCCAGGCGCCCCTCGTGCCGCGCAGCCAGTCCTGCGCCTGAAGGGCGGCGACGAAGGTGAGCTTGCCCAGCTTGCCCTCCCCGATCATCTTCTTGGCGAGCCGGAAGGCGGGGCTGAAGTGGCGCTGGTAGGAGATCATCATCACCTTGCCGGTCTTCTCCGCCTTCTTGATGACCTGCTTGGCGTCGGCCACGCTGCACACCATCGGCTTCTCCGTCAGCACGTGCAGGCCGGCATCGAGGCAAGTCATGATCTGCTCGAAGTGGAACGAGTGCGGGGTGGCGATAACCACGCCGTCGAGGTCCACCTTTTCGATCATCTTACGGTAGTCGGAGAAATGCGGCTTCCCCGAGAGATCGGGGTGTCTCTCCACTACGGCTGTCATCTGCGCCTTGTTCGTATCCGTCAGCGCGGCGATCTCGGCCTGCTTGATCGCCTTGTAATTGCGGACGTGCCAGTCCATGATGCCGCCGCAGCCTATGAGACCGATCTTCAGCTTTCGAGGCATATTCGCCCTCCGTAGTGCTCAGTCGCGCAGAGCCGAGCGCTGCCGCGCTCGGCCGCTGTCCCGCCGGATTCCGCGCCGCCGTCAGAGTTCCTCTTCGGGAACTCCGCTTTCCTCCTCGGCTTCCTCGTCCGCGCCCGCGATCCCCGGTCCCCCCGTGTGCGGACAGCCTGGCTTGTGGCGGGCGACGGCGGCGGTCGTCAGCTCCACCTTGCCGCCCTCCTCCAGCTCGACGATCACTCGGCCCCGCACGGCATTGATCTCGGCGATACGCCCAGCGCCTTGGGCGACTTCGACGCGAGTCCCAACCTTCGGCACACAGGCGCGAGCCTGGCGGTAGAAGTCATACTCGAAGGCAAGGCAGCACATCAGCCGTCCGCAGACCCCTGAGATCTTCTGCGGGTTCAGCGAAAGCTCTTGTTCTTTCGCCATCTTGATGCCGACGGGGTCGAACTCGGTGAGGAAGGTGGCGCAGCACAGCGGCCTCCCGCAATGGCCCAGCCCGCCGCGCATCTTCGCTTCATCGCGAACCCCCAGCTGATGAAGCTCCACCCGCGTGTGCAGCGCCTTCGCCAGGTCGCGGACCAGCGCCCGAAAATCAACCCTTCCTTCGGCGCTGAAATGCAGCACCATGCGAGAGCCGTCCAGCGTGGCCTCGGCCTCGATCAGCTTCATGTCGAGCCCGTGCTCCGCTATCTTCTGCGCGGCCACCTCCATCGCTTCGCGCTCGCGGGGGGCGTTCTCATCGTCCCTGCGCAGGTCCTCCTGGGTCGCCGTGCGGACGACCGGCATCAACTCCTCCCGCACGTGGTCTTCGGCCATCTCAACCGGCGCAGACCGGACGATGCCAAGCTCCAGCCCGCGCGCGGTGCGCCCGACCACAACGTCGCCTGGCTGCAGATCAAGGTGGCCGGCGTTGAACTGGTACGATCTACCAGCGCGGCGGAAACCAACAGTCACCACTCTCGCCATTCCCTTGTCCTTATCTCGATGCGGAAAGCCGCCCGCGCCTCTCGTGCCGGCGCGCTTCCTCCGCCAGGGGCAGCGTCGCCAGCGCCTCCAGCACCGGCTCGAGTCGCGAGAAGATCCGTTCGACGTCGGCGTTCCGCAAGGATACCATAATCCGGTCGTGCTCCGTCAGCGCCAGCCAGATGCGAATCTCGGCCGGAAGAGCACTGCGGAGCTGTCGCACCAGTCTATCCGAGAGCATCCGCTCTTCGGCCAGCAGCAGGAGAGCGAGGTTGCCCTCCATCGCCACGCGCTGCACCCCTGCCTCGGCGCACAGGATCTTTACGCCGGCCAAGCGCACTAGGTGCTGGGCGGGTGGCGGCAATGGCCGGCCGTACCGGTCGCCGATCTCGTCTGCGAGGTCCTTCAGGCGCTGGTGGTCCGGCGCGCTGGCGAAGCGACGGTACAGGTCTATCCGCTGATTCCGGTCGGGCGCATAGTCCTCTGGCAGGTAGGCCGGCACAGGCAGGTCTACGCTGACCTCCGGGCGAGGCTCCGGCGCCTCGCCTTTCGCCTCCTGAACGGCATCCGCCAGCATCTGCATGTAGAGTTCGAACCCCACGGAGGCGATGAAGCCATGCTGTTCGGCGCCGAGCAGGTTACCCGCGCCCCTGATCTCCAGATCGCGCAGCGCGACGCGGAACCCGGAGCCCAGCTCGGAGAACTCCCGTATCGCGGCGATCCGCTTCTCCGCGGTTTCGGTGAGCCGCTTGTCCGGCGTCCACATCAGATGGGCATATGCTTGTCTGTCCGATCTTCCGACTCGCCCCCGGAGCTGGTACAACTGCGCCAGGCCGAGCCGGTCCGCATCGGTCACGATCAGCGTATTGGCATTCGGGATGTCCAGGCCGTTCTCAATGATGGTGGTGCAGACCAGAATGTGAGCGTCCCCGGAGTAGAACTGCATCATTGCGTTCTCAAGCTGCCGCTCGTTCATCTGGCCGTGGCCGACGACCACCCTCGCGTGGGGTACTAGCTGCTTGATGTGCTGCGCCACGTGGCCGATGGACTCGACCCGGTTGTGGACGGCGTAGACCTGCCCGCCCCGCTCCAGCTCGCGCAGGATCGCCTCTCTGATGAGCCCATCCTCTCTGGGCAGCGTCCGCGTGATCACCGCAGTCCTGCCCTCCGGCGGATCATTGATAACGCTCATCTCCCGGATCCCGGAGAGAGCCATGTTCAGCGTGCGCGGGATGGGTGTCGCAGTCATCGTCATCACGTCCACGACGGCCCTGAGCTGCTTGAGCTTCTCCTTGTGTCTGACACCGAAGCGCTGCTCTTCATCCACCACCACCAGGCCAAGGTGCTTGAACTGGACGTCCTTCGAAAGCAGGCGATGAGTGCCGATAACGATGTCAACCGCACCCGATGCCATATCGGCGACAACCTTCCCCTGCTCCTGCCGGCTGCGGAACCGGCTTAGCATCTCGATGCGTACCGGGTAAGGGCTCAATCGCTCCTTGAAGGTGGTGTAATGCTGCTGGGCGAGCACTGTCGTCGGCACGAGCACCGCCACCTGCTTGCCATCCATCACCGCCTTGAAGGCGGCGCGCATCGCCACTTCGGTCTTGCCATAGCCGACATCGCCGCAGATCAACCGGTCCATCGGCCGCGGTTGCTCCATGTCCTGCTTGACCGCCTCGACCGCGGCGAGCTGGTCCGGCGTTTCCTCGTAGGCGAAGCCGTCCTCCATTTCCCGCTGCCAGGGGGTGTCGGGGGCGAAGGCATGGCCGGGGCGGTTGTGACGCACGGCGTAGAGGCGGATCAACTCCGCCGCCATCTCCCTCGCCGACTTCCGCGCGCGCCGCTTCGCCCGCTCCCACTCGCTCCCGCCGAGGCGATGGACCGCTGGGCGCTCATCCTCACCGCCGAGGTACTTCTGCACGCGGTCGAACTGCTCGGTCGGGACGTAGAGCCGGTCGCCTTCGGCGTATTCGATCAGCAGGTACTCCCGCTCCCCGCCCTGAGGCCCTCGCCGCACGAGCCCGCGGTAGATCCCGATGCCGTGGTTGATGTGGACGACGTAGTCGTCCTCCCGCAGATCGGTAAGAGAACCGATCGGAATTCCCTCGGCCGCGCGCCGCCGAGTGGGCCGGCGAACGCGACGCCAGCCGAATACCTCCCGGTCCGTCAGCGCGCAGAGCTGGGCCGACGGCAGCTTGAATCCCTCGTTCAGCGGACGATTTGAGATGACGATCTGACCGCGCCTCGGCAGCACATCGGGCCCCTCGCGGACCATGTTGCCGATGGCTGCCTCATCGAGCAGTTCGATGAGCCGGTCCGCCTGGCGGGTGGCGATGAGCACGCGGTTGCCCAGCTCCTGCCAGCGCCGGAGCTCGATGGCGAGGTGGGCGATGTCCGCGCCAAACTCCTCCATCGGCTGGCTTGACAGGACGATTTTCGCACCGGTTCGCCCGGCCGACGGCGTTCCGAACTGGCTTGTCTCGAGTGTTCTGTGCCGGGCGAGCAGCCGCAGACCGTCCTCAAGCGGCGCGTGAAGCGCATCCGGCAGCGGGAGCAGCAGGCCCTGGTCGGTCCGCGCGAGTTGAAGCGCCAGCAGATGCTGAAGAAACTCCTGATAGCGCTCGGAAATCCGCTGCGGCTCATCGAGGACGACGAGAGCGCCATCCGGCAGGTAGTCCAGCGCGGTCGTCCGTTCGGGGTAGAAGAACGGCGTGAGGTACTCGACGCCGCGGCGATAGCCTCGCTGCCGCAGCGCCTCCAGCGTCTCCCCCATGCCGTCTTCGAGCCGGGCCGCCTCCGAGTCCCGGCCTTCGGCGCGCA
>Ga0315285_10006971_pt1 | contig 11632 bp, 8 predicted proteins | sample YL17G09_36_MG_FD_203698 | JGI IMG/M metagenome (GOLD analysis project Ga0315285, IMG submission 203698) | Sediment microbial communities from Yellowstone Lake, YNP, Wyoming, USA - YL17G09_36 | ecosystem: Environmental > Aquatic > Freshwater > Lake > Sediment | place: USA: Wyoming | collected... | reverse complement strand
ACCACTGAGCTACGCTGCCACGGTCTAAAAGTTAGCACAGCCGTCTTGGAGTGTCAAACCTTGAGAGTCCTCTGCTGTTATCATTCTGAGGGAGCGTAGAGCGACCGAAGAATCTCGACTCAAGACAAATTCTACAAAGAGTCTGCGGAGATCCTTCGCGGAGTTTACCCTGAGCTAAGGTAGATTCTTCGCTTCGCTCAGAATGACAAGACGAAGGGCTCAGGATGACAGGGAAGGCTCAGAATGACAGGGGTGAGAATGCTAAAACGTGTCAAACCTTGCTGGACTGCCTTGACCTCTTCACCGAGCCGGACCTGAAATGCTGGCACAGAGCTGCCCGGGCACGGTAGTCTTCAACCTGCCGTCGCTGCTCAGCCTGGCTCCACGTATGTAGACGTCCCATCTCCTGCGCCACTGTCTCCACAGCGTCCAATCCCTGACAAGACATCAGCCCTGCATTACTGCGGCGGAGCAGGAAATCGGCCACGGTAAAAGCGCTTTCTTCCTTGACGCTGTGCTGCACCTGCGCCAGTATATCCGGACTGTGAGGACAGAGTCGCTGCCCGCCTCGTTTGTCGTGTTGGACTAAATCCAGAACCTGTGAAAAGCGGGAACCGTAAAGAGCGGCAAGATGTCTTACCGTATTCAAAGGCAGACTGCTCTCCCGAGCGGCACTAGTCATCTTTTGCTGCGACACCGCCGGTGCCCCGGGCAGAGGCACTTCGGCTGTAGTACAGGCTACTTTGACTCCCAGCTTGCGGCAAACAGTATCCACGGTATCTTTAGCCACGGCGCGGTAGGCGGTTATCTTGCCTCCCAGCACTGAGACCAGCCCTTCTATGCCGTCCCTCTTTTTGTGGTCGAGCACCTTATGCTCGCGTGTAATATTCGATGCTCTTTCACCGCCGATATGGGCCAGGGAACGCAATCCGGCCATAGTATAAATTATGTTGTCTTCGCGCAACTTGGGGAAGACCTCGCGGATTCCAGCCAACATGTAGGCTACGTCGGCCTCTTCAGCGCAAACAGCGTCAAGGTCTCCGGAATAGTCAGTGTCGGTAGTACCTATCAGGGTGTAATCCAGCCACGGCATGACGAAAAAAAGACGTCCATCAACGGGAGAAAATAAAACCAGCGCCTTCTGTGTCAGCCTTGGAGTCAGCAAATGTATGCCCTTGGTCCGGCGTACCGTGCTGGCCGGGCCGCCGCGGAGCAAATCTCTTACACAATCGACCCAATGTCCGGCGGCGTTTACCACCAGCCTCGCCTTAACCCTATAGGTTTCTCCTGACAGGCAGTCAAGCATTTCTATGCCGCGCACGTCATTGCCATCCCTGATGAAGCCGGTAAGCTGAGCATGGTTTATGATGGTGGCACCGTTTTCTGCGGCGCTAAGCACATTCTCTATGCCCAAACGCTCGGTATACGGCGCCTGGCAATCATAGTAGAGTAAAGCACCTCTTAGACCTTTCAGCCCCTCAAGTTCCGGTTCTATTTCCAGAACCTCTCGTCGCGAAAGATGCTGGTGGGAAGGCATAGACTTGCCCGAAGCCATCACATCATACATGCGCACGCCTATACTTAGAGCTACTTCGTAATAAAGGCTGGTTATGGGTATGATGAAGGGAAAAGCATGTACCAGGTGTGGAGCAATTTTCAAAAGAACTTCTCGCTCCAGTAGGTCCTGACGCACCAGGTGAAACTCAAGCATTCGCAGGTAGCGAAGCCCGCCGTGAATCAAGCGTGAAGAACGAGAAGTGGTGCCATAGCCGAAGTCTTCCTTCTCAATGAGCAATGTCTTTATGCCACGGAGAGACGCATCCCGGGCGACACCGGTGCCGATGATGCCGCCGCCCACCACAATCAGGTCGAATTTTTCCCTGGCAACTGCATCGAATTCTCTTTTCATGCTTTTCTCCATTGAAATAGTTTATTTTTACCCTCACTTTATTCCTCAACTCGAGGGGTAGATTAGCGAGGGGGTTTTAGCTTTCGACCCAGCCGCGGGCACGTTCCACGGCACGCTTCCAGCCGGCACACAGTGTCTCACGCTGGTCAGCAGACATCTTTGGTTCGTAGGTCTCAGCCGGACGCCACATCCGGCTAAGCTGAGCCGTGTCTGGCCACAGGCCGACTGCCAGGCCAGCCAGGTATGCAGCGCCCAGGGACGTTGTCTCGGCTATGGCTGCCAGTTGAATGGGTATACCCAGTATATCTGCTTGAAACTGCATCAGAAGTGAATTGGCGGTGCCCCCGCCATCAACCCGGAGCAGCGGCACCTTAAGGCCGGCTTCGGCGCCCATAGCGTCTGCCACATCCCGGACTTGATAGGCTATGGCTTCCAGCGTAGCCCGTGCCAGATGCCCGCTGGTGGTACCTCGAGTAAGTCCAACGATGGTGCCTCGGGCATACATATCCCAGTAAGGAGCACCCAGTCCCACGAAGGCAGGAACAAAATAGACTCCGCCATTATCCGGAACGGAGCGGGCAAGCGGCTCACTCTCACCAGCGGTTTTTATCAGGTGCAAGCCGTCACGTAACCACTGAACAGCAGCGCCGGTGATAAAGATACTACCTTCCATAGCATAGGTAACCTTGCCCCCCAGACCCCAGGCCACGGTTGTCACCAGGCCTTTCTCAGAGCGGACCGGCTTGTCACCGGTGTTGAGCAGAACGAATGAACCCGTACCGTAGGTGTTCTTGGCCATGCCTGCCTGATAACACGCCTGGCCGAACAGGGCCGCCTGCTGGTCACCGGCTATGCCGGCTACAGGCACTCTTGCATCTCCCAAAAGACCAGCAGCCGTCTCACCATAAACCTGGCTCGAGGGCATGGCCTTGGGAAGGACTGCCTCCGGTATGTCTAATTGAGCCAGTAGCTCCTTGTCCCATTGCAGGGTATGAATATTGAACAACATAGTACGGGAGGCGTTGCTGTAGTCGGTGATATGGACGACGCCACCGGTGAGATTCCAGACGAGCCAGCTGTCTACTGTTCCGAATAAAAGGTCGCCCTGCTGGGCACGACGTTGACCATCTGGTACATTATCCAGAATCCAGCGTAGCTTGGTGGCGGAGAAGTAGGCGTCAACTAATAATCCCGTCTTGTCCTTGATAGGCTGGCCCATGCCTTTGTGCTTAAGTTCTTCGCAAATCGGTGCGGTGCGACGGCACTGCCAGACCACGGCATTGCTCACCGGCTTTCCGGTGCGGCGGTCCCAGACTACGGTCGTCTCCCGCTGGTTGGTGATGCCCAACCCTTTTACCTGGGAGGTAGTCAGCCCCGCATTTTGCAGTGCCTCTTTAGCCACAGCCAGCGAGGTTTGGAAAATCTCTACCGGGTCATGCTCCACCCAGCCGGGCTGCGGATAAATCTGACGTATCTCACGGTCGGCGCTGGAGACTACCTGTCCCAACTCATCAAAAAGTAAAGCAGCGCTTCCCGTGGTTCCCTGGTCGATAACTAGAATATAGCTTTTACCGGGCATTGAGAATGCTCAGTTGCCTGGGCGCAAATCATGCCTAGTATAGCATAAAAGAGAGCTAAGGCTAAGTACTATGTCTCTGGTCTGGCTTTACTTTTCCTCAAAGGCTTCGAGGGCTATGCAGCTATGCGCCAGAGCACCGCCGGCTCGCAGGGATACGGCCACAAATATTGCCTCAGCCAGTTCGCCATCCGCAGCGCACCTGCCTTCTTCGCCCTTTTGGTATGTGCTTCAATGCAGTAGGGACACTGAGTGACGTGAGCGCAGGCTACAGCAATCAGCTCTTTAATTTTGGTGCTCAGGGCGCCTTCGGCAAAGACCTTGCCGTCAAAATCCATAAAAGCCTGCAAAATCTCAGGTTTTAGTTGATACAACTTTCCCAGTTTGGCAATGCTATCTTTACGATAATGACATTCAGCCATGTTGACCTCCTTTTCTCTAAGTGTAACGCAAAGCCCAAAGCCTGACAAACAATCGGTTGGCAGATAACAGTTTTCTATTTGCCCGCCGGACAGGAGTTTACACACTCGTAGCAGGTGTACATCAGAGTCACGCTCTGCGCTTGATAAATATTCCAGTACTCAGGGTCACGCAGCATTGATTTCTGCTGCTCTGACGGGGCTTCCAACAGCTTTTGCATGTATTGAATATGCCTGGCCATTCCCCATTTCTGCTGTTTGCCAAGGCATTTGACGGCATCTTTAAGAGTATTTGTATTCAGTGCCTGCGCCGGGCAGGATTGCACGCACAGGTCGCAATCATCACACAACCGTTCCTCCATGGGTTTATCCGCGGCCAGTGGGGCATCAGTAACGACGGCACCCAATCTTACCCTCGGCCCCCACTTACGAGTGAGCAGCAAGCGGTTTTTACCTATTACCCCAAGGCCAGCACCCACAGCGGCATGACGTAGAGAAATATCGCCTAACAACCCACTGGTCTCCCTGCTCATCTCAATGGGCGATGCCGGTACTATTATAGCTGCTCTATATCCACGCTCTTCCAAGAGCCTGCCTAATCTGAGTGCAAGTATTTCCGCTTCTTTATAGGTGGCATGCGTAGATATCATGGCAGAAAATAGACTTGAGCTTTCAATCGAGCCACGCAACATGGGAATCCCGAAAACCACCACACTGCGCGCTTGGGGCATCACTTTAGTTACCAGCAACGGCGGCGTGCACGGTGGAATAGACTCAATAGCTGCCACTCCGACCAATGCTGCCCCATTAGCCGTAGCAGCTGCCTTGACCTCTTGCGTGAGTTCCTGGGCTGTAAACTCAGTACCCATATTCGATCAAATACGTTTGGCCAGCCAGGCTTCCATGTCGACGAAGACCTGCTCACGCTCCGGTTCATTGCATATCTCGTGGTAGCAGTTGTCGTATAGCTTCAGCGTCTTGTCTTTAGAGCCTACCCGCTCATACAGCAGTTTGCTTCCCCGCGGGTCTGCCAGCTGGTCAGCGAAACCATGCATAACCAGTATGGGCAGCTTTATCTTAGGCATTTGTTCCGGCAGTTGCTTCCACATCCTGGCCAGTTCGGCACCCGTCCGGGCAGGGACCTTACCCCGGAACACCAGCGGGTCATTAACATAAGCGTCGACGACAGATTTATCCCGGCTGATAGCAGAAGCGTCAAGCAATGTCACACCCATTTTGGGCAGCAGCGCTGAGATCACCCCTGCTACGGCGAGCAGTGCTGGTGAAACGCTGGTGCTGGGCACGAGGCTTGACCCGGAAAGTATAAGCCCTGCCAACTCCTCTTGATGTTCTACCGCATAGGCAGTGGCAATAGTGCCACCCAAACTATGACCGAAAAGGAAAATCTTAGTATTTTTATGCTCTTTACGCACCATGTCAAAAAAGGTTTTAAGGTCAGTGAGGTAATCATTGAAGTTATCAACATAGCTCCGCGTGCCCTCTGATTTGCCATGACCTCGATGGTCAAGAGCATAGACGGCGTAGCCCTTAGGGACGAAGTAATCGACCAGATTTTTGTAGCGTCCGCTGTGTTCAGCCAAGCCGTGAGCGACCAGCAGCATAGCCTTGGGCTTACCCTCCGGCAGCCAGCATTGGTAATAGAGTTTAAGCCCTTTGTACCCTTTGAATTTACCTTCTTTACGCTTCATGCGTTTGCCCCCTAACTTTAATTCTCAAATTCCTCATGGCTGTTAAAGCGGTAAGCACAATAGTGTGCGGTGAAGGTCATTCTGTCACCCGAAAACACCGATGTTTCAAATAATGCCGAGTCTAACTCTCAATTCCTTCGAGTTCTAACACCAGCCAAAATATACATAAATGGCAGGAGTATTAACCACAGAGCCCACAGTGCGTAAAATACAACCCAATCCAACTTCCGCGTCTTCATTACGTATTACATTAATACTTCGGCAGAAGGTGTGTCAAGTGTTAGCACGGTACAGAAGACTAAAAACGGGGCCAAGGATAATCCAGCCGTCCTCATAATTGGTAAAGGATGGAATACATATAAAGATAGAACTGGACAGCCTCCGAGATGACATGGCGGAGGTTGGAAATTCGCGCCTTCAACAGGTCTTCAATGCTAACGTGATAGAACTGGCGAAAGACCCTGAAGTAGACCTTATTTTTATCATCGATAGCGTCGACGAGTTTACAGGATTCCACCCAGGGTATGACATCGTCGTTAAAGGTGTGGATAATAGCGATTTTGGTGTTATACTTGTCGATTTTGGTGTGGGGCGACAGGTTGTCAAGAGCTTGCCGTACTTTCGGGTCGAGCCTTTCCCAGAGTTGTCTTACTCGTTTGGGGTCATGATTAGTAAGTAGCTCATACATAGCCTGCCCCGAAGGAGAAAGACGGCTCCTTGCGTAATCCGTGGTGTTGCCTTTCAGCATTTCCTCAAGGAAGACTCTGTCCGAAGCGTTGGGCAAAAGCTCAATCAGCCACTTAGGTGCTTCCTGTATCAAAAGAACGCGCGGTTTCCACGGCCTCACTTCACCCCCATCAATATAGTGCTCAACAATAACCGCTTGCAGCCAGTCGTTAATGTTGTAAAAGCCGCCCCAGCAAGTTATAACAGCCACATTTTGGCTGACGCTTGGCTCGGCAGCCGCCGAAAAAACCAGCGGTGCGCTGAGACAGACGCCCACAAGCCCTATCTTTCCATTGCAGAACTCTTGCCCCGAAAGGTACCTAATGCCGGCGACCAGGGCATCTACATCATCCTGATGCAGACGTAACCTGTTCAAGTTGTCCAACTGTGGTACCAGAGCCACATAGCCGGCGCTGGCCAGGCTTTGGCCGCCGAATCTGAGTGCTCTATCATCTTTTCCACCCTTGATGGCACCGTGGGCGAGGATTAGACCTGAATGTCGCCTTTTGTCATTTGGACGATATAAATTGGCAACTATGTCTCGGTCGCCACATCGAAAAGTGACCTCAGAGACAAGAACGCTTCCAGGAATGACTCCAGTATTTTTTTTATAGCTGATACCCAGGCTCACTGTCATAGCCGCGGTTTTGAGCCCCACCCGAACTGGCTTGGCTCTAAAAACTACAGTCAGCACAGCCAGGGCTACTAAGCCCAGTAATATCCACTGCCAGTTATGGGTCAAAAACTCTAGCATTTTTTACACCGGGCGATTTACACTTTAATTGGCAAGTCCATTTTTGTCAAACCGTTTAGTCTTTGACCGCACAATATGATTGGTAGTTTAATACTGCTCTGTGCTATAGTTCTTGCGCGGATAAACATTCTTACAGCAGGTCCACTTTAGAAAGGCAGTCGAAGTTTTGAAGGGAGGATGAGATTATGACTACAGCCATACCTGAAAAACCGAGGTATGCCATCAAAGAGCCGAAGAATCTATCACCCCGGATTAAATGGCTACGTGACTATTATTTCCGGGGCCTTAACCGAAAATGGAACAACGAGTTCACTGCCTGGACCACCGGAACTCCGTGGGACTTCCAATTTCAGGAAGGGCAATACTACATAGTACCCGAGACTTATGCCTTCCTTTCAACCTTCACTGGTGCCTTTAAACAGACGGCAAAAAAGGTAAAATTACACGCCGATTTCTGGAAGTGGGGCCTGCCGGAACGCCATGCCTGGTTTGTTAAAGAAGTAATGGTGCATTATTTACCACATGAGATTCTGCCCGGCGACCTGATTGCCGGCGCACGCTTCAATCTGCAGGCCTCCACCTGCCTCAATAAAAAAGAGGCAAGCCGGTACCGGAAAATGGTCTACGGTAAAAATGGAGTCAGGGCAGCTATACTGTGGTTGCATAACCATGGCTATGGAAATGTTGGCGCTACCAGCGGTCACCTCATACCCGATTATACAACGGTTATCGAAAAAGGCTGGGAAAGCATTTACCAGGACATCGACTACTACTATAAGGCTCTCACTGACGCTGAAAAGAAGGGTAAAAAGGGTGCACAGCTAAGGGGGATGCTGACTGCGGCAACTATGGCCCAGGATGTGGCATTGAAGTACAGTCAGGTCTGTACCGACCTCGCTTCTCAAGAACCTGACGCCGCTAGAAAAAGCGAGCTGCTCCAGATGGCAGCCATGTTAAAAAAGGTGCCCTGGGAGCCGGCACGGACGTTCTGGGAGGGGGTGCAATCCCTTTGGCTAACCCACATGCTTGTTATGAGCGATGAAAGCTATCCCGGACCCGGCCTTTCTTTCGGCAGGATTGACCAGTACCTCTATCCACTGTGGCAAAAATCAATCAATGAAGGCATGGATAGAGAATTCGGCAAAGAAATATTGAAGTGCTTCTGGATGCATTGCAACACAGTTTACGACGCCATGATTCGCACCGGCGGCAACCAAGGTATCACATCCGGCTTCGGTCAGGTAGTTACCCTTTCGGGAGTAGGCCCAGACGGTAAAGATATGACCAATGACCTCACTTATGCCATGCTCGAGGTCATTGACGAAATGACGCCAATTCTGGAGCCGAAGCCAAATGTCAGGCTGCACAGAAATACTCCCGACAAGCTTTATGACAAGGTCATAGATATGATCTCCTCGAGCCAGGGCGCGCCATTCCTTATTAATTTCGATGAACGCTCTATAGCCGGTATGATGCTGGAGGCGAAAAAAGCTACCGTTCAGCAGCTTGTTAACCAGAACAATGTTTATGATTATGCACCTGTCGGCTGCCTGGAAAACACAATGTGCGGCAACGACCGCTCCGGTACGGTTGATATTAACCTCAACCTCCTTAAGGCAGTGGAACTGGCACTTACCGGTGGATATGACTTAATTCCCTATACCGGCCCGATGACAGGGAAGATGGAACCGCGCAAACTATGGGGTCCCCATACCGGCAATGCAGAGGGTTTCAAGACCTGGGAGGAGTTTTGGAATGCCTATGTTGTTCAGACCACGTATATTGTCAAAAAGATCGCTGAGCTTTACCAAAGGACCGACGAGATAAGAGCGAAATTCCTGCCGACTCCTTATCTCTCATGCCTGGTAAAAGGCTGCGCCGAAAAAGGCAGGGACATAAATGAGGGCGGCGCCGAACTAAGCTTCACCACCGTCGAGGCGGTAACTTATGGCACGACAGTTGATTCCTTGCTGGCAGTAAAATACCTGGTGTTCGATAAGAATATTTGCACCGTGAAAGAGCTAATGGACGCACTTAAAGCCAATTGGGCAGGCTATGAGGTGCTGCAAGCCCAGGCACTTAATAAAGCGCCCAAATACGGCAGGGACGATGACGCCGCTGATGAAATAGGTAAAAAGGTCATGGAACTGTGGACAGAGGAAACATGGAAATATAAGTCCAAACCAACAGGCAAGCAGTTCCGCCCCGGCATGCTTAGCTGGAACTACTGGATTTCGGATGGATACGTTCTGCCGGCCAGCCCTGACGGAAGGCCAAAGGGCAAATTCCTCTCAAATGCCATTTGCCCCTCAAACGGTGCCGATATAAATGGGCCGACGGCTAACGTCAATTCAGTGGGCAAAGTTATTGGCGGAAAGAACCTACAGGGCAAGGGAGACTGGTTGGAGTTTTATAACCTGCTACCCAACGGCGCCAGCCACACTATCACCTTCAATCCGTCGCTCATGCGCGACCCTGAACATAAGAAAAAGTTCAAGGCATTCTTACGAGGCTATGTGGAAAACGGCGGCACTTGCCTGCAAATCAATATGGTTAATGCCGATATGCTCAGAGATGCCCAGAAAAACCCTGAGAACTACAAACATTTGCTGGTCCGTGTTACTGGCTACAACGCCTATTTCACCGCCATCGGCAGAGAGTTGCAAAACGAAATTATAGCCCGCGAAAGCCACCAGATTTGACAGGGATGCTTTACTATGGGAAGTAACAAAACCGCTTTATTTGATAACCGAGTAATTACGGAAGGCACAGCCACAACGGATACAGGCAAAGACACGAAGGGGCTGATACTCCATTTACAGCGATTTTCGACCGAAGACGGCCCCGGTATACGCACCACAGTATTTTTCAAAGGGTGCCCGCTGAGCTGCCTGTGGTGCCACAACCCCGAGAGCATATCGATGGAGCCTCAAATACAGTGGTTGGAAAATCGGTGCATTAGCTGCAGTACCTGTATAAAAACCTGCCCCCAACATTGCCTGACTAAAACGGAGCAGGGAATCCTTATTAACCGTGAGCTGTGTACAGACTGTGGCGACTGTGCCGAAACCTGCCCGGCAAACGCCATGGAGCTTCTGGGAAGGACAGTCAGCGTCCATGAGCTTTTTGACGAACTGATTAAAGACCGGGTATTTTTTGAGAAATCTGGCGGCGGCGTTACTCTTTCCGGCGGTGAACCTCTTATGCAGCCCGATTTCTCTGCCGCGCTGCTCCAACACCTGAAAGAAAAAGGAAGCAACACCGCCATTGATACCTGTGGGGTGTGCTCCACCAGTTCCCTTAATAAGGTGTTGCCGTATACCGACATCGTGCTGTTCGACTTAAAGGAAATAGACGCTGAAAAGCACCGCACTTTCACCGGGCAGCATAACCAGAGGATATTCGACAATCTCCTGTACATCCGCGACTATATCCTAAATATGGCTCCGGAAAAGGTATTATGGATAAGAACTCCGCTTATTCCCGCAGCCACGGCCACACCGGAGAATATCACTGGTCTTGGCGGCTTCATCGCTAAAAACCTGGCTGGGGTTGTTCAGCGGTGGGAATTGTGTGCTTTTAACAACCTCTGCCGCGATAAATACCGGAGGCTAGGAGTTACCTGGCAATACGCCGGCACACCGCTTATGACCAAAGACACTGTGCGTGAACTGGAGCAATATGCCAGGCAGTCAGGTGTTAATCCTGAAATTGTTTTGGCCACTGGCCCGACGAAAGTTGAAGATTCGTAGAGGAGACGGCAATGAATAATCAAAGAGAGGTCCTGAAATCTTTTTCCGAATCAGATATTAAGAGCTTTGAACCGGAGATGAAGGTGGGGCTACTGGCCACCATAAACGAAGAGGGTCTGCCTCATGTCACATTACTCTCCTCGTTATGTGCCAGCTCGCCCACAGAGCTAGTCTTCGGGCAATTTTCCGAGGGCTTAAGCAAAGTCAATGTCAGAAAAAATCCAAAAGCTGGATTTCTCATCCTGACACTCGACAGGAACACCTGGCACGGCAAAGCGAACTTCACACATATTGAAAAAAGCGGTAAGGAATTCGACATTTTTAATAACATGCCGATGTTCCGTTATAACGCCTATTTCGGCATCCACACAGTTTATTACTTCGACCTCATGGAGCAGTATGGCAAGGAGCCGCTGCCCATGGGCAGCGTAGTACAGGCAGCTCTTAAAACCATGTTGGCGAAGATGTTATCCCCCAAGAAAAGGAGAGCTGATATACTCAACCTGTGGACACGCCAGCTTATAGATAAAATATCCAACCTAAAATTCCTGGCTTATATTGCCGAAGACGGCTATCCTACCGTTATTCCAGTCATTCAGGCACAAACATCCGGCACAGAAAATGTAATCTTCGCTGCTTCGGCATTCAAGGAAGATATCGAGGCGATACCGGCTAACACGACCGTTGCCATCTTCTGTATGTCCTTCGATATGGAGGACGTGCTGCTGCGGGGTACCTATCAGGGAATACAACGAATCGGCGGTGTGCAGTGCGGCAGCATCATTGT
>Ga0315285_10006969_pt1 | contig 11634 bp, 7 predicted proteins | sample YL17G09_36_MG_FD_203698 | JGI IMG/M metagenome (GOLD analysis project Ga0315285, IMG submission 203698) | Sediment microbial communities from Yellowstone Lake, YNP, Wyoming, USA - YL17G09_36 | ecosystem: Environmental > Aquatic > Freshwater > Lake > Sediment | place: USA: Wyoming | collected... | reverse complement strand
TAGTGATGGCGGGGCTAACCAAATACAGAATAACCGGGAAAAAGGTTGTGGACAAAATAGATGGCGTATATTATTCGGAAATGGTGAGAAGAATAATTGGTTATATGGTTACCTGGACTACCTACGGAACCCGGCTGCAGGGGGAGAAAAAAGGGTACGTAAAAAATGGTAAAATCCTTGCGCAAAACGATAAATTAAAATCGGCAAATCAAAGGCATCAAAAATATCCGACGGTCAAACTTAATTCAGAACAAAAACAAATTGTCGAAAATACAATTATCGAAGAAGCCCAGAGAATAAATCACAAAATATTTGCGATAGCGGCTTGCTGAAACCATGTGCATATAGTCGCTGGACTTTCCTAAGAATCAATCGAACAGGCTGTCCATCGATATAAATATTCAGCAACTTCGGCACTGCGTAAATTCGGGAGTCAAGGCAAAATCTGGTCAAAGGGATTTGATAAGAGATTCTGTTTCACGGACAAAGAACTTGAAAACAAAGTCAGATATGTGCGAAGTCATAATAATGGTTAGCCCTGCGACCACGTCGCAGGGTTTGAAAGACCCGGAATTCAATTTTATATGTCAAGGCAGAAACAGGCTTTGGCCGGTCATTTCTTCCGGTTGCGGCAGCCCCATCATTTCCAGGAATGTCGGCCCTATGTCGGCCAATCTGCCTCCTTCTCGCAGCTTGCTGTTTTTATAGCGCTCATCAAAAACAATCAACGGCACATCGCCAACAGTGTGGGCGGTGTGCGGCTGATTCTTTGGTGTATCCCACATTCTCTCGAAGTTGCCGTGGTCGGCCGTGACAATTGCCGCACCGCCCAGGCTCTTAATTTTATCGAGGATTTTGCCCACACACTGGTCGACAGCCTCTGCTGCTTTGATTGCCGCTGATAGCACGCCTGTGTGCCCGACCATATCGGGATTAGCAAAGTTGATCACAACCACATCGTATTTGTCTGAGTCGAGTCTATTCAGGACAACGTCGGTAACCTCATAGGCGCTCATTTCAGGCTTCAGATCGTAGGTTTTGACTCGCGGCGAAGGCACGATTTGTCTATCTTCGCCCCGGAAAGGCTTTTCGGTGTAATCATTGAAGAAGAAAGTGACATGGGCGTATTTTTCTGTTTCAGCGCAGCGGAATTGTTTCAGCCCCAGGCTGCTCCAGTATGCCCCCAGGATGTTTTTCATTTTTGCCGGCTTTGGAAATGCCACCGGTGCAGGTATCGTTGCATCGTACTCGGTCATACACACAAAATGTATATCGGGCTTTGTTGTTCTGGGAAATTCTCTAAAGTCCGGGTCGACAAATGCTCGCGTGATTTCGCGGGGCCTATCGCCGCGAAAGTTGAAAAACACCACGCCGTCCCCGTCAGCTATCGTGGCCAGCGACTCATTGTCGCTGTTGACAATACACGCTGGCTCGATGAATTCATCGGTGACACCTTTTTCATAGCTTTTAGCGACAGCCTCGGCTGCGCTATTTGCCTTGATGCCCTTGCCAAACCGCATACACTCATAAGCTTTTTGCACGCGGTCCCATCGGCTGTCACGGTCCATCGCGAAAAATCTGCCCATAACTGTCGCGATCTTGCCTACGCCAATTTCTTGTGCCTTTTTCTCAATGTCGGCTATGTACCCTGCTCCGCTGTTCGGCGGTGAATCTCGCCCATCCGTGAAGGCGTGGATAAAAACGTCCTTTACGTCGTTTCTTTTTGCAAGCTCAAGCAGGCCGTACAAATGGTCCAGCAGGGAGTGTACGCCTATGTCACTACACAAGCCTATGACGTGCATTCTGCTGTGGCTGTTCTTGATAAACTGGATGAGATTGTGGAACTCCGTGTTCTGGAAAAATGAGCCATCGCGAATGGCTTTGCTTATTCTGACAGATTCCTGCGGGACGATTCGGCCGGCTCCGATATTTTGATGCCCGACTTCGCTATTGCCCATTGTTCCTTCGGGCAGCCCCACATCCTCGCCGCTGGTGTGGATAAGGCAGTTCGGATACTCAGCCATCAGCATATCGTCTACGGGAGTGTGGGCGCGCTTGATGGTGTTATATTCATCTTCGTCCCTGTTGGGGTTGTAGCCCCATCCGTCACGGATAATCAGTACGACCGGCCTAATTTTCAAGTCTACTTTTTCTTTTGCCATTGAAGAAAGGTCCTTTCCAGCAAAAGCAACACAGGCAACGCGATGGCTCGTCTGGCCATCAGATTCCAGTCGAGTTGAATCAGTATGATATAGAGCCGGATTAAATGTGTCAAACATTTAGAAGACATCAGTGCCGGCGAAAAATCTCTCCGCTGCTAAAAGTCTTTGACAGAAGTGTTTACCGGATTATAATTGCGGCGGGATTACGGTGCCGCCGTGAATAATTGCAGATATTACTCAAACTGACCGATTTTTCGATAGGGCACTGTCACAAGTAAGTATTTAATAGTGACATATCGCACTTTGTCATTCCTGCTTCCGCAGGAATGACACGGCGAATCGGTCAGTTTGAGGACACTAAAAAGATATTCAAGATAGGGCAGGGACGCTGTCTGACCTGATTTTGCGCGTGGTGGAATCCAAAGGACAAAATAGTGACGCCCAGCCAGGTTTGGCTCGGGCTTTTCTGAGATGCCGGTCTCTTGCACTACCGGATTTGACGGCACAACTGACTTTCTGGCCCCTAATGGCAGCGGGTCTGGCGCTGGACTTGTGGAGCAAGAGCATCGTGTTCAGATGGCTGACGCAGAAGCCCGGCAATAGCGTTTCCATAATAGACGGTTTTTTGCGACTGGTCCTTGCACTGAACGACGGCGGCGCCTTTGGCATATTCTCGGGCAGGCCATATTTATTAGCAGCAGTTTCAGTTGTCGCACTGATAGTGATCGCCGGCGTTTTCTTTCTTAGTGCGGGTCAGCATAGACTGGTTCACGTTGCTCTGGCGCTGTTTGCTGCCGGTGTTTGCGGCAATCTCTGGGATAGGGTGTTTAACCACGGTCATGTGCGCGACTTTATTGATGTGTACTACCGCGACTATCATTGGCCTGCCTTCAACGCAGCGGACACTATGCTTTGCATCGGCGTTGGGCTGCTGATTATATCGAGCCTTCGCGTCACCAAGCGGGCTTGACGGTCTTTGCGCCCTCATTTCTACTGCGAGGTCTGTTCGAGCACGTGCTGGGCAACATAAATAGGAACGTTTGACCCAGCTCCCAGGGCAATGGCATCGGAGGGGCGGGAGTCAATTGTGATCGTTCGGCCGTTCAAAGTCAGATGTATCTGGGCATAGAAGGTATGATTGCGCAGGTCATTTATGACTATCTTTTCTATCTTAGCGCCGAGATTTTCGATTACGCAGTCCAGCAGATCGTGTGTCATGGGCCGGGGCGGCTTGATACCCTTTAACCGGCGGTCGATGGCGAAAATCTCAACTATGCCAATGACAATAGGGAAGCCGCGCTCACCTTGCCGCTCCTTCAAAACAATTATTTGTTGGTCCGATGTCTCGTTAATAATTATGCGTGATAGTTCGACTTCTACATCCATTTTGGTCCACCCTAATTTTTGCCACAGACGCCGTCCTGAGCGCAGTCGAAGGAGAGCACGCCGCTCAGGTCCGGCGGGTGCGGACCTGCCGGCCCTGACGGAGAGAGCTCAGAGGAATTACTTTATTTTTTCATCTCTGTGAGCTCTGTGTCCTCTGTGGCTGTTTGTCTTTTGAAGTAGTCAAGCATCAGCCGTCCAGCTCAAAAAGGTGCTTGCGGATAGTCTCCACCTGTTCTTGAAGCTGGGCGAGTTTTTCTCTGGCTTGGGCTACCACCTCGGGTTTAGCCTTACTAACAAAATCCTTGTTACTGAGCTTGGCCTCGACCGCCTTTTTGGCTGTTTCTACCTGTTGTTTTTGCTTTTCCAGTCGTTGTCGTTCAGCCTCCGGGTCGATCATGTCGTGAACGTAAATCCGTAAGTCTCCGACTATGGCAGTAGCGGCATTTCGCGGTTTCGTAGCTGCTACAGCCGGTTCAAAGTCTTTCACGCACGCTAATTGCATGATAAGCTGTGTGCTCTTTTGCAAGACATCTGCGATTCTTGGCGATGCTTGTGCGGAAACCTTGAAAAGCTCGTCCGGCGGCCTGTTGTATTTGCTTCTAATGTCCCGAATAGCCCTTATGGCATCCTGGACAATCGGAATCTGCTCTTCCACCTTCTGGTTGATAAGGGCATTTAGGCTTGCCGGCCATTCGGCTATTACCAGAGCCGTCGAGTGCCTTGCTTGCGCTACGCCCTGTAGCTGCCTCATCGGTGCGATTTCGTTCAGCTTTTGGAATATGCCCTCGGTTATAAACGGCAGAAATGGGTGCAAAAGCCGCAAGGTCTGGTCCAGCACAAAGGCCAAAACATTCTGGGCAATAGGTTTTTGCCGCCCATCCTGCATTCTCGGCTTAATCCACTCAAGGTACCAGTCGCAGAATTCGTTCCAGAAGAATCGGTAAAGCTGCGCTAAAGGCTCACTGTATTTGTACTGGTTAAGCGACTCTGTCACCTCAGCGATAGTGCGGGCCAGGCGTGAAAGAATCCATCTGTCGGTGATATCCATCTTGTCGGGGTCGAATTTGGCGGGGTCAATGCCTTCCAGATTCATCAAGGCAAAACGCGAGGCGTTCCAGAGTTTGTTGCAGAAGTTTCGCCCAGCATCGAACTTCGGAGACGTATTTGCCTGTCGTCCGTCGGGCAGCGTCATCGACACTACGGGCATCCGAATATCCTGCGTATCCGTGGCCATACTGGCCAGCGTAAACCGCATCGCGTCGGCACCGTGACTATTTATGGCTACCAGCGGGTCAATTCCGTTGCCCAGGCTCTTGGACATCTTTCGTCCTTCGCCGTCCTGTATCATCGCGTGAATGTAGACATCGGCAAATGGAATATCGCCCACACAATATTGGCCCATCATCACCATGCGTGATACCCACAGCGTAATGATTTCGCGTGCGGTGCATAGTACATTGCCCGGATAGAATGTTCTCAATTCTGGCGTCTCATCCGGCCAGCCCATAGTGCTAAAAGGCCAAAGCGCCGAGGAGAACCAGGTATCGAGGACATCGGGGTCCTGGACTATATCAGCAGAGCCACACTTTTCACAGTTTTCGGGATCGGCCAAACCGGAATTGAATTGACCACATTTCTGGCAATACCAGATGGGGATTTGGTGTCCCCACCACAGTTGGCGGCTTATTGGCCAGTCGCGGAGGTTTTCCAGCCAGGTTTGATAGGTTTGGGCGTAACGCTGCGGGATGAATCGCAGCCGACCGTCCAGTAAAGGCTTTAGCGCCAAGCCGGCTAAGGAATTTACCGGCACATCCGTTCCTTCGATCAAGCCTTGCCCGAATTTTTCGGCTAGATAATCAATCGGTTTTTTGACTGCTATGTACCACTGGTCGGAAAGATACGGCTCAATCGGCACGTGACTTCGGTAGCTGTGACCGACTTCGTGTGTGTAGTCCCGAACGTCTTGGAGAAGGTCTTCCGTGCGGAACCACTCGACGATCGCCTCGCGTGCCTCGAAGCGGTCCATCCCGAGCAGAGCTTGCGCTTCCGGAGCATCGGCATCCGACCAGCCGTGTTTGTCGCTGATCGAACCATCCGGCGCCAGCACGTTGATGACAGGTAGGTTATGTCTCTGGCCGATCTCCCAGTCATCCGGATCGTGAGCCGGCGTAACCTTCAAGAAGCCGGTCGAGAATCTCGCCTTTTCATCGTCGCTGTTGGGATCGGGCAGGACAACATGCTCATCTGCAACGATAGGGATAATGCGGCCCACGATGGGAAGCAGGACTTTTTTGCCGGTGAGGAACTTTGCCCGTGGGTCTGCCGGATTCATCGCAACCGCTGTATCGCCAAGCATTGTCTCGGGCCTGGTGGTTGCAACAGTAACGTACTCGATTCTCGTCTCTCGTCGCTCGTCGCTCGGGTCACGAGTCACGAGCGATGGGTCACGAATTTCGACCGGCTCAACGAGCGGATACCTCAAGTACCAGAAATGTCCCTGCACCGTCTCGTGCTCCACCTCGTCGTCAGCCAATACTGTCTGCGTAGCGGGGTCCCAATTGACCAGCCTTTTGCCGCGATAGATAAGTCCATCCTTGAAGAGCTTGAAAAAGGCAGCGCGTACCGCTTTAGCGCAGACTTGGTCCATCGTAAAGCGGATTCGCTCCCAGTCACAGGAACAGCCCATCGCTTTTAGTTGACTGATAATGCAGGCTTCATATTCATCTTTCCAGGCCTGGACTCGGGCGACAAACTCCTGCCGGTCGAGGTCGGTTCGGCGTTTGCCTTCCTCGGCAAGTATTCGCTTCTCGACGACGGTTTGAGTAGCGATGCCGGCGTGGTCGGTGCCGGGCATCCACAGCGTGTTGTATTGCTGCATTCGGCGGAATCTGATCAAGATGTCCTGCAGCGTATTGTTTAAGGCGTGGCCAAGGTGCAGTGGTGCTGTTACGTTGGGCGGCGGGATCACGATAGTGTACGTCTTTTCGGTTTTGCCGTTGCCCGAAGGCTCAGCGTGGAAATAACCGCCGCCAAACCAAATCTCGCTCGCTTGCTGCTCTACAGCCTTAGGGTTGTAGACTTTGGGAAGTTTTTCGCCCATAGCTTATCCGGTTTTTGGCAATTGTTATAAAAAATTCCGGCCAACCCATGTCAGCCGGAATATAATCTTAATAAAAACAAACGGAAATGTAAAGGAAGCGCCTGGGCGGAAACCAGGGGCTACTGTTTGCCTTTGCAGCAATTAGCTCTATGTTTTTGCCTGGGCTAATCGAGGTTCATAGTCATTAAGAATTCCGCGTTGGTTCGGGTCTTGGAAAGCCTGTTCTTGAACAGCTCAATTGCCTCGACGGGATTCAGGTCGCTAAGGACTCTTCGGAGCCGATATACCAGCTCCAGCTCTTTCGGGTCGAGCAGCAATTCTTCCCTTCTGGTTCCGCTGCGGCTGATGTCTATGGCCGGCCAGGTTCTTCTATCGACAAGGCGTCTGTCGAGGTGCAGCTCCATATTGCCGGTCGCCTTGAACTCTTCAAAAATCACTTCATCCATTTTTGAGCCGGTATCAATTAGGCACGTTGCGAAGATGCTGAGGGAGCCGCCTTCTTCGATGTTCCTGGCGGCGCCGAAAAACTTTTTGGGCATCTGCATCGCGCTTGCGTCGACACCGCCGGTAAGGATTCTGCCTGAATGGGGCGTTTCGTTATTGTAGGCACGCGCCAGTCGGGTTAGTGAGTCCAGCAGAATTACGACGTCCTGCCCGTACTCAACCATTCGCTTGGCTTTTTCAATGACGACCTCCGCCACCTGGCAGTGGCGTGCAGCCGGTTCATCGAAGGTGGAGCTTATGACCTCGACGCCTGGGCCGACTTTGCGTTCCATTTCCGTGACCTCTTCGGGCCTTTCATCGATTAGCAGCACTATAAGTCTGACATCGGGGTGATTCGTAGTGACGGCGTTTGCCATTTTTTGCAGCAGGATGGTCTTGCCGGTTCGTGGTGCGGCAACTATCAGCCCGCGCTGACCCTTACCCACCGGCGTTACCAAATCAATTATCCGCATATTCATTTCTTCAGATGTCGTTTCGAGTATAAGACGCCGCTCCGGGTGCAGGGGCGTCAAATCGCTGAATACTATCTTGTCCGCAAGCAGATCGGGGTTTTCATAATTGATCGCCTCTACCCGGAGAAGAGCAAAATATTTCTCCGAATCTTTCGGCGGTCGGATTTGCCCTGAGACGATATTTCCGGTGCGCAGGCCGAAGCGTCTGATTTGAGAGGGAGAAACGTAGATGTCGTCAGACGAAGACAAGTAATTATATTCAGCATTTCGGAGAAATCCGTAACCGTCTGGCAGGACTTCCAAAACACCTTCGCCGTACATTAAGCCGTTTTGGTGGATGCGCTCCTTAAGGATTCTGAAAATCAGATCCTGCTTTTTCAGCGCACTGTATTCTGTGATGCCCTCTTTCTTGGCAATGTCGTGCAGCTCTGCGACCGTTAGCTTCTGCAGGTCCATCAAGTATAGGTTGCCTTTTTTTATCCGTTCGTACTTGGCGTGTGTAGATTCTTCTTCCGACATTGCTTCCGGTTGGACCTCTTCGGTCGCTTGGGCCTCTGGTGTCTGCTCGGTGCTGTCGGCAGCCATTGCAGGGTCGTTGTCTACTTGCGGCTGCTCAGCCTGCTCAGCCTGCTCGGTCTGCTCGGCTTGTTCGACTTGCTCGGCAACAATTTGCTCTTCTTCAGCCTTTTTCTTTGTGGTTCTGCGTCTCTTAGCCGTAGCTTTTTCATTTCTTGCGGCAGCTTTAGCCATAATTGCTCCTTTTGCATATTGCAAAACATCGGTCTTACCGCTGCAAAAGCAGTGGTATGATTTAGTTAAATAACCCGCCTTGTAGCAGCTTACTTGGGTTTGGGCTTTGAATAATTAGATAGCAAACGTAAGAGCCTACATTGCAACCGCCGACACCTAACATACAGTCAAGCCGGCCTACCCGTTATTCACTATATTAGAGAAGATATCCGTGACTTGTCTGACTAATGCCGTGAAGTCAGAATTGTTATCAAACTGATTATCGGCGATGTCGGCCTTGTTGTCCAGAGAAATTTGAAATTTTTCTCGAATTTTAATCTGATTTTCGTCAAGACCCATTTTTTTTGCTCTACTGACTCGTAACCGGCGCTTGCAGCCCACGAAGATGAGCTTATCACAGCGTTCAGCCCAGCCGACTTCGACCAATAGCGGCATATCCAGCACGATAGCCTTAGCTTGACTTTGCCGGCGGTATCTCTTTATGAGCTCCTCAGTCTGTTTCAACACAAGAGGATGGATTATTTTGTTAAGTGATGACAGCTTGCCGGCATCGGCAAAAACGATATCACTCAATATCCGACGGTCAATTTGCCCTGAGGGCTCTAAGACTCGTTCCCCGAAAAGCCTGACTATTTTCCGCTTAACGGTCTTCTTGTCAAGCGCTTTATGCGCGATTTTGTCGGCATCAATGACCTTACAGCCCAGCTTGCACAATTCAGACGCGACCGTACTTTTGCCGGAGCCTATGCCGCCCAAAATGCCGATTATTGGTTTCTTGCTGCTATCACCCACGCCTGAGCAATTTAGCGGTTACCACGAACGCAGTCAAACGTAATTTACCATCTGGGCTATGCTCATGTCAAGTCCCAAAATAGATTTTTGTTCGACTATTTGGCATAGCTTCTTATTTCACGAACGTGCTCAGCAGCGACCAGCTGCCGACGATCAGAAAGCCGGCAAAAGAAAGCCAGAGCATCACATCCCAGGCCCGACCCGGCTGAAGACGCACATCGCTGCGCTTGTAGCGGAAGTATAAAGCTGCCGCACCCAGCAACGGCAACATAATCGACTGGGCTATACCGCAGGCCAGGATCATCGCGGCGGGGGCCTGCACGCATACGTACAGCACAAGTGCCACAAAAGGCCAGATGGCGCTGATAATGGGTGTCCACTTCGCACGTGCTGCTTCCGAGCCGTCGGTCAGCCCGACCAATCCGAGCGCATCGGCAACCATTCTAGCATTGCCGGCTGCGGCCACAAAGAGTGTCGAATACAGCACCGCGAACGCCCCGGACAGGAACACTACATACGCCCACGAGCCAAAGACGGGTATGTACATCACTGCCAAAATCCGCACCGTGTCTCTGCCGGAAGGATCCAGCCCGATGCGCCCCAGCACCGCCGCGCCCAGGAAGTAAAAAGCAACCGTTACGAACGTATAGACCACCATAGATGTCCATGCGTCGATGTGCAGCACACGCATCCAGCCGCGGGCGCGATTGGCCCACTGCTGTGTGGCATCCCGGCTGCCCGTGAATTTAGCGTAGCCTTTCTCAAGGCACCAGTAGGGATACATGATCAGCTCAGCCGCACCTATGCCTATGATCCCGAATGCTCCCAGAGCCGTGCGAACGGGGTTCACCCCCACATTCTGGTCGGCAGGCGGTAAGTGGAAACTAAGTCCTCTGGCAAGCTCGTAGCTGCGAACCGCCCACTCGGGCCTCGTTTGCAGAGCGACCGAAGTAAGGATGGTTACGACCGTAAACGTCGCCACCAGCGCCGTAGCGACAAGTTGAATGACGTTATATCTTCCGACATAAAGTAACACCGATGTGACAATTGCAACGATTGCCGCCCATAGGTATGGATCGCAGGGTTCTCGACGCTCAGCAATCTGATTTGATAGCAGGGCGGCTTTGCGCTGCAGCTTGTCGAATTCGGGGCTGCTCTGACCCTTGGCCTGCAGCACCTTCAGATCGATCCTGGTTCTGACCAGGTCGTTCTGCAAGCGGTTGAATTCGGCCCCGGCTTGAGTCAATGGCTGGGCGATTGCCAGCGTTTGTCCCACACCGCCGACGATACCGCCTTGCTGCAGGATCACGAACATTGTCATCAATACCCAGCACCACAGCAGCCAGTTGAGTTTAATTCGGGGGCCCGGGATGTCATTTAGGGCGCTAAGTGGCGTCTGGCCCCAGGTGATGGCGTGTCGGCCAAACTCGATTTGTGTAAATACCTTGATCACGCAGCCGACAATGATGAGCCATAGGAGCCAGAATCCTGCCTGGGCGCCGGCTTTCGTAGTGGCGATTAGCTCTCCGGAACCGACTATTGAGCCGGCTATTATCATACCGGGCCCGAGCCGGCGAAGGGTCGCGCCCAGCGTTCGAGGTGCTTCGACAGCAGAGGATGATCCACCATTGTGTTCTTTTCTCATGCTCGACCGGCTTTCAATCGCCCCGTGCGAGTTTTTGCCCACAGCTCAGACACAATCCTTCGACCCGGCTCAGGAAGGGCCCTTCTGCGCACAGGAGCTTTATACCGGATTTGAGCATTTCGGGCAACGTTTTCTTGGGTCACGCACACGCTCCCGGTGACGCTGGGTGGCATCCTCAATCTGTAGGGTATGCAGCCCCTGCATACCAATTTTAGTAGAATGAGATGAACGCCGCCGTGCCGGCCGGCGGTTAAACGTGGTTCGGGTCGTTGACGTTGTAGGTCGCATAGATTAAGATGCCCGCTACGAGGTGAAGGTGATATTTGAAAAAGGGAGCTTTTGATATAGCATTGCGGCAGCGAATACGGCAAGAGCGTGACCGTGAGCAAAGGGTCACACTAGAAGAAGTCTGCCGGCGTATCAGTGACGGTGAAATTGTCAGAGCCGTAGGCAATCTTCTATTCCATACGGCCCCGCCTGCTCTGGGCGAGAAACTTAAGGTCGTGCTGGACGAAATCAGCCGAACCCTGACAAGTGGGGACGTTGCTGTTCAGACACACGTTCTGGATTTTCTGGTCAATTTGGCTATTGGTCTACGCAGTTTCTTGCCCAATTGGGTTCTCGCGCCGGCGTTAGATTGTGTTGCGATCGATGCTCTGGCCAGGAAAGTTGCCGATGCGACGGAGAATTTCACCGTGGTTGTTGGACAGGCAGCAGCCGAGTTGGCAGCCAGGGTCCGTAACGAGACGATCACGCGGCTGAAGGCGGAAGGGACCACGGACGAGAGTCAAGCTGCTGCAATGGCTGATTGTCTGATGGGTAACTCGCTGGTCGATTATGTGT
>Ga0315285_10006968_pt1 | contig 11635 bp, 8 predicted proteins | sample YL17G09_36_MG_FD_203698 | JGI IMG/M metagenome (GOLD analysis project Ga0315285, IMG submission 203698) | Sediment microbial communities from Yellowstone Lake, YNP, Wyoming, USA - YL17G09_36 | ecosystem: Environmental > Aquatic > Freshwater > Lake > Sediment | place: USA: Wyoming | collected... | reverse complement strand
GTTCGGCGCGGGGTCGCTCTTCCAGGGCGCGGGCGAGGAAGACGATCGCCGCGCGCGCCTGGCCATCCGGTACATCCTGCTCACGAACACCGTTGTTCCCATCCCCGGCATGAACGAGCCCCGCCAGGTCGAGAACGTGGCCAAGGCCGTCAAGGAGCGCCGCGAACTCGACGTGAAAGAGCAGGCCGAGTTGCGCAGCGTCAGCCGCCAGATGTGGGCGAACCTCCCGCCGAAGTACGAGTGGCTGAGAGACTGGGAATACGTGTAGCGCTGCGTCACCTCTGAACTGATGGGTGGCATGGCCACGCAACAGCATGGCCATGCCACCCGCGTGTGATGTAGACAGAGGCATGTTCGCATGAGAAATGCCGTCCTGTTGCTGGCAGTGGCACTGGCGGCTGTCATGGCGGTCGCCTGTCAGCCGCAAGAGGTCCGGCAGAGCCCGGAGAAGCCTCATGCCGGCGGCGCGGGAAGCAAGGCCCCGGAACCGCTGCTGCTGCTCGACGGCGGCGAGAAAAGGCCAGCCGCGCCCGCCGGACCCGTGGCCGACAACAGTCGCTGCTTTGTCTGCCACCTGAACTACATGCAGGAGGACATGGCGGTTGTCCACGCGCGGGCGAACATCGGCTGCGTGAACTGCCATGGAAACTGCGACGCCCACATCGCCGACGAATCCTGGGCCTCCGGCGGCAACGGCACGGCGCCCGGCATTATGTATCCGCGAGGAAAGATCAACCCGTTCTGCATGGGCTGTCATCCGAAGGATAAGATGCCTGCCGCACGCCACGCCGCCTTCCTCGCCCGCACCGCCAAGGAAACGTACTGCACCGACTGCCACGGCAAGCACCGGTTGGCCCAGCGCAAGTGCAAGTGGAAGTAGGTGTGGTACGGGCCGCGGGGATTCTCGGTCCGCGTTCCGCACTGGACTTGCACGTAAGTGATCCTGCAAAAAGGTGACTTACGATTTTCGGACCCCCCAAACCCCCTTTTAGGCCCGAACTTATCCACAAAATGGCCTTGGCGCTAGCGCCAGGGCAGGTCGACCTCCAAAATGTTAAGACGGGCTAGACAAAATTTCGCGCTTTTTTTGATTTTGCTTCTTCCAGACACCCCCTTTTTGTTGCTTTTGATCGAAACACGCGCGATTTTGAGAGGTGCCCGTTGACGTAAGTCACATTTCAGAAATGCGACTTACGTTCGCTCCGTGAGAGATTTCACGAGCGCCGAGAGCACGTCGGTAGAGGCCGTGAAGGCGGGAACAGGGACCAGGGACCAGGGACCGGGAAAGGCATTGCGGATTTCAGATTGCGGATTGCGGAGTGAAAGGCCGAAAGGCCTAAGCCACGCCGCGCTCAGCGGGGAGCCGGAAGCGACGGACAGTATCAGAAGGCGCCATCATGGCCCGGGACGGGCAGGTCTTGCCGCCTGTTCCCGCGCCCGGTAGTAAGACGTTGTGCAGGATCGTTCTATCGAGTATTGTTTCCCCGGAACTCCGGAAAGGCAACGGCGGGAACCGGCAACCGGGGTGGAATGCGGACCACGTTAATAAAGGCCAAGGCGGGAACCGGGACCAGCAATCACGCGCGGAAACCGGTTGCCGCGCGGCCGGTTGCGCGGCATAATGGCGACCGTACGGTTGTCATCGAAGCGAGGAGGGCCTATTACTATGGCGGAAGCGATAAAGGATCTCGACCACCTCACGCCGATCGACCACGCGGTAATCGCCAAGCCGCATACGCCCGTCTATAAGATGCACCGCTACTTCGCCCGGCGCCCGTGGTCGGTCTTCCGCGAACTCATTGAGCACTACTCGAATCCCGGCAGCATTGTTCTGGACCCGTTCTGCGGCGGGGGCGTGACCGTCGTCGAAGGCCTGCGCCTGGGACGGAAGGTCATCGGCGTGGACCTCAACCCGTTGGCCACGTTCATCACGCGGATGGAGGTGACGGACGCCGACCTCGGGGAACTTCAGGAGTCCTTCGAGGCGGTCGAGGCAGCCTGCCGGCGGGAGATTGAAGACCTCTACCTGACCACCTGCCCTTCGTGCGGCCAGCGCGTCCCCGCCGACTGGTTCGAGTGGTCGAATGTATATGCTTGCCCACATTGTAGAACAACGTGCGTCATATCGAATTGCGGCAAGCCAAAACCTGGACTATACAAATGCAAGTCTTGCAGAAAGACCTTCGCCCCACTCGATGCGAAAAGGCTTCGCCAGGTGCTTGTGAAGGTATCTTTGCGTTGTTCTGCGTGCGGTTTCCGTGGCATTGTCGACGCAAGGAAAAGCGACAAGGCCAAGGCCAACCAGACTGAAAGGGATCCCAGCCCAGAGGTCAGTCAAGCAATTCCCCGCGACTTGATTCCGGATGGCAATATGCCGCGGGAGAACGCGCTGAGTCGTCGAGGAATCTTGCGGTTCTCCGACTTCTTCACGAAGCGCAATCTGGTTGCCAATGCCCTGCTCCGGAACGCCAGTCGCGGGCAAAATAACCATTTCCTTCTGCTAGCATTCAGCGCTTCACTCAAAACCACCAATAACCTTGTCCAGCGAGTAAAAGGCTTTGCAGGGGGACAACCTGAGTGGTCGAGGCACGCTTTCTGGCCACCAGAGGTTTCCGGTGAGTTGAACGTGTGGCGCGCATTCGCAAGATCGTACCTTGCAGTAAGACGAGGGAAAAGGCATGGCATTACTTACCTGGGCGCAAACGCCGTTGAGGCAAATCACTTTGATGACTTGGTTGGGAAAGCCAACTTCTGGATTATGAATGGATCCTCCCATGACTTGCCCGTTCCCAACGATTCAGTCGATGCCATCATCACCGATCCGCCATACGGCTCCAACGTGCAATACCTCGAAATGTCCAATTTCTGGCTCGTGTGGATGAAGGATGAACTGGGCATAACGCTCAACCTTTCTGAATTCGAAGCCATCGAAACGAGACGGCAAGGCATTCCCAACGCAAAGTCGCATGGACATTACATGAATATGTTGCTTCGAATCTTCAAAGAATGCCACCGCGTCCTGAAGCCGGGCAGGTGGATGGTTATGACCTTCCATAACAAGAAGTTCTCTGTTTGGAATGCGCTCCACCTTGCCGCGCACGATGCGGGATTCAGATTACCTGAACATGATGCCATGATCTACCAGCCACCCATCAGGCTCTATGAGGCGATATCGCACACAAAATCCGCCGGTTCGATGTTGGGCGATTTTGTCCTCTCTTTCCAAAAGGTAGCCACCGTCCCGAAGTTCAAGATTCTTGAACACGCCGAGATCGGTCGGCAGCTTGAGCGGTTGGCGGCCGAGGCCGTCCTCCATCATCGGGGCGCGACGCTTTCCGTTATCTACATGAAACTCATGCCATGGCTTCTCAACAACAATCTCCTCGACAAGATTGGCGAAAAGGAAGTCGTGCCGTATCTCCAAGCGAACTTCGAGGAGCGCGAGGGCCTCTGGCGCCTGAAGGACCGGCCGGACCAAGCCTTAAAGGAAGCCCTGGAGGCCTACAGCCGCCAACACTACAAGGCGTCCTACGAGGAACTTGGCGACTTCGTGCCGGTGGAGGCCCGAATCGAGTACCTCATTCGCCGCCTCCTTTACGCCCGAGGGTTCGCCACGCAGGACGATATCCTGAATGCCATTTATGAGAACCTCATCAACTCGAACATGGCGGACGTCCGGGAAATCCAGCGGGTACTGGAAAGCATCGCCGAACTGGTGCCGTTGACGCAGGCCGCCGCCGGGAAGGTTTCCAAGGGCAAAGGCGGCCGCAAGGTCTGGAAACTCAAGGAGGATATCGAGCGGGAACGCCTTTGGCGGCAGATGGGGGCCGAAGTGGAAATCCGGACGGCCACGAGCGAGGAATCGGACCACGACTTGGCGATCGCGCGGCTCGTCGAATTGGCGGCCCTGCGAAACCTCAAGGCTCATATCGGAAAGACCGAGCAGACCAAGTACACCGAGTTCCGGCGGCTGTCGAGTCCGTTGCCGGCGCGGGTCCAGGGGATGCCGGCGGCGGCGCGCGACATCATCGAGCAGATCGACGTGCTGTGGCACAACGGCGGCCGGGGCCTCGTGGCGGCCTTCGAGGTCGAACGCACGACGACCATCGATAGCGGGATCAACCGGTTCCGCAACCTTCTGGCGGCGGCGCCTGAGATGGCCCTTGAACTGTACGTGGTGGCGCCGCAGTCGCGGGCCGACGAGGTCCGTCGCAAGATCGGGTCGCCCGCCAACCGCAAGGACGGCCTGCACCGGAAGATCGCCTACGTTTATCTTGAGGACCTGAAGATCCGCGCCGGCAAGGAAACCGACGTGGACCTGGCGGGCCTCAGGCATTTCGTCCAGGGTGAATGAACATGGACCTTTCTCCGGACCAGATTGAAGAACGCCGGGAACTCCTCCAGCGGTGCCTGAGCATGAGCATTATCCAGGCCCAGCGGTATGCCAACCAACTGGCCGAAGAGCAGTTTCTTGAGGCCATCAATGGCACGACGCGGGACATGGCGGGCCTGAACATGAAACGACCGGGGAGTTTTCCCGACAATTACTTCGGGCAGTTCTACACCGTCCAAAACGGCCGGCTTGTCCGGGGTAATGTCTGGGAGCAATTGGAACTGGACATCCTTCAATGCCTAACCATGGAACGGGAGGCCCGAGAGGTCCTGGAATACTTCCTCAACCAGCCCGGCTTCCAGGCCGACTTCACCGGCATCAAGGCGCGGTTCCGGCGGTGGCGCAACACCCTGGACAGTCTCCTTGGGTTCAAACTCATCTGCAAACTCGCCTCTAAAGGCAAGGACGTTACGACCTACGGCCTTCACACCGAGATGGTGCCCTTGGTGCGCCGGGTGCTGGCATCTCCGCAGAGCCAGGAATTGCCGATAATCAACTCCGAGGCCGCCCAGGCCGAATTGGCCCACGTGCAGCAAATGGAGAAAGAGTTTGAACAATACCTGCGGGAACTCTTGGAGCACCGGCTGGAGGAGACCCTGGAGTTCGGACGGGAGCGGATGAGCCTGGGCCTTGTGACCCATTATTTGGAGGAACTTTTCGGGCCGATGCTGTACTTCGATGTGGTGCTTGCTCTGGCGCACCAGTACGGCATGACCGCCACAGAGATTGTCAACCCCGAGGGCACGCGGGCCGGCGATACCGGGTTTCATCTGGCCCTCTTCGGTGCGCCCGGTACAGGCAAGACGTTCGCCATCAAGGACCTGATGCTGGGGGATGAATCCAAGAACGTGCGGGCCCACGGCCTGCCCGGCCTGAACCGTTACTGCGGCGGGATGACCGCTGCCAGTTTCATCCGCATCGGGGAAGCCTACCAGGGCAAGCGGTTCAATTTCGTTGTCACCGAGTTCAATGACTGGTTCCGCTACAAGGGGATGGTGGAACCGCTCAAGTTGGCGCTTGAACAGGGCAGGATTCGGTACGAAACCAAGATGGAGACCATTGGACCGTATCAGTTCAGTTGCTTCTTCTCTACGAACTACAACACCCACATCAATAAGGATATCGGGTACCGCGTGACCGTGGCCGACCCCAACTTCAACGCCATCGAGGACCGGATGCTGGTGCGGATGCATCGCATGACCAAGCAACGGCTCCGCGAACTCTCTCGCAGCCAACGCGACCTGGCGATGGGCCGCATGCGGATGTACCTGGCGGACCAGATCCGCGACCATCTCACCCTCGTGTACGCGATTCAGACGGGGCATCCTCTTGTAAAGGACCGCTTTCGACGGAAGGTGGTCGTCTTGCGGGAGGACTTCTTCCGTCAATTGGAGAAAGCCCAGGAACTGGTCTTGGCGCAGATTAAGAACGAGATTCTGTTCAGCGTCCGCGTTCGCCAGAACGCCATCAAGTTGGCCGGGGCATTGACCCTGTTCTCTCATTCTGCTCTGGGGGCTGATCGGATGGAGATCGGCGAGGACTCCATTCGTATGGCGTTGAAGTTCTTCCTGGAAGAAGTGGCGGTGCGCCAGAAGGTGGCAGTAGACATCGAGACAATCCTTTACCGGTTGGGCCTGAGCGACATCAACCGGGTCACGGATGCTACCCAGCGGTCCAGGCGGAAGCTCGCGGCGCAGGCGGACGCCGATGCCGGTTCCTCAGTGGATTGCCTCAGCGCCGACGCCGCCCACGAGTTGCGGATGCTCGAATCGCGCTATGCGCCGGACCTGGGCTGGGATGCCCAACTGGAGGAGTTGATCCAGACGATTGGAAAGGCGCGATGGAAAACCTTGGATGCAGATGTGCAGGTTTTTCTCAGCACTGGGGAGGTCCTTCTGAAGGAGATGGAGCGGCTTGGCGACCCCAAGGCGGACTATGCCGCCGTGGTGATCGAGTATTCCAAGGCCCTGGAGGCCCAGTTGTCCAAGAAGGTCTTTGAGTCCTTCAAGGAATACCTGCGCAAGCACGATCTCATGGGCAAGCCCTCTATCTATGCATGCGACTTTGGCCCCGCCCCCCCTTCGCCTTCTGAACGCAGCGGCATAGAGAGAACGGTGGAGGGGCTGAGGGCCTACTTGGTGGAGGATAAGCCGCTGACCCTGGGATCCATGTGGCACACCCTCTTGAGGGCGCGGGAAGCGGAGAGACCCGCGCCTGTGCTTGGCCTTCTTGCAGAACATATTACGGAACACGGTAAAGCGGGACACCTGCTCAGCGGAGAGTTCTTGCGCGATTGGCAGAATTACCTTGAAACGTTCCGCAACTTGGCGGCCCACTCCAAACCCATGGGTCTGGAAGACGCAAGACAATGCCGTGAGATCCTTTTTGGGCGTTCCCACTCACTTTTCGGGGCTTTGTTGTAGTATCCGCAATGCGAACAAGGCGCTTCAGGCGGACGCATCGGGAGTTCCGGGGTAACAATATTTATCTCCGTTTGCGTTTGTGGCTGGCAGGCGGAGGGGCACGGGAGGGAGGCGCTGGGCGCGTCCGCAGCCCCCTGTCTCCAGCCCAACGGCGGCGCATTCGTGCCGCCTCCATCAAAGAACGGCCCGCAAGGGAAATCCTTTCACAGGTTCTGAGGCATTACTCCGGCCTGCTTTTTTGGCTTGCATAGCCGGGGTCGGTTTGCTAGATTCCCCACCTTTCCCGTGGCCGGTGGACTTCTACCTCGCACTGTAGGGTGGGTGCTCTGCACCCACGCGGTTGTTGCGCGATGGCGTACAAACGGCGTTGGTCCAGAGGACCCACACTGCACGGCGGGGCAAAAAGGTTGCATGCGGTTGCTGTTCGGCGATAGAATGACGGGTTAAAGCGAACCATGAAATTCTTTCTGGTGGACCGCATTCTGGAACTGGAGCCGCCGAAGCGGATCGTGGCGGTCAAGAACGTCAGTCTGGCCGAGGAGTACCTGGCCGACCACTTTCCGGCCTACCCGGTGCTTCCGGGGGTCATGATGGTGGAGGCCCTGGTGCAGACGGCGGCCTGGCTGGTCCGGGCCAGCACCGATTTCGAGAAGAACCTGATCCTCCTGAAGGAGGCCCAGAACGTACGCTACGGCACCTTTGTGAAGCCGGGCATGCAGTTGGTGATGGAAGTCACGGCCCTGGAGATCGGCCCCGACGCGAGCCGTTTCAAGGCGACCGGCCGGTGTGAGGGCCAGGTGGCGCTCCAGGCGAAACTGACGCTCCAGCATCTGAACGTGGCGGACGCCGACCCCTACGGGGGTGCGGAGGCCGACGCTCTCCTGCGCCCGTTCTGGCGGGAGCGGTTTCGTCTGGTCGGCGGTCCGGCGGCCCTGGCGGCGGCGGCCGGCCGCAAAGGAACCTGAAAGCACGCAAGCAAGGGAGGTCACACGAGATGCCTTTGAGCCGCGATGAGATCATGGACAAGGTGCGTCAGGCGCTGGTGGATGCCCTGGGCGTCGATGAGGACGAGGTCATTCCGACAGCGCGGATCGGCGCCGACCTGGGCGCCGAGAGCATCGATTACCTGGACATCGTGTTCCGCCTGGAGAAGGCCTTCAACATCAAGATTCCGCGCGGGGACCTGTTCCCGGACGGCGTCCTTACGACCGAGGAGTTCGTCCAGCAGGGGACCTTCACGCCGAGGGGCCTGGAGGAACTCAAGACCCGCATGCCGTACGCCGACCTGGGGGCGCTCCTGAAGGACCCGAAGGTGCAGAACCTGGCCGACGTGTTCACGGTCGACATGATCGTGCGGTTCGTCGAGGCCCGGTTGAGCGGCGCCGAGGCGCCCGCGCCGTCGAAGCCGGCCTGATCCGAGGCGCCCGAGCGACGGGCCCGGCGCGGTCCGGCGTGGCCGCGGCGGCCCGGGCTTCAGAAGTCTACGCCGGCCGGAGACCCAATGCGCTGGATATGGATCGATAAGATCGTCGAGTTCGAGCGCGGCCGCCGGGCCGTCGCCATCAAGAACGTGTCCATGGCCGAGGAGCACCTGCACGACCACGTGCCGGGTTTCCCGGTCCACCCGCCGACGCTGATGATCGAGGGGATGGCCCAGACGGGCGGCGTGCTGGTGGGCGAGGCGTTCGACTTCCGCGAGAAGGTCATCCTGGCCAAGGTGACGCGGGCGCGGTTCCACCGGATCGTCGTGCCGGGGGACCAGTTGCGTTTCGAGGCGACCGTGCAGGGCGAAGTCCGCCTCGAAGGCGCGTCGATCGAGGGGCGCATCACCCGCAACGGCGACCTCGTGGCCGAGATGGAGATGATGTTCGCCCACCTGGACCAGTCCCGCACCCCGCAGGAGGTGGGCGAGGAGAACTTTGTTTTCACCGGCGACTTCGTGCGCCTCCTGCGCATGCGCCACCTGGCGCATCTGACGGCCCCCGGCGCCCCGGGCGGCGCCTGACGTGGAGCGGGCTTTGGTCCGACGTATCGCCATCACGGGATTGGGGGTGGTCAGCCCGGCGGGCATCGGCGCCGGCGCGCTGGCCGACGCCGTCCGGGCGGGCCGGTCCGCCGTCGGCCCCATCACCCGGTTCGACGCGTCGGCCTATCCGAGCCGCGTGGCGGGCGAGGTCCGCGACCTGGATCCCACCGTCGGCACGCGGAAGGACCAGGGCCGCTACATCAAGAAGATGGCGAAGGTCATGGCCGCCGACATCCAGCTGGCGGTGGCGGCGGCGAACCTGGCGATAGCGGATTCGGGCCTTCCGCCGGGCGATCCGAAGGCCAACGAGCCGGTCCTGCCGACGATCGACCACGCGCGGTTCGGCATGGTCTTCGGCTCGAGCTTCATCCCGACGGAGCTGGACGATCTGGCCGGTCCGGTCCAGGCGGCCCGGGCGGGCGGCGAGTTCACCCTCCGGGGGTGGGGGGCGCGCGGCATCCCGCAGATGTTCCCGTTGTGGCTATTGAAATATCTTCCAAACATGCACTCGTGCCACACGGGCATCCTGTGGGACGCCCAGGGGCCGAGCAACTCGCTGACGTGCGGCGAAGCGGGGGGCCTGCTGGCGCTCGACGAGGCGTCGCGGCTGCTGCGGCGGGGCGCCGCCGACTGGATGCTCGCCGGCGCGGGCGAGAGCCGCGTCGACCCCGTCATGATCATGCGGTACTGCCTCCTCGCGCGCCTGTCGACGGCCGGCGGCGACCCGGCGGCGGCCTGCCGGCCGTTCGACCTCGACCGCGGGGGCCAGGTCTCCGCCGAAGGCGCGGCCGTGGTGATGCTCGAAGCGCTGGAGGTGGCTGAGAAACGCGGGGCGAGGATCTACGGCGAGGTCCTCGGCGCCGGCGCGGGGGCCACGACCGCCGGTGTCAACGCCTGCGACCTCGGAGGGCGCGGCGTGGCGACCGCCGTCCGGGCCGCGCTCGAAGCGGCGGACGTTCAGCCCGAGCAGCTCGGGGCGATTGTGGCCCACGGCACGGGCCTCGAGATGCAGGACCGCAGCGAAGCGCTCGGCCTGGCGGCCGCCCTCGGCCCGGCGGTGCGGACCGTGCCGGTCACCGCCATCAAAGGCGTCACCGGCGACATGGGGGCGGCGAGCGGCCTGGCGGAACTGGCCGCGGCGCTCCTGATCATGAAAGACGGGCAGGTTCCTCCGATCCTCAACTGCCATCGGCCGGACCGGGTGGGGGGGCTGAACTTCGTGACCGGCGGCCCGAGGCCGCTGGCGAGCGATCGTATCCTTGTAACCACCAACGCCATCGGCGGGCAGACCGCGGCGGCGGTGGTCCGCGTGAAGCGATAGCGGAAATGCAGAGCACTCAACCCTCTGCCTTGACGGGAGAGGGTGGCGAAGCCGGGTGAGGGTGATCGCGCCCGCCCAAGGCGGGGTCGCCGCGGCGACTGGCCCCCTCACCCCCAGCCCCTCTTCCGCAAGGGGAGAGGGGAGTACGCGAGCGGTTGTAGGGCCTATGGGACGACGCATCGTCATCACGGGAATGGGCTCGGTCACGCCCCTCGGCCTCTCTGTCGAGGAGACGTGGCGGAACCTCATCGCGGGCAAGAGCGGCATCCGCCCCATCTTCATCTTCGATGCCTCGACGTTCCCGACCACCTTCGCGGCCCAGGTGCCCGACTTCGACGTCGCTCCCTTTGTCCGCGGCCGGGCGGCGCTCGAGAAGGCCGGGCGGAACGTCCGCTTCGCCATGGCGGCCGGGCGGATGGCGATGGAGGACGCCGGCCTTCTGGGCGTGACGCTCGATTCCGCACGCGTCGGCATCTACCTGGGCAGCGGCGAGGGGGTCCTCGATTTCCAGACCCTGGTCGATGGCATCGCCAACGGCACGCAGCCCGACGGCAAAGTCAGCGCCACCGGCTTTGCCGAGATCGGCTTCAAGCGCTACGACGCCCTGCGCGAACTCGAGCAAGAGCCCAACATGCCGGCCAACCACCTGGCGGCCGAGTATGGCATCTGCGGGCCGACCTTCTCGTGCCTGACCGCCTGCGCCGCCAGCACCCAGGCCATCGGCGAAGCGGCCGACCTCATCCGCACCGGCCGGGCCGACCTGATGCTGGCCGGCGGCACGCACTCGATGATCCACCCGCTGGGCGTCACGGGCTTCAACCTGCTGACGGCCATTTCCACCGAGCCTAAGGACGAGCCGTGGCGGGCCAGCCGGCCCTTCGATCGCGACCGCGCCGGGTTCGTGCTGGGCGAAGGGTCCACGATCATGGTGCTGGAGCGGCTCGAGCACGCCCGCGCCCGCGGGGCGAAGATCTGGGCCGAGGTCATCGGCTTCGGCACCAGCGCCGACGCCTACCGCATGACCGACATCCATCCCGAGGGGCGCGGCCCGGCGGCCGCCATGCGCATGGCCCTGGCCGATGCGGGCCTGTGGCCGGAGGACATCGACTACATCAGCGCGCACGGTACGGGAACGCAGGAGAACGACAGGGTGGAGACGCTCGCGGTCAAGCTCGTCTTCGGCGACTACGCGCGGAAGGTTCCCATGTCGAGCGTCAAGAGCGCCCTCGGCCACCTGATCGCGGCCGCCGGCGCCACCGAGCTGATGACCTGCGTCCTGGCGATCCGCGACCAGGTCCTGCCGCCGACCCTGAATCTCGAAAACCCCGACCCCGAGTGCGACCTGGACTACGTGCCGAACGTCTCCCGGAAAGCCAAGGTCGAGATCTGCCTGTCGAACTCGTTTGGATTCGGCGGGCAGAACGATTCGCTGGTGGTCCGCCGCTTCGTGTCGTGACACGGCTCACCGCCGA
>Ga0315285_10006967_pt1 | contig 11636 bp, 8 predicted proteins | sample YL17G09_36_MG_FD_203698 | JGI IMG/M metagenome (GOLD analysis project Ga0315285, IMG submission 203698) | Sediment microbial communities from Yellowstone Lake, YNP, Wyoming, USA - YL17G09_36 | ecosystem: Environmental > Aquatic > Freshwater > Lake > Sediment | place: USA: Wyoming | collected... | reverse complement strand
CGGTTTTTATTACTGCAATTTCATCGCACTTCTGCTGCTTTGGGCACCTGGCACAATCGCTCCAGACCTTCATAGGCAGCGTCTCTTTGTCAATTACCTCAAAGCCCAGTTTCTCAAAGAATTCCGGTTTGAGCGTCAGCGCGAAAACTCGCGGCACGCCGAGCAGATGCGCCTGTTCCACTGCTGCCGATACTAACATTGTGCCGATTCCCTTGTCTGTGTTGGCCTGGTCGACCGCCAGCGATTTTATTTCCGCCAAGTCCGACCAGATGACCTCCAATGCACAGCATCCCAGCACGTGGCTGTTGACCTCGCCTACGGTAAAAGTCTGCAGATTCTCGTATATATCAGCCAGCGAACGAAACAGCATCTGGTCTTGCTCGGCATAGTAATTGATCAGGGAATAAATCGCTTTGGCATCCGAGACTTTAGCGCTGCGCACGTTCATAGCAAAAAGTATAGCCGCGAGGACATAAACACACAAAGAGAAAGTAGACACGGATTAACCTTGTCCCGAGCTCAGTCGAGGGAACGGATTCACACGGAGTAGTTATTCGAATGGGCAGGCAGAAAGCTGCCGATAGAAGACGGATGGCAGAAACTCGGAGGTAAAAGGAAAAACCTTGTCTCCAGATTTCCTTATCGAGTTACAGTAATACCAGCAGCAAATTACCACGTCTTGGATCACATCTGTGCAGGCGTGTTGCACTCGATCTTACACCCAAGGAATCTCGTTCCAAATAGTATCGTCTCCACCTAATAATCTTTGCAACGGTTCTTTTTTTGAGGCTGGTATTTGAAGTCCCGGATTCGTACGAATGCCCTTAAGAAACTCGATGGTCGAACTTCTTAGCCAATCTGTGAATTCTTTTGCCTCTTGCCTTAGAAACTTGAATATTGCAGAGCTTAGGTTTTGGGAGGCGGGATCAATAACTTCATTGGGCTTTATTTCAAACCTGAGTATTTTGAATTTAGTGGCGTCGATATCAGTAACTAAACCACTATTGTGTGAAAGAGTGTGTCGAATTTGAAACACCGCCTTAATACATCTGGTTATGTGAGATTTATTTTGGTAGCGGATTTTGCCCACAAGCATTTTGGTCGCTTCATTTATTGTCTCTATATTGTGGAATAACTGGTTTTCAAAGATCAGTGATGGGACATTAATATCATCTGTTAGAGACCATAATACCTTTGCATCAATTGCGCCTTTCACTTTACCTGCAGAGATGAACTCATGCAGAACATTTCCAAGCGCGATGAACGTTCGTTTATAGAAAACTTCAAGATTATTAATAGCTTCCAAAAGCAACAATCGTTCTGCATACCACTTGTATTTCCGAAAAGTTGCGTCTTTCGGCCCCTTTGGACCCTTTCTGGGTGTAGGTTCTTTCAGTGAGGCGAGTTCGTTCCGTGTTTTCTGCAATTGTTCGTGTCTATTGGCAATCCAATACAGGAAATTTTCTTGATTGTTGAGTAAGCCATTGTAATAGGTTAGAGGGCATCCTCTTTCCTTAGTCAAAAGTAAAATGTCCTTAGTTGCTGTTGTTTCAATTTGTCTCCGCTCGCAGAATTGAACTATATTTTTTGCACCCTTTACTCTAGCCATAGTTCAGTTCCTCTTATGTCTTAAACCGTTCGTGTGCCGACCATCGACGCCGACCCGTTCTGTAAGGTTTGATGCCACAGCAGTTACTACCTACGCTCGAACGGCATGTTGAACTGGTTTCTAATACCTTGGTCGATCTCCATGCTGTCAGTTTTTTCGATGTTGTGTATCCAGCTCAACATTCGTTTTCACATCTTAATTGGGCACCCCCATAGTAGTTGCGCTCTCTGTGATTTCTGGCACAATCAAGATTGTCGAATACCCCTTTTATCTGGCAATTTTATATTCGGACGAAAACAGCCGGGGGATAAGTAAAAAAGTCAAAAGTGAACCACACATTTGACGGATTTATCGGTTCCCGCTTTGCGGGGGGCCGCGGGTTAACACAGAAGCGGAATCTATGGCTGCGAACAAAAGTGTATTCTCTGTGGCCTCTGTGTTCTCTGTGGCTGTGCAATCAGCGGAATCTGTGGCTCAAAAACCAAAAAAGACTGGAAAAACAACGACGTCCTGTGTATCGTATCGCGTGATTAGCCACAGAGAACATAGAGCTGCACAGAGATAAGGCACGAAGTGGCGATAACTAAAAATGTGAATTATATTCTCTGAGCTCTCTGCAAACTCTGTGGCAGAATGAGATTCTTCGCTGCGCTCAGAACAGAGTGTGTGAAATCTGTGGTTTAAAAATATGCGATTCATACTGATTGACAAGATAGTCTCGCTGGAAAAGGGCAAGTACATAAAGACCATCAAGAATGTTACCCTGGCGGAAGAATACCTGGCGGACCACTTTCCTACGTTTCCGGTTCTGCCGGGCGTGCTGCTGCTGGAAGGATTGATTGAATCGGCCTCGTGGCTTATCAGAGAAACAGAGGATTTTGCCCACAGTATGATATTGCTTGAGCACGCCAGAAACGTAAAATATAAGAGTTTTCTGGCGCCGGGTGCCCAGATAGAATACACCGTCGAGGCAAAAACTATCGAAGAAAACATTAGCTCTTTTTTGGGCGTTGGTTTGTCGCAAGATAAACATATTATAGAGGCAAGATTCGGGCTGAGGCACTTTAACCTCGCTGCGCAAGACCCTAAACTGGCAGAAGTGGACGCCCAGATAGTAGAGAATCTGAAGAATCGGTTAAAGCTGCTTAGAAGCTAACCGGCAAAAAGCCGAACGCTGCTTGCTACGGACGGGATATAAACAGAATACAGGAGGTAACACAGATATGGCAAAGAGTCGCGTTGAAATATTCAAGCAGGTCCAGGAAGTCATGGTCGATGCGTTGGGAGTCGACGACGAAGACGTTACACTTGAAGCAACGCTGATCGCAGATTTGGGGGCGGAAAGCATCGACTTTTTGGATATAGTCTTTCGATTGGAGAAGGCGTTTGGAATAAAAATCCCGCGGGAAGAGTTATTCCCGGCTGAGAGCCTGATGAACAATCCTGAATTCGTCGCTAACGGCAAATTTACAAAAAAGGGGCTGGCTGAACTTCGGGCGAAAATATCGCACACAGACCTTGCGAGCTTTGAAAAGAATCCCGATATCAATAAACTCGGGGATTTGTTTACCGTCGGGGCGATTGTAAATTATGTTGAAAATAAGCTGAATGCTCACCTATACTGATAGCGCCCACGACACATTAGCGGCAGGATTGCGTGCAGCCAACCTGCCGTTAAATTTAACATAGGCTGAAGATGCGCTGGATTTGGATAGATAAATTCGTTGAGTTTCACAGCGGCCAAAGTGCGGTCGCCGTCAAAAATGTAACACTTGCCGAAGAGCACCTGCACGACCATTTCCCCGGCTTTCCTGTGATGCCCGAAACCCTGTGCATTGAATCGATGGCTCAGACAGCGGGCATACTTGTCGGCGAGGCAAAAAACTTTCAGGAAAAAGTCATCCTCGCCAAAATTAAAAAAGCGGTTTTTTTTGACTATGTCAAACCCGGCGATACGATCCGGTTGGAAGCCCAGATTGACTCGATCACCCCAGAAGCAGCCAGTACAACCGGCAAGATCACCCGGTCGGACAAGCTGATCGCCGAAATAGATTTAATGTTCAGCCATATAGATCAGAACCTGGCGGGCAAAAAGTTCCCGCAGGAGAACTTTGTATTCACCGGCATGTTCGAGTCACTCTTGCGGGACGTGCTTTTAGCGGGCGCCGGTTCCAACCAGCCGAAATCGGAGCAGCACTGATGCGCTCAGCCCGCGTAGTAATAACCGGCCTTGGTGCGATAAGCCCGCTTGGATTGACCGTCAGCGAAATGTGGCAGGGTCTCTGCGCCGGCAAATGTGGGATAGGCAAGATCACCGCCTTCGACCCCGCAGGTTTCCCCTGCAAACTGGCCGGCCAGGTCCCCGACTACAAGATACAGCAATATGTGCCCAAGTCTCACCGCAAGGCTGTCAAGCTGATGTGCCGCGACATCGAGCTGGCCGTCGTAGCAGCAAACGAAGCCCTGACAGATAGCGGCCTTGTCACCAAGGGCATCGATCCCGAAAACATCAACGTCAATCCGGAACGTATGGCGATCAACTTGGCGGCGGGCTTTATAAGCTGTGACTTGGTCGAGCTGGCTCCGGCGGTGGCGGCGAGCATTACCGATGGCCAGTTTGATATCCATAAATGGGGCAGGCAGGGCCTGGAGCTGGTGCCGCCTCTTTGGCTACTGAAATATCTGCCCAATATGCTCGCCTGTCACGTAGGTATTATTCACGACATCCAGGGGCCGAGCAACACTATCACCTGTGCCGAAGCGGGCGCACACATAGCGATAAGTGAGGCAAGTCAGGTTATCGCCCGTGGTGGCAGCGATATAGCCCTGGCCGGCGGAGCAGAATCAAAGGTCAATCCTATGAATGTCGTCAGACAGTGCCTGCTAAAAAGAGCTGCCACTGAAAACAACGATGAGCCTGCCTCGGCCTGCAGACCATTCGACAGTACGGCCAGAGGCTCGGTTTTGGGCGAAGGAGCCGGCATAGTCGTCCTTGAAAATCTGGAAAACGCCCATACACGCGGCGCAAAGATTTACGCTGAACTCATCGGCACAGGCCAGAGCAGCAGCGTCAATCCGGTGTACGAGCATCTCGAACCGGACGGCAAAGGCTTCCGGATAGCGATTGAAAAGGCCCTGGCCGAAGCGCAAATAGAACCGGCGGCGCTGGACTTGGTTATCCCCCACGGAACAGGTATCGCTGGCGATGACCGGGCTGAGGCTACCGCAATCGAGGCTGCGCTCGGGCGGGCGGGAAAAAACGTGCCCGTCTGGCCAACCAAAAGTATGCTAAGTAACACCGGCGCCGCAAGCGGTGCGCTGGATGTTATCGCTGCGGTCTGTGCGATGACCGAAGGCAAGATACCCGCAGCAAAAAACTGCCGGAACAAAGCTGCCGGCTGCAATCTGAACATCGTGACTAAGCCGATCCAAAAGAAGATTCGCTACGCCTTATGTTGCAGTTACACGTATGGCGGACAAACCGCCGCAGTGATACTGAGCCACTTTGACGCAGAAACAGAAGTGTAAATGGCTGAAAAAGATACAATGCAACGGGTGGTCATTACCGGCATGGGGTTGGTCTGTCCTCTGGGAAACGATGTGGAGACCGCCTGGCGGGCGATGCTGGCAGGCAAAAGCGGCATGGCAAAAACAACCATTTTCGATGCCTCGACGTTCCCCTCCACGTTCGATGCTGAGGTTAAGGAATTCGACCCAGCCAAATATGTAAAGAGCTGGGAGCTTCATAAACACAGCGCACGGGCTTCTGGTTTTGTTCTGGCAGCGGCAGTTGAAGCCTGCAGGCAGGCGAGAATTGACATCGAAACCAGCCGGCCAACCGATGGAGTTGACCGCGCCAGACTGGGCGTATACCTGGGCGCGGGCGAAGGCGCGGTCGATAGTGACGTATTTTTCGCTGCGTTGGCGCAGGCCTGGGACCCGGCGAAAAACCAGATGGACTGGCTCAAGTGGGCGGAGATAGCATCCGGCAGGATGGACGCGATGCGCGAGCTTGAGCAGGAACCGAATATGCCTGCCGCTCACCTGGCAATGCTTACGGGGGCACGCGGGCCTATGCGAAGCTGTCTTACCGCCTGCGCAGCCAGCACTCAAGCTGTCGGAGAGGCGATGATGCTGATTCGCAGAGGCGACGCCGACGTAATAATTGCCGGCGGGGTACACTCTATGATACATCCGCTGGGACTTACCGGTTTTAACCGGCTGACCGCCCTATCGACAAGAAATGACAGTCCCCAAACCGCATCGAGGCCCTTCTCAGCAAACAGAGACGGATTCGTACTCGGCGAAGGGGCGGCGATTTTAATTCTCGAGGGTATAGGCTCGGCCCAAAAAAGAGACGTGGAAATCTTAGCCGAGGTCGTCGGGTACGGCAGCAGTTCCGATGCGTTTCGCGTTACGGATATGCACGAGGAGGCCAGAGGTCCCATCCAGGCAATGACCGCGGCACTGGCCGACGCCGGTATCACTTATAAGGATGTGGATTACATAAGCACGCACGGCACAAGCACAATCGAAAACGACCTAATCGAGACTAAAGCAATCAGGGCGGTTTTCAAAGACAAGGCCAAGAGCATTCCCGTTAGCAGCGCAAAGAGCATGTTTGGGCATTTGATCGGAGCAGCGGGTGCGGCTGAACTAATTACCTGCGTCTTAGCTATACGGGACGGTATCGTTCCGCCAACGATGAATCTGACTGAGCCTGACCCACAACTTGATCTGGATTATGTGCCGAATACGCCGCGCAGATGCAGGGTCGATGTCGCTATGAAGGAATCTTTCGGATTCGGCGGACAAAATAACGTGGTAATTGTTAGAAGATATAAAGACACGGATTAACACAGATTCAGACTGAATTGAATGGCATTCCACGAGCCACGAGTCACGGGCGACGAGGCACGAAAATATGATTGACATTAAACAAATACGCGACGACCCAGAGAAGTTCAAAAATGCGTCCCGGGCGAAAGGATTTTCCGCGGACATCGACAGGCTGCTGCAAGTGGACTCGGTGCTGAGGGAATCCAAGCAGAAATTGCAGGATATCTCAACGGAGAAAAACCGTCTCGGTAAGTCAATTCCGGCGATTTCAGCAGACAAGAAACAGTCTGTGCTCGAACAATTGTCACAGTTGAAGGATGATGAGACAAAACTCCAAGAGCAGATTAAGAGCTTGCAGCCGGAATTTGACCAGTTGATGCTATTGGTACCTCAGCCGACCGACGATGATGTGCCGTTCGGCATTGATGATACGCAAAATGTTGAGGTAAAAAGGGTCGGCCAGGTAAGGCAGTTTGATTTTCAGCCTAAAGACCACGTGCAGTTAGGGCGGGATTTAGCCATTATAGATATCGAACGCGGCGTCAAATTAGCGGGCACGCGAAACTACATCCTAAAAGGCGACGGCGCACTGCTGCACTGGGCGGTTCTGCGTTTTGCAATTGATTTTATGGTGCAGAAAGGTTATGCACCGATGTGCGTGCCGCTGCTGATGCGCGATGAGGCAATGTTCGGCACAGCCTATTTCCCCGGCGGTGAAGAGCAGACATATCGGATGGAGAAAGACCAGCTTAATCTGGCAGGCACTGCTGAGGTGCCGCTGACAGCCTACCATATAGGCGAAATTTTGGATGCCGATCAGCTGCCGCTCAAATATGTGGCTCTATCGAGCTGCTTTAGGCGCGAAGCCGGCGCCGCAGGTAAAGACACCTACGGTCTTTACAGAATCCATCAGTTTGACAAAGTCGAGCAGGTGGTTATCTGCAAGAATAGCATCGTGGAAAGCAACAAGCTGCACGAGGAGATTTTATCCAACGCCGAAGCGATAATGCAGGCCCTGGAGCTGCCCTACCGCGTTGTAAATGTCTGCACCGGCGACCTGGGCAGAGGCCAGGCTAAAAAGTTCGACATCGAGGCCTGGATGCCTTCACGCGGCAACTACTGCGAAACGCACAGCGCAAGCAAGTTTTACGAATTCCAGGCCAGGCGAATGAACCTTCGGTACAAAGACCCTGCGACTAAGAAGAATTTGTTCTGCCATACACTCAACAACACCGTGATTGCTTCGCCGAGGATTCTGATACCAATCCTTGAGCTTTATCAAAACGCCGACGGCTCGATAACAATACCAAAGGTTGTCCGTCCCTACATGAACGGCAAAGAAAAGATCGTTTCCGCTTCATAATCCTTTTTCTCAGGGGGTTTGCTATGGGCAGAATGGCGCCGATTTTGTTACTGATTGGTTCGAATATATTTATGACCTACGCGTGGTATGGGCATCTGAAGGACCTCAAAGGCAAGCCCATTTTTTTGGCAATTGTTGTTAGTTGGAGCGTTGCATTTCTGGAATATTGCCTGCAAGTGCCGGCTAATCGAATCGGCTTTCAATTCTATTCGCTGTCGCAGCTAAAAGTCCTGCAGGAAATCATCACAATAAGCGTTTTCGCGGTCTTTTGCGTACTCTATATGAGAGAGCCGCTCAAGCTCGATTTTCTATGGGCAGCTTTGTGTTTGGCCGGCGCTGCGTATTTTATGTTCCGACACATCGCTGCACCATAAGCCCGCGATGTTTAGCCGTCGCCGGCACGGCGACGCCAAAGCACTTATTCAAGAAATGAAAAAGGCGGTAGACTCTACCAAGAATTGACCCGCCAAAAATGGTCGGGGCAATTCCCGGAGTCTACCACCAACATCGACACGATTCTGCGACAAAAGACTACTTCGGCTCCGCCGGGCTGTCCTCCTTCTTCAGGGGTTCCAGTGTGCCCTTGAGCTCTTGCTGGATACCCTCAAGCTTGGCCTTGTTGTCTTTCAGCTCCTGCTGCGCCTCCGGCAGCATGTTATCTAATTCGTCGACCACGTATGGCGTAATGAAGACAATCAGCTCGTTGTTGGCCGCTATAGTCTCCTCATGTCCAAAGAGACCGCCAATCAAAGGGATGTCGCCCAGAAGCGGCAGCTTCCTTTGAATTTTGTGGTCCTGCTGGGAAAGGATGCCGCCCAGCATGATGGTCTGGCCATTCTTAACAATCATGTTGGTCGTCGTCTCCATCTCGCTGCGATATGGCATTTGGAATCTTTCTTCTGCTGTAAGTTGTGAGAGAACCACATTCACAATCATGTCCACATTCTTTTCCGGGGTGATACTCGGCCGCCCACGCAGGGTCATACCCACTCTTTGAAATTCATAACTTTGTTGGGCCAACCCCGTCGATGTTATTGTCGTGCCTGTAGAGAATGGAACTTTCTGACCTTTGAAGAAAGTGGCCTCTTCGTTGTCTTTAGTCCAGACTGTCTGCTGATTGAGAACCTTCCCGTGTGTTTTCTTAATCAGAAAATCAATCAGCCCATATACGTCTGCACTTACACCCAGCACACTTGCAGATGATTCGCTGCCCGGCGTGATGGGGCTGGCGGGAATCGCCTTCGTCGAGCCGAACCTGCCCAGATTCGTGAGGTTTGTCAATGCCAAAACCGAATTCTCCTCAAGCGTGCCGAAGGCTGTAGAGTTTGTTGCCAACTCTACGCCGAGTGAGGTCACCTTCGAGTGGTCGACCTCCACGACGATTGCTCTTATCATGACCTGCTTGCCGGGCACATCGAGCTTCTGAATCATTTGCTCAATGTTGGCCATAAACTGTGGAGGTGCAAGGACAAGAAGCGATTTGGTATGGATATCTGGAACAAAGCGTACTTTGCCTATGATGTTACTTATCGGCTCTTCTGTGGTGCTGGTCCGACCGGTAGTCCACGGGGGTCTATATTCGGCTGTATTGGTACCACCTGTGCTTGAGCCACCACCACTACCGCCTGAACTTGTCGTTGTGCTTTGATTCGAGCTCTCCATTGAGTATGCGCTGAGTCCCTGTTGGCTTCGGCGAATCGCGGCTGTGGTCCCCATCTCGTTGAACAAGGCATTGAGGCGTTCAGATAGGTCTTCGGGGTCTGCGTACTTGAGCGGTATAACCTTGGGCACCTGGGCCATCTCCTCTTTGTCAAGGTCAAGCACCAACTGCTCAATAACGTCGTATGCCTCGGGAATCTTGCTTATTACGATTATCTTCTTTGTTCCCGGCACGTCTTCGAAGGTCAACTGTCCATAAAGTGGTCCGACAATCTTTTGCCTTTGCTGCGACATGCTCGACCCGCCGAACATAATATCCATAATTGAGACTCTTGAGGTCGTCGAGGTTTGACTAAAAAGGGTGTTAAGCAGATCAGCCAATTGTACCGGGTCGGAATTCCTCAGCTCAATTATTCTGGGCTTGACTTCATTCACATCGAGCGGCCTATCCCATTCGGCTATCTGCTCACCGATTTTTTGCATGTTCTCAGGCGAGGCGATCACCGTAACTTGTTTTAGCGAAGTATACGATAGTACCTTCACCGTACTAGCCGAGGAGGCAGAACTTCCCCGGCCAGAGCGTGACCCAAAGGAGGAAAATGGATTATAAGAGGATCCACTGCTGCTATAGGTTCCTTCTTGATAAAGCGTATCTATATTTGTCTTAATTTGGTCCGGGTCAGCGTACTTTAGCTTAAAATGCTGCGTATCGAATTGACCGGGAGGAATATCCATCTCGGTAATAATTTTCTTAACCATGTCACGCAGGTCTTTCCTGCCGAATATAACAACCTGTCTTGAGTCGCGCAGCGGCTCAACATTAATGCTGGGCAGAAATTCCGTCCCGGGCAGGTCTCTGACGCCTTCCTCGATACTCCTCTCTACTTCTTCGGCGTCAACATACCTGAGCTGAACCACCTCGTATTCCGACTCAACAGGTTCCGCCTTGTCCAGCTTCTTTATCCACTCATCGATTAGTTTCATATCTTCAGCCGATGCTCTGGCAATAATCCACTTGCGCCTCGGCTCCGGGATAAGAATGATTTGCCCCCGGGTCGACGCAACCACAACAGATGTTGCTGCTCCTGTACCTTTCGATGAATCAGTTTTTGCTTGTTGACTCCTTATTAGTTCATTCTTCATTGTTTGTAGTTGTAGTTCATTGCGGTCCCGGTCGGAACCACCCCTGCCGCGACTGCTGCTAAACCCCTGGCTCTGACCTAACAGGATCTTCAACATCTGAACGATCTCCGAAGGGTCGCCGTACTGAACGATAAAAATCCCCGTCTCGCTTTGCTCGGCTGCCGGCACGTCAAATTCTACGATAATCCGCTCTATGCGCATCAGATTCTGAACCGTGTCGATCACCAAAAGAGTGCTGGTAGTTTCGTCAGCGCTAACATAGCCGTACTCGCCGACCAGAGGCTGAATAACCTGGGCCATCTGAGTAGGCCGGTAACTTTCCATCTTAAAGAACTTCTGAACTATCTGGTCCTTATTTTCGACCAAGGCCAGAGGCTGGTCAGCCGCTATCGTAGGAACAAAGCCAAGTTTTGCGCCCTTCATAGGCGTAATATAAATCGCATCATCCAGATGCTCGGCGACAAAACCCTTCAGCCGCAACGCACCGTAAATATGGGCAAGCGCCTTGCTTCTGGGCAGTTGCCCCGGCGCATATATGCTCACTCTGATTTTCTCTGCCTCTTCGGCTGGAATAACCGTCTTGCCGGTCCACTCCGCGATCTTCTGAATAATCTGCTTCATCTCCACATTCTTTAGGTTCAGGGATTCCATCGGCTCATTCGCGTCATTAACGTCCGTTATTCTTGCGGACCGGCTGCCGGGGCTCGGACCCCCATCAAAGCCGCCGAATCTTCCAGACCGGCGAGAATCGCCTGCCATCTGCATTTGCCCCGGCCCTCGTCCAGGACCTCTACGCTCACCGACGTCAGCTAATCTTGCCGGCTCATTGGCATCAATGCCCACCTTAGGTGCATTGACATCAGCGGACTTAACCGGCTCAGTGACATCAGATGCCACCACAGGCTTATCCGCGTCGGCCGGCGCCTGGAGCTCATCCGGCTCATCCCATTCATCCCATTCCGTAACTACTTCGGTCTCAACCGGCTTTTCTGTCGCCGCCGGCATCGGAGGATAAAAGCCGAC
>Ga0315285_10006966_pt1 | contig 11637 bp, 11 predicted proteins | sample YL17G09_36_MG_FD_203698 | JGI IMG/M metagenome (GOLD analysis project Ga0315285, IMG submission 203698) | Sediment microbial communities from Yellowstone Lake, YNP, Wyoming, USA - YL17G09_36 | ecosystem: Environmental > Aquatic > Freshwater > Lake > Sediment | place: USA: Wyoming | collected... | reverse complement strand
CGTCGTTGAGCACGGCCGCGCGAACGTCGGTTGCCTGCTTGTAGAACGTCAGCATAGCGGCCATCAGGCCCAGGGCGAGCGTCACGGCCAGAACGACTTCCAGGAGCGTAAAGCCTGCGCACGGCTTCATCCGAGGGTGGCATGCCCGCGGCATCCGTTCCGTGGGCATGGTTGCCCCGCGCATTCTGCGACATGCCCGCGCAAAGGCGGCGTGGGCATGACGCCCCACGATGCAGGCTCTCTGGCGCAGCCTCATGTGCCGCCCCCCGTCTCGGCCGCCGCCGCGGACGCCTGCCCAGTGTCGGCCTCCTCTTTCCCGGAGGGCAGCAACTGGTAGAGACGATACACGTATCCCTCGGTCGTATTGCGAAGGATGACCTCCACGCGCTGGACGTCCATGGCGGCCAGAGGCCCTTCGACGGGCGTCGCGACGATCTCCCAGGTCCAGTCCTGGAGCGGCTCTTCGTACGGGTTCGGTCCGGAGTCTGTCGGCGGCACGACGCCGATCTCGATTTCCGAAAGGAGCGTGACGGCCAGGTCGGCCGCGGCCGCCTCCATGCGAACCTGCCGGACCAGCCGGACGCACGTATTCAGGCCCCCCAGGATCGCGACGGCCACGCCGAAAAAGAGCGCCAGGGCCAGCACGACCTCCAGGAGCGCCACGCCGGGGCAGGCCAAGGGCGGCGCGGCCACGCGCCGCTGCGCGGCCGCGCGGCTTGTTGCCCGCCCGCAATGCTCATGGCCGCGCAGAAGCGCGCGGCCATGCCGCCCGCCTGCCTGCTGCCTGCTCCCCGTTTCCAGTTCCCTCGGTTTCATTTCTTCGCCATCTCTGCAGCCGTCAGGATTCGGGTCGAGATGCTCCCGGTGGCGCCGTCGAGTTCAATGAAGCCCCGGCGGGCCTCCGGGTCGCTCGCGCCGACGAGTTCCACGACCACCGAGTCGGAAGACCCGTCGGGCTCGAACGTGATGGGCGCCAGGACGGACTCGGTCGAGCCGCCTGCGGCCGTCGCCGGCTCCAGCGCCCGGTAGGCGCTTGCGCCGGTGAATGCACATCGGTCAATTCGAATGCCGGTCAGGTCGAGATTTTTCCGCCAGGAGCACCCGGTGTACTCCGCGAACTTGCCCGGCTCGGCCAGCGGCTCGGGTTCCCAGAGGACCGAGACGCCGGCGCCCTGGGCGTCGAAGGCCAACTGGAGCCGCCGCCCGAGATTGGCCGCCTCGGCCCTGGCCATGCGCATGGCCGTCTCGATGGTGGCGACGCCGTCCTGGAGGGCCTCGACGTCGCGGCGGTTGCCGAAGGTGACCATCGCCAGGGCCCCCAGCAGCGCCACGAGCCCCAGGACCAGCAAGACCTCTAAGAGCGTGAAGCCCCAGCGCGGGCGCAAGGGCTTCACCTGGAGTCTGACGGCAAGGCGCCACGCCGATTTACTTCGTGGCGGTCTCGTCGGTCCAGTTCTTGATATCATCGGCCGTGCCGTCCATGCCGTCCGGCCCGTTCGACCACAGTTTGTAGGGCGTCTGCTGGGCCTCGGGGGATCCGGCCGGCGTGAGTTGGTAGTTCAACTTGTTGCCCCAGGCGTCTCGCGGCTCTTTCTTGAGATAGGGGCCGTTCCACTTTTCGGCGATCTTCTCGTCTGAGAAGTTGGGCTTGGTGCGCAGGGCGTCAAGACCTCCCTCTTCCTCGGTCGGGTAGTGGCCGACGTCGTTGTTGTACATGCTCAGGCCTGTTTCGAGTTGGTCCAGGAGAAGGGCCGTGGTCTTCTTCTTGGCGCCTTCGCCCGCCGGAACGAGGGCCACAATGGCCACCGAGGCCAGCAGCGCGATAATGCCCAGGACCAGCAGCACTTCCATCAGCGTGAACCCTCGCCGTGCCTTCCCGCGATTCCTCATTACTCGACTCCTTCTTTTCTCAGGCCTTGCCCGTTTGTGCCGCGCCCCCGCGACCTGCGAGGCCGGCATGGGTTTCCCTATTTTCCGATGGCCCCCGCCATGCTGAACAAGGGATAGACCAGGGAGATACCGAAGAATCCGATGCCGCCCGCCATGAGGACCAGGATCATCGGTTCGACCAGGCGGACGGCTGTATCGACTTGGCGGTTGGTGCGCCGCTCGACCGTGTCGGCGATCTGGAGGAGCGTCTTCTCCAACTGGTTCGATTCCTCGGCCACGGCCACCATTTCGAGGATGTCGGGCGGGAATATCCCGCACGCCTTCAGCGGTTCGGCCAACGTCTCGCCGGCCCGGACGTTCTCGGCCGCCTGCCCGATGCTGTCGGCCAGCATGATCGAGCCTGTGGCATCCTTCGAGATCGCCAGGGCCTGAAGGAGCGGCACGCCGTTCTTCAGCATCATGCCCAGGACGCGGCAGAACCGCGTGATGGCGATCAGCCGCGCCGCCCGCCCCGCTACCGGTATGTTCAGGCGCCAGCGGTCCCACCAGCGGCGGCCGTACTCGCTCTTAGCGAACGTCCACGCCACCGCCACGCCCACCACCACGCCCATCACCACTACCGGCCAGACGTTCTGGACGATGTCGCTGGCGGCAAACAGGACCAGCGTCGGCGTCGGCAGTTCCATGTTGCCGAAGAGCGGCCGGAACATCGGCACCAGCACCACCAGCACGCCGGTGGCAATCAGCAGGCCCAGCGACACCAGGAGCATCGGGTAAATCATGGCCCCGAGGACCTTGTTCCGCAACTCGTCCTGGCGTTCCATGAACTCGGCCAGGCTCGCGAGGACGTCCTCGAGGAACCCCGCCCGCTCGCCCGCCCGGACCATCGCGACGTGCAGCAGGGTGAAGATCTTAGGATGGGCGCCCATGGCCTCGGCCAGGGGCTTCCCGGCGGCCACGTCCTCCGACACCTTGGCGAGGATCGTCGCCAGGGGCTTCGAGACGGTCGCGCGAGCCAGTATCTGGAGGGCCCTGAGGACGGGCACATCGGCCTTCAGAAGGTCCGACAACTGCCCGTACATGACGCCGATGTCGCGCCCGCGGACCCGCCTGCCGCGAATCGCCCCGGCCGCCTGCCGCTCGACCGTCACCCGCACCGGGAAGAGCCGCCGCTCGTCGAGCGCGCGCACGACGGCGGCCTCGGTGTCGGCCTGGATGGCGCCGGCGACTTCCTCGCCGGCGGCGGTCTTCGCAACATAGTGATAGGTGGCCACGTACAACCGGACGGGCTGCGTCCGCCCTCGTCGCTTTTGGAGAACCCCGCGTGGCAGCCTTCCCAGGCCGCCGCGCAACACCCGGGTGTTCCAGACCGTCTCTAGACCTTGGTCGAACGCATGACTTCCGCGGGCGTGGTGATGCCGGCCCGGACCTTGATCCAGCCGTCTTCTCTCAGCAGCCGCAACCCGCTCTTCTTGGCGGCGGCGATGATCTCGCCGACCGGACGCCGGGCCATGATCTGCTCGCGCGTGGCGTCGTCGGCCACCACCAGTTCGAACAGGCCCGTCCGGCCGCGATACCCCGTGCCGCGGCACTTGCGACAGCCGCGGCCCCTCCAGAGCCTCATACCCCCCTCAAGCACGAAGTCGGCCGGCAACTGGTCGCGGTCGGGCTCGTACTCCTCCTTGCACTCCATGCAGATGGTTCGCACGAGGCGCTGCGCCATCGCGCCCGCCAGCGTGCTCGTGACCAGGAACGGCTCGACGCCCATGTCGAGGAGCCGCGTGGCCGCCGAGCAGGCGTCGTTAGTGTGCAGCGTTGAGAGGACCAGGTGGCCTGTCAAGGATGCCTGGATGGCGGCCTCGGCGGTCTCGAGGTCGCGGATCTCGCCGATCATGACGACGTCTGGGTCGTGCCGCAGGATTGCCCGCAGGCCCCGCGCGAAGGTCATCCCGATCTTCGGCGACACCTGAATCTGGTTCACGCCGTCCAGGTGGTACTCGATCGGGTCCTCGACCGTGATCATCTTGATCTCTGGACTCAGGATGTCCTGGAGGGCCGCATACAGGGTCGTCGTCTTGCCGCTCCCGGTCGGGCCGGTCACCAGGAGGATGCCGTGCGGCCGCTGGATGATCTCGTGGAAGATGGCGAACGTGTCTTCGCCCATGCCGAGTTGCGGCAGCGTGAAGAGCGTCTGCGACGTCTCCAGGATGCGCATGACGATGCCCTCGCCATAGAGCATCGGGATGACCGAGACGCGGACGTCGATCTGGCGGTTGCCGACCTGGAACTTGATGCGCCCGTCCTGGGGCAGGCGCTTCTCGGCAATGTTCAGGTTGGCCAGGATTTTGATGCGGCTGATGATGGCCGCCTGGAACCGCGAGATTTGCGGCGGCATCGACGCCTCGTGCAACACGCCGTCGATCCGGTACCGGATGATCAGGCGCTTCTCGTACGGCTCGACGTGGATATCGCTGGCCCGCTCGTTAAGGGCCTCCAGGAAGATCTCGTTGACGAGTTTGATGACGCTGGCCTCCTGGGCCATCTCCAGAAGGTCTTCGCTGTCGGGCGACGCCTCGCCCATGATCTCGACGTCGTCGGCGCTGGTTATCATCTCGTCGATGGTGTCGCCGCCCACGCCGTAGTGTGCCTTGATAATCTTGCTGATCTCTTCCTGCGGCGCCAGGACCGGCTGGATCGTCAGGCCGGTCAGCAGCCGCAGTTCGTCGAAGGCGTACAGGTCGAACGGGTCGCTCGTCGCCACCGTCAGCGTGCCGTTGGACCGGGAGATCGGCACAAGGTTCTTGCGGTAGATCAGTTTGGCGGGCATGCTGCGGAGGGTCTCAACGTCGACCTGCACCGTCGAGAGGTCGACCATGGGTATGGCCAACTGCTCGCTCATAATCCGCAGAAGCGTTTCCTCGCCGATGTAGCCGAGGCGCACCAGGGCCCGGTCCAGGCGCACCCCTTCCTTCTTCCGAAGGTCCATGGCCTCGGACAAATTGTCGGGCGTAATCAAACCCTTTTCGAGGAGGACTTCTACAATGCTCATGCGTGCTCGCCTACCGTGGTGACCGCCGGGCGCGGTCGGTCGCCGCTGGGATTCGTGGTACATGTGGTCTAACCCCCGACGCCGCATGAAGTTCCGAGTTTCCTGGCATCTGAAAGGCTGCCTCATGACACCGGGCGCCGCGCGGCCGCCGCTATGGAGGCACGGCGTGCCGCGCCCCCGCACTCCCGAGCCCGGCGGCAACCGGCGCCTTGTGCACGGAGTCGCTTTTTCCTTGAAGATGCCCCCTTCGAGGCGTATTTTCTCGCAGTCTCAGGCGCTGTCCTGGGCATTCTCCGAGGGAACCATGGAAACCTGCGGCGTAGCGGTCATCGGCTTTGGCGCCGTCGGCACGGGGGTCGTGAGACTTCTGGTGGAAGAGGGCCCGCGCCTGGCCGAGACGACCGGTTGCCGCCTGGTCCTGAGGCACGTCTGCGACATCGACCTGAATCGCCCCCGCCGCGTCTCGGTGCCGCCGGCCCTCCTGACCGATGACGTCGCGCGTGTCATCGCCGACAAGGACGTGGCGGTCGCCGTCGAGACGGTCGGCGGCACCACCTTTGCCGTTGACCTGATGAAGCGGCTCCTGGCCGCCGGCAAAGACGTAGTCACCGCCAACAAGGCCGCCCTGGCCGAGCGCGGGGCGGAACTCTTTGCCGCAGCCCGGGCCGCCGGACGGTCCATCAGTTTCGAGGCCTCCTGTGCCGCCGGCATCCCCATCATCCGCGCCATCCGCGACGGACTCCTCGCGAACCGCCTCTCGGCCATCACGGGCATCCTCAACGGCACCTGCAACTACATTTTGACGCAGATGTCGACCACCGGCGCCCGCTACGACGACGCCCTGGCCGAGGCCCAGGCAAAAGGTTACGCCGAGGCCGACCCTACGCTCGACGTCGGCGGCGAAGACGCCCGCCACAAACTCGCCATCCTGGCGGGCCTGGCGTTCGGCGCCAATATCACCCTTGGTGATATCTACGTCGAAGGCATCTCCAGGATCCAGCCGTCCGACATCGCCTACGGCGCCCAACTCGGTTACGTCCTGAAACTCCTGGCCATCGGCTGCTGCACCGACGGGGCCATGAGCCTGCGCGTCCACCCGACGTTCGTACCCGCCGGGAGCCCGCTGGCGACCGTCGCGGGCGCCGACAACGCCGTCCTGGTGACGGGCCACGCCGTCGGCGACACCTTCTACGTCGGCCCCGGCGCGGGCCAGATGCCCACCGCCTCGAGCATCGTGGCCGACGTCGTCGACGCCGCGATGGGGCGCGCCCGCATCACGTTCCAGAAGACCGCCTGGCTCGCGGGGCGCGCTGCGCCGGCGCGCGTCCTGCCGATGGGCGAGACCCGCACGCGCTATTACCTGCGCTTCGACGTGGCCGATCGGCCGGGCGTCCTGGCGTCGATCGCGGGCGTCCTCGGCCGCCACGGCATCAGCGTGGCCTCCGTCCTTCAGCACGAGCCCGCCCGGCCCGAGTCGGTCCCGCTCCTTATCACCACGCACATGGCGCGCGAGGGCAGCATCGCCGACGCCCTCGAAGAGATCCAGCGCCTGCCGACCGTGGCCGGTCCGGCCATGCGCATCCGCATGCTGGGGGGGAACCGGGAGGGCGAGGAATGAAGTACGCCATCATCATTCCCGACGGCGCGGCCGACCGGCCCTCGAAGGCCCTGATGAACCGCACCCCTTTCGAGGTGGCGCGCCTGCCGCACATGAACCGCATCGCCGCCGAGGGACGCCTGGGCACCGTCCAGACCATCCCCGACCGCATGCCGCCCGGCAGCGACGTCGCCATCCTCAGCCTACTCGGCTATGACCCGCAGAAGCACTACACCGGCCGTGCCCCGCTCGAGGCCGTGGCCAAGGGCATCGAACTCGGGCCCGGCGACTGGGTCTTCCGGTGCAACTTCGTCACGGTGGCCGACGACGAGATGATGGACTACTCGGCCGGCCACATCAAGACGCACGAGGCACAGGTCCTGATTGCCGCCCTCGAGGAACGTTTCGGCAGCGATTCGCTCAGGTTCTACTCCGGCGTCGGTTACCGGCACCTGCTGGTCATCAAGAACGAGCCGTTCAACGTCCGGACCGTCCCGCCCCACGACATCATGGGCCAGGCCCTCAAGCCGCACCTGCCGAAAGGCAAGAAGGCGTCGCGCCTGAAGGAACTCATGGCGGGCTCGCGCGAGATCCTGGAGAAGCACCCCATCAACCAGGTCCGGCGCGATCTCGGGGAGAACCCCGCCACCCAAATCTGGCTCTGGGGCGAAGGCCAACGCCCCGCCCTCGAACCTTTTGCCGGGCGATGGGGCCTCACGGGGGCCGCCGTCACGGCCGTCGACCTGGTTCGCGGCATCGCGCGGCTCATCGGGTGGGACGTCATCGAGGTCGAAGGCGCCACCGGCTACTACGACACGAATTACGCCGGCAAGGCCAAGGCCGCCATCGAGGCCGTCGCCGGCCATGATCTTGTGGTCGTCCACGTCGAGGCCACCGACGAGGCGGGCCACAACGGCGATGCCCGCGAGAAGGTCAGGGCCCTCGAAGCCGTCGACCGCGAGATTGTCGGGCCGGTGCTGGCAGCCCTCGAACGGACCGGCCAGCCGTGGCGAATCCTCGTCTCCCCCGACCACGAGACGCCGCTGGAATTCCGCACGCACGAGCGCGAGGCAGTCCCGTTCGCCATGATGGGATCGGGCCTGCCGCTCGGCCGCAGCGGGGGCACCATGACCGAGGCGGCCGCCCGCAAGACCGGGATGCACGTTGCCGTCGGCCACGAGTTGATGGAGTACTTCCTGAAGCGGTAGGAGGCGCCGTGGGCGAACCTCAAGACCTTCCTCCGCCCCAGCCGCGGGCCGCGCCCGCCGCGCGGCGGGTCGTCTGGCTTGTCCTCATTGCCTCGTGGGTGGCCCTCGCCGCGTGGGCCGTCTTTGCCTACCGCGGCGGCCAGAAGCCGTGGCAGTTCCCGATACCTGCCATGCCTGTAGGCGCCTACCACGAGGTCAAGGAAATCGCCGGCCCCGTGACCCTGAGGTTGGATGACGGAACGCTCGTGCGCCTGGGAGGCCTGGCCGAACCGGCGACGGCGGCCGAATCCGGTCTCGCCCGAACGCGCCTGGAGGCGCTCGCCGCGCCGGGGACCACCGTGTATGTCGAACCGGAGCCCCGCGCCGCCGGCGACCATGCCGGGCCGCCGCCCGCCTCCGTCTGGCTCCCCCCGCCCGCAGACAGGCGGACGCGGCCGTTCTCCTACTCCCGGTCGCGCCTGCTGGGCCAGGTCCTGGTGCAGGATGGGCTGGCCCGGGTCAACGAGGCAGAGCCATATCGGTATCTGAACGAGTTTCTGACCTCCCAGGACGATGCTCGCCGGCACCGTCGCGGCCTCTGGGGCCCCAGGTGACGTAAGGGGCCTCAGCCTCGGAGGGTGGCCATGCCACCCAGCACTCAGGCCCTATTAGCGCTACAGCGCCACATAGCGCGGCGGGTCTCCTGACCCGCCGCGCGCATGCGTTTTCTGGCCGCCGCAGGGCACCTCCTGCGCGGTGGGTCGGGAGACCCACCGCGCACGGCCTCAAGTGGCGCTGTAGTATCAGGTGACCGGATTTTCTTTTTACTTTTGCCCCTCTTCGCGGCAGCGGGCTATAATCAGGTTAGCATCAGGGCGACCACCGAGAGCGGATCGAGATGACGGAACAACCGGGCGACAGCCGGCAAGGGGCCTGGCGCCAAGAGATTGCTGGACGCATTCAGAAGCATGTGGCCGAGTCCTCGTGCCGCCTCAATCCCGACCCCCGGCTCACGAGCGCCTTGATAGAAGGCCTCGTGCGAAGGAAGGAGAAGTTCGGCGACTATTATTGCCCCTGCCGCGTCGTCACGGGCAACGCCGAAGTCGACCGCCGGAACGTCTGCCCGTGCGAAACGCACGAGGCGGAGATCGCTGAAACCGGAAAATGTCATTGCGGCCTGTACGTCGTGCCGAAGAAGACCTGAAGATCGGGGCGATGCCCGGGCATGGGGGCTCGCGCATAGCGCCCTTATATGCAGGATCGTCGAGGGAGATGTACCTCAGCCGAGAACGGAGGCAACCATGGCGGGTGGCGCGGTCGAACTCACGGATGCGAACTTCGCGAAAGAGGTCGAGCAATACAAGGGCGTCTGCCTTGTGGATTTCTGGGCGGAATGGTGCGCCCCCTGCCGGATGGTCACCCCGACCGTCGCCGCCCTGGCCTCCGACTATGCCGGCAAGGCCAAGGTGGGCAAACTCGACGTCGACGCCAGCCGCGACACGGCCGCCAAGTTCGGCATCAGCAATATCCCCACGCTCATCATCTTCAAGAATGGCGAGCAGGTCCAGCGGTTCATCGGCTTCACGCCGAAAGACGACCTGGCCGCCGCCCTGGATGCCGCGCTGAAACCGTAGTCTTCTTGCCGTTTCGTCCAGCCGTCGCCGGTGCGGCGACGGCCGTGCGTTACGCAAATGGAGCGCGGCAGGTCTCCCGACCCCACGCGCTCCGTTGTTGCTCCCCCGAAAGGCCGGCCTACGCCTTCGCAGGCGCCCCTTCCGGCTTCGGAAGATTCCACTCGCGGGGCTCGGCGGTCTTAAGGTAGGTGTCGATGTCGCGCGCGGCGGCCTGGCCGGCCCCCATCGCGCTGATGACCGTGGCCGCGCCCGTCACGATGTCGCCGCCCGCCCAGACCCGCGGCTTGGTGGTCCGGCCGGTCGCCTCGTCGGCGACAATCAGGCCCCACTTGTTCGTCTGCATGTCCGGCGTTGACTTCGGCACGATGGGGTTGGGCCGGTTGCCGATGGCCACGATCACGGCATCGACGTCCAGCACGAACTCGCTCCCCTTGATCGGGATGGGGCGCCGCCGCCCCGACGCGTCCGGTTCGCCCAGTTCCTGCCGCTGACACTCAATCCCGGTGACCCAGCCCTTGTCATTGCCGAAAATCCGCGTGGGGTTCACGAGGAGGTTGAACCGGATGCCTTCCTGCTCGGCGTGGTGGATTTCGGCGGCGCGGGCGGGCATCTCCTGGCGGCTGCGCCGGTATATCAGGTAGACGGCCTCGGCGCCCAGCCGCAGGGCCGTGCGAGCCGAGTCCATCGCCACGTTGCCGCCGCCGATGACGGCGACGCGCCTGGCCCGGAAGATGGGCGTGTCGGCCCGCTCGCGGTCATACGCCTTCATCAGATTGGTCCGGGTCAGGTACTCATTGGCGCTGTAGACGCCCAGGAGGTCCTCGCCCGGCACGCCCAGGAACATCGGCGCCCCCGCCCCGACGCCGATGAACACCGCGTCGAACTCCTGGAGCAGTTCCTCAACGGTATCGAGTTTGCCGATGACCGCGTTCGTGACGATCCTGACGCCGCGGGCCGCCAGGCGGTTGACCTCATCTTGCACGATCGACTTCGGGAGGCGGAATTCGGGGATGCCGTACACGAGCACGCCGCCCGTCTTGTGGAAGGCCTCGAAGACCGTCACCTCGTATCCGCGGCCCACCAGTTCGCCCGCGCACGTCAGGCCTGCCGGGCCGGAGCCCACGATGGCCACCTTCTTGCCCGTCGCCGGCGGCGGGGCCGGCAGCGGACACTTGCCCCGGGCACGTTTGAAGTCGGCCACGAACCGCTCCAGGTTCCCGATCGAAAGCGGGTCGCCCTTCTTGCCCAGGACGCACTTGATCTCGCACTGGGTCTCCTGCGGGCACACGCGGCCGCACACGGCCGGCAGCGCGTTGACCAGCAGGATCCGGTCGGCGGCCTCCTCGAACCTGCCCTCGACGATGAGTTTCACGAAACCCGGAATGTCGATGCCTACCGGGCACCCCGTGATGCACTGCGGCTTCTTGCAGAGGAGGCACCGCCTGGCCTCGGCCTGGGCCTGGGCCGGCGTGAATCCTTCAGGCACCTCGGCGAAGTCCTGCCGGCGGACCTCGGCCGGCCGCTCGGCCATGCCGATGCGCTTCGTGCGATCGATCTTCGGCTTCTTCGCTTCGGCTCCGGGTTCAGGAGTTTGGGTCATCGCCGTTTCCCATTTCGCGTTACTTCCCGATTCCAACCTTGCACTTCTCGTGGTCTTCGCGCTCCTTCGCGCGGTAGGTGCCCAGACGCCGCGCGAGCGAGTCAAAGTCCACCTGGTCGCCGTGAAACTCCGGGCCATCGACGCAGGCGAACTTCACCTGCCCGCCCACGATGACGCGGCACCCGCCGCACATCCCCGTCCCGTCGACCATGATGGGGTTCAGGCTGACCAGCGTCGGAATACCCGCCTCGGCCGTCACCTTGCAGACGTTGCGCATCATCGGCACCGGACCGATGGCCCACGCCTTGTCGAATTTCATGCCCTCTGCCAGAAGATCGCCGATGGCATCGGTCACGAAGCCCTTGCGGCCGTACGTCCCGTCGTCGGTGGCCACGTTCACCTCGTCGGCCACGGCGCGGAACTCGCTCTCAAGGATCAGCAGGTTCTTCGACCGAGCGCCCAGGACGGCCACGACCGTGTTGCCCGCCTGCTTCAGCGCCTTGGCGATGGGGTACAGCGGCGCCACGCCGATGCCGCCGCCCACGCACAGGACCCGCCCATACTTCTCGATCTCGGTCGGCAGGCCAAGCGGGCCGACCAGATCGAGAATGGCGTCGCCCTCCTTCATCGCGGCCAGAAGCAGCGTCGACCTGCCCACGACCTGCCAGATTAGCGTAATC
>Ga0315285_10006965_pt1 | contig 11637 bp, 9 predicted proteins | sample YL17G09_36_MG_FD_203698 | JGI IMG/M metagenome (GOLD analysis project Ga0315285, IMG submission 203698) | Sediment microbial communities from Yellowstone Lake, YNP, Wyoming, USA - YL17G09_36 | ecosystem: Environmental > Aquatic > Freshwater > Lake > Sediment | place: USA: Wyoming | collected... | reverse complement strand
CCCCCTGGACCGCAAGCCCACCCCCCTGGTGGGCTTCGTGGGTTTCCGCAAAATGACCGGCCAGGGGGCCTATGGCGGGTCAGGGGACCCGCCCCACAGAGCTGGCTCTGTGCGGTGGTGGAAAAGTTAGTGGCATTTGGCTTTCAGCCGGCCATGGCGGCATTCGTGCCGCCATCGGGTTCGACGCCGGCAGGGATGCCGGCGTTGCCGGCCAGAGGCCTGCTCCACGGTCGGCGCTCGAGCCAGAATCGTTGCGAGCCGAAAAGAAACGCGTCGTTAGTAGGACAGCCTACAGCCTACAACCCACAACCGGATTTACCCCTGGGGCCCGCGGGTCTTGGCCTGCTCCATGGCGATCTGGTTGATGTGTGCCAGCGCCTTGGCGCCTGAAGCTCCCTCGATGGCCTTCACGGCGATGTCCTGCACCTGCCGCTTGGCTTCCTCGAGCTGCCGTTCCAGCGCCGCAATCTGCGTGGTTTGCCGGGCCAGTTGCTCTTCCAGCGCCTTGATTTGCATCTCGGCCAGCCGCTTGTCGGACTCCGCGTCTTTCTTCAGCAGCACGCGCTGCTGCTCGAAGCGCGCCTCGGCGGCCCGGGTGGCCTGTACCACCGCCTGTTCCACCTCTTTTTGAATCCGGGCCGGGAAGCCTTCGGCTTCGCTGCGCAAGCGGATCAGTTCCTGTTCCTGCTCTTTCAGAGCGGCTTCCCGCTGCTTCCAGCTCTTGTCGAGGGTTTCCTGCTTCTCCTTGTTCTGCTTTTCCTGGAGCCGGACCTCCTCGTCGTACTTGTCCTGGGCTTTCTTTCGCTCCAGGGCCTTCTTGTACTCGTATTCTTCGATTTCCCTCTGGCGCTGCTTCTTGAGGCTTTCCTCCAGCTCTTTGCGTTCGCGCTCGGTGGTGCGGCACTCCTCCTCCCAGGCCGCGCGCTGGGCCGCGATATCGGCCTCCAACTGCTGCTTCTGGCGGTCGTAATCCTGGACCATCTGATCGAGCGCGGTGGCCGCCACATCAATTTTGTGGAGCCTTTCGATCTCTTTCTGCTCGATGGCTACCGTGTCCCGCACCGCGGCCAGGCGTTCCACTTCTTCGACCAGCTTGGCAGACACGTCCGCCAGCGCCTTCGAGATTTCCAGGCCCAGGCCGGAGGTCTTCTGCACCACCCCTTCCACGGTGAGGCCTTCGACCGACTGGCGGACCTCCGCCTCCCTCAGTTTTCGAAGCTGGTCGGCTTTGGCATCCGCGGTCTCCTTGGCCAGAGCAACGTCCTCACGGATATCCTCGAACTCTTGCCGCACCTCAGCCCTGGCGCGCTTGGGCCGCGCCACTGTCTTAGTCGTCTTTGGCATGTGAGTGGTCTCCGAGAGGGACAGTTTATCAGATTTGGGTGTTCTGCGCCCGGCTGCCGGCTTCCGCGGCGTGGTAGGAGCTGCGCACCAGCGGGCCGGCTTCCACGTGCCGGAAACCCATCTCCAGCCCGCGCTGGCGGAGATCGGCGAACTCCTCCGGAGCGATGTAGCGGAGCACCGGGAGGTGCTTTGGGGAGGGGCGCAGATACTGGCCCAGGGTGAGGATGGCGACCGCCTGCGCGCGCAGGTCCCGCATGACCCCGAGAACTTCCTCGGGGGTTTCCCCGAGTCCCAGCATCAGCCCGGACTTGGCCGGGATCCGGGGCCGGGCCCGTTGGGCGTGGGCCAGGATGTCCAGCGAGCGCTCGTAGCGCGCCCCCAAGCGCACCTGCCGGTACAGCCGGGGCACGGTTTCGAGATTGTGGTTGAAGACGTCCGGCGCGGCTTCCAGCACCACGTCCACGGCCGCGTGGGAACCCTGGAAATCCGGCGTGAGCACCTCGACCCGGCAGAGGGGCAGGCGTTCCCGGATGGCCCGGATGGTGAGCGCAAACAGCTCCGCGCCGCCGTCCTGGAGGTCGTCCCGGCTGACGCTGGTGAGGACGGCGTAGCGCAAGCCCAGGGCCGCCACGGCTTGGGCCACCCGCCGCGGTTCGCCGTAATCCACCGCGAGCGGGGCCCCCTTGCGGACCGCGCAAAAACCGCAGCGCCGGGTGCACACGTTTCCCAGGATCATGAAGGTGGCGGTGCGGTGATTCCAGCACTCACCCAGATTGGGGCAGGCGGCGCTCTGGCAGACCGTGTGCAGCCCCAGCCGCTCGACCAGGGCTTCGAGTTCGCGGCAGTTGTCGCCCCCCGGCGCGCGGGCCCGCAGCCACGCCGGCCGGGGAGTCTGCCGCTCGATGCTGACCAGCACTAATTCGATTTTAGCGCCTCCACCCGATCCAGCAGCGCCTGCCGGAAGTCCGCCTCGGTGATCGAGGCCAGGTTGATGGTAACATTGGCCAGCGCCCCGATCAGCGCAGCCTCGGCCAGGGCGCGAGCGGTCTCGAGATCGGAGGCGAACTTGGGAGGCGCTTCGCGCTCCAGAGCTTCCAGTTGGATCCCCAGGTCGTAGGCGCGCTCGGCCACCTCCATGGGTACCAGGGCGGCCTTGTGAAGCGCCTCCTCGACAAAGGGCGCGCGCTCGGCCTTGGGGACCTTGTAGGCTGCCATCACCCCCTTGAAGGCCGCGGCGTCCCGCTCGACGGCCTGGGCCAGAAAGCGGCAGTCGTCCTGGAAATCGTATTCCGGGCGCTTGGCGAGCGTGGCCACCATCCGGCCCAGCGCGGCCGCCATGGCGCCCGCGGCCGCCGCCGCGCTGCCGCCGCCCGGCGCCGGTGTGGCCGCCGCCAGCTCCTCCAGGAATTCGTTCAGCCCGCCCGGCGAGGCGGCCTCCGCCAGCCGGTTCTCGAGCACCAGGTCCGGACGGAAGTTCTCGCAGCGCAGATAGAATTCGGCGGCCATCTCGAGGGCCTTCTTGGGAACCAGCCCGACGATCTCACTGCCCAGAATGCTGACCCCGTGCCGTTCGGCTTCCACCCGTACCGCCTCGAAGACCCGGTGTACCGGGGTCTGCTCGAAGTCCGTGAGATTCATCGAGACCTGGGCCAGGTTGCGCGAGCTCAGCGGGACCCCCATGGCTTTGACATAGCGATATCCCCCGGAAGAGAAGCGGATGGCCTTGGCGATTCGTTTGGCGATCTCCACATCCGGGGTGTTCAGGTTGATGTTGCAGGCGATCAGGAACTTCCGGGCCCCCACGATGGTGGCCCCGGCGGTGGGATGCAGGCGCGCCTCTCCCAGGTCCGGGGCGCGTTCCGGATGGGTGAGCACTTCCTCGCGCAAGCCCTCGAACTGCCCGCGCCGGATGTTCTCGAGGTTGACCCGGTCCGGCACACGCGCGGCCGCCTCATAGAAGTAGACCGGCACCTGGTATCTGCGCCAGATCTCTCCGCCCACCCGCTCGGCGATTTGCACGCACTCCTCCAGCGTGACCCCTTCCACCGGCACGAAGGGGACCACGTCGGCGGCGCCGATGCGCGGATGCACCCCGCTGTGAAGGTTCAGATCGATCAACTCCACGGCTTTGCCCACCGCGCGCAGCGCCGCTTCGCTGACCGCCTCCGGGGACCCCACGAAGGTGAGCACCGAGCGGTGATGGTCGGCGTCCAGCTCCTGATCCAGCAACACCACGCCGGGAACCGAGCGCACCGTCTCGGCCAGCGCATTCACCTTGTCCGGATCGCGCCCTTCCGAGAAATTCGGAATACATTCGACTAGTCTTCTTGCCACCGCACCTCCCCTTGCTTATACAGGACCACACCCTTCTTCATGGTCAGGGCCACCAGGTTCACTCCGAAATGGTACGGGATCTCGCGGTAGTCCGGCACGTCCATGACCAGCAGGTCCGCCTGTTTGCCGGCCTCCAGCGACCCCAGGCGGTCGGCGCAGCGCAAGGCGTGGGCGCCGTTGATGGTGGCCGCGGAAATGGCCTCCGCCGGCATCATGAGCATCTCCGCGCAGGCCAGTGAAAGCACCATGGGCATGCTGTAGGTGGGGCTGGTGCCCGGATTGAAGTCCGTGGCCAGCGCCACGGCCCCCCCGGCTTCGATCAGCGCCCGCGCGGGCGGGTAGCGCTCCAACCCCAGGTGCGCCACTGCCCCGGGCAGCAGCGTGGCGATGGTCGGGGAGGCCGCCAGCATCACGATGTCATCCGGGTCGGCGTACTCGAGGTGGTCCGCGCTGGCGGCCTCCATTTCGACCGCCAGCCGGGCGCCTCCGCTGTGCGAGAACTGCTCGGCGTGGACTTTCAGCGCAAACCCCAAGCTCTGGGCCGCGGTCAGATACCGGCGTGTCTGCTCGGCGGTGAAGGCGCCGCGCTCGCAATGGACGTCTGCGAATCGCGCCAGCCTGCGGTGGCGGATCTCGGGCATCAAATACGAGCACATCCACTCGACGTAATCGTCCGGTGCGGCCTGGTACTCGACGGGGACTGCGTGCGCGCCCAGGTAGGTCGGCAACACATCCAGCGGTCCTTGCTTCAGAGCCGCCAGCACACGCAGGGTCTTCAGCTCGGCGGCTTCATCCAGGCCGTAGCCGCTCTTGGCCTCGACCGTGGTGGTACCGTGCCGGATGAATCCCTCCAGAACATGGCGAGCCTGCAAGAGCAGCCGCGAGGAGGGCGTGCCGCGCACCGCGCGCACACTCGCTAAGATCCCGCCGCCGGCATCTGCAATCTCCTGGTAGCTGGCCCCGGTGAGGCGCATCTCGTAGTCCAGCAGCCGGGCCGGGCCGCAGACCAGGTGGGTGTGGCTGTCCACGAAACCGGGCATGACCACGCGGCCGGTGACGTCGATTTCCGCCGCCCCCTGCGCCTCCGTGAGATTCTCCACACGGCGGCTGGGTCCCACCGAGGCGATCAGGCCGTCGCGGATGAGGACCGCCCCGTCCTGAATCAACCCCAGGTCGCGCAGTGCGTAGCCGCGCCGCGGCCCGCTGGGACCCCGCAACGTGAGCAGTTGCCGGGCCCCGCGCACCAGAAGGAATTGCGCCATTACACCATTCTTCTCAAGCCGGCGCGAGCGGCAAACCCGATGGCTTCCGGGTAGCCCGCATCCGCGTGCCGCAGCACCCCGATGCCGGGATCACAGGTCATCACGCGCTCCAGGCGCCGCGCCGCCGCCTCCGTGCCTTCCGCTACCGTCACCTGGCCGGCGTGCAGCGAGTAGCCGATGCCCACCCCGCCGCCGTTGTGGAACGAAACCCAACTGGCGCCCGCGGCGGTGTTTAGCAAGGCGTTCAGAATGGGCCAGTCGGCGATGGCGTCGCTGGAATCCCGCAGGCCCTCGGTCTCGCGATACGGCGAGGCCACCGAGCCGCAATCCAGATGATCGCGCCCGATCACGATCGGCGCCTGCAACTGGCCCGACGCCACCATCCGGTTCAGCTCCAGGGCGAACTGCGCGCGCTCCCCGTATCCCAGCCAGCAGACGCGCGCCGGCAGACCCTGGAAACGTACTCGCTGGCCGGCCAGCGCAATCCACCGTGTCAGCATCTGGTTGGCGGGGAACAGGCGGCAGACGGCCGCGTCCGTGGCGGCGATATCCGATGGCGCCCCCGACAGCGCCACCCAGCGAAAGGGGCCCCGTCCTTCGCAGAACATTGGCCGGATGTATTCGGGCACAAAGCCGGGGATGGTGAACGCTTCCGAGACGCCGCGATCCGCGGCCATGCGCCGGATGTTGTTGCCGTAATCGAAGGTCACCGCCCCCAGCCGCTTCAGCTCCAGCATCGCGCGCACGTGCCTGGCAATCGAGTCCATCGAGCGATCCAGATACTCCGCCGGGTTGGCGGCCCGCAACTGGGCGGCGCTCTCGACGGTGAGGCCTGCCGGGATGTAGCCGTTCAGCGGGTCGTGCGCGCTGGTCTGGTCGGTGAGCAGGTCCGGCACGATCCCTCGCCGCACCATCTCCGGCAGCGCCTCCGCGCAGTTGGCCGCCAAGCCCACGGAAACGGCCTTGTGCTGGTGGACGGCGTGCCGCAGGATGCGCACCGCTTCGTCCAGGCCGGTCACCAGGATGTCGCAGTATCCGGTCCGCAGCCGGCGCTTGATGCGCTCGGCATCCACTTCGATGCCCAGGAATGCGGCCCCGTTCATGGTGGCCGCCAGGGGCTGCGCTCCTCCCATGCCGCCCATCCCGCCGGAGACCACCAGCTTGCCCGCCAGCGTGCCTCCGAAATGCTTGCGCGCCGCGGCCGCGAAGGTTTCGTAGGTGCCTTGCAGGATCCCCTGCGTGCCGATGTAGATCCAGCTTCCGGCAGTCATCTGACCGTACATGATCAGGCCCAGGCGCTCCAGCGCCCGGAACTGCTCCCAGTTCGACCAGTGCCCCACCAGGTTGGCGTTGGCGATCAAAACACGCGGCGCATCGTCATGGGTGCGGAAGACTCCCACCGGCTTGCCGGATTGGACCAGCAGAGTCTCGTCATTCTCCAGCGCCTCGAGTTCCCGCACCAGGGCGTGAAAGGAAGGCCAGTCCCGCGCCGCCTTGCCCGTTCCCCCGTAAACCACCAGCTCCTCAGGCCGCTCGGCGACCTCCGGATCCAGATTGTTCATGAGCATCCGCAGGGCCGCTTCCTGCCGCCACCCCTTGGCCCGCAGCGCCGCCCCCCGCGGCGCACGTATCACTCCGTTCATGGCTTTACTCTAGCAAGATGCAAGGTCTGGCGAAGATAAACCTGGCTAGCGCGAGCTCTCGAGGCGGCCCGCAAGGCAAAGCCGGACGGGATCAGCCTCTTTGCCGCCGGCACGCTCACGCGCCAAGAGCTGTGGCCGGCGCTGAAATCACTTTTCAAAGGGTGACCTGACCTCTGGCCGGACTGAATCCGGGGTGGGTGCGCGGCTCGCAGGAGCCGGTGTCTGTAAGAGATTGATTTGACCAAATGGCGGTGCAAAAGGTCACGGGCGCAAATCCCCGCGGCCCGGCCAGCCAAAGTCAAGTTCCACTCGCAGACCCTGCATTGCCCGGAACTCTGCGGACGCCACGCTGTCCGACAGTCATGGATTCATACGATAAATATAAGCTGCAGGAACGTAGACACCGTTGATTGTGTTTCTGGCAAAGCTGATGCGCGAAATGTCGTCCCCGGTACGGATCGGAACACTGAGGAGCCGGACCAAGCTGTCGGTCGGATCGATAACAGACACGTTCGAGGGCGCAATGCTTCGGATGTCTAGGTTCTCCAACTCCTGCACCACCATGGCATAGGCCGCTCGAGGCCCCTTCCTTCCGGCCAGCGGGGTGGCGATGTAGAGACGCCAGTCTTCTGACTCCTCATGGAATAGCCAGAAGGCCGCCTTTACCGGAAGCTGAGTCTTGTCCAGCGCCTCAAGCAGCCTGATACCGGCTTCAACGTCAAAGTTCATTACCAGTGCTGTTGGATCCATCCCAGTACTCCAAACGCCGGATCGGCGACCGCCACGATTAATGCCTCCGCCTGCGCTTCCCCGCGGTTTTCATACCGGCTCTCTTCGGACCAGTCTTTGACGATGAGCCAGTTCAGCTTGAAATCCTTGGAGAGCGCTAGGGCCTCATTGAGTTTGGCCTCCAATCCGGCCACTCTCACCAATTTGACGAGGTCATGCGTGTAGCTGTCCACGACAGTCTCTTTGTCGGGGAAGTCGTGCTCCCGAAACTGCCGGGCTATGCCTGCCTTAAGGGCACATTCAACCGCATAGCCCGCCAGGTAGTATGCTGAGTCGTAGTGATGATCCACCAACAAGCGCCTCGCAGCTTCCAGACGGCGGAGCGCAACAGCCTGCAATTCCACTCGATTCACGACGGCCAGACGACCCTTTTACTATAGACTACTCCGCCGACCGTGGCGCAGCCTGGCGAGCGCGCTTGCTTGGGGTGCAAGAGGTCAGGGGTTCAAATCCCGGCGGCCCGACCAGCCAATCCCCCTCAGATCTGGTACGCCGCCGGTAAGATCCTGCCAGGATGAGGAATCGTCACAGAACGCTCCTTTCCTGCTGTGGTGCCAACAACCCTGGAAGTTAGTTCTTTGGCGACGCTGGCAGGCGGAGCAAAGCGACGACCTGATTCCAACCTCCGGGTTCGTATGCTTCTCCGATCGGCACGTGAACTTCCGGGAGAGGTAACCGGTTAAGAACCCTCAGAGTGCACACGCTGATGTCCATCGGGATTGTTGCTACCGTTTTGATGGCCTTGCTATGGGTGTCGACTAGCTGGCGAACGCACCTATCATCCTCCGTTCCACCGAACTGGAGCTTAGTCAAATCGCTGCTCGTCTTCAGCATCCAAGAAACCGAGGGGGCGGCCGGATGCGTAAGGCCACACAGTTCAACGTACATCCGACGCACAGAATCGTCGTTCTGGTCTAGGAGACACTGGACGTATTCCGCCGTGGTTTCGGCTCTGTGGCCCGGGGCGATTTGGGACTTCCCGTCCAGCTTTCTCGCATACAGGAAATGGATGAGCAAGTGCTCGATGTCTTCCGCTACGTAATCTCCGGTGCCAAGTTGGCCCGAAATCGCGCGTCGGACCAGCTCCATCGAGTTCGCTATGGTTAGGGGTACGGCTCGAAGTGAGTAAAACGTGTCCGCTGCGGATTCCAGCAGTCCTCGTAGGCAGCATGCGAATCCGAGATAGTTCGGCTCAGAGCCGCAGTGCAGTAGACACGCCGCAACCCATCGGGCGTGACGCGCCAAGGCTGTCACGGCGGCGAGATGAGCTCTGTACAAGATTTCGCGCCAGTACACGCGCGCGGCCTCGGTGGGATCGCACTTTGCGAGGCCCTCAAAGCGACTATTGGGCATGAACTCGAAGACCGAAGTACCGGAGTGGTCGACGATCAACTTTGCAAGCTTGCCTGCATCAGCTAAGGTCTCATGCATCGTCGTGCTACCGCCCTCGTCCGGCATGCTAACCCTCCTCCTTGGTTGTTCGCCGATGATAGCACCGATCTATGTCACTGATCCCCGGCCCGACCAGCCAATCCGTAGCACCACCCCTCAGATCTGATACGCCGCTGGTAAGATCATGCGAGGATGAGGGATAGCTCTCCATGCCCGCTGCGCGTCGGCCTTACAGTGATCTCAACGTCCTGGCCAAGGGCAGTCAGAAAATCCATGAGACGCTCCACGGAGAAGTTGCCCGACTGCCCGCGCATCAGACCCGAAACGTGCGGCTGCTTGATGCCAAGGATCTCTCCCGCCGCCGACTGGGTGAGTCCACGGTCTTTGACAAGCCGGTAGATTTCCAGCGTGAGGCGTGCCTTCACCTGCTCGCGTTCGGGATTGGGAAAGCCCAAGTCTCGAAAAACGTTGCCGCTACCTTCCTTGACCCGAATTCTGCTCTTCTTCCGCATCTCAGTTCTGCCTTTCTCTGTAATCCTGCTCTGCCGCGGCGAGCCGCCGTTTGACGAGTTCGAGTTCCTTTTGTGTAGTGGCGATACCTTTCTTCGACTTCTTCTGAAAGGCGTGCAGCACGTAAACCACAGCCTGGAAACGGACTGTATAGACGGTCCGCCAGGTGTCGCCCTCATGGGGCGCCACGATCTCAAGCACGGCGCGCCCGCCGAATCCTTTGAGGGCTTTGACAGAAGGGTATTCTTCGCCACACTGTGCTGCATAAAGGGCTTGGCCCACGTCGCGTTGTACAGGCCTGGGGAAAGTCTTGAGATCCCTTCTCGATGATCCGACCCATCGAACCGGTTTCAGCGCACTCCCTCCTATATTAGTATATGTATTTCTGTATACCCTGTCCAGTAGCCGAGGCTCCAATACGTCGGCGCGGGCACCCGCGCCGACCGCTCCTATATCCTCGACTCGATGGAGAACCCTCCGTCTCTCCGCAAGTACTGGCAGGCCATGGCCAACGGCTGAGACGCGGCGGACACTCTATGTTTTCTTACCGCCGGCTTCGGCCATGATCCGCTTCAGCTCTTCCCCCCAGTTCACCACCACGACAATCTTCGTGGCGTACATGTTCTGATCGTTGTCTTTGATCATCAGGAACCGCTGGCCGCCGGGGGAGACGTCGTAGCTCGTGACTGTCGCCCCCCTGCCCCCGCAGGAAGAACTCAGCCCATAGCTATACTCCCCTTCCCAAAGCAACCGCGGCCTGCCCGCTTGAAAAGAGGCCTGAGTGCTGACCGGGACGGCCATGACTTTGGAACCGTTGCGGTAGAATATCTCTTTTCCGTCCCGCTGCCAGATCGGGTCCAGCCCTCCCTCCGAAGAAATCTGGATCTTCGGCCCGGGACCGGGCCAGGGCTCGACGTAGATTTCCGCCTTGCCCGACTCCATGGAACAATAGACCACCCATCTGCCGTCCGGCGAGAATTTACCCGCGCCCATCTGGGACCTGGACTTTGTGAATAGATGAGGCTGCCGGTCGCCCGTCAGAGGCATGATCCAAACGCCGTACTCAGTAAACGGTACGGTCTGGTCGAAGGAGAGGTACTTGCCGTCGGGCGAGAACGAAACCGCGCTTTGCCATGCCGGGGAATTCACCAGCCCTTCTCCAGGCCCGCTCCGGTCGGCCGGCATCCAGGCCAGGGTCATCTTCCCGATCTTCCAGGTGCGGAAAGCAATTCGTTTGCCGTCGGGACTCCAGATGGGAGCGTGGCTGATCCCGTCGTTGGTCATCCTGGACATCACCGCGCGGGCGAAGTCATAGATGTAGAAGTCGTGGTTCGGGCCTTCCACCTCCACGGCCAGCAGCTTGCCGTCGGGCGAGATCCGGGGATTGAGGTAGGACTTCGGAGGTAACGGGAGCAGAGTCGCTTTTCCTTGCCGGTCCACCCAGTGGAGGGTACGCTCGCCGTTCTCGGCGGGCCCGGCGGCGTAGGCCAGGTCGCCGCCGGGTGAGATGTCAAAATAGGCCGTCCCGATGTTGGTGCTCATCAGCACACCGTCCAGGACCTTCACCGGCGTCCCCGTGACTTCGAGGCTGCGGTGGTCGAACGGAACGGCGTAAAGACTCCCGCCTCGCGCGTAGACGATGTGGCCGGAGGGCGAGTAACGCGCGCAAGTGCCGCCCTGGACCAGCGCCTTGCGTTTCTTCGTGACCAGGTTGATGAGGTCAATCCGCGCGTCGTCGTAGGTATCGGTCTCGCGCGAAGCCACGGTAAACATCAGGGCCTTTCCGCCCGGCAGCAGCTTGGCAAAGCGGTGAGCGCGCTCCTGCTTTTCGAGATCGAATTCGGTTACCGGTTCGCTCTTGCCGCCATTCTCCGGAGTTTTGATGACGCCGCCGATCAAACTGTTGGTCCAGTAAATATAGCCGTCCTCGCCCCAATCGCCGCGGAAGGGCATGTCGAAGGGGGCGATCGGGACTGGCGCTCCGCCGCTCAAGGGAACCTTGACGAGCAATGCTTTGCTCGAATCGGGCATTAGGAGCCAGCGATTGTCGGGTGAATAGATCGGGATCCCCAGACCTTTCGCGGCGGGCAAGGGCTTGCCTTCCAGTTCGTCGAGACGGCGGGCATGCACTACAATGGGCGGCGGGAAGGCGGTGCCGTACACCACTGTCTTTGAGTCCCGCGAAAAGGTAAGGAACCCGGTCCAGGTCGGGACGATCCTCGTACCCTGCGGTACGTCGAAACTGAAGCGGGCGACCCGCGGCGGGGCAGCCGGCCTCGCGCTCTGCCAGGCCCAGATCCCCACTCCGGCAGCCCCGATCAGCAGACCGGCCGCCACGCCCGCCAGCACTCGCATGCCTGCCC
>Ga0315285_10006963_pt1 | contig 11641 bp, 11 predicted proteins | sample YL17G09_36_MG_FD_203698 | JGI IMG/M metagenome (GOLD analysis project Ga0315285, IMG submission 203698) | Sediment microbial communities from Yellowstone Lake, YNP, Wyoming, USA - YL17G09_36 | ecosystem: Environmental > Aquatic > Freshwater > Lake > Sediment | place: USA: Wyoming | collected... | reverse complement strand
CGATGAGGTGGTCGGCCGTGCGGAGGGTCTGCTCGTCGTGCTCGACGACGATGAGCGTGTTGCCGGCATCGCGCAGGCGCGTGAGGGTCTCGATGAGCATCGCGTTGTCCCTCTGGTGCAGGCCGATGGTCGGCTCATCCAGGATGTACAGAACCCCGACGAGGGAGGAGCCGATCTGCGTCGCGAGGCGTATGCGCTGCGCCTCGCCCCCCGACAGAGTCGAGGCGCGCCTCTCGAGACTGATGTACGACAGCCCCACGTTCTTCAGGAACGACAGCCGCGCCATGATCTCCTTGAGGATCTGCCGCGCGATCTTCTGCGCGGTGGCGTCAAGGCCGAGGCCCGAGAAGAAGGCGAGCCCCTCGGCAACCGACAGCCGCGAGACCTCATGGATGTTCCTGCCGCCGACGGTGACGGCGAGCACCTCGGGCTTCAGCCGCCTTCCCCCGCAGGCCGCGCACTCCTTCTGCGACATGAAGCCTTCCATCCACTCCTTGACCTGCTCGGAGCTGGACTCGAGGTAGCGGCGCTTCAGCTCGTTCAGGATCCCGCGGAAACCCGACTCGTACTCCCACGTGCCCCTGCCGTCCCTGCTGACATAGCGGAACCCGATCTTCTCGCTCGTGCCGTGCAGGATGGCCCCCATGACCTCCCCGGGCAGCTCGTCGAGGGGGGTATCCAGCGAGAAATGGAAATGCCGTGCGAGCGCCTCGAACTGACTTCTGTACGAGTTGGCCTGCGGGTTGTAGGGGGCGACGCCGCCCTGGTTGAAGGACAGGCTCCCGTCGGGGATGACGAGGTCGGGATCGAACTCGAGGGTCACGCCGAGACCCGTGCACTCGGGGCAGGCGCCGAAGGGATTGTTGAAGGAGAACAGCCGGGGCTGGAGCTCCGGCACGCTGATCCCGCAGGTCGGGCAGGCGCTCTTCTGCGAGAAGAGGACCTCCCGCTCGCCCTCACGGTCCCGAACGAGGGCAATCAGGGTGCCGCCCGACACGTCCAGGGCCCCTTCGATGGACTCGGCGAGACGCCTGCGCGCATCCGGCGCGATGGAAAGTCTGTCGACGACGATCTCGATGGAATGCTTCTTTTTCCTGTCCAGGGCGATGGGCTCCTCGAGCGCGCGGAGCTCTCCGTCGACCCGCACGCGCACGTAGCCCAGACGCTTCGCGTCGTCGAGGATCTTCTGATGCTCGCCTTTTTTCGCCCCGACGATCGGAGCGAGCAGGGAAAGCTTCGTTCCCGTGGGAAGCACGAGCAGGGAGTCCACGATCTGGTCGACGGACTGCTCCTGGATCTCGCGGCCGCAGCGCGGGCAGTGCGGCACCCCGACCCGGGCGAAGAGCAGCCGCAGGTAGTCGTAGATCTCGGTGACGGTGCCGACCGTGGAGCGCGGGTTTCTGTGCGTGGTCTTCTGCTCGATCGCGATCGCGGGGGACAGCCCCTCGATGGAGTCGACGTCGGGCTTGTCCAGCCTGCCGAGGAACTGTCGGGCGTACGAGGACAGGGACTCCACGTACCGCCTCTGTCCTTCCGCGAAGATCGTGTCGAAGGCGAGGGACGATTTGCCCGACCCGCTCAGGCCGGAAATCACGACCAGGGCGTCGCGGGGGATCTCGATGTCGACGTTCTTGAGATTGTGCTCGCGCGCACCCCTGATGATGATGCTCTTCATCGCCTGGTCCCCGCCGCCCGTCGGACAGGCCGCCTGCGGGCGCGCCTGCCCGACGCGAGGAAGAAGATGATCGGCAGCAGGAACATGATCACGAGGCAGGCCACGATGAGCTGCCAGGATGAGAAGAGGTTCAGCAGGAGCCTGGAGTCCATCGGGCAATACTACTTCCCGGGAGGGGCCGTTGCAAGACTCAGCCCTTCAGAGTGACGATCGTCTTGCCGTATCCGCCCTCTTCGGGCGCAGAAAAACGAAAGGCCTCGACCGCAGCGAGGTCTCGAAGGTGCTCGTGGATCGCGCTGCGCAGGATCCCCTCGCCCTTGCCGTGCACGACGCTGAACTCCCGCAGCCCGTGGATCAGCGCGCTGTCGATCTGCTTCGCCAGCTGGCGGATGGCCTCCTCGACCCGCAGGCCCCGCAGGTGCAGCTCGAGAACGGGCGGGTCGATCCCCGCGAGGGCTGAGTAGCTCACCGGCGCAGGCGCGCGCTGCTCCGGCGCGTCGGCTGCCGGCGCAAGCTCAGCGGGGAGCAGGGACAGGCGCAGCGTCTCGGTCTCCACGACCCAGCGTCTGCCCTTGTCCCGGCGTATCACCCTCCCCCGCCTGCCTGTTCTCCTGATGAGCACATCCATCCCCTCCCGCAGCTCGAAGTCCTGCGCCGGCAGCATCGCCTCCTGCTCCCGGCGGATCCTCTCCTGCTCCTCGTCGATCTTCTCCCGCACGGCCGCGGCAAGCCTGCCGAAGTCCCGCGCTTCCGGGATGGCCCCGCCGCTTTTCTCCCGCAGGGCTTCCCACTCCCCGCGGGCGGCCTCGAGGAAGTCGCGCAGCTCCTTCAGGCCGTGCCTGCGCAGATCGAGCTCCTTCTGCCTCAGCGTGAGCTCGTGCAGATCGGTCGTGCGCCGCTTCTCCCGCAGGTCCGTCTCACGCCCACGGTGCTGCTCTTCGGCCTCGGCGAGCTTCTGATGGCGCTCGGAAAGGTTCGCCACCAGCTTCGAGATGTCGGTGCGCTCGTCGGCAAGGTAGGCGGAGGCATCGCGGATGATCGACTCGGGCACGCCCATGCGCCGGGCGATCTCCAGCGCATGGCTCTCCCCGGGGACGCCCAGGAGGATGCGGTAGGTCGGGCTGAGGCTCTCCCTGTCAAAACCCATTGATGCGTTCTGGACTCCGGGCCGGGTGGAGCCGTAGTTCTTCAGTATGCCATGGTGAGTGGTTGCAAGAACGATGCACCGCGCCTCGAGAAAATGGTCGAGAAGGGCCATGGCGAGCGCGACCCCCTCCTGGGGATCGGTGCCCGCTCCCAGCTCGTCAAGCAGGACCAGCGACCGCCCGAATGCCCTGCCCACGATGCCGGCAAGGTTCCTGACGTGCGCCGAGAAGGTCGACAGCGACTGCTGGATGGACTGCTCGTCCCCGATGTCGGCGTAGATGCCGTCGAAGATCTCCAGGCCCGAGCCCTCGGCCGCCGGTATCTCCATCCCGAACTGGTTCATGAGCGCGAGCAGGCCGACCGTCTTCAGGCTGACCGTCTTGCCCCCCGTGTTCGGCCCCGTGACGATGAGAATGCGCTCCTCACCGCCGACCGTGATGCTGACGGGCACGACGGATGCGCCCAGCAGAGGGTGACGCGCGTCGCGCAGGCGCACCGTTCCCGGCACGCACTCGGCGGCGCGGCAGGCGTGCAGGATCGCATAGCGGGCGCGGGCGAGGATCGTGTCCAGCAGCGCGGAGCCCTCGAGGAGCGAGGCGATCTCACCGGCGCGCGCCGATACGCTGGAGGTGAGGTCGCGCAGGATCCTGCGCACCTCCTGCCGGTAGAGGCTCTCCTCCTGGACGATCGCGTTGTTCTTCTCGACGATCTCGAGCGGCTCGATGAAGATCGTGGAGCCGCTGGCGGACATCTCGTGCACGATCCCCTTCACCCTGCCCTTGAACTGCGTCTTCAGGGGAAGGACCATCCTTCCGTCTCTCTGCGTGGCGAGCGGGGTCTGCCAGTACGCGCGGGAGCTGTGCTCGTCGAGGATGCCGCGCAGGGCCCGCTCGAGCTCCTCGCGCCGGCGGCGGATGCGCTCGCGGATGGCAGCGAGCTCGGGCAGGTGCCTCTCCCGAAGAACCCCGTCCCTGTCGACGGTGCGGAAGATCGCACGGGAGACGGCGCTCAGATCCGGCATGCTCTCCGCGATGGCTGCCAGCGCGGCATCGCCCGTCGATTTCAGCACGAACCTGCGCATCATGAGCGAGGAGAGGATGCATCGGCCGATGGCCGCGAGCTCCTCCCCATCCAGCTGCACTCCCTCCTTCCCGAGCCTCGGTGCGACCTGCTCGATGTCGGCAAAATCGAAGCCAGGCAGCGCCTCCCCGGACTCGAGCAGAGCGCGGAACGCGAGGGCGAGCCCGTGCGCCTTCTCGACGTCTCCCCGCTCGACGTGGATGGGCTGCGAGCCGAGCAGGGCCGCCCCGCGGGGGCTCACGCACAGCGAGGCGAGCTCCTCGAGAATCCTCGGAAACTCGAGCAGCGCGAGGGTATGCTCATCCATGTCTGAGCTCCGACAGGATCCGGCGGTAGCTCTCGTAGCGGTCGGGGTGGATCTCCCCGCATTCCGCTGCCGCCGCCACCGCGCAGCCCGGCTCCCCGTCGTGGAGGCACGAGGGGACCCGGCAGGCGCCGGCCGAGGGGGCGAAATCCCGGAAATGGAACGCCACCTCCTCGGGCAGGATGTCCGCCAGCTCCAGTTCGCGGATGCCCGGCGTGTCGATGATCCGCAGCCCGCCTGCGGACCGGATCAGCACGGGGTAGTTCGTCGTGTGACTGCCCCTGTTGTACTTGGCCGACAGTCCGCCGACCTTCAGGTCAAGGCCCGGCTCGAGTGAGTTCAGCACGGAGGATTTGCCCACACCGGACTGCCCGACAAAAACCGCCGTCTTCCCCTCGAGCGCGGCAGCGAGCCTGTCGATTCCCGCTCCCGTGTGCGCGGAGCACCGCAGGAGGAGGTATCCCATCTCGGTGTATCGTTCGAGCCTGGCCGCCGTCTCGGGCGCGCAGGGCAGGTCGTCCTTGTTCAGGACGATCACTGGCGAAAGACCCCCCGCTTCGGCCGCGACGATGAGCCTGTCGATGAACCGGGGACGAAACGGCGGAGACTGCGGGGAGGTGACGCACACCGCGGCGTCCGCGTTGGCAGCGAGAACCTGGGGGGCCTTGCCTATCTTGTTCCACCTCTCGAGTGAGGTCCGCCGGGCTGCGATGGCCAGAATCCTGCCTTCCGCATCGATCTCGACGAGGTCGCCCGGCGCGATGGGGTTCCATGCGCGCGCATCCGCCTTGAGGACCTTCCCCTTGATCCGGCACTGCATTCTGCGGTCATCGACGAGAACCGTGTAGATCGAGTGCATCCCGAAAAGGACCTCTCCCGTCATGTGAGGACGCCGGCAAATGAGAGCCCGAAGCGCTCCGCGAAAAGACGGTAGCGCTCCTCGATCGGCGGACCGCCCGTCACGTAGAAGGCTCCCGCAGCCGCCGCGAGTCCCCGCCTGCTCCCGCTCGCGCTCTGCGTCCCCGCGGTCACAGCGTCGAGCAGGCGGGCAACCTGCCGGGCAACCCCGTCTCGCGAGTCGATGAGCTGGATTCCCTCGGCGGCGAGAAGTTCGCGAAACTCCTCCTCGAGGTGGAGAAAGTGCGTGCAGCCCAGCACGAGTGCGTCGATGCCGGCCTGCTGAAACCGATCGACCTCGGAGGCGACCCTGGCCAGCCGCTGCCCCCGGCTCGCCTCCAGCGACTCCTGTTCGACGAAATCCACGAGCTCTCCCGCGGGCAGGCTGACCACCGTGCATCCGGCGGCAAACCGCTCAACGAGGTCCCGCAGGTACTTCCCCTCGACCGTGCCCCTGGTCGCGAGGACCCCGATCCGCCTGTGGCCCGAGGCGGCTGCCGCGGGCTTGACCGCCGGCACCACGCCGACGAACGGGATCGGGAACCTGGCGCGCAACGCTTCAAGAGCGACAACGGAGGCCGTGTTGCAGGCAACGACGATCAGCCGGGGGTCCTCCCGCGCGATCAGCTTCTCCACCAGCGATACGACGGCAGCGACGATCCGCCGCCGCGGTTTCCCTCCGTAGGGGAAGTTCGCGCGGTCCGCCACGTAGAGGTAGCTCTCGGCAGGGAGCAAACGGCGCGTGTGCGCGAGGTACGGCAACCCGCCCACCCCTGAATCGATGAACGCGATGGGCTTACGTCTCATCCCCAAAGAGCGCGTCGAGCTTCTTCTTCGCCTCGCCAGCGGAGCCCGGCCTCCCGCCGGGGGCGCCGCCCTTTGCGGCACGGTCCCGTATCGAGAAGAAGGTGCAGAAGTTCGCCCGGTCCTTTTCGCGGACAGGCTCGTCGATGGTCTCCGCGCAGTCCCCGTGCGCACCAGGGCTGTAGAACCTGCAGTTCAGGCAGATCTTGAGGTCCCGGCCGCAGCCCGCGCAGGAGGATGTGCGGTACACCGCGCGCGGGTCTTCGACCGCCGCGCCGCAAAAGTGGCACGCATACATGCGCCCAGAGTACCGCAGAACGGCCGATAGAACAACGGCCGCGGCCGTTGAGATTCTTCGGGCTTCGCGGTACCCTCCGCCCATGTTCCTCTCCGTTCCCTGCTCCGCGGCCGGCTGCGCGAATGCGGCGCTGACGGGTTCGACGGTGTGCGCTTCTCACGCAGCGGACCCGCGGGCCTGGCAGGAGCGGCTCGCTGCGGGGACGGCCGCCGGCGAGGGGTTGAGAGACCTCTGCCTCTGCGGCATCTGGCTTGCGGACGCCGATCTCTCGGGCCTCGCGGTCTCGGGCTGCGACCTCTCGCGCGCGAGCTTCACGCGGGTGCGCCTTTCCGGCTCCTCGTTCCTGCTCGCCTTCCTCGAGGACTCCTCCTTCGAGGGCTGCGACTTCTCGGGCTCCGCCATCCAGAGTTCGGTCTTTGCCGGCTCGCGGTTCTCCGACTGCCTGTTCACCGACTGCGAGATCATCCAGACCAATTTCATCGGGCTGAGCTGCGTCGGGGTGCGTTTTGATCATTCCAATCTCTACGGATGCAGGTTCACAGGCTCCCTGTTCGAAGGCGTCAGCATGCGGGACTGCAACCTCACGCGGGCCCGGTTCGATCGCGCTCACCTCGCGGCAGTCGACCTCCGCTCCTCCAACACGAACGAGGCTCTGTTCCTCGAGCCCCCGGCCCGCCTCGAGCTGCGGGGCCGGATCGCGCCGTGAAGTTCTTCTCGCTTTTCTCTCCGGTCGGGTTCTCGAACGCGTACCTCGTCGGTCCAGACGCGGGAGGAGACGCCGTGCTCGTCGATCCGGGGACCTTCGACGCTGCCCTGCTGCAGGCGGTCGAGGGCAACAAGCTGTACGTGCGCTCCATCCTCGTCACCCATGCCCACAACGCCCACATCAACGGCATCCGGGCGCTGCTCAAGGTCTACGACGCGCGGATCTACAGCAATCAGCCCAGTGTGCTCGATTTCCCCGCGCGCCACATCGCGGAAAGCGACGAGCTCGCCATGCCGGAGTTCACGGTCCGCGTCCGCGAGACCCCCGGACATTCCATCGACTCGGTATGCTTCCTCATCGGGGGAATGCTCTTCACCGGCGACACCCTGTCCGCGGGCGGGATCGGCAGGACCCGTGACGGCTACGCCCGCGGGGTGCTCCTCGCCTCGATCCGCAGAAAGCTCCTCGCGCTGGACGACTCGACGCTCGTGTTCCCGGGGCACGGTCCGCCGTCCACGATCGGCGCGGAGCGGCGGTTCAATCCCTACCTCGGCGAGAAGCTCTGAAGCTCCTTCAATACCGCGCGAAACCGGGGCGGGAGGGGGGCTTCGAACACCCGCGGCTCGCTCTCGCCGGGCAGCCGTATGGCGAGCGACCGGGCATGCAGCATGAGCCCTGCCTCGGGAAAGCGCGGGTCGGGCCGGCCGTACAGCGGATCGCCGAGAATGGGAGCCTTCAGGTGCCGCATGTGGACCCGCAGCTGGTGCGTGCGCCCCGAGCGGGGCCGCAGCGACACCTGGGTGTACCCGTCGTACTCCTTCAGCACCCGGTAGAACGTCAGCGCCGGCCTGCCGCCCACGCTCACGCAGGTGAACTTCTTTCTGTCGCGGGGATCACGCGCGAGCCTGGTCTCGATCCTCCCGCTCGCCGAGGGAAGCCTTCCCTTCAGCACGGCGATGTAGCGCTTGCGCACGGTGCGCGCGCGAAACTGCTCGGCAAGCATCTCGTGCGCCCGGGGATTCTTTGCGACGATGATCACGCCGGATGTGTCCTTGTCGAGCCTGTGCACGATCCCCGGCCGCGGATCGCCCCCCCCGAAGGCTCCGCCGATCCCTTCGCAGCGGTGCAGCACGGCATTCAAGAGGGTCCCCGTTCTGTTGCCGCTGCCGGGATGCACGACCATGCCCACCGGCTTGTCGATGACGATCGCATCCCCGTTCTCGAAAAGGACCTCGAGAGGGATGTCCTCTGCGGCCAGCTCGAGGGCGGGCGCATCAACCCACGTGAGGGAGACGGCATCGCCCAGCTTCAGCTTGCGGCTCAGTCGGACGGGCCTGCCGTTGACGGAGGCCTCCACGATCCGGGATTTCGCCTGGCTGCGGGAGAACAGGCGCAGGTGATCTGCGACGAACACGTCGAGGCGGATCCCGACGAGGCCGGGGTCCTCGATGCGCGCCTCAGCGACGCGCGGCGCGCTCATGGATGCGGCCGATGATGAAGTCCGCCGCGGCGACAGCGAGCGACAGCGTCACTGCAGATATCGCGACCCACTTCTTTTCGTCGGGCGAATAGACCTGTGCGCTCCCCGGGCGGAACGGCCAGGGCGCGTAGAGCGGGACCAGCCCGTTGGCGACGTATCGGTAGGTGTCGTAGGTTTCGAAGGTGAAAAACAGGGTGAACGGAAATGAGCCGACGAGGATCACCTCGGCCCGGCGCAGGTCCCGCAGCCAGGCCGGGAACTCCTCATCCTTGTACGGGGCCGGCACACGCGTCTCCTCGCACGCTGCCCCTGGCGGGAAGGCGACGAAGGCGAGCAGGAGCGCGAGGGCCATCGCTGCCGGGAGCTTCACGCCTGGCCTCTCTGGCCGAAGAGCGCGGTCCCCAGGCGCGCCATGGTCGACCCTTCCTCGACGGCGATCTCGTAGTCACCCGACATGCCCATTGAGAGCGTGTCGAAGCCCGGCAGACCCAGTCTCCTGCCCGATTCGACGAAAGCGCCGTGCAGGGCGGCAAAGGCGGCACGGACCTGGTCGGCGCTCGCGGCCAGAGGCCCCACTGTCATGAGGCCGCGCGGACACAGGCCGTCCAGCGAAGCGATCGGCTCCAGGTCGCGGAAAAGCGCCTCCGTCCCCCTGTAGCCCGACTTGCTCTCCTCCCCGCTCGTGTTGAGCTCGATGAGGATGTCGACGGGCTTTCCCCTCTCGGCGGCACAGCGGGCGAGGGCGCGGGCCGTCTCGAGCTTGTCGATGGACTGCACGCAGTGAAAGAGCCCCGAGGCGGCGCGCGCCTTGTTCCTCTGCAGGTGGCCGATGAGGTGAAGCTCCCATCCGCCCGCGAGACCCGTGAACTTCTGCTCCGCCTCCTGCACCCGGTTCTCGCCCAGAAGCGTGAGGCCGGCATCGATGGCTTCCTGCACCACGGCGAGCGGGAACCCCTTTGTGACTGCCATCAGCCGAACGGACTCCGCCCCCCGCCCTGAACGCGCGGCCGCGCGCGCGATCCTGTCCTTCACCTCCGCGAGATTGAGTCGGAGGGCGTCTACCAAGTGTAGGTCCTCACGGGGGGGTAGGCGCGCGCAACCGCGAGAGACAGGGGAATGCCGAGGATGACCCCGGCAGCGCTCTGCACGAGGTTGCCGGGAGCCTCGGCCAGCGCCGGACCGATCCCGGTGAGCAGCGCGCCCCCTGCAGCGTAGCCGATGACCATCACGGCCATGCCAGCGACTCCGGCGAGAATGGCCACCGGAAGGCTCCCCGGCCTGGCGCGGGCGATCAGGCCGATCACAAGGCCCTGAAGGCCGTGCACGACGAGGGAAATGGGGGCCCACTGGGCGTACGATCCGATGAGATCCGCCAGGGCCGTGCCCAGTCCGCCCGCGATCAGCGCCGAGATCGGTCCGAACGTGAAAGCTGCAAAGGCGATCGCCACGTCGGCGAGGTTGAAGTACCCGCGGGCCGGCGAGGGGATCCGTATGAAGAGGGTGAACACTGTCGTGACGGCGGCGAGGATCGCGATCGAGGCGATGCGGAACGCGGGGGACAGGAGAGGGCTCGTGTCTTTCATGTCGTTGCTCCTGCCCCATTATATGCTGAACGGAGCGTCATGGAAAGAACTCTCACCGCCAGGGGAAGAGGGCGGTCCCGAAGAACACGGCGGAAACGACGGCAGAAACGGCAAGGTCCACAGCCAGTGCGCGCCCCTTCTTGAGCTCCACGAAGGAAGTTCGCGGATTGACCCGGCCGAATCCCCGGCTCTCGAGCACCATTGCGAGTACCGGCATGCCCTTCACGGCCTGGATCAGCACCGAGGTGAGGATGGGGAGGAATGCTGCCAACCGCCCCCTCCTGCGTCTGCCGCGTGTGGGCGGGCCCGCGCGCAGCCTGTGCGCGTCCTGGACGCTGCGGTATGTGAGTCCCAGCGAAGGGATCGAGCGGAAGGCGATGATCACGAGCAGGCACAGCGAGAATGGCAGCCCGAACCACCGCAGGCCCAGCATGAGCTCGTTCAGCTCGATGCTGCGGAAGACGGCGAAGAATGCGAGGGTGATGCCCGTGAACCGGATGATGGTGGCGATGGTCGCCCGCAAGCCCGGCGTCGTCACGAGCGGGAAGGAGAAGACGCGCAGAAGCGCCCGCCCCTCCGGATGAAACGGAGGCGTGAGAAGACAGATCAGGATGAGCACGGGCAGGATGGGCCGCAGCGGCACGCCGAGCTCCGAAGGGCCGAAGGCCGCGGCGATCACAGCCGCAAGGAGCACGACGTAGGCGCCGGACACGGCGAGGGGGGCAGGCAGGAAGAAGCCCGCCATGACCGGCGCGAGCAGGATCAGCTTGGCCCGCGGGTCGAAGCGGTGGAGGAAGCTTGCGCCGGGCTTGAAGAAGTCGATGACCATCAAGGGGCTCCCGGGCGGGAATCCCCGACGAGCCGCCCTGCCTCCATCGACAGCACCCTGTCGCAGAAGGCGCGGGCGAACTGCTCGTCGTGCGTGATGAGCATGACGCAAGGGGTGCGGGCGCACAGCTCCCGCATGATGGAGGCGAGCTCGCGGTAGGAGAGACCCGAATCCACCTCATCGAGGATGAGCATCTCCCGTTCCAGCAGCCAGTAGGTTGCTGCCTGCAGCCGGCGCCGGCCTCCGTAGCTCATCAGGGCGGGGGCGGCTTCCGGGCCGGGAAGGCCGAACAGACGAATGGCCTCCCTCACGAGGTCGTCGATCCCGCTCCTGCCCATTCCCTTCTGCTTCAGGCCCAGGGCGAGCTCCTCCTGGACCGTGGGGAGATAGATCTGGTGATCGGGGTTCTGGAACAGGTAGCCGACCCTGCGGTTGAGCTCCTCGCGGGGGGCTGGACGGTACCCCGCTCCGTCATCCAGCCAGAGCCCGCCCTTCTGCGGGGCGAGCAGGCCGCAGAGCACCCGGCCGAGGGTCGACTTGCCTGAGCCGTTGGGTCCGACCAGGGCGCAGACCGTTCCCCTCTCGACCACGAGGGAATCGACGTCGAGCGTGAAGCCATCCGGTTGCGGAAAGCTCTCCGGAAAGCTGAACCGGATCCCCTCGGCCTTCAGGCACGGCGCCCTTGCTGGCTGCGGCCGGGCGACAGCGCCCACCCTCCCCTCGGCCACGATCCCCTCCTCGACCAGGCCCCTGCGGAGCTCCGGTGAGACCTTCGGCGCCGATGAATGGGCGACCGAGCCGTGCGCGAGAAGGCCGAACCGGCCGCCCCGCTGCTCGAG
>Ga0315285_10006960_pt1 | contig 11643 bp, 9 predicted proteins | sample YL17G09_36_MG_FD_203698 | JGI IMG/M metagenome (GOLD analysis project Ga0315285, IMG submission 203698) | Sediment microbial communities from Yellowstone Lake, YNP, Wyoming, USA - YL17G09_36 | ecosystem: Environmental > Aquatic > Freshwater > Lake > Sediment | place: USA: Wyoming | collected... | reverse complement strand
GGGGCCGGTTCTCCTTTGGGGGCCACGATTCCATAGCGGCTGATCGCCTCCCGCGGTACCTCCTGTACCAGAATGGTGGCGGCCGGGCGGCGCTTCTGATGCACCTCGATCATCCTCTGGAGTGGCGGCCGCGGTGAGCGCGACAGGGTGATCGAGTCTCCCAGCGCCACCACCAACGGCTGCCCCGCCGCGAACGGCTCGGCCGTCGCAATGGCATCGGCGAGGCCGCGGGGCCGGGTCTGGCGGGCAAAGAAGAACTTAAGGTTCATCCACGGCTCACGGGGCGCGTCGCCCCTGACGGCGTCGCGGTCGAGGTGGTCCTCCAGGGCGCGCTTGCCTTGTCCGGACACAACCAGCACCTCATGCAGCCCGGCTGTGGTCAACTCCTCGACGACGTGCTGGATAGCCGGCTTGCGCCCGACCGGCAGCATCTCCTTGGGCTGTGATCGAGTCGCCGGCAGCAGCCGCGTTCCCCGCCCGGCGGCAGGCACTACCGCCTTGGTGATGGGCGGCCGTCGGTCGTCGCGGCCGCGCTGTTTCTGTCGCGCCATTCGCTTTCCCTCAGCATACCTTGATCGGCTGGTAGCGGTAGCCGCGCTCGGCATAGGCGGCGGCCAGCTCTCTCTCCGAGCCGCCGCCGTCCAGCAGCACCAGCGCGGCCCCGCTGGAGCCGGGTAGCTTAGCAGCGAATCCCAACCGTTGCGCAATGTCCACCATCTCCAGGTTGGGTTGACCGAGAGCGTCACCGAAGAGAGCGACTCGCAGGTCGTGGTTGCGCTCCATCAGTTGGGCCAGTCGTGTCACGTCGCCATTGGCGATCGCTTCCCCCCCCTGCTTCGCGGTCCGAGCCAGCTCTTTCATCGCGGCGCGGACTTCCTGATCCCCCTGCTCCCACCGATACCTCACCTGAGAGTGCACCCGGCCCGACTCCATGGCGCCCAGATGCTGCTCGGTCAGACAGGCCAGGCCGAAGCGGGGAAGAAGCGACGGGTCCATTCGCTCGTACGATGGCGTTCGCGAGAACTCCATGTAAGTCAACCCGCCATAGCTCTGCACTACCCCGTCCTGGAGTCCGGCGGCGATGCCCAGCTCCTGCCGTTCCGCGCTCAACGCCAGCGCCGCCAGCTCCGCCGGCCGCACCGCGCGGGCCGGCACCCGGTGAAACCGCAACAGCGCTTTCAGCGCCGCGATAATCATCGCGCTGGACCCGCCCAGCCCGGACTGGCGCGGGATGGTGGTCTCGTACTCGATGGTGAAATTAGCTTTCCTCAGCCGCAGCCCCGTCTCCTCCGCGTATTGGGCAAACCGCCGGCAGGCGGCGAAGAGAATCCTCTGCATGCCGTAGTACCCGTGCCGTTCGATCGAGCGCACGAGATCGTCCATACCCTCGAATACGATCCGGTCGTGGACGGGGTGGGGCTGAAAAGCCAGGTTGGGGCTCTCCCAGAGCCGAACCTGCGCGGAGAAGTTCCGGATCAGGCAGGAGATGACCGCGCCCCCGTACATGTCGGAAGGGTTTCCGAGGAGCCCGGCCCGAGCATGAGCTTCAGTGCGGATAATCACAACGTCCTCTCACTCGGCCTTCAGCTCTCGCCACGGCCGGAACCGCTCCTCTCCCCGCTGCCGGGCCGCCGCCACAACCCGGTTCGCTTCGAACAGACTGTCGAAAGAGCCGCAGTCCAGCCACATGCCATCCAGCTCGCTCCAGCTCATGAGGCCGTCCTCGATGTAGAAGTTATTGACCGTGGTGATCTCCAGCTCCCCCTGGGCGGAGGGCTTGGAGCGGCGCACGTAGTCGAACACTCGGCCGTCGTAGATGTAGAACCCGGTCACTGCGTATGGGCTCTTGGGCTGCTGCGGCTTCTCCTCAATGGCGATGATCTTGCTCGGATCGGCCGGGTCGAACACCGCCACCCCGTACTCGCGGGGGTCTGGGACCTGCTTCAGGAACAGCCGCGCCCCCCCGGTGAAGCTCTCCACCGCCGGTCTCAAGTCGGCATCGGTGAAGTTATCACCCAACACCACCATGATCGGCTGGCCCTCGGCGAAATCCTCGGCTATGCTCAGCGCGTCGGCGATCCCTGCCTCTCCCTCCTGGTATCCGTACTCCAGGTGCTTGATGCCGAGCTCCTTGCCATTGCCCAGCACCCGCAGGAAGTCCCCTGCATGCGGTCCGCCCGTGATCACGAGGAGGTGGTCCAGGCCGGCTCGCAGGAGGTTGTCAATGGCATAGTGCACCATGCACCGGTCGTAGACCGGCAGCAAGTGCTTGTTCGTCGCCTTGGTGAGCGGATAGAGTCTGCTCCCGAGCCCGCCCGCGAGGATAACACCTCTCATGAAGGCCTCCTCAGTCAGGAGTACCAACCATCATACTGACTTCTTCGGGTCCGACCGGCAGTCCTGCCAGGGCCGCGCCGCCGGCGGTGCCGAGGCAGGTCTGGAGCCTATGCTTGCCGAATTCCCCCAGCGGTGCTGCCGGGGCTGGCGGCGGCAGGCCACTAATCGTACGGGAGAGCGTGATGCGCATCCTGGTCACCGGCGGGGCCGGATTCATCGGCTCCAACTGCATCCGGTTCCTCCTGCAGAGCCACCCCGAGGACTCTGTGGTCAACTTCGACAAGCTGACCTACGCGGGCAATCTGGAGAATCTGGCCGATGTCGCCGATGACCCGCGCTACTCGTTCCTGCGGGGGGATATCTGCGACGAGAGCGCGGTGGAGCAGGCCGTCGGGGCCGTTGACGCGGTGGTAAATTTCGCGGCTGAGACTCATGTGGATCGCAGCATCCAGCACGCCGCCGCCTTCATAGACACCGACATAAAGGGCCTCTACGTGCTGCTCGAGGCCGCCCGCGCCAAAGGCATCGAGCGGTTCGTGCACATCTCGACCGATGAGGTCTATGGCAGCATCGAGAAGGGGTCGTTCAAGGAGACCGATCCGCTCAACCCATCCAGCCCTTACTCGGCGAGCAAGGCTGGCGGCGAGCTGATGGCGAAGTCGTTCGAGCGCACCTTCGGTTACAAGATCATGATCACGCGCGGGTCGAACACTTATGGCCCTTATCAGTACCCAGAGAAAGTCGTTCCGCTCTTCATCACCAATGCGCTCGATGATCTCCCGCTGCCCCTCTACGGCGACGGCCTCAATGTGAGGGACTGGCTGTATGTCGAAGACCACTGCTCCGGGATCGACGCGGTGCTGCGCAAGGGGAGGCCGGGCGAGGCCTACAACCTCGGGGCCGATCAGGAGCGCACCAATCTCGAGCTAACCAAGCGCATCCTCGCACTTACCGGCAAGGGGGAGGACCTGATCAAGCGCGTCACGGATCGGCCTGGGCATGACCGGCGCTATTCGGTGGACAGCGCGAAGGCGCGCTCGCTGGGGTGGAGGCCGCAGGTGGCGTTCGAGGAGGGGCTCGCGCGCACGGTGGCATGGTACCGGGAGAACGAAGCGTGGTGGCGCAAGATCAAGGACGGCAGCTATCGCGAGTACTACCGTCAGATGTACGGCAACCGGTAGCCAGGCGCGAGCGCGTTGGGCCATGGTGTTGAGCCGCATACCAGGCTGGCGGTAAGAGAGGATTGGGTGAAGATCGCGTTCCTCGAGCCGCATCTGCGCGTTGCCGGCGCGGTCCGCCGCGTCATCGAGCTCGGCAACGAACTCGTCAGGCTCGGGCACCAGGTCACCTATCTGATCCCCTCCTCTGAGCCGCTCCGATGCGACTGGATGACGTGCCTTGGTCGCGTCGCGCAAATCGAGCCGTCATTCCACGAGCCATTCGATGTGCTGGTCTTCAACGACGAGACGCAGTGGTCCCTGGTGGACCTGTTCAAGCGCGCCACTCTCACGGTCTACTACCTGCTGGGGTATGGAGCGCTCTATGACAAGCCCGGGAGCAGAGAGAGCTATCGCTATCCTGTTGACCTGAGGATCGAGAACTCCGGATGGGTGGCAGAGTGTATTGAGCAGGAGATCGGCATTCGGCCCGTGGTGGTGACGCCGGGCATTGACCTCGATCTGTTTCGGCCGGTGAAGACTCCCAAGGTGTACGATGTGCTCACCTACGGGTCTGCCCGCGCCTCGAAGGGGACAAAGGAGGTAGAAGAGGCCTGCCGGCGGCTGGGGGTGCGCCTGGAGAAGTACGAGGGGAAGAACCTGCCGCAGAGCAAGCTGGCAGAGGAGTACTGTCGGGCCCGCGTCTTCGCAGTGGGGAGCTACTTCGAGGGATTCGGCCAGCCCGGGCTGGAGGCTCTGGCCTGCGGCATCCTGCTGCGGGCTCGACCGCGATCCGCAGGCACGCCCGCCACTGCAGCCGGGAAGCCGGAAGAGAAGAAGCCGCGTCAGATCGTCGCCCGCTATCCCAACCATGTGTGGAGCGCGGATCGCACCCGGCTCTGGCGCTGGGGAGTCTGGGCCACTTGGGCACTGGTGGCGATCGATCACTTCTCCCGCAAGGTGGTCGCCAGCTGTCCCCTGGAAGGGCCCAATGCTGGCTGGGTGGTGGGGGCGCTGGCGACTGCTTTCCACCGCCACGGGCCACCGTGTGCATGTTAAGTGGCGATGGGACGCCTCAGACAGCCCTGCAGGGTTGCCTGTGAGTCCCGGACATTCTACCATATGGGACCTTCGGGCGGCGCCTTCGGGTGCCGTCTCAGCTTGTGGAGGGTGTCCCTGTGGAGGTGATCCAAACAGCCGCGGCCCTGATGGTTCGATCCATGGTGTTGAGTGCCCAGTTTGCCAGTCAGCAGCGGCTGTCGTTTCTGCAGCGGGCCGTCGCCGCCGGCGAGGAGGTGGGAGAGATCGCGCGGCTCCGCGACGAGAACCGCCGGCTGAACTCGGAGCTGCGGATGTTCAAGGACCGGTTCGGGGAAGCTCCGGTTCGCAAGCGTTACACTCCGCTGCAGCGGCTGCGGATCCTCTGGCACATGGAGTATTACCGCATTCCCCGGAGCCGGGTGACGGAGCACTTCCTGATTGCCAAGTCCACCCTCTACCGCTGGTTGCACGCGGCCGAGAAGGGCGATCTGGGGGAGCCCAAGGCAAAGCAGGAGAGCCCGCGGAAGACCTCGGCCGAGCTCGCGGGGATGATCTGGGATATCTTCGAGGCGAATCCGTACGTCGGACGGGACCGGATCGCAAACATTGTCTGGCTGCTGGGGGTGTTCGTGGCCGCCTCCACCGTCCGGAACATCCTGCTGCAGCCCAAGCCGAAGAACGCGCCGGCGACGGCGAAGGCCCAGGAGGCTCCTGCGACACCCCGGCAGATCGTCGCCCGCTACCCTAACCACGTGTGGAGCGTAGATCGGACGCGGGTGTTGCGCTGGGGATTCTGGCCCACCTGGGTGCTGGTGGCGATCGATCACTTCTCCCGGAAGGTTGTCGCCTGTTGGCCCTTGGAGGGACCCAACGCCGGGTGGGTAGTCGGCGCGATGGAAGAGGCCTTCGCCCAGCAGGGCGCTCCCCGGCACCTGATCAGCGACCAGGAGGGAGTCTTCATCTCTGACGCGTTCCGGGACCTGCTCGTCCGGTGGGACGTGAAGCGGCGGTTCGGCGCGGTCGGCAAGCATGGCTCCATCGCGGTCACCGAACGGGTCATCCTCACCTTGAAGTACGAGTGGCTGAAGCGTGTGCCGGTGATCCGGGGTCTGGATCATCTGAGCCAACTGCTGCGGGACTTCGCCATCTACTACAACGACTACCGCGGCCATGCCACGCTGGGCGGCGCTGTCCCCTCGTTGATTCATCGCGGCGAGCAGTGGGCCAAACCTGAGAAGTCAGCCAAGACGCTGCCGCCGAACATCGAGCGCCGCGTCTTCCCCGACACCCAGGTCACCGCCTACCGACTCGCCGCCTGACTTCCTCTGCTGACCGCGACCGGTGCTGGCTCAGAACCCGGTACCCTTCACCGCGCCAGCGCGACCTGCGTTCGGCCTGCCGGATGCCCCGAGGACTCATTGGTGTCCCGTTTCCTGAAGTTGCGTACGCCGACGCGGTGCCGTCCAAAGGGTCATGTCGGCGGTCTCAGCACTTCAGCCGGTGTCCCAAGCCCACTTAACATAGACAGGCGGTCCCAACGGCGCCTGACACACGCACGGGGTATCAGGGAGAAATAACCACTACAACTGGCACGAACAGGGCGCTCAATCGTGCAAGGCCAGCACGTCAGTCACGAAGTGGCCGCCAAGGGGCCACGGGTCGAAAACGCCAGACCGGTTCTGCCAGATCACTTGGAACTCGTCCACACCGCGGACTTTCGGCATGACGCAAGAGAGCCAGGTATCGTCCCGCAACGCCGCGACCGCCCCACATGTCGCGTACTGACGTGCACCCATGAACAGGAACGAGAACCGCGGCGGGTCGTCCTCGCTCTTGACCTTGAGGAACATCGAGTAGTCTACGGCCTCGCGGCGGTCTTCGTCGAACTTGACCTCGAACGCGGCGATGCTCCCCTCCGGTGCTCGTTCCGTCTTCTCGAACCCCCTGTCTGTAGGCACATAGCGGAGCTGGTCGTGCTTCTGGCACAGCAGGTCAGCAGCAAGGCGGTTGATCTTCGAGCCCCCTACAAGGAACACGTGTCTATCGCGGCATGACGCGATGGTCTCCCCGTGCTCCTCGTCGTCACGACCAACGAAGCAGAGGCGGACTGCCTTGTCACGGTACACGTGCGAAAGCACTGTTAGCAGAGTGGTGGCAGCCATCAGGTCTCCCTCCGCTACCACAAGGTCTGGCTCCACCGCCAGCACCCGGTCCCGCAACGCTGCAACGGTGCTGCTGGTCTCACATGTCGCTTGTGCGCGCTGACTGCCGGGCCATGTGCCTACCACTACGGCCAGATCGCGACCATCCTCGGCAATGCCAAGCAGCGCCTCGTAGACACTCCTGCGCTGCGAGAGGTCCCCACCTCGAAAGTCTCTCTCGGCTTGCCCAAGGGCGACGGGCCGGGCTTCTGGTCGGTTCGGCGCCAGTTCCACCTTAGCCGCCTTGGCCAAGACATCGCCGCAGCAGCGCGATAGCAGGTGACTTAGGCGCAGTCCTTTGGATCCCATACTGGTTACCCCTCCCTTGGTCGTTCCATGGAAACGTCATCGTTGGTCATGGTCGGTTTCACTAGACGCGCAAACGTGCGTTTGGGCGCCAGCCATCTTCCCTTGCCAAGCCTCCCAACGTGCTTCGGTCGGAACTGGCGGGAACTGGAAGCACAAGCGCCGGGCCGGCCAGCCGGCGCGCACGCTCCAAGTGTTCGAGACAGATGGACCGTTGCCGAACTTGCCATCCTCATGGTCCCGGGTGGAAGCGACGCACGAAGTATTGCGGGCTCATCTGGCCGTTGCCGTCGCTGACGAGGAAACCTAGCAGGCCGAAAGCGACTTCCGCGAGGCTGGCGACGCCAGCCCTTTCCAGACCTAGATGTGGCCAACCGTCAGGGAGGAATCGGCAAGCAAAGAACGCGACGAAGGCGCTGACCAGGATAAGGGCAATGTTCAGTGGTGAGACCGGCCATGCCCGCCGGTTCCCGGTTCGCAGCAACGCATAGTACGCCAGAATGGCACCTCCGAGCGCTAGACATGCCTGGTAAGCGTTCTGTGGTGTCAAGGTCTCCCCCTGATGTCTCGATGCCGGATGTCCTCAGGGTGTGCCGCTTTCGCCATGGGCCACTGTGCCTCCTGCGGCTTCATTGTCCAGCGAAGCCACCGCTACCGATCACCCGGGGCCTGGCAGCGAAGACGATATCACGCGGCCGCCCGTCACCAGAACGCTCAACTCTGGCCGGCGAGCAGCGCGGCACAGCTATCTGCCAGGAGCGGGGTCTCCTTCGCCAGGGGTACCGCCACCTCCTTGGGGCGGCGACCCCAATCGCAGAGTCCCTGCCGTCAGTACAAAGGTGGCTCCAACGACTGCCGCCGTACGCCAATCCATGCCACTCGCCGCCAGGCCTACCATGTAGCCCACCACGAACCACCTGACGATGACTCGCCATAGAGGCCCGCGGTAGTCGAAGACTGCCCTCCCGGATCTGTCGACAGCGGTCCTAAAGCGCTGTACAAGGCCGAGGGCCTGCAGCCTCGGTTCTACAGGCGCAAGTGGGAGGGACTGTCGTATCTTCTCTCCTTGGCTTAGGGCGATCGGTCCAAACCTGTCGTCTTCGTCAGACATCTCGCGGGCCAGCAGATACGTGGAGACGTCTTGGAGCAACTTGGCCGCCGCCGCGGCAACCTCCTGTTGGCCGGGCTGGTGGGGGAATTCGAGTGCCGCGACGGCCGGCCACGCGACCCGGCCCAGAACAGCAGGCAAGGCCAGTTCAGTCTTGTCCTCCTCGATAGTGGAGAACGGGTCCCGCTCGATCTTAGTAAGGGCCATGCGTCCAACTACCAAGTCGAGCGACGACAAGAGCTCGCGTTCCGCAGCGGCGAGCGCCCACGCGCGCATGCCACGGGTCCTAGTATGCTTAACGAGGGCCTCGCCGAGCGCAGTTGCCATCGCGCTTGCCTGGGAACGGGCAGACAGGCCCAGCCACGTCTTCTGCTTCCGCCCGGAGAGGCGGATCGGGATCTGGAGAACGAGGAGCACCGCGACTGGCACAAGAAGCCAAACCAGCTTTGCGGGCAAAGCTGTCAGTGAAGCGTTGCCATGATGCTCGCCTCTGACGAGAAGGACGCCCCCTGCTGGGTACCAGGTTAGAATGCAGACGAGGACGATCCACGCACATCCGCGGCTTACCTTGCGGCTATGGCGGTATGATCTGAGGGCTTCTTGCGCAGTCGCCAGAAGAGCCCTAAGGCGCTCCTCCAACTCCTTCCTCCACTCCGCCATGGTGTGGTCTCACCTTGAGCGTAACCGGCGGTTCCTCATCACGGGTGCCCGCGCCCGACGCTGGTCGCCCTAGTTACGGAGCGCGCTGGTCGTTCGGAGTTCACCTGCGCCAGACCGAGAGGTTAGCTTGCTCCCAGAGAGAGCGGGCGATTATCGCACGGACTTGATGCGCCTGTCAAGCGCTGAAGGCAGTTGGTAAGAGTCTACCCCTAGCGGTTGATCGCCGGGCGCCTAAGAAGTAACATGCATCCGGCTGCATACGCTGGGGATAGAGGCGAGGAGACCGTTGTAGAGAGTCAGCGTTCCTGGGACAAGAGGGAGTTAGGGGAAGGTACACCTCGGGCGTTCCCGTCGTCGTGTGCTCGCGTCTCCGCCTCAGCCTTCGGTCGAGCGCGGCGCGCAACCAGAGTCCAGATCTGGAAGGGTTTCTTCTCGGCTGTGGACCCGCAATGCGACACGTCCTGCCGACCAACCTCGCGCGGTAACATTGGTTCGAGAGCGGAGTGATCGGAGAGTGGACCCTGGCCAGTCTGATCGGCATGTGGCATGCGCACCCCGTCGCGCCCAAGGCTGTGAGTCGAGGACGCTCCGGGCGGATGACGCCATTGAGCGAGGAAGAAAGAGGCGCAGTGGCTCCGCCGCTAGCGGCAGTAACGTAGCATCGGCGCTGACGACCCGCCTGCGGCAGACCCGCCGGAAGGTAGTCCGCTCCCCGGCGTACCGCGCACGGTGACTACTTCGGGGGCTTCGGCGGATGCGCCGGGGCGGCAGCCGCATCCCATTGGCTGTGGAGAACTCGAGACTTGCCAGATGGCGTCTTTTGTGTTACTATGCGTTATAATGCGTACAAAGGAAGCCGAGCCTTGACGGACCTACTGACTGCTGAGGAAGTTGCCACGATGCTCAAGGTGAAAGTCACTACGGTCCGGAGATGGTACCGTCAGGGGCTCTTGCCGGGCGCGAAGGTGGGCAAGGCACTTCGCTTCCGGCGGAACGACGTAGAGGACTGGCTTGCCGCGCACTTCAGACCTGGCTCCCAGTTGCGACTCTGGAGGCGTCAGTGACCAGCGCTGGACAGCGCTTCGCTGCCCCGAGCGAGCCATTCAAACGCCACTTCAACACTGCCCTGGGTGGCTGGTTTGCCTACCACGGTCGGCGCTTCCCGTGGAGGTCCACGCGGAACCCATACAGGGTTCTGGTGGCAGAGATGCTGCTGCGGAAGACGCGAGCAGGCGACGTGGTGCGCGTCTACCGTTCGATCACCACGAGGTACCCATCGCTGGCATCGATGGCGAGTGCCGACACCCGTGAGCTTGCCAATGTGATCGCTCCGGTAGGGCTGCCCGGCAGGGCGGTGGCCATGCGTAATGCGGCGCGGAAGGTGCTTACGGTTCATCGTGCCAGGATGCCAGCAAGCCGGCAGGCACTCCAAGCCCTGCCTGGCGTGGGCGTCTACATAGCGAACGCCGTTCTCTGCTTCGCGTTCGGTATGAGAGTGCCACTCGTGGACAGCGGTGTGGGGCGTGTGTTGCTCCGAAGCGTCCTGTGCGAGTCGAAGCGAGAACGGCTGACCTGTGCGGATGGAGTCCTCTGGGGGGTGGCGGAGCGGCTCCTCCCTAGGCGCGGCGCGAGGCTCCACAACATGGCCTTGCTCGACCTTGCAGCCGGGGTGTGCAGGCCTGTTCGACCGCTCTGTGGTGAGTGCCCCATCCGGAACGTCTGCCGGAGCAAGGCATCCGTGATGTGAACTGCCCGCCGCTGGCGGAACTGAGTGCCCAGGATGGTTGCGGCGACAGCAAGCTCAGCGTTGGTGCGTTGAAAAAGGAACCACACGCAACTCCGAGGACGGCACGTAAGGACAGAGATGCAGTTCATTGACCTTTTTGCCGGGCTGGGTGGGTTCCACCTTGCTCTAAGACGCTTGGGCCACTCGTGCGTGTTCGCAAGCGAGATCGATCCTGAACTGGCCCGACTCTATGCAGAGAACTTCGGCATTCCCCCAGTCGGGGACATCCGGGACGTCCCCTCCGACGATATACCCGATCACGATGTGCTCTGCGCTGGCTTTCCGTGTCAACCATTCTCGAAAGCCGGCGACCAGAAGGGATTCGGGTGCGACAGGTGGGGCGATCTGTTCGGCCATGTGGTCAGAATCCTTGACGATCGCCAGCCGGGCTGCTTCATCCTGGAGAACGTTCCCAACCTGCAGCGGCATGACAACGGACGCACCTGGCACGCAATAGAGGAACGGCTCGTCGCCGCTGGGTATGACATCCGCTGCAAGCGGCTGTCCCCTCACCAGTTCGGCATTCCGCAGATACGAGAGAGGTTATTTGTTGTTGGCAGCAAGTGCGGCCTCTCGGGGTTTAGCTGGCCGGAGGATAAGCGAGACGCCAAGCTCTCCATAGTCTCAGCACTTGACCACAGGCCTCCGGATGCTCGTGCTTTGCCGACCAACGTTATCAAGTGTCTGAATGTGTGGCAGAAGTTCCTTCGCCTTTTCCCACGGGACGAGGAGTTGCCCTCGTTCCCAATATGGTCAATGGAGTTCGGGGCCGATTACCCTTACGAGGAAACCACGCCTTATGCTCTGGGTCCCGCGAAGCTTCGACGCTACCGGGGAAGTCATGGTAGGCGGCTGGAGGAGGTGGTCCCAGGCATGCGAATGCAGCTACTCCCCTCGTACGCGAGAGTGCCGCAGGATCGGTTCCCAAAGTGGAAAGTCGACTTTATTCGTCAGAACCGGTCCCTGTATGAGCGCCACCAGCGTTGGCTCGATGGGTGGATGCCAGACGTGCTGGGCTTCCCACCGAGTCAACAGAAGCTAGAATGG
>Ga0315285_10006958_pt1 | contig 11645 bp, 9 predicted proteins | sample YL17G09_36_MG_FD_203698 | JGI IMG/M metagenome (GOLD analysis project Ga0315285, IMG submission 203698) | Sediment microbial communities from Yellowstone Lake, YNP, Wyoming, USA - YL17G09_36 | ecosystem: Environmental > Aquatic > Freshwater > Lake > Sediment | place: USA: Wyoming | collected... | reverse complement strand
TTCCTCTCTGCTTTTTTTGTCCGTCATGCTTTTCCTCCTTATTTTGTATATTATATCAAGCTATTCCTCCCTGAATCGATTAGTGATTGGCAATCTCCTATCCCGACCAAAGTCTCGGGGGGTTATCTTTATGCCGGGGGCAGTTTGGCGGCGCTTATATTCGCTCCTGTCTACCAAGCGAGCTGCCTTTATAACTGTGTCACGGGCAAAACCCATGGCTATAATCTGGTCAATTGTCACGTCATCTTCCACATAAGCTTTTAAAATAGGGTCCAATACTTCATATGGAGGTAGAGTATCGGTATCTTTTTGGTCGGGTCTTAGTTCAGCCGATGGTGCTTTGGTTAAGATGGCAGGTAGTATCACCTCTTTCCCAGCCTGGCGATTCCTATACTGCGCCAACTTATAAACTGTCGTTTTAGGCACGTCTTTAAGAGGAATAAATCCTCCAGCCATATCTCCATAAAGGGTAGTATAGCCTGTAGCTGTCTCGCTTTTATTGCTGCAAGCAAGCACTAACCAGCCGAACTTATTGGACAAGGCAAAAAGGATGTTCCCTCTGATCCTTGCTTGAATGTTTTCCTCGGTGCTATCAGGGTGGGCATCTTTGAAAGGCTCAGCCAGTGTTTCTAAATAAGAGCCAAACGCTTTCTCAATAGGTATTACCTTGAATTCTATGCCTAGATTTCTTGCTAAAGCTTCAGCGTCTGATACGCTCCCAGGCGATGAGTAGCGAGAGGGCATAGAAACACCTATGACATTCTCAGCACCAAGTGCATCTGCTGCTATAGTTGCCACCAGACTCGAATCAACCCCACCAGATAAACCGATAACTACTTTTTCAAAGCCGTTTTTGCGCACGTAGTCTCTGGTGCCGAGAACGAGAGCCTGGTAAATCTCAGCAGGTTCATCCAGTCTGTCAACTTGTCTTGGCGGCAAAGGAGGCCTGGCAATTGCCGGATACTCACTTGACACCTCTATCTTAGTAGCCTGTCCTAGTTTCTCCCTAACCCACGGCGTCTCTTTCCTTCGTCGAGGGTCATGCAACTGAGAGCGGAACACTGACTCCACATCCAAATCAACCACTAGGAAATCTTCCTCAAATTGCTTCCCCCGGGCAATGACTTCTCCTTTCTCATTGATAATCAGACTGTTACCATCAAACACAAGCTCATCTTGCCCTCCCACCAAATTATTATGGATAACAATAGCCATACTGTCTGATGCTCTGGTAGCAAGCATCCTCTCCCTAGAGAGTCCCTTGCCAGCATGATATGGAGAAGCGCTTATATTAATCAGCACTCTGGCTCCGGCGTAGACCTGGACAATTGCCGGCCCGGCTTCATACCACATATCTTCACAGATAGTTATACCCATGCCGATGCCATAAATGATAAAAACGGGACATCCCACCCCTGCCTGAAAATACCTATTTTCATCAAACACCCCATAGTTCGGCAAATAAAATTTGTGGTAAACACCCACCAATTTTTTGTTGTAGAGCACCGCGGCAGCGTTGTATATATCGCCATCGCTGTCAACAAAGCCCAACACTACCGCTACGCCTGAGCTGTGCTCTATTATTTTGTCCAGACTTTCCCTGTTTTGCTTGATGAATTGTGGTTTAAGCAGCAAGTCTTCGGGGGGATAGCCGGTTATGGCTAGTTCAGGGAAGGTCAGCAGATCAACTCCGAGCGACTTTGCCTGGTCAATGGATTCCATTATTTTCTTGGTATTACCGCTGAGGTCTCCCACAGTGGAATTAATCTGAGCTATTCCAACTCTCATGTTGTGCAATTTGCCTCCTCATGGCAACAAATAGTAGAGCAAACATTAATAAGCATTTTCCGTAGTCTATAGAGGCTAATAAAGGATAGACTGCCTTCTTATTCAAATGCTCTTGGCCCACTCCACAGCGTTTAGAAAAATGCGGAAGCCATCCCCATAATCCCGGCGGGGCTCCTTAATCCACCTTGGATGTTGCGTCCAACGGATGAATCGCTCCGGGTGTGGCATCAGGGCAAAAATGCGACCGGTAGCATCACAGATACCGGCTATATTGTTCATTGAACCATTGGGGTTGTGTGGGTAGCCAGCTCGAATGTCTCCTGTCTCATCAGCGTAGTAAAGTGCCACATTTGGCTCCTCTAGCGCCCCCGGTTCAATCACCACCTTGCCCTCTCCGTGGGCCACCGGGAGATACATAAGATCTATTCCTCGTGTAAAAATGCAGGGGCTTGTTTCGTTGGCGCGGAGGTAGACCCAGCGACACTCAAACCTGCCGGAATCGTTGCCAGCTATGGTTAGCGATTGCGAGTTTTCACCTCTCGACCTAGGTAACAGGCCAGCTTTCACTAGAACCTGAAACCCATTACAGATCCCCAGAATGAGCCTGCCATCGTCAACAAATTTCTGAATTTCGTCCCTTAGCTTGAGTCTTAATTCGTTGGCAAAGATTCTCCCGGCCGAGATATCATCCCCATAAGTAAAACCGCCGGGGATGACCATTATCTGGTAATTGGAGATAAGATTCTGCCGGCGAATAAGCTCATTCACATGGATCAAATCCACCTGTGCCCCGGCTCGTTCGAAGGCAAAGGCAGATTCCACGTCGCAGTTTGTCCCCGGGGCTCGCAACATCAGTGTCTTCACTTTAGTTATCATGTCAAGTCCTACCAGCGAAGAGGTCTTTGCCAGGCCTCCTTGAGTTCAGCAATGGGAGCTGAAAGCACTAATTTCCCACTAATACCGTAGACCTCGAGCTTTTCTTTACTTGTAACCTGACCAATGGCGGCGAAATCGAGCCCAGCCATCATACCTTCGAACTGGTGCCTGTCCTCCGGGGCTACCTCTACCAGGAACCTGGTATTCGATTCAGAGAAGAGCACGTAATCGCCTCGATTCACAGTTTCACCCAGCGGCACTTGCCTTAAATGGATTACCATCCCTAAACCTCCGGCGAAGGCCATCTCGGCGGCAGCCACCCCAATGCCTCCTTCGCTCAAATCATGGCAGGCCCTGACCAAGCCCTTCTCCATGACGGCGCTGAGGGTGTCCATGAGTCTCTTCCCTTTCTTGGAGTCCACTCGGGGCACCCTATTCCCCACATATCCATGAATGCCGTAGTATTGTGAGCCGCCGAGCTCATTCCACGTGGTGCCGATGATGTAGACCAGGTCACTCTTTCGCTTGCAATCCATTGTAACTGCCCTCTCCACATTATCCATCACCGCCACTGCGGAGATGAGCAGCGTGGGTGGAATGCAGATGTTCTCTCTTTCGGTCTCAAACTCATTATAGAGACTATCCTTTCCGGAGATGAAGGGAGTCTCATAGCCGAGAGCAACATCGTAGCAGGCTTGCGCTGCTCGCACCAGACCACCCAGTCTGTCCGGCTTGTCTGGATTGCCCCAACAGAAATTATCCAGCAGCGCCACTCTGCGAAGGCTGCCCCCAACGGCCACAACTTGCCGCAATGCCTCATCTATAGCAGAGGCAGCCATCCAGTACGGGTCGATGTCCCCATACTTGGGATTGATGCCGTTGGCAACGATGATGCCCATATCTGAATCGAGTATCGGTCTGACGATGGCAGCGTCACTGGGGCCATCATTGTTTACCCCTGTGAGGGGCTTGAGAACGCTACCGCCCTGCACCTCGTGGTCGTACTGGCGTATTACCCATTCTTTACTGCAAACATTCCACGAGGCCAGAATACGCAACAGGTCTTCACGTAGGTCAGTCGGCTGCGGAAAGTCTGGCTCTACGTGCTGTGGCAGTTCCCAGACAGCCTCCTTCTCCAGTTGGGGCAGCCCTTTATGCAAGAACTTCATATCAAGGTCGCCAACCAGATTGCCTTCGTAGAAAAGCTCAAGCCGTCGAGTATCGGTGAACTCTCCGATGACAGTAGCTTCTACCCCTTCACTTTGGAAAAGAGAAATCAGCTGGTCGACTGTGTTTGGTGGCACGGCCAGCACCATTCGTTCCTGAGATTCAGATATCCATATCTCTGTGTAGGAGAGCCCCAAATACTTCAGAGGGACTCGCTCCAGGTACACACGCACGCCCATTTCTTCGGCCATCTCCCCCACCGCAGATGAAAGTCCACCCCCTCCACAATCGGTAATCCGCCGGTACAATCTCCGGTCCCGAGCCTTGAGGAGAACATCGATCAGCTTCTTCTCCGTAATGGGGTCGCCAATCTGAACGGAGCTGCTGGAGATAGCCTCCGATTCCTTGGTAAGCTCTCCCGAGGCAAAGGTAACGCCATGGATGCCATCACGTCCGGTCCTGCCCCCCACCAGAACCACCAAGTCTCCAGTCTGCTGCTGGCCCCTCTGGCTCATGCTCGTGGGTAACAGCCCCACTGTCCCGCAGAAGACCAGGGGATTTCCTATGTATCGCTCGTCAAAGAGGATAGCACCATTTAGCGTGGGTATGCCGAGTCGGTTCCCATAGTCGGCCACGCCGGCGCGGACGCCCTTGAAAATGCGGCGGGGATGCAACACACCACGGGGGAGTTTATCGTAGGGGAAATCAGGAGGGGCAAAACAGAACACATCGGTGTTCAGGATGGGCTTGGCCCCCAGTCCCGTCCCCAGGATGTCGCGAATGACACCACCTATCCCTGTCGCTGCCCCTCCATAGGGCTCCACTGCCGAGGGATGATTATGCGTTTCTACTTTGAAACAGATGGCGTAGCGGCCATCGAAATCTATTACGCCGGCATTGTCCCGAAAAACCGAAAGGCACCAGGGCTTTTTTAACTCCTCGGTGACTCTCATCACGGTGCTCTTAAGTAGATTATCGACAACAAGCTGACCTAGCTTGATTCTGCTCTTGAAGGTTTTGTGGATGCAGTGCTCGGACCAAGTTTGTGCCAGGGTTTCAAGCTCCACATCGGTGGGATTGCGGCCCAGGCTTGAGAAGTAATCCTTGATGCGCCTCATCTCGCTTAGATTCAACCAGAGCCTGTCCTTGCTCAGCTCCATCAGATCATCATCGTCCAGGCTAATCAAATCTACGGTAGTTAAGACAAATTTGTAGGTTGTGGAAGGGAGAGCAACCGCCTCCCGCTTCATGACTACGTGCTGAATTAGGCTATTAACCAACAGTTTATCGCAGATAGATTGAAGAGTCTCCTCCGAGAGATCGCCCCGTAAGGAATATTTGCGGGCGGTCTTCACTGACGTAACCGTAGCTATGCCGAGGTCGCGGATTGCCTTGCCGACACTCCCCGCCACGGGATCCGTCACGCCAGGATTGTAGGCCACCTCAATAACGTGGGTATCCCCACCCTCAATACGAGATAAGGGCCCCTCGCCCCAGGAAAAGTCCTCAACTACAGGGCCAGCTAGTAGTTCTTGGCCAATCTTTATTACCTCCGCTTCATCCAGCTCTCCCTCCAGAAGATATACATCGCTGACCCTAGCCTGTTTTACAGTCGTGATGCCAATGTCACGGATGTCCTTCTCTAGCCTGTCTCCCTCAGGGTCGGGGAAACCAGCCTTTACTGAGACCTCGATCCAAAACAAGAGACTTACCTTTCTACAACTTCCAGGAGCCTACCATCCTTCAAGCCCCAAGCCGTCTATCTCGAAGGATTCCATCCTCGGGGTTGTGGGACAGTTTTTGGCTGACCATATTCAAGAAATAGCTATGAAACCTCAAGTCGTCGGTGAATTCCGGGTGGAAAGCACAGGCCAGCAGCCGATTTTGCCTGATGGCAACGATGGTGCCATCGGGAAGACGAGACAGGATTTCTACACTTGGCTCGGCCTCTTCGATGATCGGAGCCCGAATGAAAACAGCATGGAATGGCTCCTTGCCCACAAGCGGTATCTCCAAGTCTGCTTCAAAGCTATCAACCTGGCTGCCAAAGGCGTTGCGCCTGACCTTCGTATCCATGAGGCCCAGAGTCTCCATTCCATAGTTGGAGACACTCTTGGCAAGCAAGATCATCCCGGCACAGGTTCCCCAGACAGGTAACCCATCTTGGGCCATCTTCCTTATGGGCTGAATCAACCCAAAATTCTCCATGAGCCTCAGCATGGTAGTGCTTTCCCCGCCGGGGATAATAAGCCCATCCAGTGTATCGAGCTCATGGGGCAGGCGAATTGGAGGGGCCTCCACACCCAATTGTCGCAGAATGCCAATATGCTCTATGAACGTTCCCTGTAGAGCGAGCACCCCCATCCTCATATCTTGTCGATTTCCTGAATCGATTCTTGATGACCAAACTCGCACTTCAAGCGCAGACTCAAGGGATTATCCCTTAGGCCAAGGCTCATGATACACCAAGTGGCGGAACTAAGCAAGCTCTTATTATACTTGACAAGCATGACTTTGTTGTGGTATTGTGGAAAACGGTTTCCTATTACCGCGAATACCAGGGTGTTAACATGGGTTTCGAAACACAGGACGTAGAAAGAAAGACAATCGCCATCATGAGAATTCTGAGGGATTCGCCGGAGCCTCTTGGAGCCAGGGTTATTGCGCAGAGTTTGAAGGACCAGGGGATTGAGCTAGGCGAAAGGGCGGTGCGATATCACCTTAAGCTAATGGATGAACGCGGGTTTACAGAGAGCATGGGAAGGGATGGGAGGTTAATTACGCAGCTAGGCCTTGAAGAATTAGAAAGTGCTTTAGTTAGCGACAAGGTTGGCTTTGTAGCTTCTAAAATTGAGCTTCTAGCCTACCAAACGGACTTCGACATAGACAAGCGTCAAGGCAAAGTTCCCGTTAATATCTCCTTTTTCCCTGAGAGGCAATTTAAGAAGGCGATTGAAGTTATGAAAGGAGTTTTTCAAGCCGGGATTTGCGTTAGTGAGCTTATAGCTGTAGCCCGTCAGGGTGAAAAATTGGGGGGGATAATTGTGCCCCAGGGTAAAATAGGTCTAGCCACTGTTTGTAGCGTTATAATTAACGGTGCTTTGCTTAAAGCTGGTGTCCCAATGGATTCCAAGTTTGGTGGCATCCTTCAAATTAAGAACCACAAGCCCTTGCGATTCGTGGAGCTTATTCAGTATTCGGGCTCATCCTTAGACCCTTCAGAGATATACATTACCAGTAGGATGACTAGCGTCGGGCGGGTAGCTAGAGAAGGGCAAGGAAGGATTTTAGCCAATTTTCGAGAAATACCAGCTATATGCCAACCCACAGCAGAAAAAGTCATTGCCGGATTGAAAGCATCTAATCTGAATGGATTGCTTATGATGGGCGAGGTGAGCAAGCCTTTGTGTAAAGTTCCTGTGGAATTAAATAAGGTAGGGATAATACTCACAGGGGGGCTTAATCCTGTAGCTGCTGCTGTTGAATCCGGCATTGAAGTGGACAATCATGCTATGAGCACCGTTATGGAATATCAGCGCTTAGTAGAATTCAAGGAGGTATAACATGCAAGAGATAAGAATTATACCCTGTCTGGATGTGAAAGAGGGGAGGGTGGTAAAGGGAGTGAGGTTCATCAATCTGCGAGACGCACGTGACCCTGTGGAAGCGGCGCAGGCGTATTGTCGAGAGGGGGCAGACGAGCTTGTTTTCCTTGATATCTTCGCTACTGTGGAGAACAGAAGAACAAGGCTGGAATGGGTCAAGAAGGTGGCGGAAAAGGTTACCATCCCTTTTGCCGTAGGTGGCGGGATTAGGGATGAGAAAGATATGAAAGCCTTGTTCGACCTTGGCGTAAATAAAGTCTCGATCAATACCGCGGCTGTAAGAAATCCTGAACTTATAAAAGAGGCTTCCAGAAAATTTGGCAAGGAAAAGCTCGTTGTTGCCATCGATGGGCGAAAAAACCAGCCTAGAACTGGCCTTCCACGATTAGAGGTTGTCGTCAAAAGCGGTAGTGAATCTACAGGACTAGATATCGTTGAGTGGGCAAAGAGGGTGGAGAAATTGGGGGCAGGGGAAATTTTGCTCACCAGCAAAGATGCTGATGGCACAAAGGAGGGATATGACCTGGAAATGACCAAGGCTGTGGCTGAAGCCGTCACCATCCCAGTTATTGCTTCGGGTGGAGCAGGAAAGTTGAAACATTTCTACGAAGGGATAACTATCGGCAAGGCCTCGGCTGTTCTTGCGGCTTCCGTGTTTCACTTCGGTGAGATCTCTATTAGGGAAGTGAAAGAGTATCTAAAAGCCAAAGGGTTGACCGTAAAAATGTAGGCAACTCGCAAAATGTTAAACGAATAAGGAAATAAATAAAAAATAAGGGAGGTTAGAACTATGAACTTAAGACGACCAAATGCCAATGAAGCAACAGGAACCGCCAATCGCTCACGGAGTATCGTCCCTATGTCTGGTCTTTGCACAACATGTCTTGATGGGTGTACAGGACGTTGTGAGGCTTGGTTGGCTTCGTTTCGAGGTCGAGAGGTTATCTATCCGGGGCCTTTTGGGGAAACAGTTGCTGGTGCTGACAAAAACTATCCAGTCGATTACTCTCACCTCAATATCCAGGGATACGCAACTGGAGCAAGAGGATTGCCCAAAGGAGTTGAAGCTGGCCCTGATACGACACTCTTTCCCAATGTTGATACTGAGACAGAGTATGGTTGGGACCAAAAGGTCAAGATGCGGATACCCATTTTCACCGGCGCGTTGGGTTCCACGGAGATAGCCCGAAGGAACTGGGAGCATATTGCTATTGGGGCTGCTATTTCCGGTATTACAATGGTATGTGGTGAGAATGTGTGCGGAATCGACCCCGGCCTTGAGCTGCATCGTAACGGCAAGATCAAGAAATCCCCTGATATGGATCGCCGTATAGAAGTTTATAAAAAATATTACGAAGGTTATGGAGAAATTCTCGTCCAGATGAATGTGGAAGACACGAGGTTTGGTGTAGCTGAATACGTGTTGGAAAAACATAACCTTGATACCATTGAGCTAAAATGGGGACAGGGCGCAAAGTGTATTGGTGGTGAGATACGGGTTAGTTCACTTGAAAGAGCCTTGGAACTTAAAAAAAGAGGCTACATCGTTACCCCCGATCCAACAAGTCCCGACATTCAAGCGGCATACAAAGCCGGGGCGATCAAGGAATTCGAGCGCCATTCGCGCCTAGGCTTTGTTACCAAGGGGGCGTTTCTAAGAGAGGTAGAGCGTCTTCGCAAACTCGGATTTAAGAGAATCACGCTCAAGACCGGAGCTTATTCTGCAATAGAGCTTGCTATGGCACTGCGCTATGGTTCAGAAGCGAAGATCGACCTTATTACAATAGATGGCGCTCCTGGTGGAACTGGGATGAGCCCGTGGGCAATGATGAACGAGTGGGGCATCCCGACTTTCTACCTGGAAGCTCTTGCCTATCAGTTCGCTAAAAAACTGACCGGTAAGGGACTGAGGGTTCCAGATCTAGCTATGGCTGGCGGATTCTCTGAGGAAGCCGGTATATTCAAAGCAATTGCTATGGGGGCTCCATATGTGAAAGCGATTTGCATGGGTAGGGTTTTGATGATTCCAGGCATGGTTGGAAAGAATATCGGACAATGGATTAAGGATGGTAAACTACCGAAGACAGTTTCCACGTATGGTAATACTCCAGAGGAAATCTTTGTCACCTACGATACTTTAAAAGACAAGTATGGTAAGGAAATTGAGAATATACCGCTCGGTGCGGTTGGTATATACACATTCTGCCAAAAAATTAAAATAGGGCTACAGCAATTGATGGCCGGCAGTAGGAACTTCAACCTTCCCGCAATTTCCCGCAAAGACATCATGGCATTGACGGAGGAGGCAGCAAAGATTTCTGGCATTCCTTACGTCATGGATGCTTACAGAGAAGAGGCAGAGAAGATTCTAGCTTGAAAAAAGAGAAATGTCGCTACCAAATTCGATTACAGAATCGAGGCAGTTCTAAGTGCTTGCTATTCATGTAGAGAATTTAGTCAAGCCATATGATAGCCGGCGCGTGCTTAATGGAATTAACCTCAATGTGGCAGAGGGTGAGTTCTATGCCCTAACGGGGCCAAATGGTTCGGGCAAGACTACACTTGCTTCAACAATTGCCTCGGTGAAAACGCAAGATAATGGTTGCGTATAATCCTTTAACTTCCGGCCAAGTAGCTCTCACTATAGTTCTTTCTATCACACTTCTCCTTGCCGGTACAGTTTTATACTCAAGACTCGGCTGGAAGCTCGAGTAATTAATCAACCTCATCCTTCTTACAGCAGGCTGGTAACCAGGTGGGATTCTTGACTGCGACATTAGATTCGCAGGATAATAAAGCATGTTTAGTTATTCCAGCATTCTTAGGAGACAAGAGGACAAATGCTCACTGAAATTGATGTGGCGATTATCGGTGCCGGAGTAATTGGCCTGGCTACGGCTCGTGAAATCGCACAAGAAAAAAAAGAGGTTTTCGTCTTTGAAAAGAACCGCACTTTTGGGCTCGAGACCAGTAGCAGGAATAGTGAAGTAATTCACGCCGGCATCTACTATCCTGAAGACTCCCTAAAGGCTAAGCTTTGTGTAGAAGGCAAAAGCCTGCTTTACAAGCTTTGCGACAAGCATAATATCGCCTATAAAAAGCTAGGAAAGATTATCGTGGCGGCAGACAAAAATGAGACTACCCAGCTTGAGAAGCTTTACGAACAAGGCAGAAAAAATGGCGTCGATGACTTAGTGCTCCTTTCTCGGACGGAATTGAAGAAGCTTGAGCCAAACATTGAAGCTAGAGCTGGGCTGCTATCCCCTTCCAGTGGAATCTTGGATTCCCACACTTTGCTGAAGTTTCTTTACAGCCAAGCGAGGGAAAAAGGAGCTGAGTTTGTGTTTGGCACTGAGGTAATAGGAATAGAAAGGGCAGGGGCAAAGTACAAAGTTCAAATAAAGGACCGAGATGGAATTTCTGCTTTTGTTGCCCATGTTGTCGTGAATTGCGCTGGTTTAAACTCTGACAGGATAGCCCAACTCGCTGGGATAGATATAGCTAAAGCAGGTTACAAGCTTCATTATTGCAAAGGTGAATACTTCAGTCTAGACTCAAAATATAGAAATCTTGTAAGCAGACTCATCTACCCCACCCCAGAGCAAGTTGGACATGGAATTCATTGGAGACAGGGGCTCGATGGCAGGGTGCTACTTGGCCCCAGTGCCCACTATGTTGAAGCAATAGATTATGCGGTTGATGAGACACAGAAGCAAGCTTTCTACAATTCAGCCAAGAGATTCCTTCCCTTTGTTGAACTTGAGGATTTAGCCCCCGAATCTGCTGGCATAAGGCCTAAGCTTCAGGGGCCAGGCGAAGCCTTCCGAGATTTCGTCATTACCCATGAAGAAGAAGCGGGCTTTCCGGGCTTGATAAATCTAATCGGGATAGAATCCCCGGGCCTCACTGCCTCCCTTGCCGTTGCCCAATACGTGGGCAGAATGATGAAAGAGCTCCTTCAGAGTCCCCATTAGCAACCACTAAAATAGGGTAGGGTATTTCGCGGAAAAGGCCAGACGTTCCTCTAGAGTCTTAGTGTACCGCATGGTATTTACCAAAATTCTGCTAGACGATGTTTAAAAATTTGGTATTTAAATTTTGACAGGCAGCTTTCCCATAATCTTAGTTGACATAACGTTCTAACTACCTGATTTTAATCTGGCTTAGCCAGGGGATGATATTTGCGGTGAGTCTCTTCAGCATACTTAT
>Ga0315285_10006957_pt1 | contig 11645 bp, 6 predicted proteins | sample YL17G09_36_MG_FD_203698 | JGI IMG/M metagenome (GOLD analysis project Ga0315285, IMG submission 203698) | Sediment microbial communities from Yellowstone Lake, YNP, Wyoming, USA - YL17G09_36 | ecosystem: Environmental > Aquatic > Freshwater > Lake > Sediment | place: USA: Wyoming | collected... | reverse complement strand
GTTTCTGTTAAGTGGAAATCTCCTGTATTCAGATTAATAAATTGTGGGTTAGATTTAACAGCTGTACTCTCAAAAATATCGTCACCATTAAACCAATGCGAATGTACATTTTCACCAAATCTATAATATAGATTATTGGCAAGAGTGACAACATTATCTGTAGAATTTAATTTGTTGAAATACAGTGCATAATATACATCAGAAGATATGGTGAAGATATTGTTCTTTACGACGATATTTGTTAGAAGTTCTTTCTCATGTGTACATTTAAAGGCTGCTGCTCTCACATAGATGGTGTTACAATAGATAGAAACATTTTTTATTGGTTGATTATTTACAAGACCAATACCATTTGCTGATTCCCACGTTAAATTAACGACGTTGTTGTATACAGTAATACCATCTACTGAACCCCCTTCAACTTCTGATCCAATGTAGATACCTGCGCCATGACTGCCATAAATAACATTATTATAGATAGAAATATTTTTACCTTGGTATCCACCAGGTTCAATGAAAATTCCAATATGGTTCCAATCCTCATTATATCCACCAGGAACAGAAGAAGTATCAACCCAGTTATGATGAATAGTACCATTACTACTTCCACTTTTTGCATCAATGCATTCTTTTCCCCCCCTGCTGAAACGATTGTGATGGATATTAAAATTTTGAACATTACCAAAAGATATTCCTTCACCACCATTCCCGCCTGCCCCTGACCAATTATTATTGACCCAGTCAATTCTGTTATATCCAATATCAATGTTCTCTACTTTCTGATCGCTATTTTCAGGCGATGCTACAATGCCTCTTGCAGAACAATTATATATGGTATTGTTCTCAATCCGAATATGGTTTGCCTTGTACATAATATGGATTCCACCATATGCAGAGTTATAAATCTTGAAACCAATAACATTGATGTAACTACTGTATGTAATGTAAAAAACTGCGTTTAAATATGTAGCTGGTATATTTCTCCCATCTATGAAAACATTCTCGTTATTATAGGGCATAAATGTAATCCATTGATTATTTGTACCAGTTTTAGAAATAATAGTAACTTTTTCATAATATGTTCCCCCTCTTATATACACGGTATCCCCCGCTGTAACTGTATTTGCTGCTTTTTGTATGGTTCGCCATGGTTGAGCATACGTACCAGGATTGCTATTGCTCCCAGTCGTTGAAACATAATAGGAAGAACCGTTTGCTGATACGGGTGAAACAAAAACATATGGGAGCATAAAAGAAAAAAATATTACCGCTACGAATATCCGTACAGTAATTGTGTTTTTTCCTACCTTCCATTTCTTCATTGGATTTATTCTCCTCACTCCTCTATTGCTATTTCCTACCGTGAAAGAGTTTGTCATTCAATGTATTTAAATTTAACGCGGAAGAACGTCAAAAAGGAGAAAATCCCTCTCTGACGTGCATCTCCTGGAATTATGATCCCTCACTAGGAAGAAACACTCAAGCACATAAATATTTTTTCTATAATACTATTCGCAAATATAATTTCATGATAAACATTAACAGATGATAGACAAGATCCTTCATCCTACCACCAAGACTCCCCGTAATGATTCGACACGTATACGAGATCTAATACCTGAATCTCGCCATTATTATCCGCATCCTCACGAATCCATCCATGAGCCCCATTCTCACCGTAATGATTCGATATTAAGACTAAATCAAAAATCGCACAAGTACCATCACTGTTCACATCCCAGTTCGGGGGCATCGAAAAGACCACATTACTCGAAGTATTTGCGTTATTACTCGTGTCTTTTGCCCAGATGGAATAACTGTAGTTTCCCGCAGTGGAAAACGCGGTTGTCGAACGATAATAATACTGCCCCGAGCCTCTGGCCACCATCGACACGTTGTTCCATGAGCCGCCAGGGGTATGAATCCTTAGAACCACCTGGGACACGGCGACATTATCAGTCACCGTGCAGCTCACATTCACCCATCCATACAAGGGATCGGTATCTAACGGATTAGAGGTCGCTCGGGCGACACCTGAGATCTGCGGAGGCGCGGTATCTAAGAAATGCGCGGTTAGTGCCTTATTCCCGTTCATCGTAATCGTCTTAGGATTCTGACTACCGGTGAGATCCCCGGTCCACGAACTAAACGCCCACCCAGTCCCTGGAACAGCGGTTAACGTCACCACCTGGCCATAGGTATACGTCGCCTGATTTGGGTTCTTTGTTACCGATCCTGAACCATCAATGGTAATCGTCAACGTATACTGATTCTGCGTGAAATGCGCAGTCACCGATTTGTTCCCGTTCATGGTTATCGAAGCAGGGTTCGTGCTCCCCGAGAGGTTCCCGCTCCAGGAACCAAACGTCCACCCTGTATTCGCTGTTGCAGTCAACTGCACCACAGTTCCATATGGATAGGTCGCCTGGTTCGGGTTCTTGGTTACGGAACCAGATCCATCAAGCGTCACACCTAACGTAAACTCCCGGAGCGTCACGGTCCCGTTCGTTACTGTGATCGGAACATACATCGTCTCATTGGTCACCCCGACATCAGAAAGCGAGATTGATGAAGTACCAGACGCCAAATGCGCGGTGAATGAAATGCTTACCAAACTCCCAGGAGCTGACACGGTTCCAGCCCCAATAATCAACCCATATATATCCACGATTGATCCTGCGGTGTTGTTAATTGTCCCATCATTGAAAAACGTCGTATAACCATTAAAAATAGTTCCTTCGGAAACGGAGTTTGCTTGGAGTAACGTTGGATTGAATAAGAGTTTTAACTCATATGATTTAATGGACTGACCTGGTGTACATGCTACCGTAATGGTAAATGTCTGGCCAGCGGAGACGGTCTTACTTGCCGGACTGACTTGTACAAGTGTCGGACCATCTGCCTGGACCACGAGTGGTACTACTCCTAGAAAAAGTATGACCGCCACAAGCGCTGTTGACAGTGATGTTACCCTCTTTTCGACCCCTCCATTTATCATTTTGACCATCTCCCAAAGTATGATAATATCTACCATGAAGATATTTATCAATGTAAATATATAAACTCACTGAGACAAAATAACACTTCGAACAAGAACCACTTACGCCATTCTACCCCAAAAAATTAATCCAAATCCTCTCCTTATCAACGATTCTAAATCAAAGAAAGACCATCCACAACAAAAAAAAGATATCAGACAATTTTCACCATACCGACAACCTTCGCACCCACGATATATCGTTAAGCTTCCTCATTCGAAATAATTAAACATACGAAAAGAGATAACACTGACGAAATGCCCGTCCGTGAAGCTACTCTAAACGATAAAGAAAAATGGAATGATTTTGTGGAGACAGAAGGCGGTAGCATTTTTCATTATTTTGAATGGAAGAATATTTATGACGTAAAAAATTGGCACTACATACCTCTCATTCTTGAAAACGAAACATCTCAAATAATCTGTATATTGCCCCTTGTAAAAATAAATGGTTTTTTATATTCAAGATTTGTCTCCCTACCAGAAGGAGCATCCGGCGGTTTTATTTTTAAAAAAGGTCTGACAAAAACTAAAAAATCCCAGGCAATGAACATGATTTTAAACTATATCGAACAGAAGTATTCGAAAGGTTGTTCAACCTTTACACTAAACGAGAATCTCACACTAATGGATGTATCAAAAACTGAACCAACAGAAATTTTAACGAATAACGGATTTAACTTTCAATATAATAAAGACGTGAGATTACCTTGTACATATCTCTTAAAATTAACACCATCGTTTGAGGACGATATATGGTACGGATTATGGAGAAAATATCTGAGGAATCATATCAGAAAATCACAAAAGAAGGGTGTGTATGTCAAGGAAGATACGAATTTACAATATAAAGACGATTTTATCAGGATGCTTTCAACAACCTATAGGCGATTAAATTCTCCTCCCCTCTCAAAAGAGGAAATCATTTTACGATTCACGACTTTTAAAGATAAAACAAAAGTGTGGGTTGCTTTTCTTAACGATAAGCCAATAGCGTCTCTCTTATGTTACTATATGTCTTCAATCTGTTATGCGTCAAAAATGGTTTACAATGATTCTGCTCGTGAATATTATGCAACCGTCCTCCTTTTCCACGAGGCGATCCGAGATGCTTGTACAAACGGATATCAATTTTTTGAATTTGGTGTGACACCTACTGCTTCATTAGCATATTGGAAAGAACAATTTATGCCAATTAAAATACCAATGAGAATATACGAGAAAAGATATTCAATTGTAAGAACGTTTTTTGAGAAGCCCACCTCTTTAATAAAATGGGCATGGAATAATAAACGATATATTTGGAATAATCGGCGTAGATTTATGAGTGAGGTTATAGGAGAGAGAATTTAAAGTTTAGGGGAAAATTTCTTTTTATATAATAGTATATTTTATTGTCAGAATAAATCTGAATGATGACGATTAGCATAAAATATGAGTTACCTCTGAACGATATGGTTTTAAGAAATGAATTTTCTTATGCAGAATGATGCAAGGTCGAGCCATGGGATCTAAAGAAACTAAAGGGAAAAATGAAAAAAAATAATGTAATTATCGATGGATATTTTTTTATATTTATCTCAAAGTCGTCTATAAGTTCTCGTGATTGATTCTTGGGTCAAGGTAAGAATCGTATTATTTTCAGAAACATTATACGAACACAACGTCCCATACATCCACAACTTCCCGCCTGCAGCGGTCGACCAGTTCGCGGTCTCCCCTTCAGCAACATTATACGTCCCATCACTATAAAACGTCAGGATATCAGAAGGCATATCTTCATTTTGCCATTCACCAACAAGCCGAGAATCAAGACCATGGATCTCTTCAGGCGTTTCTGTACACCCGGTCAAATAACCAGTGACCATGAAAAAAAGAACCAGAACAAGGATACCACACTTTTTCATAGACTCAGACCTTTCGTTTTCATATTACCTTGTTCTTTAAATGCCTTTTCAGATTTGAGACGAGAGTGATATCTACTGCTTCGGTTTTGTCCTTTTACGTTTCGCAAATAATCCTAGAAGGACTAACAGCAGGATCACCACACCAAGTCCGACAAGAAGCATCGTATACTCATTACCAAGTTTTTCCGGATACTCCCGGAACGCGCTAGAGGAAGGCTCATACTGATAATCATACTTACCGTCACCATTCGTATCAATCAAATACACACCAGTCGGTTGTCGCTGCACACTCGTTTGATTCCGTGTCAGATTACTGTAGAATACATCAAACGGCCCTATGCTATCGGTATTAATCAGGTACCCCAGGTTTCCCACATATCGCACATCAATCGCCACCACAATCTCGTACACCGCGGATGTCACATTACTAGGATCTTGCGCGTACACCTGCACAGTGTAAAATCCCCAAGCAGCCCATTGATGCAAGGTCTGGATACTATGACCACTTCTAAAAAACGGGGAAGTGTTTTGTGAACCATCACCCCACAGAATCATATATCGCACATCATCCTCATCCGGATCAGTGGTCACCGCGCTAAAAATATATGAGATATTTCGATTTCCTTCCAATGGCCCGGTTAACGTGGGTTGGAGTGGTGGTCGATTCGGCAGTTTAATGCGGGCAACGGTTTCAAATGTATCATTCGCACCATCATTATCAGTGACCGTCAGCAAGACCGTATAAACCCCTGCCTCCGCATACAGATGCGTGACTGTTGTGCTGTTCGCGGTTGTCCCATCGCCAAAACTCCAGCGCCATGAGACGATCGTGCCATCTCGATCATAGCTACGAGACCCGTTAAAATGCAGCTCCTCACCGATAAAGGCGGTGTATGGCTCGCCAGCAGTCCCATCAGCAGTCGGGGGATGATTCACCTCTTCCTGGGGGACCGGCGTACCTGGTTCCCCTGGCGGTGTTGGTTCCTCAACCATATACATACCAGCATCCATACTCATATTATCGGGAGTAGGGCCAAAAAAGGTCATCTGGGGTGTTCTTCCCGTCGTACGATTTGCATCGCTATCCATCGTCACATCAGTCCCTTGATGTTGCGGGCTGAACCGATAGTTCTGTGGTAAAACAAACTGTATTGAATACAATCCTCCTTCAAAACCTGAAAACGAATAGTACCCATGGATATCGGTCGTCGTTGTGTTAATCATCGTATTGGTCGCGTTGAATAACTGGACCGTCACACCTTGAAACCCTGGTTCTCCTGCATCCTGTATCCCGTCGGCATCATAATCATTCCACACCAAATCACCAAGCGGTACCGCGGATCGTAACGAAACCTCGATAAACGTCCGTTGAATCGAATAGACGTCGTTTATTACATCGACAAGGATAGCGATTTTTTGGGCATGTGATGGAATAAAACCATCACCGCTTGCGTTTGCATCAGCGATCATCGCCTGTGCATCCGTATCATTTGTTGGGAAGGGATCATTGCAGATGAAATACCAGATAACTCTCTGGATGCTCTCTCGGTCTCCATATTTATGGTTGAGTAAATAGTTCACTTTATCCCAATTATCATGACGAAAGTGCTCCGGCATTGCAGGATCGTAGCTTGAATACAAACGAACCGCATGGTTCACCCCACGTGTCATGTTCGTGTCTTTTTGCACACACCAACCGAGATACAAATTGTTAGTCACATCATATCCTTGTGGGATATTGGAAAGCGTCATATCAAACCAACTCTGATTACCGTACTCAGTATTCATCGTCACCAATTGCATAGGCAATCGGATGGTTGGTTCAGACGCTGCTACCGTTATAGTAAGTGTCGACCAGATCAGCATAGTCACAAGCCCAACGGCTATCAAGTATGGTTTCATCATCTATTTATCACCTTATTATTATGTTACTATAGGCTTTTGGAAAGACAATCACCACCAATACATAAACTTTCCTCTAATAAAAATAGAAAAAAACCTCTAAGAAAACAATAAACCACTCAAAAAAAGAGAGGAGAAAAGTGGTATTTTATTATCCACTTTCTTCATTGCTGATGCTGAAAAAACTTGAAGGGTTATTCTCGTTATTATACACTGTAGTAATCCAACCAGTATCCCGTGCCACATTAGAGAATCGTATCTCGTCAAGAATACCATGAAACTGTCTATTTCCTGCTAAACGATCCCCGATGCACATACCATCTACAGGCCAGATAGGCATGGAACAGGTTTTACTTCGTGGTGTCCCATCATTAACATAGAGTTTTGCCGTGGTGCCATCGTAGGTTAATACAACGTAATACCACGTATTCAAAAGAATCCCTGAGATAGAGTCTTTTACTCCATTGATGTAGTATTGGAGATCGCTTCCACCTTCGATAAGTTGAATAAAGACTCCAGTATCAGGAGAAACTCGCTGAGAAACAAAATACCGAGCACCAACTTCAGGATAGATCCATGCTTCCATGGTGAATTGATTTTCATTTGTGAAAACTTGTGGGAGTGTGATATGATCATTAGCTCCGTCGAAATAGTCTGCTCCGTTAATTCTTCCCAGAATGTTTTCATTAAGATCACCAAAGGGGGTTCCATCGTTGTTATAGCTGGTTGAATCGTATATGGTTCCTGTGGTTTCTTCAAGATGATGCACTGCGAGGAAATGAGTGTTCCATGTTCCTTCGCTGTTTTGTTGGTTACTCGCACCAGAGTTTCCGTAATACATGAAGAGGATAGTATCGGTCGTACTTGACAGTGTTGGGATTTTCACCCAAGCAACGAGAGTACCGGTAGATGAATTGTAGGATTCTATCTCATGGTTTAACTGAGTTCCTTGGTCATCGGTGAAACGGATATCGTTTCCATTGGGTTGCGCATGGCTGCTAAGGTTGTTATCGTTAGTGAGTCGTATGAGAACTGGGAAGTCCGTAAGGATCTCTGCCACCTTAGTATGGTCTATTGTAATCATCTTGTGATATAACCATGCTGATGGTGATTGTTCTGTTGTGAACATATAGGTGTTATTCGTCCAATGATATCCATCGGTAACGTGGACATTCCAGGTGTAGAGTGTGTCATAAACAAGAAGGCCACCGATGATTGGAATATGAATTGTTGTACCACTAATCACGTTGCTCCCGGTCTGTGTTCCTCCAATAATATCAGGAGTTGTTGTTATTGAATAGTTCATGAGATTGAACTGCATATCGAATAAAGTAAAGTTGAGTGCAAAAAGCGAGATCGGTATTTGTGTTGAACCATTATTGGGCATCTCATTTGAGATGATTGGTGCTTCAACAATTATTTCTTCGCTACCAACACTATAGAATGTTGAAGGGTTATTCTCGTTATTATACACTGTAGTAATCCAACCAGTATCCCGTGCCACATTAGAGAATCGTATCTCGTCAAGAATACCATGAAACTGTCTATTTCCTGCTAAACGATCCCCGATGCACATACCATCTACAGGCCAGATAGGCATGGAACAGGTTTTACTTCGTGGTGTCCCATCATTAACATAGAGTTTTGCCGTGGTGCCATCGTAGGTTAATACAACGTAATACCACGTATTCAAAAGAATCCCTGAGATAGAGTCTTTTACTCCATTGATGTAGTATTGGAGATCGCTTCCACCTTCGATAAGTTGAATAAAGACTCCAGTATCAGGAGAAACTCGCTGAGAAACAAAATACCGAGCACCAACTTCAGGATAGATCCATGCTTCCATGGTGAATTGATTTTCATTTGTGAAAACTTGTGGGAGTGTGATATGATCATTAGCTCCGTCGAAATAGTCTGCTCCGTTAATTCTTCCCAGAATGTTTTCATTAAGATCACCAAAGGGGGTTCCATCGTTGTTATAGCTGGTTGAATCGTATATGGTTCCTGTGGTTTCTTCAAGATGATGCACTGCGAGGAAATGAGTGTTCCATGTTCCTTCGCTGTTTTGTTGGTTACTCGCACCAGAGTTTCCGTAATACATGAAGAGGATAGTATCGGTCGTACTTGACAGTGTTGGGATTTTCACCCAAGCAACGAGAGTACCGGTAGATGAATTGTAGGATTCTATCTCATGGTTTAACTGAGTTCCTTGGTCATCGGTGAAACGGATATCGTTTCCATTGGGTTGCGCATGGCTGCTAAGGTTGTTATCGTTAGTGAGTCGTATGAGAACTGGGAAGTCCGTAAGGATCTCTGCCACCTTAGTATGGTCTATTGTAATCATCTTATGGTACAACCAAACCGATGACGACTGTTCTGTGGTAAATGACCAGAATGGCCCTTCTGTTGATGCACCATAATTGTCCCATGCGATGATCTTCCAGAAATACTGCGTGTTATACACAAGTGTGCCTGGGTTGTAGGTGGTCGCTGATTGGTTGCTGACGATTTTTACTGGCGGGTTGGTTGTTCCAAAGTAGACATCATAGCTGACGGTATCACCAGGATCAGGGTCTCCACCACTCCAACCTAGTTGTGTATCAAGAGGAACATTGGTCGCGGTGTCTTGTGGAGTGGGGTTATTAGGTGTATTCGGTGGTTGATTTGTTGAACAAATGATTTTAAAGTTTTGAGGAACCAAGGCTGGACAAGTAAACGTATACGTATTGTTTACGAGCATATTTTTTAGAATAACCCCCGCGTTTGTGCAGAGATTCACCGTTGTATACTCACTTTCATCAACCTCAGCGGTACTCCATGACATGGTGATAGTGGTAGGTGATACTTCATCCTCAGGGTACCATAGTACAGATAAATTCCAGACTTTAGCGGAATCAGGGTATTGACGGTAATCCTTCCACAAGTTCGTATAAGGGGCGGGGAGGCCATCTTTCAAATAAGCGCGAATATAGGGGGGCATTGGTGCTGGTGGTTTTGCTACATCATGGATATCAACAGGCGGGCCGTCATTGGCATCTGGCGCTTCACCAAACATGGTATAATCGTTTTGACCACCAGGATTGGTAAAGATTAAAGTGACATCCCAAGTAATTGGATCTGCTTTTATAATAGGTACGATACTTGCTCCAAAAAACAACAATATTATCCCGATAACAACGCCTTTCGTCCAGATTTTATTTTGCATGGTAATTGTCTCCCTGTTTTTAGTACTAAAGGAATATACTATTTTAATGTTTCCTTTAAGATAAAATCTGCAATAATGAAAAAAAATAACAGAACATATCTTAATTCTCCATCAAAAAATAATTAATTTTTATAAAACCTATACGCTTTTTACTTCTAATTAAAAAAAGAAAAAAGAAGAAGATCTACTCTTCCGCCGACCATACATATGGCCGATCTCGATACATGTCAGATACCTCTTTGATTTCTAAGAGGACTCCGTCGTTTGAGATTTTCACGAATTCAACCATCGCCTTCGCCCCATAGGAAAACCAGGATTGTACAAAAATAGATTATCCATATAATCTCACAATCCAATGCTTCCCTAACAAAAGAACAAAATCAATACCCCATATTTATATTTTGTTAAAAAATATTTTCTACAACATTTATAACAGCATTCTGCCACACTACCCGCTCATCATGCGTAATTATCGGTATAAAATCCCAATAAATCAATTACGAAGAGTGTTTTCCGTGACGAGGAAGCGGTTTTCGAGAATACTCATGCTCTGGATGCTCCTTACTTTCTGAGCCAATCCCAACTACAGTCCCATCCAGCGTACCGGTTTTCGCCAGCTCCAAAATCAGTTGATCAAACGGATCGTTCTTGTTCAAAACCTTCCGATATTTCACATCTGACGCTTTCTGATGATTCTTTTCACCCACCACCATCTGAGGCATCTCCCTACAAATAAATAACGGCAAAGTGTTCATAAAAACTTACATAAAAAATGATGAAAAAAAGATCATTCGTCTTCATCCCGACACGGCCGATCCCGATAGGTATGAGACACCTCTTTCGTCCTCAAGAGGTCTTATTTTTAGATTTTCATAGGAGAAAGCGCTCATGCGCGAAACGAGACTCTAGACAAGATTATTTACTTTCATAAAAGGAAACATTTATAAACAAATATCCTTTTATAAAAGGAACATGAAAGATATTTTCAAAACGATACTTCAGGAGTTTCAAGAACGGTCATTGCCTGAACTCCTCCCACGACCATACCACCTCCCAGAGAACGATCAGATTCAAACACTCATAGGACTCCGAAGAGTCGGAAAAACGTATCTCTTGTACCAGAAAATACAAGAACTCATCCTGCAGGGTGTACCAAAAGAAACGATTCTCTTTATCAACTTCGAAGACGAACGGCTGCTGAATCTCAAAGCAGAACACCTTTACCTCCTGCTTGAAGCATACTATGAGCTTCACCCGGAGAACACATCAAAAAAATTGTACCTCTTCTTTGATGAGATCCACGCAGCTCCCTCATGGAACCTCTTCCTCAAACGACTGTATGAACAGAAAAATTTGCATATCTACATCACTGGTTCTTCATCAAAACTTCTCAGCTCTGAGCTTGCTACCGAACTACGAGGACGAACGCAAGCACACCACGTCTATCCGCTCTCCTTTTCTGAGTTCCTCAAATTCAAACGATTTGAACCTGGAAAAAACATTGCGTACTCTCAGCGACGTTTTACTTTGAAAAAATTACTCACCGAATATCTGGAATACGGTGGATATCCTGATGTCGCACGACTGGACAACC
>Ga0315285_10006956_pt1 | contig 11646 bp, 9 predicted proteins | sample YL17G09_36_MG_FD_203698 | JGI IMG/M metagenome (GOLD analysis project Ga0315285, IMG submission 203698) | Sediment microbial communities from Yellowstone Lake, YNP, Wyoming, USA - YL17G09_36 | ecosystem: Environmental > Aquatic > Freshwater > Lake > Sediment | place: USA: Wyoming | collected... | reverse complement strand
ATAAACATTAAATAAAAAATGAATGCAGATAAAATAATCCTTGGCCACGGGAGCGGCGGAAGATTGATGCATAATCTGATAAGAGAGCTCTTGCTTAAGAAATTGCACAACCCTATTCTTGCGGAGCTCTCTGACAGCGCGCTCCTTAAATATAAGGAGAATCTCGCCTTTACCACCGATTCCTTTGTAGTCAGCCCTTTGTTTTTCCCCGGTGCGGATATCGGAAAGCTTGCAGTCTGCGGCACAGTAAATGATCTGGTGATGCTGGGTGCGGTTCCGGAGTACCTCTCTTTGGCCCTGATCATAGAGGAGGGTCTGGATTACAAAATACTGGAGAGAATTGTTGATTCAATTTCTGTTAATGCGAGAAATGCAGGTGTTTATTTTGTAACCGGAGACCTGAAGGTTGTGGAACGGGGGGCCGCGGATAAAATATTTATTAATACTTCCGGACTTGGCAGGGTCGTGAAAGGCAGGAGGCTGTCTGTAAAAAAAATAGAACCCGGGGATAAGATTATTGTTACCGGCAGAATAGGAGAGCACGGCTTGGCGGTGCTAGCCAAAAGAAAAGAATTGGATATGGGGTTTAATATTAAAAGTGATTGCTCAAGCCTCCAGGATTTGATTATTCCTATTGTAAAGAGGACAGGGGCAATAAAATTTATGCGCGATCCGACGAGGGGTGGGGTGGCTACTACTTTGAATGAGATTGCTTCAGGCTCGGGCCTGGGAATAGTCATTGAAGAAAAGAATATTCCCATCTCCTCAAAAGTGAGGGTAGCCTGCGAATTGTTAGGCATTGATCCCCTCTATGTTGCCAATGAGGGTAAGGCGGTATTGGTGGTCAGTCCGGAGGGCGCAAAAAGTGTCCTGAATTTATTAAGAAGGCATCCACAGGGAAAGGATGCGCAGATTATCGGCGCGGTTAGAAAAGAACCCAAGCGCCGCGTAATCGTAAATACGGTTCTTGGCACCCAGCGCATCGTAGATATGCTCACTAGTGAGCCGCTGCCAAGAATTTGTTGAGATGAAGACCAACAAATATCAGAGAAGGTTCTATCGGGATTGGGTAAGGCAGAAGGATCTGGTCCTTACGCACATTATGGCGAAGGAAACGGACTTGCAGATTCTCACCAATAAGCCGCTGAATAGAAATTTTGTAGAAGACAGGATCCGCGCCTATCGCTTTGATATAGAGAATTATATTGATAGGGACAGAAGATTTCTGACCGCGCTAAAACCCCTGCCGGTTGAATTGAATGCCCCGGAAATTGTCAAGGAAATGAGCGCCAACGCAAGGAAGGCAAATGTGGGCCCTATGGCCACAGTTGCAGGTGCGATTGCAGAGTTTTTAGGCCGCGATTTGCTTAAAGAGGGTTATCGCGAAGTGATTGTGGAGAACGGCGGAGACATTTTTTTAAAGATAACAAAGGTAAGAGCCGTTGGAATTTATGCTGGTAGGTCGCGGCTCTTGAGTAAATTATGCTTAAGAGTCAGGCCGAAAGATACCCCGCTTGGTATCTGTACCTCATCCGGCACAATAGGCCACTCTTTAAGTTTCGGCAGCGCTGACAGCGTGGTGATTTTGTCAAAAAGCGTATCCCTTGCCGATGCAGTGGCTACTGCAACAGGCAATCTGATAAATTCAAGAAAAGATTTACAGAGGGCCTTGGACTTCGCAAGATCCATTAAAGGCATTCTAGGAGCGGTCATAATCTTTAGAAATAATCTTGCCACCTGGGGAAGGATTGAATTTGTAGAGAAAATCTGATCCTTCCGTCGATAAAATCAATCCGGCAAAATTCGCCAAAAATCAAAAACTTCTTGACAACAACAACATATTGTGATAAAAAAATGTTGTAGATACGATATTTTGGATAACTTTTTGGAGGCAAGAAGAAAAAATTGGAAAAAAATTAGTGGTATGATAAGGGCTAGGGATACTCTCGGCCCTTTTTTTATAAGTGAGGGCACAATTTACGGAACAAAGTGAACGTAAATTGTATGCACGAACTTATCCCGCAATAATTTTTAGAAAATTAGTGCGGGATTAATCAAATATATGAAGATAGTTGGCTTAACTTACGATTTAAAGACAGATTACGAGTTTAAGGAAGGCGACCCCCCGGATGCCAATGCGGAATTTGACCATCCCTCCACCATTGATGTCATTGCCAATGCTATTGAATCAAATGGCTTTAAATTAAAGCGCATCGGTAATGTCACGAATCTCTTAGAAAAATTAGACAATCTCGGCGTAGATATTGTTTTTAATATCTCCGAAGGGATTTCCGGCAGAAACAGGGAATCCCAGGTGCCTGTTATTTTGGAGATGGCCGGGATTCCTTTTGTAGGCGCAGATGCCCTCACCCTGAGTCTGACTCTGGATAAGGTCATGGCCAAGAAGATCTTTATTGCTGAGAAAATCCCTACTCCGAAGTTCTACGAATTTAAATCAAGTGAAGAGTTAATCAACACCAACCACTATAAATTTCCTTTGATTGTCAAGCCCAGATTTGAAGGTTCATCCAAAGGATTAAGTGAAGACTCGCGTGTGGAAAACAGGGAGGACCTCAAAAAACAGGTGGACTGGGTTGTAAATACCTATAAACAGCCGGCGTTGGTTGAGGAGTTTATATCTGGACAGGAGTTTACTGTGGCAGTAGTAGGTAATGACCCTGCGCAAGTCCTGCCGGTAGTGCAGATAAAAATTGACGGCCGCCTCAAGCTCGACGAAAGATTTTACACCTTTGCAAGGATTTCCTCTGACAGGCTCGAGTATATCTGTCCGGCAAAGATCAGCCAGGAGCTAAAAAAGGAACTCCAGGACCTTGCCCTTAAGACATACACGGCTGTGGAATGCCGTGATTTTGGCAGGGTTGATTTTCGGGTGGACTCTGACGGCAACCCTTTTGTATTAGAAATTAATCCGCTTCCTTCTTTATCTACGGAAGACGTGTTCAAGTTGATCGCCGAGACAATAGGGATTACCTACGAACAGATTATCGGAAAGATTTTAAATAGCGCGTTAAAGAGGCATAATCTAAACTAGATGAACCCCGCCCTTCCTAAATCCCGCCCTTGCACGCAAGGGCGGGATAAAGGGGCGGGGCAATAGTAGGAGGAAGGGCGGGGTGAAGATCGCCTTAACATACAATCTAAAGAAAAAGGACGAGACAAAGCCTGCGGATTATTTCTCTGAGTGCGATTCTGAAGAGACGATAGGCGCCATAGTCTGTGCCCTGAGAACAAAAGGCCATACCGTCGAGACTATCGACGTTGAATACCCGAATCTGCTCTCTTATTTTAGAAAAAACACAGTGGATATGGTCTTTAATATCGCAGAGGGAAAAAGCGGAAAATTCCGCGAATCCGAAGTCCCTGCGCTCCTGGATTATTTAAATATCCCCTATACAGGTTCCAGCACCTTTTCCCTTGCCCTTGCCTTAAACAAGGCGCTCACCAAAAAAATATTAAAAGCAGAGAATATCCCAACGCCTCATTTCCAGGTTTTTGCTAGGGGAAATGAGGAATTGGATCCGGATTTAAAATTCCCTTTGATTGTCAAGCCTAACTGCGAGGGTTCTGCCAAGGGGATTAATAAAACCAATGTTGTAAACACAAAACAAGAGTTATATGAGCAGACCAAGAAAACAATCAATGGCTACGGTCAGGAGGCATTGGTCGAGGAATTCATCGAAGGAAAAGAGCTGACCGTCGGAATCCTGGAGAACGGCAAGACCACCATCTTGCCTATCTTAGAGATAGATTTTTCAAACTGCAAGAAAAGCGGAGAATACTTTTATTCCTGGCGGATGAAAGAATATCAAGGCGATGAAGAGCAGGGGCTTGTGCCAACATTCCATTGTCCGGCGCGCCTGGACCGGGAGACCGAGGAGCGGGTAAAAGAAGCGGCGTTAAGGACGCATCGAGCAGTAGGCTGCCTTGATATTTCACGTACTGATATACGCTTAAGTAGCGACAATATTCCTTATGTATTGGAGATCAACCCTCTTCCGGGGCTTGACCCCAAGGAATCCAATTTTCCAATTATGGCATATGCGGCGGGAATGAAATATGAGGACCTAATAGAGGCTATTCTCATCAGCGCCTCAGAAAGGAATAAGGCCTAAATTGAATAACGCTCAAGCCAATAATGCACAGGCAGTGGAGAATCAAAAAATCCAGCAGGAAGCTCCAGTTGTAGTCCGCTCCACTAAAAGGTCGCGCGATTATCAGCAGACTGAGATTTACAAAGATGTCAATCCCCTGGATTGGGAGGATTGGCATTGGCAGCTTGCCAACAGGATCCGCAATAAAGAAGAGCTCTCCCAGTTTATTAAGTTAACCCCTGAAGAAGAGAAGGGGATTGAAAAGGCAAGGGGCAGGCTTTCCATGGCCATTACGCCTTACTGGGCAGCGCTTATTGACCCCGAGGACCCTGCCTGCCCTATGCGGCGCCAGGCAGTGCCAGTGCATTTAGAATCAGTGGTCTCTCCGCATGAAATGACTGATCCCTGCGCTGAAGACAGGGATTCGCCAGCGCCGCATCTAGTGCACAGGTATCCGGACAGGGTTTTGTTACTGGCTACAGAGCATTGCGCCATGTATTGCCGCCACTGCACCAGAAGAAGGCTGGTAGGTGAGCGCAAACAGGAAGAAAATAATGCAGCCTCGCGTTTTGATGCCGCAGTTGAATATATAAAGCAAAACCGAAAGATAAGGGATGTGCTTATTTCCGGCGGAGACCCCTTTATCCTTGAGGATGAGGATATTGAAAATTTAATCCAGAAGATCCGCTCTATTTCTCATGTGGAATTTTTAAGGATCGGCACGCGGGTGCCGGTGACCCTGCCGCAGCGCATCACTGAAAAGCTGGTGAATATGCTTAAAAAATATTCGCCCATCTGGATAAGCATCCACTTCAATCACCCTAAAGAGATTACCAGGCGCTGTAAGATCGCCTGCGATATGCTCTCAGATGCCGGGATACCCTTAGGAAGCCAGAGCGTGCTCTTAAAAGGCATAAATGACCGGCCTTATATTATGAGAAAGCTTATGCAGGAGCTTTTACAGATTAGGGTCAGGCCCTACTACATCTATCAATGTGACCCTGTAAGGGGCACACAGCATTTTCGCACTCCGGTAGCCGTGGGTATAAATATCATTGAAAAGCTGCGCGGCCACACCTCTGGTTATGCCGTCCCCACCTATGTGATAGACGGACCGGGAGGTGGCGGCAAAATTCCCGTCGGCCCGAACTATATTCTCTCCCAGGCAAAGGGTAAATACGTCCTGCGCAATTATAAGGGGAAGATTTACACCTATCTAGAATAATAGCTGTCAGTCTACCCTTAAAGAAACTTTTTATTCCTTGACCCTCCATTACCCCTGTAATATAATATATCCCTTACCTATATATAATTAATCGATAAAGGAGATAAGCAAAATGGATCTTAAAAGTAAAAGGAATTTTATTCTCCTGGGGCATGCCCAGTCAGGGAAAACTTCTTTAGCTGAAGCCCTGCTATATTTCTGCAAGGCAACCACCCGAAAAGGTAAAGTTGAGGACGGCACGACTACCAGCGACTACAGCTTGGATGAGATAGAGAGAAAAAGCTCCATTAATTTGAGTCTCTTGCATTGCGACTATAAAGGAACGCGTATCCAGATGGTGGATACACCTGGCTATCTTGATTTCTTCGGAGAGGTGATCTGCGGAATACGCGCAGTGGACGCCGCAGTCTTAATGGTTGATGCCTGCTCCGGCATAGAAGTGGGGACTGAGCGCGCCTGGCAACTGTTAGAAGAGAATGATCTTCCTTGCATTATTTTCATCAACAAGATTGACAAAGAAGGTGCTGATCCCAATAAGGTTATCGCTGATATTAAAAGCAACTTTTCCAAAGCCTGCGCTGTCATTGATTCGCTTGAGGACCCGGATCTGGTGGAGGCAATCGCAGAAAGCGATGATTCTCTCCTTGAGAAATACCTGGAAGGAACAAAGCTCTCCGCGCAAGAATTAAGCCTGGGCCTCGCCCAGGCAGTGATCAAGCGCAAGGTCTTTCCTGTGATTTGCGGCTCAGCCCAAACCGACAAGGGCATCCCGGAATTATTGGAAGCAGTGGTTAAATATTTGCCGAATCCATCGGAAAGAGCAAAGCCTGAGGCGGCTAATCCGGCAAAGCCGGAAGAAAAAAAGGAAATAATTTTGAAAGAGGATGCACCTTTTTGTGCCTTTGTTTTTAAGAATATATCTGACCCTTACGTGGGCCAGCTTACGCTCCTCAGGGTTTTCTCCGGGACACTCGCCTCAAACACAGGCTTTTACAATGTTAATAAAAAGACAAAGGAAAGAATCGGCCAGATCTTTATTTTGCAAGGCAAAGAGCAGCGCGCTGTAGAGCAGGCTTCCTGCGGAGATATCGTGGCCATTGCCAAGTTAAAGGAGACAGCGGTATCAGACTCGCTTTCCAATGATAAGGAGCTAGTTTTATTTAATCCGATTATTTTCCCTGAGGTAGCGATGTCAGCTTCTGTAAAGCCAAAATCCCGCGAAGACGAAGAGAAGATCTCTGATGCCCTGCATAAGCTCGCTGCAGAGGACCATACTTTTCAGGTCAGGCATGACCCTCAGACCAAGGAGCTGATTATCTCTGGGCTCGGAGACCTGCATTTAACGATCATGGTCGGACGGCTCAAGAAACGTTTTGGTGTCTGCGTGGATTTAGGCACGCCGAAAGTTTCCTATAAAGAGACCATCTCCAAAAAGGTCAAGGTCCAGGGTAAATTCAAGCGCCAATCCGGAGGACGGGGCCAATACGGAGACTGCTGGATTGAGATTGAACCGCTGGAGAAAGGCAAGGGCGTGGAATTTGTGGATAAAATTTTTGGAGGCTCTATTCCCAGGAACTACATTCCTTCTGTAGAAAAAGGCGTGCGTCAGGCCTGCTTAGAAGGAGCGGTTGCCGGCTACCCCATAGAGGATTTACAGGTGACCCTGGTTGATGGCTCATACCATGAAGTAGACTCTTCGGATATGGCCTTCCAGATCGCCGGCGCAATGGCCCTGCGCAAGGCGGTTTTGGAAGCAGGTCCAGTGCTCTTAGAGCCAATTATGGATGTGGAGACAGCTATTCCTGAGGATTGCCTTGGCGCAATCTCGGGAGATATTAATTCGAGACGCGGCCGCGTAATTGGGATGGATGTAAAGGGAAAGTCGCAGATTGTCAAAGCCCAGGTGCCATTAGCTGAGATGTTCAAATACGCCAATGACCTGCGCTCAATCACCGGCGGACGGGGGATGTATACAATGCGCTTCTCTCATTATGAGGAGGTGCCTCATAAGATCACCCAGCCCATCATTGCTCAGTACCAAGCCAGCAAGAAACAGGAAGAATAATCTCTCGCTTTAAAGAAGATGAAAATCAGCGTTTTTTCTATTCCGGAATTATCACCGGGCAAGTACAATATAAAAGATTACCGCCTAGATCAGGTTGATAATATCTCCAAGGCAAAGAAGAAGACGTATGTTCAAGTCGAGCTCGTAGGAGAAGACGCGTTTTTAGATGCGGATGCAGTCTTGGTCCCAAAAGATGCGGGCACGGATTTGGTCTTAAAAGATCTGGAATTTGTGGAAACGCGCCTGGCCCGGGCAGAGCAGGAACAGGAAAAAATACTCCTTAATAAATTAAAGACTGCCCTGGAAAAAGAAGAATTCATTTCAATGCTTTCTTTAAGCGAAGAGGAGAAAAAGTTGATGTCAGGATATAGCCTGGTGACTAATAAACCGGTGGTACTGGCGGAAAAATCCGAATTAGAAGATATAAACGCCTTATTGGCGCGCACACTTCTTGAGAGCGGCTACATCAGTTTCTTTACTACCGGGGAAAGAGAAACGCGCGCTTGGCTGATTAAGAAAGGCACCACTGCCTGGGAGGCAGCGGGGGTAGTCCACTCTGACATCCAGAGAGGTTTTATCCGCGCAGAGGTGATCAGCTTCAATGATTTTATCCAGGCAGGAGGCGAAACTCAAGCAAAGCAGGCAGGAAAACTTCGCTTGGAGCAGAAAGATTACATAATGCAGGATGCGGATTTAGTAAATTTCAGGTTTAATAAGTAGGAGGGAGTAGCAGATGGTTAAGATTAAGCGTGCTTTGATCAGCGTATCAGATAAAACAGGGATTTTAGATTTTGCCAAGGAGTTAAATAAGTTCGGAGTTGAAATTCTTTCAACCGGCGGCACAGCAAAATTGCTGCGCGACAACAATATACTCGTGAAGGAAGTTTCCGAATACACGGGTTTTCCTGAAATGCTCGACGGAAGAGTGAAAACCCTGCATCCTAAGATTCATGGTGGGCTCCTGGCTCTGAGAGATAACCCAGAGCACATGAAAACCTTAGAAGAGCATGGAATCGGCCTTATAGATATGGTGGTGGTGAACCTATACCCTTTCGAGAAAACTACGCAGAAACTGGGCGTGACTATTGAAGAGACGATTGAGAATATTGATATCGGCGGTCCGTCAATGCTGCGCTCAGCTGCTAAGAATCACAGGAGCGTGGCGGTGATTTGCAACCCGGAGCGCTATAATCAGGTCATTGAAGAATTAAAGAAGAACAAAGGCGCTTTGCCAGAGGGCCTGTTGCGTGATTTAGCCATTGAAGTATTTAGCCGCACGAGCCTTTACGACGGCTCAATTCATAACTATCTGAAGAATTACTTTAAAGGCCAGCGTGAGGAAACCGGCGCCTTTCCAAAGGAGCTCTCTTTCGGATTTGAAAAAATCCAGGAGCTGCGTTACGGAGAAAACCCTCATCAGAAGGCTGCCTTCTACAGGGAAAAAGGCAAGACCAGAGGTATCATCAATGCAAAACAATTACAAGGCAAGGAATTGTCTTTTAACAATATCCTGGACTTAAATTCCGCTTTTGAATTGGTAAAAGAGTTTGTTAAACCCGCAGCAGTCATTGTCAAACACAATAATCCCTGCGGCGTTGGAGAAGACAAAACTTTAGACAAGGGGTATTTAGCCGCCTGGAAATGTGATACGCTTTCTGCCTTCGGCGGGATTGTGGCATTAAATAGAAAAATGGATTTAACAACTGCTAAGGCAGTTGCCAAAAGCGGTTTTCTGGAGTGCATTATTGCCCCGGGTTTTGATAAAGAAGCACTTGAGCTATTCAAAGATAAGAAAAATTTACGCTTACTGGAATCTTACGATTTAGGGCCGATAGATGAACCTGACTTTAAGCGTGTAGGCGGCGGGCTCCTGCTCCAGGATAAAGATTTGCAAACACTCGATATAAAAAATCTCAAAGTGGTCAGCAAAAAGAAACCTACAAAGCAAGAGATGGAAAGCCTGATTTTCGGCTGGAAAGTGGCTAAACACGTTAAATCCAATGCCATAATTTTAACCAAAGGAACAAAGACAGTTGGTATCGGAGCAGGACAAATGTCCCGCGTGGATTCGGTTTTTATCGCCACAAAGAAAGCCGGGAAATCAACCGCCGGTTCTGTGCTTGCCTCAGATGCCTTCTTTCCCAAGGAAGACGCGATTGTGTTAGCTGCTAAATATAAAATCAAAGCAATAATCCAGCCCGGCGGCTCTATTGCTGATGAGGCGATAATCAAGATGGCGGATAAACACAAAATCGCCATGGTCTTTACCGGGATCCGGCACTTCAGGCATTGATGAATGACCTACCCAGAAGCACTCAAATATTTAGAATCCTTTATTAACTACGAGAAAATTCCCGCCTATCCATATAAGGAATCCCTGAAGCTGGAGCGCGTCAGGGATTTCTTGGATACAATAGATAATCCTCAGGATTCCTTAAGATGCATCCACATTGCTGGAACAAAAGGTAAAGGCTCAACCTGCGCCTTTATTGCCTATATATTGCGCCAAGCCGGATACAAGGTCGGCCTGTATACCTCGCCGCATCTATCGGATTTTCGTGAAAGAATCAGAGTCTTACACCCAAGAACTAAAGAACTAAAGAACTTAAGAACCGATTTTGAAGGGATGATTTCCGAAAAAGAACTGAGCGATTTTGTAGATAGATTAAAACCGGCAATAGAAAAATATAACAATGATTCAAAATATGGCCCGCTTTCTTTTTTTGAAGTTTATACTGCAGTAGCATTTGCTTATTTTAAAGAGAAGAAAGTTGATCTCGCTGTTTTAGAGACCGGATTAGGCGGCCGCTTAGACGCAACCAATGTAGTTAGGGCCTTAGTCTGCGCAATTACCCCGATTAGTTACGAACACACACAAAAACTGGGGAGTACTTTGGCAGAGATTGCAGCGGAAAAATGTGGAATTATTAAAATTCCAGGCTCAATTGTAATCAGCGCCCCACAAGAGAAGGAAGCGATGGAGGTAATCAGAAATAGATGCGAAAGAATAGGCGCAAAACTATTTGAGGTCGGAAAGGATATAGAATATCATAAGCTAAAATCAAATTTAATCGGAGAGCATCAGTTAATTAATGCGGCTGTTGCAGTCGGGGCAATTGAAGCACTAAGTTCTTATGGAGTTAAGGTAAGCATTGATGAGATAAAAAATGGGCTTCGGAATACCGTTTGGCCGGGTAGGTGCGAGGTTGTCTCGAAAGACCCCTTAATCATCCTTGACGGCGCTCAAAATATTGCTTCAGCACAGGTTTTAAAGAAAGCAATCAAAGAAAATTTTAAATATAAAAAATTAATTCTAGTTTTAGGGATTTCCAAAGACAAAGATATATTAGGTATATGCAGAGAAGTCGACGAGTTGGCTGATGAAGTCATCTTGACCAGGGCGGATAATCCCCGGGCAACCGAACCGAAAGTTTTAGCAGGATATTTTAAGGGTAAACCTGCGCATATAACAAAGGATATAAAAGAGGCAAAGATTATGGCGCAGCGCATTGCCAAAAAAGGGGATCTAATTTTAGTTACCGGTTCATTATTTGTGGTGGGTGAATTTAGAGATGAAGTTACTCGGGCTTAATGATACCATCGCGGCAATTTCAACTCCCGTAGGCGAAGGCGGGATTGGCATTGTGCGTTTGAGCGGCAAGGATGCACTGGCTATTGCAGATGATATTTTTGTCTCTAATGATAGAAAGAAACCATCAAGTTTTAAGACCTATTCTACTCATTACGGTTGGATTATTGACGAGAAAACGAGAAAAAGAGAAAACGAGGAAACGAATATTATTGATGAGGTAATTTTGACCGTAATGCGCGCACCCAGGAGTTACACTAAAGAAGATATCGTTGAAATAAACTGCCATGGAGGTATTGTGGCGTTGCGGGCAGTGCTGGATTTAGTTTTAGCCGATGGCTGCCGCTTAGCTGAGCCCGGAGAATTCACCAAGCGCGCTTTCTTGAACGGCCGGATCGATCTTGCTCAGGCAGAAGCGGTCTTAGATATAATCCGCGCCAAAACCGATTCTGCCTTAAAAGTCGGAGTTGAACAATTAAAAGGAGCTTTATCAAAAGAGATAAATAAGATCCGCAGCCTCCTCGTTGATACATTAGCAGGAATTGAGGCGAATATAGATTTCCCTGAAGAAGAAATAGGCAGAACAGATTTTGCTGGTATTTCAAAAAAGTTAGGGCAGGCCGGTGAGAGATTAATGAGGATTATTGAGAGCTCG
>Ga0315285_10006955_pt1 | contig 11646 bp, 12 predicted proteins | sample YL17G09_36_MG_FD_203698 | JGI IMG/M metagenome (GOLD analysis project Ga0315285, IMG submission 203698) | Sediment microbial communities from Yellowstone Lake, YNP, Wyoming, USA - YL17G09_36 | ecosystem: Environmental > Aquatic > Freshwater > Lake > Sediment | place: USA: Wyoming | collected... | reverse complement strand
GCGGGCCTTCGCCAGGAAGGTCGTGTGGGGTTCGGTCATGGGATCACTCCATCCTTTGCCGCGGACCGTTACTGGCCCTCCCGCTTCTTTCCGGCCGCCATCCAGAACGGAAGCGCGATCAGCCGCTGATCCAGCCAGGAAGGCCTCTTCTCCATTCCCCGTTCCTGTCTACTTCGATCTCGCCGGCAAAGAGGCTCGGACCGACCACGCTCGCGCCTCCCTGGAGGTGATTCCAGGGCTTCGGCAAACCCATGGGAGGCACCGCCCGCTCGTCCCGGTTTGTTCTCCTTGTGCCTCCGGCCGTTTCCGTGTAGTATCCAGACGAACCGAAAGGAGGCATGCGATGGAGGCTCATCTTCTGGAGGAACTCGTGGATGCCATGACGAGGGACCGTGGTGTTGATCCAAAAGTAGTTCACGAGGAGGCCCTGCGCCTATACCTTAACACGAACCCCGGCTTCAAGCTCGATGGGACGGTCGCCTTGTGGCGAAAGGGCCGCGTCACCCTGGCCAAAGCGGCAGAAATCGCCGGGCTGACGGTCCCCGAGTTCAAAGAGGTCCTGGCCGCCCGCGGCATCATCCGGGAGACCGAGGGGAAGACCGGGGAGGAGATGGCTGAAAAGCTGAAAGCTGTGTGGCCATGACAGAGGCCATTGCAGATGCCGACATCATTAGCACCTTCGGCAAGGTCAGCCGGCTGGACCTTCTGCAGAGGCTCTTCGAGCGGCTCTACGTTGCTCCCGCCGTCTACCGGGAACTGCTCAGAGCGGAACAGGTGGGGTTTCCCTGGGTCTCTGCGGTGAAGCAGATCGTTGAGCTGATCCCGCTCACTGAAAGCCAGAGCCATGAAGCGGCGCACCTTTTCGCCTCTTACCCGCAGCTCGGAAGCGGCGAGGTTGAAACCTTCATCCTGGCCCGGAACCATCGTCTGCCCTGCCTCACCAATGATCGACAGGCCCAAGAGGTCGGGAAAGCTCTCGGCATCATCTGCCTTGACCTCGAGGAAATCCTGTGGGCCCTACGGGTCAGGAACGTGCTGCAACCTGAGGCGCTTGGCCGGCTCATCGAGGAGATCGAGGAGAAAGATCGCACTCGGATAAAAGCCAAGGAGCAACTCCTCCGGAGTTGAACGGAACCTGCTTCAGCATCGCGGCTTGATTCCCCGCTGTCTGCACCTGCTTCTCGCAGCTCTGAGCGCTCCGGCCACTCACCGATATACTTGGACGTTCGACTTTGGACCTTGCACTATGGACCTTGAACCTTGGACTTTGGACCTTGCGCCTCGGCCATTCCGCATTCCGCATTCCGCATTCCGCATTTGGATGATTCCGCATTCATCATTCCGCATTCCGCATTCAAAGCGTCCCCTCGTACACCTTTGCAGATTACGGATCTGGCCCGGATCGCCGAGACATTTCAGCCGTTTGGTCTGTCCCTGCCAGCCAACCGGCGCCGGCAAATGTATGGTTGAGATTCCGCCCCTCTTCGTGCGCCTTGGCCTTGCCCAGACCTCAGGCGTGTGCTATAGTTCTTCTTGCGTGGGCGTCCGGCCTTGAGCCTCCCCCAACATCGCCAAGGAGTGAACGGCCATGGACAGGGTAGTAGAGGCGGTCTACAAGAATGGTGTGCTCACTCCCCTGGAGCCACTCGACCTGCCGGAGCACCTGCGGGTCCTGATCACCATCCAGGTCCCAAGCGCGGAAGGGCCTGAGGATGCGGTGCAGGCCTGGGGGCGGGTGTACGAAGGACTGTCCGAGGAAGACGTTGCCGCCATCGAGTGCATTGCGCTAAATCGCAGCCACTTTATGCGCCAAGGAACCTGAATTGTCCGGGCCGCGGATGTGTATGCCGACCTCTATCGAGATGGCCACCTAATCAGCGACGCCGACATCCTGATCGCCGCAACCGCCTTGGTGCATGGTTTGACATTAGTGACTGAAAATCAAGCCCACTTCCAGCGCATTCGTAACCTTCGCATCGCGAGCTGGCGCATCCCCTGATACTTGGAATTTCTGCCTAATCGGCGCCACCGGCTAGCCGTCCCTCCAGGCTACCGGCCCTCTCGAATTTGCGCTTTCCCGTCTCCCGCCTCCCGTTTCACCCCCCCCGCCTCCCCCTTCCCCTGCGGCCCCGCCTGCCAGCCTGCTTGCCTGCCAGCCTGCTAGCCGGGGGCCTCCACCCTCCGAACCTTGCCATAGAAGCGCCACAGTTTCTTTCCTAGGTTGGCCCCTTTGGTTTCAAGCTCTGCGAACCTTTCCTCAGAGAGATAGCCGAGCCGCAGCGTGCAAGGTTCGAGGTGCAAGGTTACCGATGAGGTCAGAGGACGGAAATCAGAGGGCAGCGGCACGAGGCGCGGAACGTGTTGGCTTGAGAAGGAACGGCGTAGGATTGCGGAGCATGCCGCCCAGCATCGCACCTACCTCTCGGCACTCTGTTGTTAAGCGAGCGTGCTTCGCTTTGTCCAGGTAGCCGCAATCCCTCGCGAAATCCAGCCACGTATCCGTCTCAGCATTCTCCCCATCGGCATCGGTCAGTTTGCTTACGAAATGAGCCTCATATCTTCGCTTGGCCCCCCTCCGGCGCGTAGCCCCTGTGAGGCGCAGTCGAGCCACCTGAGCCGGCGCCCCCTCGATCGCTTGAGGCACCTCTCAAGCCAACGGGCAGCGTTCCGCGTCTCACATTCCTGAGAGGCGACCAGGTCCCAAGGGCATTCATCCCTCGTCGACCGAACGGCCCCTCGATTGTGCATCTCGAGACGCCTATCCAAATCAGAAGTCTGCCCAATATAGACCCGACCGCTTGCGACGGCCCTGATCGCATATACCCAATACATAACGCGCCTACGGGGCGGAGCAGGCCTCCCTGAGGTTGGCACACACCCCTCGTGAAGAGCGGCGCACTTGATCAGTCAGGGAATACTTCTCATCAGGAGGCCAGGCCTGACTCAGGCGGAAGATCTCCATAGCCAGGGCATAGGCCACCTGGTAGACCTTCAATTCCTTCGCCGACCTGATCTGCACTCTCCGTCCTCCCCCCTCTGTCCTCTGCTCTCTGCCCTCTGCCCTCTGTCATCTTCACCCATGAGCTATGAGCCATCAGCTTCCCAGCTTCCCCGCCCCCAGCCCGCCTTCCTCGCCCTTCGTCCTTTTGATCAACCGCTCCACTCGATTCTCCAAAATGCTCACCGGAATCGGCTTATAGATCCAGTCGTCCGCTCCCATAGCGAGGACCTGGTTCAGACTGGTCGTCTCGGACGAGTTCGCCAGGATGATCAGGGGCAACCTGGCATCCCCGTTGGCGCGCTTCAGCTTGGCGCAAAGGCGTCGGACGTTAACCTCGGGTAGGTGGAAATCCAGGATTGCCAGATTGGGGTGGCGGGTCTGGACCTGTTGCAGGGCCTCGCTCTCGCTCTCCGCCTCGAAGATGACGTAGCGCGGCTGGAGGATGCGACGAAGGGTCATGCGCGTATAGGCATCCTTTCCGAGTAGCAGGATTCGCCCCAGCTTTTCTTGGGGCATGAGCTTGGGCGCGTATCCGTTCAAGTACCCCGGCACCAGGGCCGCCAGCTTGGCCAGGAGTGATTTCTCGTCGCCAATTTGTGCGTACTCGATCAGGCTGGTCAGTTCCTCGTTCAACCCGTCTAAATCCAGCGGCTCTGCCTGCACCACCATGATCTTCTCGTGCGGTGTCGGCAGCACCTTGGTCTCCGGGTTCAGGAGCTCTTCGAACATCTTCTCCCCGGGCCGCGGTCCGGTGAACTTGATCTCGATGCCACCCTCGGGATCGAGTCCCGACAGGGCGATGAGATCCCTGGCGAGGTCCACGATCCGCACGGGATCTCCCATGTCCAGAACAAAGATCTCTCCGCCCTCCCCCAGCGTGGCCGCCTGGAGGACGAGCTGGCTCGCTTCAGGGATGGTCATGAAGTACCGCATCATGTCGGGGTGGGTGACCGTGACCGGCCCCCCCGCCTCGATCTGGCGCTGAAAGACCTGGAGGACGCTCCCTTCGCTCGCCAGGACGTTTCCGAAGCGAACCGTCTTGAAGCGGGTCTGGCTGCGGGCGTTCAGGGCCTGAACGTACATTTCGGCAAGGCGCTTGGTGGCGCCCATCACGCTGGTCGGCCGAACGGCCTTGTCGGTGGAAATCATGACGAAATCCTCCACCCCGTGACGCCAGGCCGCGTTGGCCACCAGCATCGTCCCGAGGACATTGTTCTTGACCGCCTCGGTCTTATTCTGCTCCATCAATGGGACGTGTTTGTGGGCCGCCGCATGAAAGACGACCTGAGGTCGATACTCCTGGAAGAGGGACGCGAGCCGGCTCTCGTCCGTCACGTCGGCGATGGCCGGAGCCAGCGACAGCGTCGGGAAACGGTCCCGCAGCTCCATCTCGGCGAAGAACAGGTTGTTCTCGGCACGATCCAGCAGCGTGAGCTGTTCGGGCTCGAATTGGGCCAGTTGTCGGCACAGCTCCGAGCCGATGGAGCCGCCCGCCCCCGTCACCAAGACCCGCTTCCCCCGGACAAAACCCTCCACCTCCGCCCGCTCGATACTCACCGGGTCGCGGCGGAGCAGATCCTCGATCTTCACCCGGCGTACCTTGGAGAGCGTGAAGGGCGCCTCTTTCAGCTCGACCAAGCTGGGGATCGTGCTGAACCGGACCTTGGCGGCCCGGCAGGCCCCGATGATCCGGCGCATCTCCGCTCCGGTTGCTGACGGGATGGCGATCAGCAGCTCCTGCACGCCACGGGTGCGGCACAAGTCGGGGAGCTGGTCGATGCCTCCGAGCACCTTGATCCCATGGAGACGCTTCCCTTGCTTTCGCCGGTCATCGTCCACAAAGCCCACGATCTTGAAGTTCAGACCCGGGTTTCGCCCGATCTCGCGGATCAGCATCTCGCCCGCATCCCCCGCGCCGACGATCAGGGTACGCCTCTCCCCTCCCAGCCGTTCCCGCACCCGCGCTTCCCAGAGGGTCCGGAAGACCAGGCGCGCGCCGCCAACGAACAGAAGACAGACCCCCCAGTCAATAGGAAAGATCGGCCAGGGGAAGTTCGGGTCGACGAACGCGAGCACCGTCAGGGCGAACAGAATTGAGCTGAGGGAAACGGCCTGCAGGATTGCGAGGATGTCGCGCATGCTGACATAGCGCCAGAGCCCCTCGTAGAGGTGGAACCAGGCGAAGACTGCCAGCCGCGCGATGAGGATCAGGGGGAGGGTCCGGACGAATTGCTGTTGATCCTCGCTGGACAGGGGAAACTCGAACCGGAGGAGATAGGCGAGCCAGTAGCCAAAGATAATCATCCCCGCGTGGAACGCGACAATGATCCAGCGGCGGTATTGTAGGACCCGATCACTCAAGGACATGGCAGAAGTCTTCTCACTCCACGCACCTTAGCCTGCTCGGGAGCGCGAGTCACGACGGGGCAACGAAAGTCTGTAAGGCACGATCACTTCTCAGCATGCGGCAGAACTGGACCAGATCCAATGCATCCGCCAATGCGCCATGTCGCCTGTGGCTGGGGGAAAGCCCCAAGATCCCCCAGGTATCATCCCAACTGATCCCGAGCGTGGGATGAGAGCAGAATTGCCTTGTAAGGGTCGACGTCACGCCTCGTTCGGGGCCTGTTTCCGGAGATCCGAGCATAGCGTAACCGGGCTCAGTTACCCACACGATTTCCGGAAGAGACCAGGTTATCGTCGAGCCACGGATCGGATCACGGATACGATCCTCTCAAGGTCAACGGACCCCAGATTCGATCCAGATGGCAGACAGAGGCCCTGATCGAATAGACTCTCCGCTACTTCCCCTCCCACCGTCTCACAACCAGAGAAGACCGGCTGGAGGTGCATCGGCTTCCATAGTGGACGCGCCTCAATGTTTTCCTGTTCGAGGGCAAGGCGAACCGCCTCCCGATCCGCACCAAACTCAGCAGGATCGATCATAACACACGTCAGCCAGCGGGTATGGCGCCCCCAGGGGGCCTCCGGCATGAAGGTCAGCCCGGGCAGATCACCCAGAGCCAGAGCGTAGTACTCGAAGTTTCGCCGCCGACCTGCGACACGCCCCTCAAGCACCTCAAGCTGCGCCCGCCCGATCCCAGCGAGGATATTGCTCATACGGTAATTGTACCCAATCTCGGAATGCTCGTAATGAGGTGCGGGATCTCGGGCTTGCGTCGCCAACTTGCGTGCATGAACAACGAGTTCGTCGTCCCCCGACACCAGCATGCCTCCGCCTGAGGTAGTGATGATCTTGTTCCCGTTGAAAGAGAAGATCCCTATTTTACCGAACGTCCCAGGCGCCTTCCCTTTGTAGGTCGCACCCAACGCCTCCGCCGCATCCTCGATCAGGGTCACCCCAGACCGTTTGCATACCGCCAGGATGGGCTCAATATCAGCGCTCTGCCCATAGAGATGCACAAGGATCACGGCCTTAGGCAGCCGGCCGCCTTTGGCTCGAGCCCGGAGGACCTCCGCCAACAGGGCGGGATCCATGTTCCAAGATACCCGCTCGCTGTCGATGAAGGTGGGGCGACCACCGAGGTATACCACGGGGTTCACGCTGGCGGAAAAGGTAAGCGTCGAGACCAGCACCTCATCTCCAGGGCCAACGCCTGCCAGCAGCAAGGCCAAGTGCATCGCGGCGGTCCCGGACACGAGGGCGGCTGCGTGCGGCGCGCCGACGGCGTGGCAGAACTCCCGCTCAAACGCATCGACGTGCGGTCCCAGGGGTGAGATCCAGTTCGTATCAAACGCTTCCTGGATGAACTTCATCTCTCGCCCAGACATGTGCGGCGGCGAGAGGTAGAGGCGCAGCGGCCGGGCATGGCAAACCTTATGGTGTGTTCCCAAAGAATTGTTTCCTACCCGGTCTGCACCTTCAGGCTCAATTCCCACGGCTGACATCCTATGTGTCGTGCTGCTTGACTAGCCTCGCGGGAACTCCCACAGCAGTTGTGTGGGGGGGGATGTCCCTGACGACTGCGGCTCCCCCACCCACGATTGCCCACGGGCCAACCGTCCGACCCGGGGTGACCACCGCGCCTATTCCCACGAACACGCCATCACCCACCCGGACATCTCCGCCGGTGTGAGCTCCAGGGGCAACGTGTGCATGGGATCCGATGACGTTGTGGTGATCCACGGTGCACCCAGTATTCAGGATCACGTTGTCCCCGATGGTGGTTGTCGGATTCACCACCACCCGCGCACAGATCATGACACCGCGCCCCAGGACGACGTCCCGCGCCAGCACTGCGGAAGGGTGAATCGCATTTACTATACGCTCGCCCCGCGCCACCATCGCGTGGAAGATCCTCGCACGTGTCTGGTTTTCGCCGATAGCGACGATGACTGCGTCATGTGTGACCTTCTGGAGATCGGAAATGCGCCCGAGGACCTCTAACCCCAGGAATCGCAGGCCAAGCAATGCCGGATCGTCATCCAGGAATCCAACCGGTTCGTACTCTCCCCCTGCTGCACGTGCCACAAGTAGAATATCGGCGGTCACTTGCGCATGGCCTCCGGCCCCCAGCACAACCACTCGCGTCACAGGCCGCCGCCCGCTTTCCCAGGTGACTGCTGGCCGCCGGTGAACTTGGGCATGGTAGCGTGGCCTTGCGCACTCACACCCTCTCGTCTAAGCACTTTCCATGCGGTTAAGAGCAGGATCTTGAAGTCAAGCCAGAGGGACCAGTTATCCACATACCAGACGTCGAGAGCGAACTTCTCCTCCCAACTCAGCGCGTTTCGGCCACCTGCCAGCACTGGTCCAGCCATCCCGGGAGGCATCTCGTGGCGACGCCACTGCTCAGGACTGTAAAGCTCCCTGTACTCTACCAGCAAAGGACGAGGTCCCACCAAGCTCATATCACCCTTCAAAACGTTGATCAGTTCAGGAATCTCGTCCAAGGTCGACTTTCGCAGGAACTTCCCCGTGGCGGTCAACCGGTTCTCGTCCGGAAGGAGGTTACCATTTTGATCACGTGCATCGGTCATTGTTCGGAACTTGTAAATCGCGAATGACCGGCCGCCCCTTCCCAGGCGCGGTTGCCGAAATAGGATTGGCCGACCCATCGAAAGGAATAGTAGGACCGCCGTTACACCGAAGAGGGGCAAGAGGAGCGTCAGGATGATCAGGGATCCTGCCACGTCAAAGATGCGTTTCACAGGAAGGAGTAACTGGCGATTCATGAGTAGTCAGGGAGGCGTCTCTTCTTCATACCCAGGCCTATCAGCAAATCCACGAACGCCTTGGCGTGGAGGTTCCTGTCGAAATGCCTCGCCACGTACTCTCGTGCGGCATTGCCCATTCGCCTCGCGCGGTCAGGATTGCCCTTGAGCTTGATGAGCACATCGGCTAGGGCCTCTGGATTTCCTGGGGGTACATAGATACCACCCCCAGCTCTCTCCATGACGCTGCGGATAACTCCGTCGATCGCCAGGATCGTTGGCCGACCCGCCGCCATGTAGTCGAACACCTTGTTCGGATACGTCGTGCGAAACTCCGGGATATCCTTGAGGGTTGCCACGCACGCATCCGAAGCCGCCAGGATCGCCGGCATCTCGTGCTTGGCCCGGGCCCCGGCGAATATCACGTTCGGAAGGCCCTTGGATTTGGCCATCGCCTCTAGATTGCCGCGCTCCTTCCCATCCCCCACCAGAAGGAATTTCACGCCCGTCTCATCCCGGAGGCGATCGGCCGCCTCCAGCACCGTCCCGATGTCATTGGCTAGTCCCAGCGCCCCGGCGTACGTCACCACGAAGTCGGTCCCCAGGTCCAGCTCCCGGCGCACCGATTCGCCCCGGGCCTCAGGATCGAACATTGTCGGGTCCACACCGTTTGGGATCAGCGTGACCTTTTCGCCGGGCACGCCTCGTGCAACCAGATAATCGCGATACGCCGGAGAGTTCACCAGCAGGTGCGTCGCCCGTGCATAGAGGAATGACTCCAGCCATCGGGAGAGCACGATCAGAAGGGGATTCTTCAAGACCCCGAGCCCGATCGCGAACTTGGGCCAGAGGTCGCGGACCTCCAGGAGGAAGGGGCGCCAGCGGAGAACTGAGACGGCCCAGGCGGATACCGCCTGGAAGATGGGTGGCGTCGTTCCGACTACCACATCCACCGGCCCGGCGCGGAGCGCCGCTCGGATGGAGCTAACCATGAAGCTCAGAAAGCACACGACCCGCCAGACGAAGCTTTGGTGAAGGGATGGGTACGTCCTGGCCCTTAGGATGCGAACGCCCTCCACGTTCTCCTCTGCTACCGGCCCCTGCCCCGCCCCCACCTGCTGCCCGGTGAGATAGCTCAGGTCGCTCGTGACAATGGTGAACCGATGGCCATTCCTCACGGCGTGGCGGGCGAATTCGAAGTGACGGGTTCCTCCAGCCTGGTTGGGGGCGGTGAATGCCTGGTGAATCAGCAGAGCATGCATCGGCCTAAGGGTCTGTTAAGAAATAACTTGATCTGGGGTATCGGGTTGAGTCAAGTGCCCACAAGATGTAGTATCTCGGGCCATGGACGAGGATTACCCGAGATCGCTCCAGGAACTCGAGAGGCGATTCGCGACGGAGGCCGCGTGCCTCGCATACCTGGCCGCCCTGCGGTGGCCGACCGGCTTTGTGTGCCCGGCCTGCGGGGGCACCCGGGCGTGGCGCACCACCCGCGGGCGGTGGCATTGTCGGGAATGCGGAACGCAGACGTCGGTGACCGCCGGGACGCTGTTCCACCGCACCCGCCTGCCCCTGTCCGTGTGGTTCCGGGCGATCTGGCACGTCACGAGTCAGAAGTACGGGGCCAATGCCCTGGGCCTGCAGCGGGTGCTCGGCCTGAGCTACGAGACCGCGTGGCAGTGGCTGCACAAACTCCGGCGGGCGATGGTCCGGCCGGGGCGGGACCACCTGGCGGGGTGCGTGCAGGTGGATGAGACCTATGTTGGCGGCCGGAAGAAGCCGGGCAAGCGCGGGCGCGGCGCCGCGGGCAAAACCCTGGTGGCCATCGCGGCAGAGGACAAGTCCCCCAAGGGGATTGGGCGGATCCGGCTCCAGGTGCTGCCGAATGCCTCGGCGGCGAGCCTGGAACGGTTCGCCGGGGCGACGATCGCGCCCGGCAGTGTGGTCGCCACCGACGACTGGGCGGGCTACGGCCCGTGGGCGTCCCGCGGGTACACGCACCGGGTGCTGCCCCCCAAAGACCTCGTGTTGCCGCACCTCGTGGCCTCGCTTGTGAAGCGGTGGCTGCTGGGGACCTACCAGGGCGCGGTCAAGCCCACGCACCTGGCGTACTACCTGGATGAGTTCACGTTCCGCTTCAATCGGCGGACGTCGCGCAGTCGTGGGAAGCTGTTCTACCGGCTCGTGCAACACGCCCTGCTCGTGGAACCCGTGCCGGGGAAGGCCCTCACAGCCCTCTCTGCGGCGGCCGACGAAGACTTCGACGACCTGGATGCCTGAGGCAACCACAAGATGTAGGGGCCACTGGAGTTAACCCGATACCCCAGTTAACTTGATTATTCGGTCCGCACCCCCCATACTGCCGCCATGGGGACGCAAGCGGAGATCCGCACCAAGTACCGCGCGTTGGCGCCCACGATGAATGAGCGCGTGTGTCGCCTGTGGGCGGGTACCGAGGCTCGGGCGTTGGGGCATGGGGGCATTGCCGTGGTGGCCCGGGCCACGGGCCTGGCGCGCAACACCATCCGGCGCGGGCTCCAGGAGCTCGTGCGGCCGACGCGCGGGGAGGCGGACCGCGTGCGGCGGCCGGGCGGCGGGCGCAAGCGGGCCACCGCCGTGGATCCCGACCTCGCCCCGGCCGTCGAGGACTTGGTGGAGCCGGGGACGCGGGGCGATCCCGAGTCGCCGTTGCGCTGGACCTGCAAGAGCACCCGCACGCTGGCGGCCGAGGTGACGGCCCAGGGGCACGCGGTGAGCCACGTCGTGGTGGCGAACCTGTTGCGCGCCCTGGGGTATAGTCTGCAGGCCAACCGGAAGACCCAGGAAGGGACCAGCCATCCGGACCGCAACGCCCAGTTTACCTACCTCAACGCGGCGATTACCGCGCAACTCCAGCGCGGGCACCCCGCCATCTCGGTGGACACGAAGAAGAAGGAGTTGGTGGGCCGGTTCAAGAACGCCGGCCGCACCTGGCGCCCTACGGGGGCTCCCGAGCCCGTCAAGGTCCACGACTTCCTGGATCCGGCGCTGGGCAAAGCCATCCCGTATGGCGTCTACGATCTGGCCCGGAATGCGGGGTGGGTCAGCGTCGGCGTGGATCATGACACCGCCACCTTCGCGGTCGCGACCATCCGCCGGTGGTGGCGCGCGATGGGCCGCCGGCGCTATCCCCACGCCACGTCCGTGCTCATCCTGGCCGACAGTGGGGGCAGCAATGGGGCACGGGTGCGGCTGTGGAAGTGGGAACTGCAGCGCTTCGCGACCCAGACCGGGCTGACCATCACGGTCTGCCACCTCCCGCCGGGCGCCAGCAAATGGAACAAGATCGAACATCGCCTCTTTGCATTCGCCGCTTCAGGCTTGAGTGTGGGTAACCCCAACATGTTGTGGTTGCCCGGAAAAGTGGAAGCAACACTCCCGATGTTTCACCTTTCGCAGGGTGGCGGTGGACACGGCCAGTGAGTCGGACC
>Ga0315285_10006953_pt1 | contig 11648 bp, 7 predicted proteins | sample YL17G09_36_MG_FD_203698 | JGI IMG/M metagenome (GOLD analysis project Ga0315285, IMG submission 203698) | Sediment microbial communities from Yellowstone Lake, YNP, Wyoming, USA - YL17G09_36 | ecosystem: Environmental > Aquatic > Freshwater > Lake > Sediment | place: USA: Wyoming | collected... | reverse complement strand
CCGCTGGCGCTCGTCCAGGTGAGGGAACAGTGTGCTATACTTTCGCTCAAGAACCTGTTGCATCTCCATGCCCATGAGTATACGGCAACAGATGCATATTGTAAAGTTTATTTTTTAACGAGCGCTTAGGCGCGGAAAGCGGGGACAGAGGAACTGGTGAAACACTGGCACAATGGTGTTGGAACCGCGAAAAGCGGGGACAGACACGCTTTTCAAACTGCCGAAAAGGCGCTTCCAAACTGCCGGAAGCGAGTCAGTCCCCGTTTTTCACTTCTTTTTGGTGTTCTTTTGATTTGTTTATAAGTAACTTCCATTTTGACGCAGTACACTAGACGTACGTAAAATAATCTCGGGTCTCAGCTCTCAGATCAAAGCGTATTCGCCCCGTTTGGAGTAGCTCTTGGGACGCCACCGGTTGGAAGCGAGGGGATCCTCACGCCCGCCCAGGTGTTGTCTGTCTAAAAAGGTCGTGGTCTCTGGCTGGGCGGGCTCAGGGTGACAGGCTTTGATCTTGCTCTTGCGTAACAGCGAAGTTCACGAGACGGGCTTTCCCGCTTGGGGCGACAGGCTTTGATGCGAGGCCGGCTCGTCAAGCACCAGACGCTCTAGAAGAACGGAGCCGGGATGAGGGCCGATTTCCAGCCGTTGTTCCCGGCTCCGGTAGTTTTTCTTGCTAGCGAGGGTAGCGGCGGTCGGGGTATCTGTCGCGGTAATCGCGGTCGCGGGGTGCGATGAGCGCGCCTCCGATCGCTCCTGCGCCTGCGCCGATGGCCGCGGATTCGACGTCTTTTCCGATCAAGCCGCCGGCGGCTCCGCCGATCACCGCACCGCCGAGCGCTGCGCGGCGTTGAGCGGGCGTCTCGCAGGCTGTGAGAATGCATAAGCAGAGTGCCGCAAGCAGCAGCAGGATGGTTGTTTTTTTCATGTTGCACCTCCTTATGGGGCGGCTAAGAAGCCGCATTCAGAATCTTTGTTCGCGACGTTTTGCCACCGTCTACGCGTCGTGCGCAGATGTCACGAACAAAGATTCTAAGGGCAAAGTCTTTGCCTCTGGAAAGGAAGGCGCTGCGAGGAATATTTATGCCCGAGTTCCCGCGAGCGGGGCACGAAACATTCAGCGATTGCCGCGCCAGAGGTCGATGGGCAGGCGGATTCCTTTGGGGCGAAACGGGAGAGCGACTTTAGCGCCGGTTCCCGCGGAGTAGTAGCCGGCGTAAAGAATTTCCATGACGACGCGACCGTCGTTGCCGGTGACGATGGGCAGGTCGATGCCGCGGACGCACCGCGCGAAATGGCGCATTTCCTGCGGGAACCCGTAGTTCCAGAGTTCTTCGTAGACGGGGTAGGTCCATCCTTTTGTGGAGGGGGCCTTTTCGACGGCGTAGCCGTAGCCGTACTCGCTGTATGTGGGGAGCGCGTTGCCCATGTGGAGGTCGGCGTAGGTGAGCCCGCCTTCGCCGTATATTTCGGCGCGGTCGTGCATGCCGCCCCTGCGCGCCCAACTGTTTTCGACGATGCCGACGGCGTTGGTGTCGAACTCGATGATGCAGATCGAGTCGTCTTCGCCCTGGGTTTTATCCGCGTGGACATACGTGCCCATCTGGCAAAACACGCTGCGGATCGCCGGCCGCCCGAGGAACCACCAGCAGAACAGGGCGCCGTGGCAGCCCATGTCCATGAACACGCCGCCGCCGGACCGGTCGACGTCCCAGAACCAGTCGGCGTGTGGGCCGAAATGTTTTTCGGCCTGTTTCACCAGGTAGATCCTGCCGAACGCGCCCTGGTCGGCCATTTCTTTGGCTTTGACGTACTTGGGTGTGAACATGAGCTCTTCGGCGTAGAGGAGCAGGACGCCTTCGCGCTCGCAGACGTCGATCATGGCGTCGGCTTCTTCAAGCGTCATGCAGAGGGGTTTCTCGCAGACGATGTGCTTTCCGGCGCGCGCGGCGTCGGCAACGATCGAGGCGTGGAGGTAGTTTGGTGCGGCAATTGTGACCATTTCGATTTCCGGGATGGCGAGGAGGTCGTGGTAGTCGCGGAAAGCGCAGGGAATCTCGTGGCGTTTGGCGAATTCGTCGGCATGGCCGGGCGAGGGCGATGCGACGGCGGCGATTTCGATCTCGCCGTGGAGCATGCGCATCGAGTGCGCGTGGATGTCGGCTTCGAAACCGGATCCAATGATGCCTACTTTGACGGCGTTGGTGTTAGACATGGCGGGCCTCCCTCCTTTTTGCTGGTGCAGATGATGATGCCACGGGGAAGAAAGCGAATTAAAGTGGAAAGCACGGACGAACACGGAGCAAAGGACAAAGGACGAAGGACGAAAGGGACGTAAAGGACATAAAGGACCGACGGAGTTTGCCTTATTTTGTGGAGAGCGCTTTGATTTGCTCGTCTGAGAGGGCTTCGCGGCGGAATTGGACGTTGCTGATGGCGCCTTGGAAGTTTTCGCGGTCGGTGTGGTTGGGGTTGCAGCCGATGCCGATGTTGGGCGGCTGGGAGACGAGCACGCGCGGCAACGTTGCTTCCTGTTTGATCTCGCCGTTGACGTAGAGGCGCAGTTTGTCGGCCTTCTTCACGGCGGCGACATGCACCCATTCGTCATTTTGGACGGGCACGCCTTTGGTACCGTGGCGGCCGGACGGCTGCTCGACGCAGACCGAGAGTTCCCCGCCCACTACCGAAAGACGGAGGGCGTCGTTCATTGCGGTGTACCAGGCGGAGACGACGTGGTGCCAGCGTTTGTCGTCCGCCGCGCCCGGCGCGCCGATGCCTTGCGGCTGAATCCAGGCGGTGAAGGTGTAATCGCGTGTCGGGAACCCGGGCGCGGCATAGACCAGCTTCGACGTTTTGCCGTTGAAGAACATGGCGCCAGCATCTTTTCCGTCGCGGCCCGGCGCGGGCGTGATGTCCACGGCCTGCATGAGGGTGCCTTCCGTGGGCTCGGCCGTGCCGGCCAGTGGAGCCGACAAGACAATGCCGCGCGTCGTAATAGGGAGCGAGGGATCGATGGTGAAGCGGCGTGGGCCGTTGGATGATGGTTTTTGGGACGGCTGGGACGATTGGGACGATTGGGCAAAGACCTGCCAGTAGTAGGTCTTACCTGGCTCCAGTTTTGCGTCGACAGAAAGGTCCGTTTGCTCGATGCCTGATTGAGAATGGACTACGTGCTCCAACTTCTCGTCTTCCGCGATGACTACGGTGTACGTGGCGTCTGGCGCGGCGGCTTGCCATTCAAACAGCAGGTCGCCGGGGGCGAGGCGGGCATTGTCCTGCGGGCCGGCCAGCATGAAGTCGATGAGCGGCGCGTTGAGTACGGGCAGCCAGGAGCGATAAAGTGTGCCGTGTGCGCCGGCGGTGGCATAGTCGGTGAGATAGACGTCGCTGCCGTCGGTGGCTCTGGCTTTGTAGAGGACGATCGGCTGGAACTGGGCGTCGCATTTCGCCGGCTCGAGTGAGAGCGTGTTGAAATCAAGCGCGGGCATGTCTGGGGGTTCGACCTGGTTGTGTTTCTGGTCGAACGTCAGCAAGAGCGGGCCTTTGAAAAGGGACGTTTTGAACTCGATATTGCCGTCGCCGCGGAGGGCCCGGAGGCGCATGTCGAGGTTGAGTTCGATCACGTCGCCCGGCTTCCATTCGCGTTCGAGCCTGAGATACTGGCCAGGGCGCGGGAAGGGAGCAGGCGAGACGCCTGCACCACAATTGACGGGTTGGCCGTTGACGGCCACGGACGTCTCGGTTGACCACTGGGGATGCGCAGGTGGAGGGGCACAGTCTCGGGGCTGCTGGTATTCACCGTGATGCGAATCTTACCGTCGGCCGGATAGGCGGTGTCTTGCTTGAAGGTCCAGGTGGTGTCGCCGAGATTGGCGGTGATTGTGCCGGGGCCGTAATAGTTGAGGTAAAGGCCGTTGGGATCGCCCAGCACGGCCCACTCGCTGATCAGGCCGAGGCCGCGGGGGCCGTTGACCGAGCAGCAGTTGAGTTCGGGCGTGCCGGGCCGCGACTGAAAGACGATGGCGTGGGCGGAAGCGAGCCGCTTGCCGTCCATGGGCGTGTCGTAGGTACACCAGCGTCCGCTGGGATGTTCGTAGCCGAGCACGGTATTCCAGGTGGCGAGCTCGATGGCGTCGGCGACGCGGCTGTCGGCGGAGAGTCTGAGAGCTTCGACGCTCAGGGCGATCCAGGCGACGGTGCAGCAGGTTTCGATCGAGCCGGATTGGAACGGGTTGCCGACGGCGCCTTCGCCGGTCGAGAAACTACCGGCGTTGTGGATGTCGGTGCGGCGGATGCTTCGCCAGAGGTGGAGCAGGGCCTGGCGGTACGAGTCGTCGCCCGTGATGCGGTACATCTCGGCGAGGCCCATGATGGGGTGGAGGCTCTCCCACCGCGGCTTGGGGGTCTGGTAAAACTCGATGCCGGCGAGCGCCTGGCGGTAATAATCGCCCGCGGGTGGCTTCTCGAAATCGGCGAGGATCTCGCGCATCATGCGGAGATACGGCTCTCGGCGGGTCTCGCGGTAGAGGAACCCGAGCGCGTGGATGATGGCCATGTTCATTTCGTGCGAGCCCGCGTCGTGTACGCGCTTGCCGGTGTCGAGATACGTGTTGCAGACGAGGTCTGCGGCGCGCGTGGCGGCATCGAGCGCGGCTTTGTCGCCGGTGTCGCGGTACCACAGCCAGAGTGCCAGCATGACGTGGTAATGGCCCCACAAGTCCCACTGCCCGAGCAGGCGCTGGTCTTTCTGGAACGGCCCGAGGTAACCGTCGTCGGCCTGCGTGGCGATAAACTCGGGGATAAGGCGGCGGAGCAGCACGTCGAGCTCGGGGCTGTCGGTCATCCGGCGCGCCTCGACGGCCGACGTGAGATACTTGCCGATGAACTCGCCCGCCCACGGCACCGGATCCTCGTACGGCGGCTTGCGGTCGCGCAGACGGAACATCTCGATCATGCCGGGGTTTGCGTCCGGCGCGATGAGCAGCCAGTTGTCGACCACAGCATCCAGCCGCCGCCCCACTTCGCCGCCCAAGCGCAAGGTCAGACGGGGCTGTCGGAGGTCCTGGCTCTCTGCAAACGTTACCTCGCAACCAGCCACCAGCCCCACGATCACGAGTAGTCTGGAAAACATGGAATCCTCCCCTTGAGTTTCGACAAATTATGTATAGCAGCCCGGCGCAATTCAAACGGAGTAACCACAAAGAACGCAGAGAACACAAAGAAAAAGTTTTCTTTGAGTTCTTTGTGCTCTTTGCGGTTAAGCGTTGTTGTTGAGAAGTTTGCCCGAGGCGGTTGCGTTGGATTATGCTCGTTTTTGTCAAGACTGCGCGGCGTTTGGCCGCATGTGCGAAGGAGTGGATATGAAATACATCGGCGTTCTGGTGGCGATAAGCCTGTTGCTGGGTTTTGCGGCGGTGGCCGTGGAGGAGGAGGCGGGGTATGTGTCGCTGTTTAACGGGAAGGACTTGACGGGTTGGACGGGCGACACGAAGGGGTATGTGGTTGAAAACGGCAACCTGGTGTGCAAACCGGGCGGCAACCTGTTTACCGAAAAAGAATTTGCCGATTTCAGTTTCAAATTCGAGTTCAAACTGACGCCGGGCGCCAACAACGGTGTCGGGATCCGCGCCCCGTTGAAAGGCAACGCGGCCTATGACGGCATGGAGATCCAGATCCTCGATGACCGCCACGAGAAGTACAAGGACCTCCAGCCGTGGCAGGTGCACGGATCGATCTACGGTGTTGTACCCGCCAAACGCGACCATCTCAAGCCGGTGGGCGAGTGGAACAGCGAGGAGATCATTGCCAATGGCCGCAACGTCAAGGTCATCCTCAACGGTGAGACGATTGTCGACGCCAACCTCGATGAGGCGACCGCAAAGGGCATGATGGACGAGAAGCCGCACCCGGGACTGAAGAACGAGAAGGGCCACATCGGGTTTCTTGGCCACGGCAGCGTGATTGAGTTCCGCAACCTGTGCGTGAAGGAGCTTGAGAAGTAACCGCCCGAATTTTAGATCTACTACGCCACGGCTGAACGGGCAGTAAAGTGAAAAGGAGTAACGCGGAGCAGTAAAACCAGCGAATCCAGAAGCGGGAGGACGATTTCGATGGACACAGTGCAAGCGAAGGAGCGTTATCAGCGAGCGGCGGCATTGTACGGCGAGAGAAAGTTCGCGGAATCCCTTGCCTTACTGGACGAGTTGCACGAGGCGTTCCCAAACAATACGGCCGTTATCCAGGCCCGCGCCCGCGTCTTGAAAGAACTGGAAGCCAGCCCCTCCCCCAAGGCGGCTGTCCCCAAACCTATGCCCGCCGCCGCGCGGCCCACTTCCTCGATGCGCCGCTACTACTTCTTCGGAGCCGGCGTGGCCGTAGTCGCAGTGGCTGGCTGCTGCGCCTTCTTCCTGTGGCCGCGCCAAACATCGGAGCCCAAACCCACCCCGCCGGCTCCCATCGCCGCCCCTGTTAAGGCGGCCCTCCCGCAGGCCCCGCAGCCTACAGCCGCGCCGCAGGTCCCCGAGCCTGCGGCGGCGCAGCCGGCTGCCGCGGCGCTCCCGGCGGCAAACACCAACGCGTTGCCGGCAGGATGCAAACTCGGGGCCCCCATTGTCACGAAAAAGGGCCGGTGGATCTTTCGGACGTACGATCCCGCCAGTTTGATTTTGTCTGACGACGGTGGAAAGACTTGGCGCATCATTGAGAAACCCGCTTGCGCGCAAAAAAACATGTGGTGTTATGAAGTCATCGTCTGCCCGACAGACGATTCGAAAATGATGGTTGGACTCGGCGGGAATGGCGACCTGCTTGGCACCGAAGACGATGGCCTCACATGGCGTGTGCTCTTACCATGTTACACCAAGGTGGGAACCGACGAGAAACAGATAATGACGGCTTTTTGGAAGTCATCCGACTCGAAGCATGTACTTGCGCTGGCCAATGCAGGCGGACTTCTGGAGGTCGTTTTGGAATCCGGCAGCTACTCGCCGCTGGATGCAACGGGTTTCCTGAAGGGCAGCTTCCACAGATATGAATGCGTTGACGGAAAACATTTCCTGCATCTTTGGGGAGACGCCTCTCCGGCGTTTACGGCCACAATGAGCGACGACGACGGGAAAAGCTGGCGCGAAAGCCCCATGGAAGAGACTCCCTGGAAGGTCGAGGCCAAGATCCGCTCGCAACTGGCGGCACTCAAGCTGGGCGATGAGAACGGCAAGGTGATCACCAAGCAAGAAAACGCCATTATGGTTGGCGAGATTGTTGTCGAGTGGGCGCAAACCTTTGGCACGGACAAACGCATTTACGTTCAGATTACCCCAACCGAAGGTTTCCCGAGCGATACCAACACCGGCGTGTTCTTTAGCGACGACCAAGGCGAGCACTGGACCAGAGTCAATCCCGCTGAATCGCAGGAGGGGCTGGCCAAATTGTTTTCGTCCGATCCGTTTGTCTGTTCCTCGAAAGACGGCTCAACGAAATGGATCTCGATCTGGCAATTGTCTTACGACCCCCATCGAGACGTTATTTTTGCGAGCTGCAAAGGCGTGTGCTACCGCTCTTCAAGCAAGGCTGAGCCTTGGGTTGCCATGAACTGACGGCTATTTGCCTGAGCCTGCGGATTTTTTCTCGATGGTGACGGCGCCCGGATCGAGGGAGAGCCAGCCGTCGGTTTGTTTGATGCCCAGCAGCGCGTCGAGCCGCTGGGCGAGCGGGTCGGGGCCTCCGCGCTCTTGCGCGGGCGTCATGCCGAGACGGTTTCTGATTTCCCGGCGCAGCCACCAGAACCCCGAGTTCCATGAGTAGAGGTGGTGACCGTGGGGTTTTCCGTTGACGGTGCTGATGGACTCGTGGAACGCGGGCATGTAGGCCAGCTCTTTTTCGAGCCGCCAGAGGAGTTGGTCGTCGACCCACTGCGGGTCCATCCCGTGGATGAGGCCGCAGAGATAGTTGCATGCGTCGTTGAGGAACCACGACCCGCCGTAGACATACACGCCGCTGTGGCCGTCGAGCAGGTCGCCGTTGGCCATCGAGATCACGCGCATGCCGTAGGGAGTTTGAATCTTTATTGTAGTTTCGAGATGTCGGCGCACGAGGTCGTCGGGCAGACATTTCTGGCCGAACACGGCGAAGGTGAGGACCTCCCCGTAGAGGCTGTCCTGGCCGACGTGATCCTGCTGCTTCAGGCTTGTGGCGAAATACCCGCCCTGTTCGTTGAACATCCGGGCGTAGCCGTCTTTGGCTTTTTGGATGTCGGCGTCGGTGACGTCAAACCCGAGTTCGCGCGCAGCCATGAGAGCGCCGCAGTGGAAGCCTTGGTTGGACGAGGGGGCGTCGTCGTCGTCGTACGGCAACTGGTCGTGGTAGGTTTTCATATAGGCTTTTTCGGGGCTGAGACGCGGCGGGATGTAGAGTCCGTCGACCTCGTTTTTCCGGATGAACTGGTAGGCGCGGGCGACGGTGCGGGGGTCGGGCGTGCCGCCGGCCTTTTTGACGAGATGCGACCAGATCAGGAAGTACTGTGCGTTGTCTTCATAGTCGACGCGCTCGTAAAAGACGGCCATGTTGGCTTCGGCGTCGAATTGCGGGCTGTCGAGTCCGCGGCTCATCCAGAACCCGTCGCTGACCCATTGTTTCCACCCGTAACCGACACCCGAGATGAAGATGTAGTCGCTTTCGGTGCGCATCATGTTTCTGCGCAGCAGGAGGTACGACGTGTTGCGAAGGATGGCTTCGAGCGCGGACCCGTTGAAGCCTTTCGCGTTGGCGAGCGCGAGATGTCCCGCGAGCTGGATGTCGTACTGGTCGTGGACGGGCGAGGCGAACATCCAGCTTGTCCAGGTTTGCGTCTCGCCGGCTTCGATGTGCTGCCAGCCGTCGAACCGTGTGCGGTAGATGTTGGTGGCATCGACCTCGAACGGGATCATGATGACGCGCCTGGCCGAGCCGTCGCCGTTGGCCAGCGTGATGGTTTTCTTGTCGACGTCGCAGCCCATGTAGCTTCTGTTTTCCCACAGGCCGGGCGAGTCGCCGATGATGCCATAGAACACGTCGCCAGCCGTGCCACCCACCATCGGGAATGTCTGCCACGAGTTGTCGTCAAACCCCGGCCCCGTACAACTCGGGCTGTACATCTGCGACTTCTCTTCGCGCCGGATGAACGTGTGAAAGGAGTCGGCGGTGGGGATGCGCCAGGACATGTCGAGATAGTAGCGGGTGTCAGCGACGGCCGTGACCGTTGTTTTCCGCTCATACAGGCGCGGGTTGACGCGGCGCCAGGTTTCGGAGATCTGGAGGCCTAGGGTGGTGCCGCCAGTGAGGCTAACCGGCTCAGAAAGCGGCAGCAAGCTGCCGCACTCCATACGGACCTGTGTTTTTCCTTGCGGCTGGACAACGAACAGTGCCGCGCCTGGTTCAACGGGCGCGAGCACCGTCTGGCCGTTGTCAGTTACGCAGATTGCGCCGTTTTGGACATCAAGCCGCAGGTCGACGTCCACGGCACTAATCAGCAATCCCACCAGCGCGATTCCAAAGTGCATCTCTTTTCTCCCCGCAACCCGGTTGCGTTCCGGGTCAATGGTGCCTATCATACAAGACAAAGGGGCCTTCTATCATGCGCGTGTTTGACAAGTTAGACCAAGCGCCTACAGTGCCAGGGAAATTCTGCGTTTTTATTCGAATGGAATTTTGGTGGACTCTTGGAACCTTTGCAGGCACTTATCTGATCTTTCTTCTAACGTTATTATCCGATTCGCCTTGGTCCGTCGCGGGAACGTTCTACCGTGCGGCTGCCTGCGCCGCAAGTGTCGCTCTTGGGCATCTCCTGCTCCTTGCGATCCATCTGCGTTCACGCAACCGGCGACGGGTCGATTCTGACTGATGGGCCAACGAAACCAAGAGCCATTCGAGGGCGTCCCCGCGGACACGCTACAAGAGACTGTAAAGAAGTATTGGGGCTACGACAACTTTCTGCCGCTGCAACGCGAGGCGATGCAATGCGTGATGCAAGGCCGCGATTCGGTGGTGATCCTGCCCACGGGCGGCGGGAAGAGCCTGTGTTTTCAGGCGCCGGCGGTGGCCATGGACGGGATGGCGGTGGTGGTGTCGCCGCTGCTGTCGCTGATGAAAGACCAGGTGGATGCGCTGCGCACCAACGGCATCGCCGCGGGCAAAATCGACAGCACCATGACGGGCGCGGAGCGGGAGTCGGTACACCGGGCAATCCAGGCAGGGAAGTTGAAGCTGCTGTATGTCTCGCCGGAGCGGATCGCTCAACCTGCGTTTACCGACTACCTGCGCGACGCGGGCGTTTCGTTCCTGGTGGTGGACGAGGCGCATTGCATCAGCCAGTGGGGGCATGATTTCCGGCCGGAGTACCGCGAGTTGCGGCGGTTGCGCGAGATTTTTCCCGACAAGGCCATTCATGCTTACACGGCGACGGCAACGCCGGACGTGCGCGACGACATCCGGCAGGAACTGTGCCTGCGCGACCCGGCCGTCCTGACGGGCGCGTTCGACCGCCCCAACCTGATTTACCGCGTGGCGAAACGTTCGGACGGATTCGGGCAGGTGCGCAGAGTGATCGACGCGCACCAGGGCGAGAGCGGGATTGTTTACTGCATCCGGCGCGCGGATGTCGAGGCGTTGTGCGAGCGGCTCGTCGAAAAGGCGTATAAGGCGCTGCCGTACCACGCGGGGATGGACGACGTGGCGCGGAAGCGCAACCAGGAGGCGTTCTCGCGCGAAGAGGCGGACATTGTGGTGGCGACGGTGGCGTTCGGGATGGGCATCGACAAGTCGAATGTGCGATACATCGTTCACGCGGCGATGCCCAAGTCGATCGAGCATTACCACCAGGAGACGGGCCGGGCGGGCCGCGACGGGTTGCCGGCGGACTGCTGGCTGTTCTATTCCTACGGCGATTTCCGACTGTGGCAGAGCATCGTTGAAAAGTCCGAAGATGCGGGTGTCCCGGTTGCATTGGACAAGCTTCGCGACATGCTGCGGTATTGCGACGGCGTCGCGTGCCGCCACAAGAGCCTCGTGACGTACTTCGGCCAGGCGTACGCCGATACGGGGTGCGCGGCGTGCGACGTCTGCCTTCGGCAGATGGACGTGGTCGAGGAGTGCGGTTCGATCTCGCGGACGATCCTGTCGTGCGTGGCCGAGTTGGGCTCGATAGCCGGGCCTACCTATACGACGCTGGTGTTGACGGGCGCGCGGGAAGAGCGCGTGCTGTCCAAGGGGCATGACCGCCTTGCGGTGTTTGGAGCGCTGGAATCGTCCGGGAGCCGGACGGTACGCGACTGGATCGAGCAGCTCGTCCAGCAGGGGTGCCTCGAGAAGAGGGGCGAATATAACGTGCTGGCGCTGACGCCGCGGGGTGCGGCGGCGTTGCGGGGCGAGCAGGATGCGCAACTGCTGAAATCGTTGCGGCAGGGTGTGCAGACGAAGCTGGGGAAACGCGCCGTGGGCGAGAAGGTTGTGCCGGCGTCGCCGTTGTCGGGGCTTGACAAGGAGTTGTTTGAAACGCTGCGGCGTGCGCGGCGCGAGAAGGCGCAGGAGCTGAACGTGCCGCCGTTTGTCGTGTTCGGCGACGCAGCGTTGAGGGATATGGCGCGAAAGAAACCTGGCGATACACAGGCGTTTCTCGG
>Ga0315285_10006946_pt1 | contig 11654 bp, 12 predicted proteins | sample YL17G09_36_MG_FD_203698 | JGI IMG/M metagenome (GOLD analysis project Ga0315285, IMG submission 203698) | Sediment microbial communities from Yellowstone Lake, YNP, Wyoming, USA - YL17G09_36 | ecosystem: Environmental > Aquatic > Freshwater > Lake > Sediment | place: USA: Wyoming | collected... | reverse complement strand
TTTTGTTGAATGGGCAGACTTCTTTTTCTTAAAAGAAATTGGAATAGACCCCGAGGCAAAAACCAAGTATTTGGCAAAGGATCTCTCAAAAGAGTTTTCGCTTTTTATTGAAAGACTGGAAGCACTGGAGAAATTCGACATTGAAACCATTGAGGCGACATTCCGCCTGATGGCCAAGGAATTGGGCGTGGAAGCAAAGACATTGATTCACCCCATTAGAGTAGCGCTGACCGGAAAAACTGTTGGACCGGGCCTCTTTGAGGTGATATACTATTTGGGTAAAGAGAGAACCAAAGGACGCTTAAGCAAATTTATCAGAAAGGAGTAGAAATGATGAAAAGGGCAGGGGTTTTGGTGTTAGCGCTGTTTTCTTTAATCCTCTTGTTTAGCGGATGCGAGACTACAAAGGGAGTGGCTATTGGCATTGGAGCCACAACAGTGGGCGCAGCCAAAGATACACAGAACACCTATAATTTTCTGGTTAAGACAGACGATTGGATGAGAAAGAATCTTTGGTAAAGAAAAGAAAGCGCTTTCAAAAAGACCAAAAATTTCCTTGTTTTGACGAAAGATTATGCTATACTTGTTTTAAAAATAAGAGGATGTTCCGGTATTCCCAATTATGGAGGTAGTTGGGAAATTGCCACGAAAGATATAACCGGATTGACTTAAAGGGTCAATCCGGTTTTTTATTTATAGAAAAACTAAAAAAGAATGCGAAAACAAGGCACCCAAATATATAGGATTATTTGGTGCCCATTACCATGGGAGGCAGAGATGAAACGCATTGTGGCGCTTATAGTTATATTTCTTTTGGCGGGAACGACTCTTTGTTTTGCCAGGCAAAGAAACTATGGGTACGGTAAGTATCAGGATACGAGCAAGCGGGCGGGAAACAGAATAGACAGATTTGAAAAGAAATATGGTGTTACCCTGGACCAGAATTTTGTGGCCGATGCCAACAATAAGAGACAAATGAGGGATTTTAACAGGGTCATAAAGAGCGTAGACAGAGCGGAAAATACGTATGCTACTGGGTTTGGGGTGGGAAAGATGTATGAAGCCGCAAGTAAAGGGGATCGCTTGTATAAAAAGTCCGAACAGATAAAAGATTATATAAAAGATCCCACCAACTTCAGGCCGGATTTTGTAAAGCACCAGACAAATATCGCGAACAAATTAGATAAGAGAGTTACGCGATTGGATAACAAGATAATTAACTTGAGCCAGTCTAACCCTACGAAAGCAGGTACGGTGCATGACAACCTTGTCGGCAAGGCAAATGATCTGCGTACGTTGGCAGGCAAAATCAATACAGACCATGGCGGACTGGTAACTAAGAGAGAAACAAGATTGAGGAATAAAGCCGATTATTTAACCGGCCAGGCAACCTGGGTTAAGAGTACGGTAAGCGAAGCCTATAAACCGATCCTCGAGAGTCCGTTTGTCGATCAGCAGTAAAATTTTGCAATCTGATTTTTTGTAACAAGCTCCGTAACTAAAGTTACGGAGCTTTTGTTTATGCTGCCTTCATTTTAAATTGACTTATTTCCTTCCACATAGTATCATTAATACATAATTTTTGAATATTGCCCCTTCGTCTAACCAAGCGAGCCCTCTTGGGTTTCTTCGGGTGAGCGCAGTCCCTTGCCGTTTTTTGGCAAGGGAGGTAGGACTTAAAATAGTAAGCTTTTGCCCTGTCGTCTAACTGGTAGGACTTCAGATTCTGGATCTGACTATCATGGTTCGAGTCCATGCGGGGCAGTGGTTCGACGCGCCCCGACGGCTAATGCCGTCGGGGCTTGCTCACCATTTGTAAGCGTCGAACCATCCCGAGCAAGCGAACGAAGTGAGCGCGTCGAGGGATAAAAGATGTGGTACGCCTATATTATAGAATGTCGCGACAAAGCTTTATATACAGGTATTACCGATAATATAATCCGGCGTCTCAAAGAGCATAAAACAGGTAGGGGCGGTCATTATACAAGTTATAACAAACCAGATAAAATTTTACATATTGAGCAATTCAGAGATAAATTTGAAGCAGAAAACCGCGAGCAGCAGATTAAACGTTGGAGCAGAGCTAAGAAGTTGGCGTTAATTCAAGGAGACAAAGAGCGTTTAGTTAGCTTAAGCAAGTCAAGGGATTAAACTGAAGCCCTGATCAAAGGTTGGACAAGAAAGAAAAGTTGTAAACAAAATATTTCGCGCGGGTGGTGGAATGGCAGACACGCAAGCATGAGGGGCTTGTGCCGAAAGGCTTGGGGGTTCAACTCCCCCCCCGCGCACCAAATTAAGATGAATGAGAAAATTCCTTTAACCGTCGTGATCATCACCAGAAATGAGGAAGCGAATATTAAAGAGTGCCTGGAATCGGTTAAGTGGGCAGATGAGGTTGTTGTAGTTGATGACAACAGCACGGATAGAACTGCAGAAATCGCAAAAAACTTTACTGACAGAATCTTTACCAGAAGGATGGATAATGAGGGCAGGCACCGCAACTGGGCGCATAGTCAAGCGCGCAATAGCTGGATTCTAAGCCTGGATGCCGACGAGAGAGTGACCCCCGAATTAAAAGATGAGCTAACGGACCTTTTGAGTAAGTCCTGTGAATTCAGGGCCTTTGCTATCCCGCGGCGAAATTATATCGGAAATTATTGGGTGCGCTACGGCGGCTGGTATCCCAGCGCGCAGCTAAAGATGTTTAGAAAGGAATATTTCCGCTGGGAAGAGGCAGAGGTGCATCCGCGGCCAATCTTAGACGGGGCTTGGGGAGTGCTCAAAGGCGATCTGATCCATTACTCCTATAAAAACTTTGAAGATTTTCTAAATAAGCTGAATAAACAGACCACCCTTGAGGCAGCTAAATGGGTGCGCGACAAAAGAAAGATGACGAGGGGCAGGGCTTATTGGCGTACCTACGATCGTTTTATGCGCACCTACTTTCGCAAAAGAGCGCATAAGGACGGCTTCGTCGGTTTTATGGTGGCAATCTTTGCCGGGCTTTATCAGTTAATGAGTTACGCCAAATATTGGGAACTAAAGAATCAAGATAAGGCTTTAAATCCATGAACCAAAACACGCTTCTTTGTCCGGCCTGCGACAGCGATAAATGGAGGGCTGCCTATAAAATAAAAGAGTGGACCATCGCTAAATGTGCTCTTTGCGGCCTTGCCAGAATTGATCCGCCTCCTACCCAAGAAAGCCGACCAGAGTTCTATTCCCAAGAAAAAGTCACTAGCAGAAATACCAAAACTCTGAACCGCTCCCAGAAATTTTCAAGGGGATGCAAGCGCTTTTTCAAGAGATTACTGCAGAGAGAGAAAGCGGCAATTTTCTATCAGAAACTCCGCTCTTATTTATCGCCCGGAGCTAAAGTCCTTGATATCGGATGTGGCGACGGAAGTTTCTTAAAACAGGCAAGAGAGAAATTCGACTGTTACGGCATTGAGATTTCTGATTACTTAGCAGGCCTTGCCAAAAAAAATGGATTAAAGGTGAAGGTCGGCAATTTCATCTCTTTAGATTTTGGCAATGAGAAATTTGACGGGATCACTCTTATTTCACTACTCGAACATCTGAATGATCCGCAGAGAGCGCTCAAAAAATGCTTTGAGCTTCTAAATAAGAACGGCGTCTTGTTGATTAAGACAGTAAATTATGGCTGTTTAAATAGAGTTATCAAGGCAGAAAATTGGAGTGGGTTTCGGCCGCCTGACCACGTGGTTTATTTTACTCCCAAAAATCTTACCCGCCTTCTTAAGAAAGCAGGCTTTAGTAAAATCAAAATTTCAGCCTGGGCCTTCAACGATAATATGTACTGCGATGCCCGCAAGTAAACCTACCTATCTTTATTGCGCTTGTCCTTGACGTAGTTAGAGCGTTCAAAACTCTTGGCAAAGGCCTTTAATTCCGCGCCGATTTCGCTGATCTGGGCAACGTGCTCGATCTTGCGCACCTCATTGGTCACCACGCCTATGGAAACAGAAAGGAGCGGGACTTTCATCTCTTTTCCCTGCCGGTCCTGCGCAACGATATAACCCCTTTTTTTGTCCGCCTCATTATAGAAGGTGGGGGCGACTTGCTCAAACTCTGAGATTATTTCCTTGCAGACATTGTCCACAACTTCGGGCGTAGTAATCACTACAAAATCATCTCCGCCGATATGCCCGATAAAATCATCCGGGTTTCCGGACTGCTGCGTTGCCCGGATCAATATGCGCGCGGTTTCCTTGATCACGTTGTCTCCATGCTCAAATCCGTATTTGTCATTGTAGGCCTTGAATTTATCCAGGTCTGCGTAACAGGCGGCAAATTTGGCTTTGGTTTCGAGGCGCCGCGAGAGTTCATTCAATATAGAGACGTTTCCGGGAAGACGTGTAAGGGGATTTGCCTCCAGTGCGCTTTCCGTCCTGCGCAGCACCATGCGGATGCGCGCCAGGAGCTCTTTTGGCTCAAAAGGTTTGACCACATAATCATCAGCTCCGGCGTCAATACCCGTGACCCTGTCATTAATATCGCCTTTTCCCGTAACCATAATTATAGGTAAGTGGCGCAGCAGCAGGTCTTTTTTCACCTGACGGCACACCTGTCTGCCATCGATCTTGGGGATTTTATAATCCAACAACACCAGGTTCAGGGGCTTTGAATTGATAATATTCAATGCCTCTTCTCCGTCACCAGCCTCAAGGATTTCGTAGTTCTCTTCGGACAGAGTAAGCCTCAATACATCCCGGATATCCGGGTCATCATCAACGATAAGAATTTTGACAGCCATAGTCTTATGAAGGTTTGGGTAAAGTAAAGCTAAAAGTTGAGCCTGCACCAGGCCTGCTCTTTACCCAGATTTTTCCGTTGTGCGCCTCAATAATATGTTTTACCAAAGCAAGGCCGAGCCCCGTTCCTTTTACTTCCTGGTTTATGGGATTGTCCACGCGATAAAATTCCTCAAATATCGCATCAAGCGCCTCCTCGGGGATACCGCAACCTGTGTCAGCTACATTAACCTGCACCTGATCGTTTAACGCGAGTGTGTGCACCATAATCTTTCCCTTTTGCGGGGTGAATTTTATGGCATTTCCAATAAGATTGATAAAGACGCGCTCTATCTGGCCGCGGTCAGCAAATACAGCTTTGGCATCCTCAGAGACCTCAGAGCTGAAATCAATGTGTTTTTGTTTCATCTGCCCGGCTAATAAATCCGCAACCGTCTCGATAATTTTCTTTAAATCCAGGGCCTCCTTTTTCATCTCCATCCTGCCGGATTCAATGCGCGCAATATCCAGAAGGTCGTTGACCAGGTGTACCAGCTCGTCGCTGTGACGGTTTATTTTCTCCAGCCTTTCTTTGATCTCAAGCGGAAGCTCTCCCAGTTTTCCGGCAAGCAGTATTGAGGCATACCCTTTAATCGCAGTAAGGGGAGTCCTTAACTCATGCGAGACGCTGGAGATAAAATCCGTCTTTCTTTTGCTGATGATTTTTACTTCATTCAATACCAGCGTCAACTCCCGCGTCCTTTCCTCAACCTTTTTCTCGAGGTCCTGCTGGGCGGCCCAGGTTTTTTCATAGAGCCGTGCATTGTCTAATGCCTGGCTGATTTGATTGGCCACAATGGTGATCAGTTCTTCATCCCCCTCGGTGATCACTGTATCCGGGTTTTCCGTGCCCACAAAAAGAAGGCCCTTAGAGCCCTCCTTGGGCAGTATGGGGGAGAGGATAAAGGTCTCTGACAAAAAGAGCTTTTTTATTTTCTCCTTGAGCCAGAGATCAATTTTGGGCGAGATGGAGGAGACGGTCTTTTGTTTTTTTATTAACTCCGAGAATTTATCCTGCTCAAGGGTTAGGGTGGATTGTATCGCCTCCATCTCCGCCGGCAAATAACCTGTATTTATCTGGAGTAAGAATTTTTGCTCGTCCCGGCTCCATAAAAATCCGCAGGCCTTTTCAAACCCGAGTTCTATTAGATATGCCGCATCTATCATCTTAAAGATCTTGCCTTCTTCAAGTGAGGTGCTGATTGCGCGGGAAAGCCGCTGCAGGGCATAGAGTGAATTTACTTTTTTATCCAGCTCCTCCTGGGTCTTATTTAATTCCATGTCCGTGTGCACGATGAGTTTAGCCTGTTCATCCATCTCATCCAGGGATTTTTTTAGCTTGTTGACAGTCGCACGAACTTGTTTGAGCCGCTCCATCTTGACGACGAGCACCAAAACCAAGAGGACGATGGTTAAGAGGCTTGAGAGGCCCAGTATATTAATAAGATTTTCTCCCATAATTTTTTTTGATCCCTAGCCGCCGATACCTAAAATGGCGATTGTCTGGTTATGAAAATGCACCATGCCATGATAGTCAATTGACTTTAAAGGCGCCTGTTCCCCATAAGTGTATATGCCGATTATGGGGATATCCTTGCCCAGTTTTTCTTTGATGATCCCCAGCTCCTTGTTTATCTGCCTGCCTAATAATATATACCTTGAAATGGACTCAAATACAAACACAAAATTGCACGGCCTGCCCGCCAGGCCCCTTTTTACTTCATCCGCTGCCTGGCCGGCTGCGGCAAGGCAGGATTCCTTTGTGCCGATCATCAACCTCACTTCGCTTTCCTGAGGGATATTCCCCTGAAAAACAAGGGCTCCGCTGTCTGTTATGAAGAGGAGGCTTCTCAAGAGGTATTCCTGCTCTCCGGGGAGGTAAATCCCCATAGGGTAGAATGCCAAGATGCGCCTCAGGTCTTTTCTTAATTTCTCTATGTCTGAGGCGAAGTATTCTTCGTAAACTTTCGCTGCGGGGGCCCCATCTATCTCATAGACGATGTTTGCGCTGGATTTTGTGACGTAACGCGGTTTCCCTAGCGGTTTCCAGCCATGTTGAACACCGAGGCCGAAATTTAATCTGCCTCCCAAAAGCAGGCCGCAGACGGCATAGTTTAATACCTCGGTATTGAAATACTGGAAGGTTTTCTTAAAGGTAAGATTATCCGAGCTAGAGGCGCCGGCAAGAGGGAAGCTCATGCCGAACCTTTCCCGCAGTCCGTCAAGAAGGCCGGAGGAGTCCTGCATGAGCCCGTCAGAAAACAGCACGCCCACGTTCCTGCGCACATTTTTAAACTCCACAGACAATTTATCCGCAAGCTCAATGCCGATAGATGCAGCGGGCCTGGGCCCGACATCCTTTATGCAGGCGCAGCTGAAGTGGATTGTCTCCGGAAAGCTAAAGAGCATAATCGCGATACCGCTTTTGAATATTGCCTGGCTTGTGATAATGCCGAATGAGCTTGAGCCGATGATATTTACTGTTCCCGCTACGGCGGCAATTGTTTTTAAGAAAGTCGTATGGGTAAATTCCACGGAACTAAAGACTACGGCCAGGTCGACATTCTCGCTGTGTAAATTCAGCCTTGCTGTTTTTGCTGCTTCTCGGGCCGCTTTGAGGGGGTCTTTGTCTATGCTTGTGCCCAAACCTACTTGTATCGCCATGAGTTTATCTTATAATACAAAGATTGCGCGGTCAATAATTTATTTATTGACTAAAATCAAGCGTATAGTAGAATAATTTTGCCTGCCCGCCGGTAGGCAGGAATTTAATCCGGCCCCATCGTCTAGCCTGGCCTAGGACATCAGCTTCTCAAGCTGTAAACACGGGTTCAAATCCCGTTGGGGCTACCATAGTTAGAAAAAAATTTCTTGCAATTTCCCACGCTTTGTGTTAAAAGAAGAAGAAGAAAAAGGAGGCTTAATGCGCGAACATTTAGGTTTCTTGAAGATTTCCAGTGCAGTGGTAAAAATCGCTGCCTGGATTTTTTTGTTGATGGGCGTGTTGGGGGCAATACTGGTTTTCCTGAAGCAGGTGCCAGGCAAGACAGCCCTGGAAGGGGTATTAAACTTGGTGATATCCATTTTCTTTTTCTTCTTCCTCTTTCTTGTGGCAAAAATAGCGGACCTGTTAATTAAAATAATAAAAAGTAGCGAGAGTAAAAAAGAATAACATTATTGTTAAGGAGGATGGAATGCGCAAATCTATAACAACTTTTTTAATTACCCTGGGGTTAGCATTACTATTGTCCGGCTGCGAGAATTTCTCTTTTCTTGCCCCAAAGCCAAAAAAGACCGTCTCGCCTAAACCCCCTGTGGGAGCGGTGGTGGTAGCAAAAGTAGGGAATTTTTATGTCACGGAAGAGTACCTGAATAGCGCTGTTGATGTCTTTAATAACATGGTAACCCAGATGGGAACTCCCCAGAACAAGATAGATACCCGTGAAAAGAAAGTCTCTTATTTAAGAAATGAGCTTGTCCGCAAGTATATGCTGTACCAGGAAGCATTGGACAGGGGGCTGGAAAATAGAACAGAGGTTGTCCAGGCGCTGGAAAATACAAAGATGAACCTCCTGGTCGGCGAGCTCCTGAGGGAAGAGCTGCAGAAAATAGAGGTGACTAACCAGGAGGTAGAAGATTTTTACAATCAGAATAAAGAATTACTGAAAGAACCGGAGCAGAGAAAGATCCTTGAGATCGTCACTGCGACGGAGGATGAGGCAAAGCAGGCCAACATAGAATTGCTTAAAGGCACTGATTTTGCCAGCGTTGCCAGGCAGTACTCCAAGGCAGCCACTGCCTCCAAGGGCGGAGACCTGGGATACATCAGCCTGGAATTCGACCCTGCCAAGCGCATCAAGTTTGACAAATTCTACGAGGTGGCATTTTCACCGTCTCTGGAATCAGGGGATATCAGCAGTATTTTTAAGGGCCCGGAAGGTTATTGCATAGTCAAGGTTGAGGCGATCAAGAAATCCGCGCCAAAGGCGCTCTCAGAGCTGTCAGAGAATATAAAGAACTGGCTGCTTACGCAGAAGCAGGAGAAGGCTATTGCTGATTTGTCCAACAAGCTGCAGGGTGAAATAAAAACAGAGGTGTATGAAGGGAAAGTGGAATAAAAAATGAAGAAGATTCCAAAAAAATATTTGCCGCTCCTCATCGCAGGGATTGCAGGGGTAATTGCCGTATTCCTGATCAACGTTTATATTCAGCAGCAGACCGCGCGCGCCAAGGAAGAGGCGCTAAGACGCCAGAAGATGCTGGTTACCGTGATAGTAGCCAAGAAAGACATCCCTGCGGGAGTGATGATTGAAGAGGATATGATCAAGGAGGAAACCCTCCGTAAGGACATGATCCAGCCCAATGCCGCCACCTCCGTTGCCAGGGTATTAAATAAAGTTACACTGGCTCCGATAGCCAAAGGGGAGCAGATACTGACTAATAAGGTAGCCATCACCGGCCAGGAGATAAGTTTGTCTTCCAAGGTGCCGCGGGACAAAAGGGCCATTACCATCCCCGTAGATAACATCTCTTCTGTAGGCGGGATGCTGCGGCCGGGTGACCACGTGGATATTTTAGGGGCGGTTCCCATACCCATGATGACTGCTGAAGAAAAACAGACAACCCAGATATCCACCATACCCTTGTTCCAAGATGTTCTGGTTTTGGCTGTGGGCACGGAATACGCTGCTGCGCCGACGGGAGAAAAAGGGGAAAGGAGAGCCTCGCCCATGGTTACCCTGGCTTTGGCTCCTGAGGAGGCCAATATCGTGGCCTTTGTTCAGGAGCACGGCAAAATCCGCCTGCTGCTGCGTTCCCCGCAAGACACAAAAAAGCAGCTGCCTGTGCCGGCAACCTGGGAAACGGTGTTAAGGATGGTAATGCCGGATTTATTTAAGGAGCAGCCACGTATAATACCGAAGCCAAAGAGGCAGGTAGAGATTATCAGGGGCACCACAAAAGAGATAAAGGAATTAGAATAATGAGCCGATTAATTAAAGGAATTTTTTTAACAGGGATATTTTTATCTTTCTCATTTTCTGCCTTTGCAGCAGTTCAAGCTTCGGATACGGAAGTCGCCCGGATAATCGTGGGCGGGATTAAGGTATTCCCCACCAACATACCGAGCCGTGTTGTTATCGGTAATCCTAAAATCGCAGACATAGTCGATGTTACTAATACGGAGATCACGATAACCGGTAAGTCCGCCGGGGAAACTATGCTGGCCTATTGGGATCTCTATGGAGAGCAATCGGTAAAGATAAAGGTTCTGGCAGAGGATATGGATGCGATTAAGGGGCGCGCTGATCTTCTGATTGCGTCCCTGGGCCTGCCTGAGGTGCATACGCAGATTGCTGAAGACGAAGCAAAGCTGCTTATTTTAGGAAGGGTAAAGTTAGAGGACGACAAGAAGAGGATTGAGACTGCGCTGGGGACACTTAAGGATAAGGTTGTAGATCTGACCCAGGTTAAAGAAGAAGAAACCGTAGTGGAAATAGATGTGCAGGTTCTGGAACTGAATAAAGACGCGACCAAGACCCTGGGATTCACCTGGCCGGGTTCCCTTAACCTTATTGAAAGGGGCGCTCAAGGGTTTAATCCCGCGGGCACAGCCTTTGGCTCTGTGTTTAGATTGGGCAATATTCAGCGCGCAATCGGCAATGTGGTTGATCCCTATACTTTAAAATTGGATGCCTTGATTCGCGAGGGAAAGGCAAGGATACTCTCCCGGCCGCGGCTCTCCTGCCAGAGCGGCAAAGAGGCGCAGCTTTTGGTGGGCGGTGAGAAGCCGATATTTAGTACAGCCGTGCAAGGCGATGTTGGGACGACTTCTACCAGCGTTGATTATAAAGAGTTCGGGATAAAGCTGAAAATAAATCCGCTGGTAAATGATGAGGGGCGCATCAAGTTGGCCCTGAATGTGGAAGTAAGCGATGTCGGGGCCGTTGATACAATAGGGCCGGAGAATGCTCCGACGGCAAAAGCGTTCCCTCTCTCAAAGCGCTCCGCCTCCACAGAGCTCTTTCTTGATGATGGAGAAACCATGGCCATAGGCGGGCTGATCAAGCAGAAGACAGACGAAGAACTGCGTAAATTTCCTTTCTTGGCAGATGTGCCGATTTTGGGCGCTTTCTTCCGCAGGAAGGAAGTCAAGTCGGGCGGAGGAATCGGCGAAAGGGGCGATACGGAGCTGTTCATTACCCTTACCCCCAGGGTGATATCAAGGGACACTCCGAAAATAAAAGAAAAAGACTCCGTCAGGGAAGAGCTTGCGCGCCAGGAAATTGTAACTGCCCAGACCGCAAAGATACCTGAGAATCTCGTTAGCTATTCCCGGGCAGTGCAGATAAAAATTTTAAGTGCCGTCTATTATCCCAAGGAAGCAAAGGATGCCGGCTGGGGAGGAAGCTTAAGGCTCGGCCTTAATATTGCCTCCGACGGCTCACTAAAAGACGTTGAAATTTTACAGACTTCAGGGTACAGGATATTGGATGATGCGGCGCGCGATGCCGCCCTGAAACAGGCTCCTTATCCTCCTTTTCCTCCGCAAATAGATTCAGAAGAAGTCTTTATTGAAGTTCCGGTAGTATACAAAAAAAATTAATCGTATGCCAGCAAGGATAGTAGCCATATTCAGCACAAAGGGCGGCGTGGGCAAGACCTTTGTCGCTTCTAATCTTGCCATCGGCCTTGGCCGCGGGGAAGGCAAAAAAGTCGCACTCCTCGACCTGGATCTGCAGGCAATCGGAGATATGGCCAAATCCTTGAATCTGGCCCCTACCAAAACTATTCTTGATTTATCCGAGGAGATCAAGAAAGACCCCAAAGTCCCTTTAAGAG
>Ga0315285_10006944_pt1 | contig 11656 bp, 11 predicted proteins | sample YL17G09_36_MG_FD_203698 | JGI IMG/M metagenome (GOLD analysis project Ga0315285, IMG submission 203698) | Sediment microbial communities from Yellowstone Lake, YNP, Wyoming, USA - YL17G09_36 | ecosystem: Environmental > Aquatic > Freshwater > Lake > Sediment | place: USA: Wyoming | collected... | reverse complement strand
ATGAGCATCAGCACATGGCTCGGGCCAGGACTTCTGCATGACCTGCTCATCGGACAACTCATTGACGGGCAAATCGATTATATCCAGTCGATGGGGCTGCTCACCACCGGTATCTATGTTCCCTTCGCCATGGTGCTCCCCTATATCATTGCATTCTACTCGGTCCTTGCGGTCTTTGAAGATACGGGATACCTGCCACGGCTTGCCACCCTCTCCGACACGTTCTTCCACAGGATCGGGATGCACGGATTCGGGATCATCCCGGTATTCCTGGGCCTCGGGTGCAACGTCCCCGGGGTGCTGGCGACAAGGAGCCTGGAAACAAAAAAGCAGCGGTTTATTGCTGCTACCCTCATTGCGATATCAGTTCCCTGCATGGCTAAGAACGCGATGGTGTTCGGCATCCTCGGATCGTTCGGTATGGTCTACGTTATTCTTGTATTTGCAACCCTTTTTTTAGTATTCGTCTCTTCCGGTATCATCCTGAACCGGTTGATAAAAGGGGACAGCCCGGAGATCTGCCTCGAGATCCCTCCGTACCGGAAGCCTGACCCGATGACGGTGCTGAAAAAGACCTGGATGCGTATCCGCTGGTTCCTCAAAGAAGCCATCCCATTCGTGTTTCTCGGGGTCCTTATCATCAATGTCCTCTATGCAGTCGGCTTTGTGGAATGGCTCGGCGGTATTTTCGCTCCGGTCATCCAGGGCTGGTTCGGCCTTCCGAAGGAGGCCACCACAGCGCTCCTGATCGGGTTCCTGCGCAAAGACCTTGCTGTGGGGATGCTTCTCCCCCTTGCCATGTCCCCTCTGCAACTGGTGATCGCAACGACCCTCCTCACGATTTATTTCCCGTGTGTCGGCACCTTTGCGGTGATGTTCAGGGAACTGGGGATCCGGGATATGATCAAGGCAACCCTCTTCATGGCAGGCACTGCATTTCTGGTTGGTGGTGCGATGAGACTTGTATTACTGGGTTTATGAGGTGAATTTGAATGCGGCACAAGACTATTGAGGAATATATCGAAACCATCTGCGTTCTCGAACAGCGGAACGGACGTGCACAGACCGGGTTGATCGCATCCCGTTTGGGGGTCAAACCCCCCTCTATCACCGAAATGCTGCAGAAACTTGAACGAGAAGGGCTTATCAAATACGAATCTTATTCCGGTGCAACCCTGACCAGCTCCGGAAAAAAAATGGCACGGGAACTGATGCAGAAACACCGTGTTATCGCAGATCTCCTGGAAATTCTGGGAATTGACCGGGAACGGGCTGAGACTGACGCTTGCGAGATAGAGCATCACGTCAGCCCCGAAACACTGAAACGACTGGAAAAGTTTGTGGAATTTGCCAGGAATGATTCGGGCACGACCGATTCTATTGGCCGTTTCAGATCAACACACCCGTGAAGGGTACTAAAAAACCGTCATAACGATTGGAAGGCGTGTCCCCAGCTGTGATCCCCATCCACCGCTCACCGGTCCCCGTACTCCAGTCGCAGTCCCACGCCGGTTTCCTGCAGCGGGACGACCCGTGCCAACGCCACTTTTGCCGGCAGTGCGGTGCAGTGGCAGGCGTGGAGTGCAGTGAGGTTTTGCCCTTTCAGGTAATCGAGGGTTCCCTCAAGCTGGGGGCCTTCGCCCCGGAGATGAAGCCCGCCGATGATGTCAAGCACCCTTTCCTCCCCACAGATTTTTTTGGCATATTCCGTCGTATTGCAAATCCCCGCGTGGGCGCACCCCGTTATAATGACAAGCCCCTCCCGGCTGCGGTAGGCAAGGGAGGTATCATCGATCAGCTGATCCTCCTGCACGCTCCCGTCCGGCATCACGATGCGCCGGGGTCCGGGCGGGGTCTTTTCAAATGAAAACTTCCGCTCGATCTCTCCCATAAAGAACAGGTTCGGCGTGAGATTGACCGTATCTTTTCGAAGATCGAGCGGCATGATCCTCCGCACCCCATCAGCGCTGAGGACTGCACCGATATCTGGCTGGGGCGGTTTCGGGCGGGGGTAAAAACAGCAGGGATGGGCAATAAGTTTTGGCAGATGGCAGGACGTATCTTCCTGGATGGCTTCTGAAAAGAGCCGGATCAGGTGATAGAGCCCCCCGGTATGATCGAGATGCCCGTGGGAAAGGACGATGTAGTCGAGAGCGAGGAGGTCGATTTTCATTTTCTGTGCATTTTTTATTAGGGCATCAGAGCAGCCCGTATCAAACAGCACCCTGCACCCTTCTGCCTCGATATACGCGGAAAACCCGTGCTCTGCGGTGAAGAACCGGTCGAAGAGCGCGGTGTTGTCCACAAGGATTGTTATTTTCATTCAGGTACCTCCATTGGCATTATTTTTCCGGCAGACTGTATAAAAAACGCCGCGCGTTCCCCGCTGTGACATTACCATGCCCGCCCGTTCGAGCGAGGCGAGGATTTTTGCCAGCTCCCCGCCGCTCATGCCAGTGGTACGGACTAGGTCTTCGACCGTTGAAGGCCGTCGGCAGAGTGTTGCCCGGATCATCTCGACAACTTCGTAGTCGGGCACCATTATCCGGGAAACAGGAAGAGTCCGGCTGATAATTTCGATGCCTGACAATCCGAGCACTTCCCTGACCCTGTCGAGTTCGGTGTCCGGCGCCGGCTGCACCCATCCTTCAGCAGGGGGCCGGTCGAGGGTGTTCAACTGGATACGATCCGGATTGATCCGTTCAATAGCCCCTTTCAGGCCGGCCAGCTCATCTGCCGTGGTATTCAGGCCGGGTATAATGAATACTTCGAGCCAGAATGCCCCGGTATACATCTTCCGGAACTGCTCCATCCCCGCGATGATCGCATCTATCCTGAGCGAGGGGTGGGGCCGGTGGATGCACTCAAACGTCTGCTGGTCAGCGGTCGTGAGGGTCGGGATGATAAGGTCTGCCATGAGTAAGTCGCTACGGACATCTGCCCGGGTGCAGAGACTACCGTTGGTCAGCACTGCCACGGAATAGCAGGGGTATGTTGTTTTGATGTGCGTGATGACCGGACCGATGGAAAGCGAGAGCGTGGGTTCACCGGAGCCGGCGAAGGTGATATAATCGAGCTCGGGTTTTTTGGAGAGTACCTGGTCCAGTTCCGCTACCACGTTACGAGCGGGAAAATATTCTGATCTTGTCGTCATCAGGCTTGTCGTTGCTCCGCATTCGCAGTAGACACAGCTGAAAGTGCACGTCTTGAACGGGAGGAGATCGACACCCAGCGATCTCCCCAGTCTGCGTGAAAGGACAGGGCCGAAAATGTGCCGGTTCATGATGCTTCACGTACACGCGCCAGTTTGCTAGTATTAAGTAATACAAACAGCACGTTTATCTAATTTTGCGCATATGAGTAATAATAACAGAGGTTAAGGCACTATGATAATCTGTATAACATCGCAGGGTTCAACCCTGGATGCCCTGGCTGAGGAGCGGTTCGGGCGGGCACCGTATTTTATGATCATTGACACGGAAACGGGATCATCTGAGGCAATTGAGAACCGGTTCGCTGAAGCAACCGGCGGGGTCGGTCCGAAAGCAGCCCAGCTGCTCATCGCCCATCAGGTGGCGGCCCTGATCAGCGGAATGGTCGGCGGGAATGCACGTGAGGTGCTCATGGCAGCAGGGATCCAAATGTACTCGTACCGTGATGGTGGATCGGTAAAGGATGCGCTGGAGCAGTTCACTAATAACAAACTTGAACGGGCAGGGTAACAGGACAGATATAAACAACAGACATTACGGATATCTTTTGGGTTGGACAGGGTGAACACACCATGAAGATAGCAGTTGCAAGCGGGAAGGGTGGAACCGGCAAGACTCTGGTTGCTGCAAATCTTGCCTTTGTGGTTTCGCAGAGCTGCGATGTTACCCTTGTGGACTGCGATGTGGAGGAACCGAACCTCCATCTCTTCTTTCAGGATGCCCCGGCCGTTACTGATGTGACTGTTCCAATCCCAATCTTCGACCTGCAGACCTGCGACCGGTGCGGAAAATGCGCAGAATTCTGCCAGTACGGTGCGATCACGGTGCTCCCCGACCGAATCCTCTTCTTCCCCGAACTCTGCCACTCCTGCGGCGGGTGCATGCTGGTCTGCCCGAAAGGCGCCATCCATGAGGAGCCGGCGCGTGTTGGTCAGGTAACTATCGTGCACCCCTCCCCGCGGCTCACCCTCATCACCGGCATTCTGGATGAAGGAAAGCCCCACGCCACGCCGGTCATCAGGGCGGCAAAGGATATGAGCAGGGATGCCGGCATTGTCATCTGCGATGCGGCGCCCGGCACCGCCTGCCCGGTGGTCGAGACCATGGAAGGCTGCGATGCCTGTATTCTCGTGACGGAATCCACGCCATTTGGTCTCCATGACCTCCACCTTGCTGCAGAAGTCGCAGACCATCTCGGCGTCCCAGCTGGTGTGGTGATCAACAGGAGTGACGGGCAGGATAAAAAAACTCTTGAGTTTTGTGCGATGCATGAAATACCGGTGCTGATGACGATCCCGTTTGACCGGGGGATTGCCACCATACAGAATCGCGGGGGACTTATCTGCCGGCAGAGCCCGGAATGGCAGGGCCGGTTTGCTGGACTCTTTGCTCGGTGCCGTGAACTTACCGGGGAGATCCAATGATCCGGCTGGCGGTCATCAGTGGAAAAGGCGGTACCGGCAAGACGATAGTCACCGCCACGCTCGCCCACCTTCTCCATCAGGATATGATACTTGCGGACTGCGACGTGGATGCCGCGAACCTTGGCATCCTGCTCGCACCGAAGCGTATCCGCACGGAACCATTCTATGGTATGAAAGCTGCTGTGATCGATCCTGATCTCTGCACCCGATGCGGGCTGTGCTTCGATCACTGCCGCTTCCACGCAGTTGACCCGGACGATCAGCACTTCCGTATCAGCCCCCTCCGCTGCGAAGGCTGCGGTGTCTGCACCTTTGTCTGCCCCGCAGCTGCGATCCACATGGAGCCGCGTATCTGCGGTGAGATCTGCCTGTCGGCAACAGCAGTCGGGAACCTTGCCCATGGCAGGCTCCAGCCGGGTTCCGGCAACTCCGGGCTCCTTGTCCATGCAGTAAAAAAGACTGCCTTTGTACAGGTGCAAAAAGAAGATCTCTTCCTGATCGACGGACCCCCGGGCACGGGCTGCCCGCTCATTTCGACAATAACCGGCATGGATGCTGTCCTTGTTGTTACAGAGCCGAGCGTCTCCGGACTTCACGACCTCAAACGGGTAATCGCGGTCGCCCGGCAGTATACCAAGCGGATATTTGTCGCAATCAACCGGTTCGATCTGGATGAATCCATGGCAAGCTCTATCGGATTGTGGTGCACACAGGAAGGAATACCGGTGCTTGGGAAGATCCCATTCGATCCTGCGGTGATCGAAGCGGTCAGGAACTGCAGGCCTGTCACAGGCACTGCAGCATCCATGGCAGCACAAGCCATACAAGGTCTGGCAACCAAAATAGATCAGGAACTCATGAGCATATGACCGTAATTGGTGAGGCAAAAGAGTGCTGCCGGCGACGGGGGCGGCCGCGCACGAACCGATCCATCGAAGGTGGCGCATCGCCGAGGTGTTATGCGCCGCAGTGCAGCCCGAACGAACAGGATGCGGTGGTTGCCCTGATGCCCGATGAGATGGCCGTGCTGAACCTTATTGACCTGCAGGGACTTGAACAGGAGCAGGCGGCAGCGGCACTTGGCATCTCAAGGAAGACGGTCTGGCGGGATATTCACGAAGTGCGGCGCAAGATCGCTGATGCTCTCATAAACGGTAAGACCATCGAGGTGAGCGGTTGTGAGCGCAGGCTTGAAGGGCGCTGCCCGCAGTGGAACCACAGAATGTGCCCCAAAAAGGATGGCGGTATCTGTCCCCGTTTGGTACTGCCGGATTCTGCAAATGGTGTTGAAAATACAAAATAACCTCCCGATTGAATAGTGTCAGATCCTCTCCTTTTAAGTATTTATGCGCATATGAGTAAATGTGGTACCTGATCAGGTACCGGGATTGATATAATATGCCAGGATTAAATGGAACCGGCGCCTTCGGACAGGGGCGGATGACCGGCGGGGGATTCGGGCGGTGCCGGTGTACACCCGCACGTCCTGAACCCGCAATGTCCCCAATGCAGGCGCAAGAGAGCGTGGAACATCAGGCAGCACGGTCTGGAGAACATCAGAACCAGACCGTATCGCAGGCACCGTCCTATGGTGCCGGACGCGGCGGCGTCCCGTACGGGTACGGAAGAGGGCGCGTCTTTGCCGGTGGACGTCGCTGGTGCTGGTAACTATCAAAATTTTTGGAGTTGTTCATGAAAGTCGCTATCGCAAAAGACGGGGACGAAGTCTCCGGGCATTTCGGGCACTGCGCTGAATATGCAATGTTCACAGTGAAGAATACTATAATTACCAAAAAGGAGATCCTCAAGAGTCCAGGCCACGAACCCGGCAGGCTTCCCGCACTGCTGGCACAACACGAGGTAACCCATGTCATTGCCGGAGGGATGGGGCCAAAGGCAGTAGACCTGTTCTGCGCCAACAACATCGAAGTGTTCCTTGGGATTTCCGGACCGATTGATTCTGTGATCCTGGACTTTATTGCCGGAAAGGTTACACCGGGCCAGAGCAGCTGCCACCATACGCATGAGTGTGGAGAGTAAGCCCTCCATATTCTGGCTCAACAGCATTACGATCATGATCATATCGCTGGCAAGGGGATTACAGATTGAACTGGGGAGTAAGGATTACTTCCCGAATGGGGAGTTCGATGATCGATCTTGCCGTGATCCCCGGACTTCTCAAGCAGTGTATGGAAGTGAACGGGCAGCCAGAGCGATGGGATTAAAGGCATGGATTCCGCATCAATGTTCATCCTGAAAAAGGATCTGCACGTCACCTTTCTTGGATTTCTGCACAAATTCCGTCAGCGTCCATTTCTAACCGCCTGTAGAAGGTGGCAAGAATTGAAAAATCCAAAGAAAAACGTCTTATAGAAAAATAATAAAGTGGTATCTCATACAGAAAAGATTGGCACGACGGAGAAAAATTTCTCCAAAAGTCCGTGTCATGAGGCAGTATTATGACAAACGAACCGATGAAAATCACCGTGGATTATCAAGAATCGTCAGAAGTTCTGAAAAAATATATCGGGATGACCGGATCGCCGGTCGCATTCAGGTTTGCGACCAGCAAAGAGGATATTCCGGCGGGTATGGAAGAGCTCGACAAAACAATCCGGCACTGCATGATGGTGAGCCTTGCACGCAAGGAAGGCAGGATCTTCTACGCGACCGCAGGAAAACACGAATGCAACGGGGGTGCATGGGCGCTGGGCCTCAAAGAACTGACACCGACCTTAAAGACCGGCGAGTTCTATTTCAAACTGGGAAAATTCGCGAGTTCTGCCGCGTGCAAGAGGACGATAGACAAGGTCTCGCACCTGAATCCGTCAGATACCTATGCCACGATGTATGCCCCGCTGGAGAAAACGCCGTTCACCCCGCAGATTGTTATCATCGTCACAAACCCAAAGGGAATGCTGAAACTCGCACAGAGTACTCTCTTCCGGCTTGGCGGCAGGATCTATTCCGAGTTCTCCGGTATCCAGTCAATCTGTTCCGATGCGACCGCACAGACGTATCTCTCGGGCAGGCCAAACTTCTCACTCGGATGCGACGGTTCAAGAAAATTTTCCGGGATTGCCGATGATGAGCTGGTAATGGGGATGCCCGCCGAGCTGCTGCCCGAACTCACCGCAGCACTCAAGGTTGTTGCCGCTGCACCGGGTTCAAAGTGAATGAGACGATTCTTGAGAAGCGGAGGGAGAGAGCCGGAAGTGCCGGTACACTCAACATGACCGGGAGATGCACTATGGCACACCCTCCGCGTAATTCTTCTTTTTGCAACACGATCCTTAAATATTTATGCGCATATGTGTAATTATTATTCATTCACAGAATACACGGAGTGACACATATACCCAACTTTGACGGCAAGGGACCCCTGAAAAGGGGGCGGATCATTGGCAGGGGGCTGGGTCCCTGCAGGAAAAGTGCGACATGCGATGCCTGTAGCCGGAACGCAGAAACGAATAATTGTGAAGAGAGACCGGCGACCGAATAATTCCTGAGGAATACATCATGACCATGCCATTCATCAGCGTTCATGACCTCTGCATGGACTTTGGCAAAACCAGAGTCCTCAACAGCGTCTCGTTTGAGATTCCGGAAGGGGAGATAATTGGTGTGATTGGCAGGAGCGGTGCGGGAAAAAGTGTCCTCATGCACCTGCTCCGGGGTATCGAACAGCCTCCGACCGGTGGTTCAATCACCTACCATGTTGCTGCGTGCGACTCCTGCGATTTCATGGACGTGCAGAGCACGTCAGGCGGCACGTGCCCGCAGTGCGGTGGCACGCTCGTTGCGACCGATGTCGATCTCTGGGACGAAAAAAGCGACGGTATGAAGTCCCGCGTCATGCGCCGGACTGCGATTATGTTCCAGCGCACCTTTGCGCTGTACGGGGACGACCGTGTGATCGAGAATGTGATCCATGCGCTTGATGATATAAACTATCCCGCCGATCAGGCAATCAATCGTGCCGCTGACCTGATTGACCAGGTCAGGCTCTCGCACCGGATGATGCACATCGCCCGTGATCTCTCCGGAGGTGAGAAACAGCGCGTCGTCCTCGCCCGGCAGCTGGCAAAAGATCCCGCAATGCTTTTTGCTGACGAGCCGACCGGCACGCTTGACCCGGAAACTGCCCGGCTGGTGCATGAGATGCTCACCGATGCGGCGAGGAAAAATGCGATGGGCATGGTCGTCACTTCGCACTTCCCGAAAGTCATCGAGGACATGGCAAACCGCGTAATCCTCCTTGTCGATGGTGAGATTGCGAAGATCGGGCCGCCCGGAAACGTCATCCGTTCGTTTGTAAAGGAACAACCTAACGGTGAGCAGGCTGCACCGCAGGAATTCGGGGAGAAGATACTTGTTGCACGGGACGTGGCCAAACGCTATTTTTCCGTTGACCGCGGCGTGGTCAAAGCAGTGAATGCGGTGACGTTCGATGTCCAAAGAAAAGAGATCTTCGGCATCATCGGCAGGAGCGGGGCGGGGAAGACGACACTTTCCCGCATCATCGCCGGAATCATCGAGCCCACAAGCGGTGAGATGAATATCAGGATCGGCGAAACCTGGGTGGACATGACCAAACCCGGCATCGATCAGCGGGGCAGGGCCAAGGAGTATATCGGGCTGCTGCACCAGGAATATGACCTGTATCCTCACCGCACCGTGCTTGACAACCTCACCGATGCGATCGGGCTTGAGTTCCCAAAGGAACTCGCCATGCGTAAAGCGCTCATCACGCTCAGGATGGCGGGGTTTACGGATGAGAAGTCACTCGAGATCCTGAACCGCTATCCCGGTGAGCTCTCCAACGGAGAACGGCACCGTGTCGCCCTTGCACAGGTGCTCATTCACGAACCGTCCATCGTGATCCTTGACGAACCGACCGGTACGATGGACCCGATCACCAAACATGACGTGAAGCACTCGATCCTGAACGCCCGTGACGAGATGGATGAGACGTTCATCGTGGTCTCCCATGACATGGACTTTGTCAGGGATACCTGCGACCGGGTAGCGCTGATGCGGGGGGGGAAGATCGTCAAGATCGGCAGGACGGCTGATGTGCTCGCGGGTATTCATGAGGGTGAGCGACTCAGTCCGGCATAAGGTCTGATCCGGTAAAAAAAACCGGATCCAAAACCGGATCTATCTCAACGCCATCACCCGCACGAGTGACATGATCCCGGGTCTTTTGTGCTTCCTTGGAGCTCCCCCGAACGGCGCCATTTCCATGGAGGGGGCTTCGGACATCTCCCTGTTGAGCCGGTCCGAGATCTCCCCAAAGATCCGCTTGTATGCGGTGCAGTTGGGGTCGACACCCTTGTCTTCCCCGCCACAGGCGACAATGGCATTATAGGGGCACCCGCCCCGGCAGTACCTGATGTGGGTGCATTCCCCGCAGGCTTTATCCACATACTGCCGGTACCGGTCCATGCGTTTCCAGGCATCGGATTGCTGGAGGTCTTCGACGGTGGGGTGGTCGGCCACGTTGCCAAGGATATATCCGGACATGCCGACGAAACGGTAGCACGGGTAAATGCTCCCGTCGGGTCCGATGGCAAAGGTATTTCCCATGCAGTCGACGAAGGTGCAGACCGAACCCCTTCGGGTGAAGACGCACCGGAACAGGTCGTTGATGTTCATGATCTCGATCTCCCCCATGTGATCAAGGTACTTATCGAGAAGGTAGACCAGCAGTTCGCCATATTCCTGCGGATTGAGCGCCCATTCTCCCGGCTGGTTGCTGCGAAGGGACGGGAGTGCCGGGTGCAGCTTCATGGTGAATCTGTTTTTTAAGAAGAAGTTGAAAATATCTTCCCGCTGTTTGACGGATTGTGCGGTGAATGTGCAGATGAACCGGACATGAACGCCGTGGGTTTTGGCTATTTCATATCCCTGCATGGTTTTTTTAAAATATCCCTTTCCCCTCTGCAGGTCATTGATCTCTTCCGGGCCGTCAATGGAAGAACCGATGGGAACGTTGTATTGTGCGAAAATCCGGGCCAGTTCCGGCGTCATGAGCCAGAGGTTGGACTGGAGCGCAAACTCGGGCCTGAGGTGCTGCAACCCCTCTGCGATCATCGGCAGCGCCTGCCGGTAGAAATCAGCTCCGGCAAGGAGGGGTTCTCCCCCGTGGAACGTGAAAGTCACCCGGTCGGTTCTGAATTTTTTGAGCCATTCGACCATTTCGTGCACGGTTTCTATGCTCATGACAGGAGATCCGGGCTCAGAACTCCAGCAGTAGGTACACCGGGCAGGGCAGCCCAGTGTCGGTATGAGCATGATATGGAATGGATTTTTCATTACCTGTTGTTAGACTCCAAAAAAGGATAAGGGTATTCATGAGGAGATATCGAAAGGGTTTGGTATGCACCTCACAAAGCCCCATTCGTTATTGGCAGTTTTGAAAGGACGAGGCTCCGATTCCCTGTCATACGAACGTTGTACAAAAACAACTAAACTTTTTTTTCGTTAAAGTAAATTTACATGCGTAAAATCCTGTAATATCGAGCCCTTTTATAAAACGGGCAAATTTACCGGCGATCTGGGAAATTTCGTTTCGAAACATTTTAATCAAGTACAGACCAATTTTAAAAATGACCACAAAGAGTTTTAACTCGATGTGCGTGGCATTGCATTTTGAATACTCTCGTGCACTCTTCAGCACGCAGGGAGGAGGCTAAATGGAATCTATTGTATTTGGCATTGGAATTACTGCATTGACAGGAGCTCTTGCCACTGTAGCCGGCGCTGCGGAAGATACTGAGTCCAACATCGGGTCACAGGGAGACCCGAACTCACAGGTCCAGCTCGCCCCACAGATGGGGTATCTGCACCGTATCTTCAACAAGGCAATCGCCGGTGAACCGCCGGCATATGGGCTCTGGTGCGCTCTTGGCGCCGGGCTCGCATGGGCTTTCATGGCGATGCAGATCAACGCGGTCCTTGCGATCGTACTTGGCTGTGTCCTCGCAGTCTTTGTCCAGGGCGTGTACTCAACAACCG
>Ga0315285_10006942_pt1 | contig 11657 bp, 6 predicted proteins | sample YL17G09_36_MG_FD_203698 | JGI IMG/M metagenome (GOLD analysis project Ga0315285, IMG submission 203698) | Sediment microbial communities from Yellowstone Lake, YNP, Wyoming, USA - YL17G09_36 | ecosystem: Environmental > Aquatic > Freshwater > Lake > Sediment | place: USA: Wyoming | collected... | reverse complement strand
GCCGTTGGTTCGAATCCAACTCCCGCTACCAATGATACTAAAAGGCAGGACATGTCCAGTGGACACTGTCCTGCCTTTTTTATTCGCGCAGCTTGGCTGGACGCCTGCCCTGTTTGCGGAGCGTGCTGAGATGGATGTTGTTGTGATTACTCAGTTGGAGAAGGAGCGTCGCCTAGCTTGTCAAGGGCGAGCGAAGGTAGTCGTGAAGCGATGCGAAGCACCCTTGACTGGCGGTGTATTAGCTGCTCAGAATATGGGCCAAGGCGAGCAAGAAAGCTCCCCCCAGTGCCCCGGTAAGCCCCTACGATTCGGTTTGGGGGCGGGAGTGGCGGTGCTGAGGTTTGGGCTTGTGGACGAACTCCGACCCGCAGCCGTTCTAAGAGGGGTCGGAAAATCCGGTTGTGATTGGTGTTGGTTATGTACACTCTTAATGCAATACTAGATGTTTTACAATCAAAAGAGACAATCCCTTCGCGGTGGAGGTCAGGTTGGGTGACAGACGCACTCCGACCCCCTACCATACTAACAGGGGGTCGGAAACGCTGCAGGCAGTAGTACAACATTTGTTGTATTCTAGCTAATACATTTACCCGTTATATTCTCATTTAATTTAGAATTGACCCACTGCGCGGAAAACGGTTTCGCTAACTAATAGTTGTTTTTTGAAATAATTTAGCTGGTGCTGAGGGGTAAGAAAGTTCATATTGACCAATACTAATGCAGACAAGTATAATGAAGTTAGTACCAGCGAGTTTGCGATTTCCAATCGATTACATAGAATAGGTAATCTCATAGTTTACAGTGTTATATTTTCAGAGGGGCGTTGAAATGCCACCTGTATGTGGGCACTTGGATGGCATGGAGCTAATAGTGAAATCGACCTGAATAGGGGTCGGGTTTTGTTTTTGAAAGGATGTGACCTTATCGGAGAATCACAATAGCTGTCCCGTAATTTTATCTGTTACAGAGACTTCTTATTTATCTCAGACATTCCTGCCTAATAGCAATAATGGAGGAAGAAATGAAAAAGGTTTTCTGTTTTCTGTCTGTTATTGGCCTGTTGTCGGTTTTATTAAGTGGGCTATCCGGTTGTGGTAGCAAGACCGAGTTTAGCTTCTCAACTGCTCGCATCAGTGAGGCTTCTATGGCAACCTCTCTGGATAAGGACATGTTACCCATTAATACAACTGATGAGTTTAGTCCTGAAACTGCAAAGATATGCCTTTCGGTCAAACTCTCAAATGCACCTCCAGATACTGAGGTAAAGGCTGAATGGATATATGTGCGGGGAGAAATGAAAGACTCAGAGAATTATCTGATTGACACTGTAAGTGTACAGGGAGAAAATAATGCATATGTTGGCTTAACACTAAGTCGTCCCGATAATGGATGGCCTGAGGGGGAATATGAGGTAATCCTATCCATTGACGGCAAGCAGAAACTAAGTGTTCCATTTCAAGTGACGAGCGGCGAATCTGAGGCAGTTTTCCCTCAAACACAACCGCAAAGCTCTTCCCCTACAACAAGCCCACCAATTTCTCCCCCTAATGTACTCGGTTCCTGGGTTTACCAGAAAAAAGATGCAAGTGAAACAGCAACACTATTGGTTTTTGAACAGTCTAGGGTACTAATTGATGGCCAACCTTTTGAGTACACTCTATCCTCGGACACCATTCGCATAGGCCCTGACTCTTATAAATATACGCTGAGCAGTGATGAATTGCTGCTTACCCATACCGACGGTACCAGCTTTCAATTCCGCCGGGCCCAGTCCTCAGGGAGCACGGGTGGGGCTACAGGTGGTGCAGCTTCTACTGGCAATGAGTGGATGCTAAAAGGCTCTCTTTGTACTTGGGGTGGCTCTAGTGGTGGTGGGAGTAGCTACTCTCGATCGGCCTGGGCGGAGTTTGATGGCCAAGGAAACTTCAGTTATGGTTCGGAGTCCTCTTTTAGTGGGGGTGGTGGACAAGCATATGGCGGGAGTGGAACTAACACCGGCACATATCGGATAGTAGGAGACCAAATACAATTATCGTTTCCAGATGGAAGTAGCGATGTTGCTAGAGTGGGTAGACGTGGGTCTGACGGAAGTATTACGGCGTTTTATTATGGTGAAGACCTATATGGGCCTGAATTGTGCGAGTGATTCAAAACCAAAGCGGAGGGTTTGTTTTAATAAATCGAGAAGGCAGGCTAGAAATGCCTGCCTGACCTGCTCCCATTGAAATCGCAAGCGGCCAAATTTAAATAGCAGGAGTGATTACCCGTCGTAAAGTTCAGAGAGGCGAGTGTTAAGCTCGCCTCTCTGTATTAGGACTAGGCTTGATATGATGTTAAAACGGATCGACAAGACTTATGTTATGTGGGCAAAATAGTCGTCGCCTACTCCAAACTTGGTTAATCGTAAGTACAAGCAATAAGACATGCTGATGGTCCTTCAAGGCAAGACTTCTTACTTGACGGCGAGAGCAGGTGTTTTAAATAGGTCAAATCTAGTAGCTGCCAAAGATGCTAATCCTGCCAACAGAGGCAAAATAACGGGGCGACAGAAAACGGTAGTTCACGCACAAAACGGCTTGCAGGGCAAAAAGGCGAAAACACGGTTCAGCATGTAAGAACACAAAATAGCAGGTCTCTCGTTAGACTCACAACCCACAGACCCTTGGTTCGAATCCAACTCCCGCTACCAATGACGATAGAGAGCAGGTCAAGCAATGCTTGACCTGCCTTTTTATTTCAGAAGGCTATATCAAGTAGCTCAAGCCAGTATTGACGGCGGAATCCGTGCTATTTATAATGGTCAAAATTCGTAGGCGGTGGTGTTAGGGTTTAGGCAGCTGCTGGGAGGTTTAGTTTGAAAGCCATGCTTGCCCGCATCATATTCATGGCATTAATAGCTGGTGTTATCTTAGCCCCGGCTGCTCCTGCCACAGCGCAGTACCCCACTCCACTACCCACTCCATTAGGTTTCGACGACTTTGAAGATGGCACACTCGCAGGCTGGGAAATAGTATCCACCGGGGGTGAGGTACTTATCTCAGAGAAGCCTCCAGACGGCCATTTCCTGGAATCCAAAGGAGCCGTCTTCTGTATGGCAGCCCAGGCGCCCGAATGGACTGATTACAACTTGAGAGTGAAGGTCTTAATACTTCAAGATGAGTCATGGGTCAAAGGGGTCAAGGTCCCCTTGCTTCAGGGACAGGCGGCAGTCAGATTTCGCTATCTGGAGAACAAGGATAACTTTGACTGCTACGTAGCCATATTCTCACCATCGGAGATTATCGTGAGGAAGATACATGGCACAGGCAGTTCGGTGACACAGCTAACGCCTTTAGGTTCCGTTCCGGTGCAGCTTGAATTAAGCACCTGGTATACGGTGGACATCACCTGCTTTCGACAAAAGTTCGAAATCGAAGTCAACGGAGAACACCAGTTCGCCTATTTGGATGAGAAGAACCCTATTCTATCTGGAACCATCGGGCTGGGAACCTTGGGGGAGTCCTATGCCGTGTTCGACGATGTCTCAGTAGAGGTATTTTCGGAACCCTCTCCAACCACCGCATCGTCGCCTTTAGCCTCCGCAGCACCTCCTTCTGCGACACCTTCGCCCACCGCAACACCCCCAGTTGCAGCGCCAACCGCGTCACCTCAATCCTCTGGCACGTCAATTCGATGGGAAACCATCGCTGCCCTAGCGACAGTGGCGGTGAGCATCGGCAGCGTGGGGGCATGGTTCATAAGCAGAAAGGCCAGCGGGAGCAGAAAACGACACCTGCGCAGGCTACTTAATGAAGTCGATGATATATATATAAAGTTCAAGATGAACACCAAGCGCTGCGAGGCGGAACTGTACCGCTTGAGAGATATTGTCATTGAAAAGCTGAAAGAGGGCAAGATAACCGGGGAAAGCTACGCCATTCTCGAGAAGAGGCTGGACGGCTACCTGGAGGAGATAGAGGAGCGGATAATAGATGAAAAGCTCGGAGGTTATCCCAGCAAGTTGCGGAATGCCTTGACCCGCATGCTGAAAGAGGGCTCCATCAGCGAAGAGGAGTTTAGCAGCATCGAGAAGTTGCTTATCGCCACTACCGAGCTTTCGGACACCGATAAAGCTGACCTCAAGGACTCGCTGGAGAGATGGCGCAAGAGCTACCTCAAGAAGAGTCCCCCTGACCAGGCTGCCCAATAACAGCATCCTGTAAGGTGCAACTTCTATATATTGAACAACTCCCGCTACCAATTATCGAAGCTAAAATGCCCCCGTTATACCAATCGACTTCGGGGGCATTTTCATTTTTGCTAACAAATTGCTAACCCGAAGGCCGTTGGTTCGAATCCAACTCCCGCTACCATGAAATAAAGCTAAAATCGCCACCTTGACGTAATTGTCGCGGTGGCGATTTTCATTTTAGCTAACGAATAGCTAACCAACTCTTTAAGACCACCTATTTCCCGGCTTCAATCTTCTGCCTGGCAAACAACCCCTCATCAAATCGCGCTGCTGCTGCTTGTTGAAGCCCTGGGGCTACATGACTATAGGTGTCCAGGGTTATGGCTATACCAGCGTGTCCAAGCCTCTCTTGTACAACCTTGGGGTGTACTCCCTGCCTAAGCATAAGGGAGGCAAGAGTATGTTTGAGGTTCCTGACGGAGCCTCTGGACTAAAAGTAGTATGCAATCTTGTGGCCTTTGGCGAGCCAAAGTTAGCGATATGGACACTCCAATGGTAAGATTCTGTAATCACTTTTTTCACTAACTGTAGTCACACAAGCACAATCAATAGCTGCCTCACCACCGCCCTGTAGTGCTGCATGCCATCCTCGGAGGCTCATCTTTGACAAATGTTCGACAAAAAGGACTTTAAGGCCATAGCAGGCATCACTTTATTCACAGATACTCCTAATACTGAACTAAAGAATAAACAGGACAATTCAGACGAGAACGACCAGATAGTTCAGTTAGTTCAGCCAGGAAGACAGCACAAACCACAATCCCTCCAGCTTTTATTATTAAGTCGTGGGCTGCTGCTGCTGACCCTCCGGTGGCTATTAGGTCGTCCACGAGAAGAACACGTTGACCCCTCGCTATGGCATCAGAGTGCATCTCCAAAACGTTAACATTATATTCCCCAACGTATGAGCTGGATAGAGTTCTAGATGGCAGTTTGCCCGTTTTACGAATTGGCACAAACCCTGTCCCTAAGGCATAAGATAGAGCTGCACCTATTACGAAACCACGTGCTTCAATCCCAGCTACAGTTACTATATCTTCGTTTGAGAATCTACGGGCCATAGTATCTATTGCCGTACTAAAGACAGAAGGGTCTCCCAATAATGGGGTTATGTCACGGAAGACTACACCTGGTTTGGGCCAATCAGGGATATCTCTAATATAGTCTTTGTAGTACGGGCGTGAAACTTTAGCTGGTCCGCCGCTGTGATGGTTATTCTCCCACATTGCCTGCCTCTAGCTACTTTTCTATTGCCTCTATCATATCACCAGAACCTGAAAACCGCAAAGAATCATGTGTTCGGAATACCATACAAATCTGATGGGACTTACGGGACAGGCTGTGTTTTGTGTTTTGGCATAGCCTACCCCTGTTCTTTGTTTTATTCCTACGCTCAAACCGAACTTATTAAAATGGCAATAATTTGGCAATAATCACCACCGCCCTGTAGCGCTTCAGACTATCCTCAAAGCTAAACTGGACATGACTTTTTGCTAACCCGAAGGCCGTTGGTTCGAATCCAACTCCCGCTACCAATGAGACCAAACTGACCCACTTACATTGACAATGTTCACCACGGATTCCTATGGGTCAGCCTGGTCCGGTATTGTGCTATCCAAGATCATAGCGATTAGCTATCGGTCAAGACTCTTTACCTTTGTCCTTCTCAGCTTTAGGAGCATTGGGAGTCATCATTTGAGCTAACCAGGCATTGAATAAATTACCGCTCGTTGAGCTCTCCCCGCCTCCAACCAGAACCTGAGGAACAATCTGAATCTTACCGGCTGCTATTTCCTGCATTAATTTGATTACCGCTACGTTCTGCTGGCCGATTGCATCTTTCTGAGCATTATAAGCAGATGCTATACCATCGCCCTCAATCTTACTTTTATAAGAATTACCGTCGGCCACAAGTATGGTAGATTCTTTCGTGCCTTGAGCTCTAAGTACCACAGACCGTCTATCACCATCGGCTTCCCTGACTTTGGCTTCAGCTCTATCATTATTTATTTCTATGGACAATTTTGCGTCGATAACGTCCTTCTGTTTATCAGCCCGGGAAGATTTCTCCATAACGGCAATACGTTTTTCTTGCGCAAGCGCCTCCTGGTCATACTGAGCTTGTTGCTGATTCGCAATTTCCTTCTTTGTTTGAGTATCGAGCAAGTCCTTGGGGATATCGATATAAGCGATAAGTAAATTTTGAGCCTCCACATTATACTCGGAGAACCTTTCCTTGGCATGAGCAAGCGCTTCCGTCTGTAAATCCGTTCTGCTCTGAAAGAAATCAATAGCTTTCTTTTCACCCGCTTTATTTCTAAAAGAGGAATCGATAAGCGGATGAACAATCTGGTCAATAAGATTAACCACCGACCCGAATCTGGCTATTATGTATGCCGCATTGGCAGGCTGAATACGTATAACCATTCTCACATTGACTTCCAATTGGAAGCCGTCCTTGGAAGTAACCTTCAACGGATCGAACTGATACAGAACTCCCTGATCCTTACTCTCAGTGTGTTTTATTCCCTTTACCTCTGTGCCGATCCTTCCCTCTGTCGCCCAGTCGATGGTAACGGCCGAAGTTGGAACCATATAAGGCGTAAAGGCGATAGTATTCAGATTGTATTTTCCCGGCGCTATCGGCTCTCTCCAGATACCGCGGGTAAACCTGTCGATCATTAATAATTTCTCGACATCTTCATGTATCGGGCCGCCGAATTTTCCTTCACCGGTAGTCGGGCTGGGCCCCTCAACAGTCCTCTCCAATTCCAGCCCAACATTCGATCTAATTACAGCTACATATCCCGGAGCTACCTCTGCAACGTTTTCGATCTTCATGTCAAAGAGAAGCGGATTAATATAATACCTGCCGGGTTGCAACGTATCCAACTGCGGGCCACGATATCCCCTACCATCAATGAAAAGCTGTCCGTTTTGATAGAATTTATGATCTACTTCCGTGCCATCACTATTCTTAGCCTTCGGGGCTATAATGTATCCCGGCGGCAAAGGAATGCCATCTCTTGCTATCGCAACACCGATAGTGTTCTCAGCGACTACAGTAGCACCGGCTTTTTTAATACTAAACAATCTAGTATTGATTCTATACGTTCCAGGACGCAAAATCCCAACCTGTGGACCTTTTTTGCCATTATTGGTCAAAAACATCTTTGCGTCTTGAAATTGATTGCACTCTGCTTCATCACCTAGAACTCTACCTTTAGGCAGTGGTTCGCCATCGATGGATTCCACTAGCCCGATGCTATCGACATCAATAGCTATTACCGGAACCTTAGAAAATGACCAAACAATGGGTAGCCTCCAATAGAGACCAGGCATCAAAGTCCTTGCTTGAATACCTACCTCCCCTTCACGCGCAATGATCTGTCCCTCCGGCATTTTACGACCGAACATGTTCTTAGTAAGAATGCCTACTTCATTAGGACCAATTAAACGAAGGCCACCAAGGAAAACAATCAGCAGTATCAGAAAAGCAATGACCCCCAGGACAATTCCCATTACCATTAGTTTCCCTCTCTTTCACATTCTTGCCAATCTACTATAGCTAAAAAGCAGGAAATCTTCAACCAATAGTCAGTCTCCACCAATGGCTAGACTGACTATCTATCAGATTGAATTTTCTGTTATCTCTTGTATCCATGTCAAGGACTGTAGCACCTGACCATTTTGAAGTCAATAGACAAAACCTGGCCAGTGTTAACTGTTCTGGCGGTGTTGACTATTTCTGGGCGTAAGCTTGATTCTCGATCTCAGCACTTCTTCCGGGTGCAGGCTGTGGTCGAAGCGCTGAGCCGCGGCCTCTTGAAGTCCAGGGGTTACATGGCTACAGGTGTCCAGTGTTATTTGCAAGAGCCCATTAGATCGCATTTCTTCTCATCATTCTTAAACAAGTTTATAATCATATATGCTGATATCTAACGATAGATATCCGGGTGCACTGCAATATTCCACTATAAATGAGTCATTTAGATTCGGGGAGGAGACTGGAACATGATCTCTAAACGAGCAAAAGCACTTACCCCCTTTCTGGCCATGGATGTACTCGAACGCGCTCAGGCTATGGAACTCGAGGGCACTGACGTAGTCCATCTGGAGGTCGGTGAGCCGGATTTCGACACGCCGGAATGCGTCAAAGAAGCCGTGCGAAAGGCTCTGGATCGAGGAGACACTCATTATACTCACAGTCTCGGTAAATTGGAACTTAGAGAAGCTATCTGCAGACATTACTTTGAGAAATATGGCGCATCGATATCTCCGGACCAGATTGTAGTGACTTCCGGAACTTCACCTGCCATGCTTCTTATATTTGCAGCGATACTTGACCGAAACAATGAAGCCATCATTTCCGATCCCCATTATTCGTGCTATCCCAATTTCATAAGGTTTGTAGACGGAGTCCCGGTGAATGTTCCAGTTAAGGAAGAGGACGGTTTTCAATACAGGCTTGAGGCAATTAAAAGCAAAATCACCAGAAAGACAAAGGCTATAGTTATCAACTCGCCTTCGAACCCAACCGGGAATCTTCTTTCTGAACAGCTCATGAGATCCATCGCTGAACTACCGCAGCATATAATCTCCGACGAGATCTATCACGGCCTCGTTTATGAAGGCAAAGAGCACTCCATGCTGGAGTTCACCGACAACGCTTTTATTCTGAACGGTTTCTCCAAGCTGTATGCCATGACAGGCTTAAGACTGGGTTACTTAATTGCGCCCAAACCGTTCATCCGACCCATACAGATACTTCAGCAGAACCTCCTCATTTCCGCTAATTCTGTTATTCAAATGGCTGGAATCGCCGCTCTGGAGCAAGCGGCAGAAGATGTGGCACGCATGAAGAATACCTATAATGAGCGCAGAAAGTATATGGTCAAGCGCCTAAAAGAGATGGGCTTCGGGATCACTATTGAACCTACAGGCGCCTTCTATGTGTTCGCAAATGCAAAACATCTCTCAAAAGACTCATACAAACTGGCCTTTGATATTCTGGAGAAAGCCCATGTGGGGGTTACGCCCGGGATTGATTTTGGCAAAAACGGAGAGGGTTACCTCAGGTTTTCCTACGCAAACTCGATAGATAACGTACGTGAAGGTTTGAACAGGATGGAGAACTATATTCGTAACACGCGCCTTGATACTTGAGATTAAGGTCTGTACAAACCCATATATTAGCTTCAATAATGGGCTGGACAACACTGGACAAGGGGCGGTTCGTGAACCGCCCCCATCTGTCATTGCTTCGAAAATAGACCCCTTGCTGCTCGTGCTTAACTTGGGTACCCTGAAAAAGCTAATATTTTCATGCTTCGCGGTGGCACTCATGCTCGCTTCTTTGCGTCCCCTTTTGATAATATCAGGGAACTTGAAGTACCACTTAAGGGGGAGCAAGCTTGTTACTAAAGTAAGGGGAAAAAAGTACTTATTAGGGGTTAAAGTGTGTGTTCAACTTGCGCCATAATACTATGGCATTACCGCATATTCTAAAACGAACGGATTTTTACCGCCCCGAACGTGCGAATCGAAGAGAAAGAGGCAGGAGATGCTTGAGCAACAGACATCGCCACTGGGCGATGCCAAGAGATCTCGAGACTCGAGTCTTCAAATAAATAAGCTCCTCCAATTAATGGTGGACAAGGGCGCGTCGGATTTACATATCGCAGTGCCAAGCTCACCGATACTGCGAATTCAAGGTGAGCTTATAACGCAAGACGACCTGCCGCCAGTATCACAGGAGGATGCTGCCTCCATATTTGAACAGATCACTACGGAAGAGCAAAAAGCTACTTTTCGTAAAACACTAGAGCTGGATTTTGCTTATAGTGTCCCCGGCCTTTCCCGATTCCGGGTGAACGCATTGCAACAACGAGGCTCCGTGGGTCTTGCCTTCCGTTTCGTGCCGTTCAGGATTCCCTCCATTGATGAATTGGCCTTACCCCAAATCTGCAAGAAGCTTATTCTCAAGCCAAAAGGCCTCATCTTGATAACCGGCCCGGCCGGAAGCGGCAAGTCTACCACTCTCGCAGCCATGCTCAATCATCTCAATCAGACAGAGAAAAGAAACGTTATCACTATTGAAGACCCCATTGAATTCTTGTTTAGCAACAACAAATGTATTATCCAGCAACGTGAGTTGGGATACGATGCCAGATCTTTTTACGATGCATTGGTCCATGCTCTGCGCCACGATCTGGATGTAATTGTGATCGGAGAGATGCGCGATTTACCCACAATTAGCACAGCTATAACGGCAGCCGAGACACATAGCCTTGTGCTTGGTACGATGCATACGAACGACGCCTCACAATCCATTGACCGCATGATTGATATCTTCCCTTCAGGCCAACAACAGCAGATAAGACTGCAGCTATCACAGGTTTTGGAGGCAGTGCTATCACAAGCTCTCTTACCCCGTATCGCAGGAGGCAGAATAGCTGCATTCGAAATACTGCTGGCCACGGCCGGGATAAAAAGACTCATCCGCGACGACAAGGCCTACGAAATACCTGCTAACCTTGAGCATGGTGCGTCGGAGGGGAAGCAAACTATGGATCAGGCACTGGCTGACTTAGTAACAAAAAATATCGTTACTAAGGAAGAAGCCCTGGCGAAAAGCAGCAATCCAGCCAAGTTTAATGAGTTGATACGATAATCCCGGAGACCCCCTCAACCCAAGCCCTGTTTTAGCCTCAAGCTTGCACTGGACAGCCCTGGACAACGAATGTCACCCGCGCTCAAATTACAAGTCGCACCGTGGCAATAGTGCCAGGCATCACCAGGTGGGCAGTCTGTCCCTGAACCTCCAGCGGCTTGAGGTCACGCTCGCGGGCATCACAGAGGAAGGCCGCCTTTAGATGGCGGTCGCGGATGGTAACATCAACAGGGAGTCCGAAAGACGTGAACGTGGTGAGACGAACGATTAGCCCTTCACCACGAGAGGCAGGTTTCACTGCTGTGACAACGACTTCCGGGCTGTTGGTCGTCACCGCGGACGCAGCAAGTGCGCGCAACTCGGCGTGTCCGGTCGTGTCCCAGGGATTATTTGGAATACTCTGAGCAACCAGCGGGATGCCGTTCTCGCGCCAATCTCCGGCGGGTGTGAACAATATGGCGTAGTCAAAGGTGTGGCTGGCCCGCTCGTGACCTACCGCCGGCAATCCCAGCAGCGGGAATAAGCCGAATGCCCGCTCGCAGGTGGCGTTGCGCAGCGCTATCGCCTCCAGGCGTCCATCACGCCGATAGGATGCAGCGCCGGGCATGCCTAGGCAAAGGGCCAGTCCTCTGCCGCTGGCATCATCCTGAAAATGCACAAAGTGCTGTAAAGGCCAGAACGTCGGGTTATACATCCTTTGAGGAGGCCGGGCCACGACACCCCCGACTGCATCCATGACCAGGCGGCTGGCCG
>Ga0315285_10006938_pt1 | contig 11658 bp, 8 predicted proteins | sample YL17G09_36_MG_FD_203698 | JGI IMG/M metagenome (GOLD analysis project Ga0315285, IMG submission 203698) | Sediment microbial communities from Yellowstone Lake, YNP, Wyoming, USA - YL17G09_36 | ecosystem: Environmental > Aquatic > Freshwater > Lake > Sediment | place: USA: Wyoming | collected... | reverse complement strand
ACTTCTATACGAAATTCTTAAAGATCGAAAGGATCTAAAGAAGAAGATAACGATCAAGAAAACATCAAGAAAAGGATTCTTGAAACTAGTAAATTCTGCACTACAACCCGTTCGGAATATCCCACGAGAAAAGTTAATTTCTTTTATCGTAGGAGTTCTAGCCAGCTTGGCTGCGGCCGGAATATATGAACTGATAAAACAGTCAATAGCATCTCTAATTGGCCGCGCTCCATATTTGGAAGCACAAATTTACGAAGTCGAAATGGATATCTTTTCAAATTTGCCTAAATGGAGGGCTTCTCTCCCTGATTCTAATGAATTGAAAAAAGATATCCCAAAGGACATTCTTCTATTATTTATTCTTGATAGCATATGCAGAAAATCACTGCAACCTGGAGCAAAGCTTGCAGAATTACTGCCTAATGGAAATTATATTCAAAATGAATAGCACCTCTTATTTTATTGGTGCTAGAAAAGAAATTGGAGAAAGCAAAGAAGTTAATCATAGAAAATAATATTGATGCTGAAGTTGAGAATTATTAAGGAGATTTAACGAAGTTGGTGGAGTGGTGTTTGATGAGAGAGGGGAATTGAGGTCAATGCTTCACTTTACACTTTACATATTTGTATAGCGAAGATCGGCACTTTCGGTTCGTGGTTGGTGGTTGACGGACCCACCCTCGCCGGAGCGAGGGATGGGCTACAAGGATGGTTAAAGGCTGACGAGCAAGTATTTCTGTCCCCCGTCCCCCGGCCAGATTTCAGCTACAGGAATTTTACCACAAAGCCACCAAGACACAATGTGCTAAAAGCAACATTTTTCCTTTCTCGCCTTCGTGTCTTAGTGGTTAAATCGCCGTCTACTGGTTCAACATTTCCAGGAAAGCCTGGACCCGGGTGAGGGTGCGGATGTCCACCGGCCCGGGCCGGTCGCCCTCGAGGGACAGGACCGGCAGGCCCAGGGTTTTCCGGAAAACAATGGCCTCCACCTGCCGGTGGCAAAAGGTCTGGGCATAGTGCACGATGGCCTGGACTCCCCGTTGACGGCACTCGCGCCTGATGTCCAGCGCCCGGGATTCAGTATCGTAAGGATAAGTGTAGCGGGCATACTGGTCGGCCAGCGTGCCGGAGTCATCCAGCATTGCGAACTGGCGCTGGGTCTCGTTAAAGACCACCACGGCGTCCTGGCTCTCGATTACCTGGTAGAGATCGTCCCAGATCGGGGGCACGCCCACGTAGGCCAGGCGCCAGCGCGCCTTCCGGGGCGGACGGGTTTCCGCCTGGGCCAGGAACCGGTCCAGGTCCTGCTCGAAGCGGTCCGGGTCGCGGTTGAAATCGCTGGCCGAGACCAGCCAGAGGTGGTTCTCCTGACCCGTGACTTTTGCTTCGCGCCAGGTAAGCTCGTCCAGGCGGGAGAGCTTTTGCCGGAGGCGATGCAGCCGGCCGCGCATACCGGCGACCGCCTTTGAGCTTGCTCCGTAATGAAGGCCAAGCCGCTCAATCTCGATAGTCAAAACACCCCGGTCCCGGTCGGCTGGATAAGCAAAAGGCGCGGTGCGGAAACCTTTGAGGTGTAGGACCTCCAGGAGCTTTTCGGTGGATGAGCAGTCGCCCCGGGTCACCCCGATCACTTCGTCTATCCCCTCTTCGAGCACAGCGCCGTAAATGCCCTTGATCCAGGCGCAGAGGTTGGCCGGGAAGCCGTCCTGCTCGGCCCGCGCGATCAACTCGTCCCGTTGGGGATGGGTGATGAAGAGGTTGTTGAGGTCCACCGGGGTGTGTCCGCCGGCCAGGATGACTTCCACCGGCACCGTGGTGGTGATGCCCACGCGCATCAGGCCGAGGCTCCTTGACGGGCCTGGTGGACGTCCCAGGCAATCTTGGCCAGGCCGATCAGGCCGATGATGAGCGCGTTCAAGGTGTAGGCGGAGTTGAGGGTCAGGGTCAGGGCCACGAGCAAAGGCTCGTTGACGTATTCGCGGAAGAATTCCAGCCAGACCAGTTGGGTCGAACCGTAACCGGCCACGCTCACCGGGAGGGCGCCCAGGGCGTTGGCCAGGGGCACCAGGCCGAAGTAGCGTCCGAAGGGGAAATCCACCTGGAAACAGTAGCGCATGACCAGGTATTGGCGGACGAAAAAATTCAGGAAGAACACGGTCCGCACCAGGAGATAGAGGCCGTAATGCCAAAGCCGGGCCAGATTGAAGGGCGCAAAGGCCTTGACCCGGCGCTGGAATCCGAGCACCCAAAAATCGAACTTGCGGATCCAGAACAGGTAGAAAAAGGCATAAAAGCCGATCCCCAATAAGGTGGTGATGCTTAACAGGCGCACCGCCGCGGCCGGGACTTCGCCCTGGGGCAGCTCGTCCAGGTAGAAAAGGCCGATGGCGACTATGACCGTGTAAAAGAACATGTCCACCGCGGCCAGGAAGAGCATGGCGCCGCCCAGGTCAATGGCGGCAGTTCCCTTTTTGCGGTTGAGCCAGACCAGGACGCCGCCGAGCCCGAGCAAGGGATTGATCATGCCGAGAAGATAAGTGGCCGCGACCGGGCCCCAGAGCTCGCGGAAAGAGATGGGCTTGATGAACCAGTCCAGGAGCAACTTGAAGCTCATGACGTTGAGGACGAAAATCAGCGCTTCGGGCGGGAACCAGAGCAGGGCAAAGGTTGACAAAGGGACGCGATGGAAGACTTGTCGGACTTGAACCAGGTCCACGCGCCGGCCGACCCAGTAGAGGAGCAGGGCCGAGCCGATCCAGGGCAGGACCAGGCGCATAACTTTGAGGATGGCGGCGGCAGGGGAGGGGGCCACGGTGTCAGAGTTGCCGGAACTCAAGGTGAATCTCCCAATTCCGGGGCCGGTGCCGGGCAAGTTCGAGGGGCCAGCTCAGGAGCAGGCAGGAACCCTGGTAGGTCCGCTCAAAGCCGTCTTCAGACTGGGACACGGTCTCCACCGGGAAGCGCCAGAGCCGGGCCGGTTGGTCCAGGGCCAGCGCGATTAAAAACCCGAAGGCGCGGTCCACCAGTTCCACTTTTTCCGCTTTCGCGGTTTCGCCCTCCGAGGCCAGGTTGGCCGGACAAGGAATCTGGCCGTTGATCCGGTAAAAGCGGTCATCGGCCCGGCCGGCGAGCAGGGTGAGGTTGAATTCGATCCCGAAGTTCACCTGGATCGCGGTCTTTCCCAGGTTGGTCAACTGGTAATTAGCCAGAAACCCGTTGCGGTTTTTAGAGAAGGAAAAGGTCTTTTCCAGGCGAACGAGTGTTTCCCGGCCGGCGGACCAGATCGCCGCTTCCCGCGCCAGGATGAGCTTGCCGGAAGCGGCCCGGAATTGGACCTGCTTGACCGCGTAGGGCTTGCCGGCAAAATCCGCCACTTCGTTGAACCGCTCCTCCCGGAACTCGGCGAGAGAAAGCCCCTCGGGCAGGAAATGGTCGAGGAAACTATAGCGGGGCAGGCGGTCATAAACCAGGAATTTTTCCAGGCCGGGCTCCTTGGCCTTGACCAGCTCGTGGATGCTCTTGTGACCGGCCGCGGTCCCCGGACCGACGGCCGAGGCGAGCTTGGCATGGTATCCCTCTTGCCGCCGGCCGAGCACGTTGCTCACCGAAAAATTCTTGGGCCGGTATTCGAGGGCCATCAGCCCGCCGCCTTGGCGGGGATGGAAATAGGCGCTGAGCCGGGCCGATTCCACCAGGACTTCCGGGGCGCCGTCGCAATCGAGGTCCGCCTGCTCGCAAGCCAGCCAGTCGCCCGGACCCCGGGCCGCGGCCTCGATCAGGCGGTCGGCGGCGATCAGTTGCTCGTAGACCGCGTGGCGGAGGTAGTTGAGGTAGAGCCCGCCGAAGACGCCGTGCCAGTAGGCGCAGTTGCACTGGCCGCGGAAGAGGTGCCGGCGCGCCGGCTCGAGCTGGCGCTGGGAGCGGGCCCGGTCGAGCTTGTCGCTCACCCGCAGCATGCGCTTGTGCATGAGGTTGGCTTCCGGGTACTTGGCCAGGAAGTTGGCCCAGTGCCCGCCGCGGACAAAGGGCATCAGCTCGCCCCAGCGGTTCTGCGCCTTCAGCTCCTGCATGAAATTTTCAAAAGCCGGGATCATCTCGGCCGGGAGCGCCCATTCCATCATCTCCTCGTAGCTGGCGAGGGGGAGATAGACCCGGCCGCGGGGGGCCGCCTGCTTCAGGTATTCGCGGAAGGTGAGGAGCTTGAGCCAGTCCTGGTTTTCCTCCAGGGCGGTGAAGAAGCGCTTGAGCCAGCCCTTGCCGAAGACCCATTCGTGGGTCTCGGGCCAGACGCCGAACTTTTCTCCGTCGTCGCCGTAAGTGGCGACAAAGCCGGGGGTGGCATCGGCCCGCCGGCGGAGGTATTCGAGCGTTTGCGAAGGCTCGCGGAAGGGGATGAGGTAGCGAAGGGTCTGGTCTATCGGGAAAAGGTTGAGCGAGTGGCCTTCGCGTTCGGTGAGGAAATGGCCCCAGATGTCCTCGGGCCGGAAGCCGGCGTAGCGGAAGTGGGAGTCATCCACCAATGTATAAGAGAGGTCGAGGCCGCGGAGCGCCCGGGGCAGGGAGGGGTCCCATACCCGCTCGGTCAGCCAGAAACCCGAAGGCCGCTGTCCCAGGCGCCGCTCCAGGTAGTCGGAGAAGAGCTTAAGCTGATTTTCGGCGTCGCGCTCGGGGATAGCGGGCAGGATCGGCTCCCAATAACCGCCGCCCAGCACCTCGACCTGGCCGCGCTCGACCAGGGCGCGCAGTTGGTCCAGGTAGGCCGGCTCGTGCTCCTCGATCCATTCCAGCAGGCAGCCGGAATGGTGGTAGGCCAGGCGCACGCCGGGATGGGCGGCCAGCATTTCCAGCAGGGGCGCGTAGCAGTCGCGGAAGGCGCGCGCGAAGACCGAGCCGAAATTGCCCACCGGCTGGTGGGAGTGCAGCGCGATCAGGAGGGTGGCGCTCATCCCGGCCATTATAGACGGTTTGCCGGGCTTTGCACAAATTGGTGCTTGACCGGCAGCGAGACGTGCGGTATGGTTTTGCTTATGCCCGGCATCGGCATCATCCATAACCCGTTTGCCCGGGGCAACCTCAAGCGGCCGCGGGTGGCCGAGAAACTCCGTCGCATCCTGGGCAACGAAGGGATCGTGGTCGAGACCCGCAACATCAACGAGTTGCCCGGGGTGGCGGAGAAGTTTTTGCGGGACGGGATCGAGATCATCGCGGTCAACGGCGGCGACGGCACGCTCCATCTCACCCTCACCGCGTTCATCCAGGTCTATGGCGATAAGCCCCTGCCCAAGCTGCTGTCGCTGCGGGGCGGGACCATGAACACCATGTCCACCTCGCTCAAGCTCAAGGGCACCACCCTGGAGATCTGCGCCAAGGCCGCGGAGCGTTACCGGCGGGGCGAGAGCTTCGAGCTCCTGGATCAGCCCCTGGTCCGCCTCAACGACAAGTATGGTTTTATGACCGGCTCCGGTCTGGCCACCAACTTCCTGGAAGCCTACTATTCCGGCACCAACACCGGGCCGATCGAGGGCGCCAAGGTGGTGGTAAAAGCGGTGCTCTCGGCCATTGGCCGGACCGAATACGTGAAGAAGCTGTTTGCTCTCACCCGTGCCGAGATCACGGTGGACGGGGAGAAGGTTCCCTTTGAGGAGTTCACCCTTATCCTGGGCTGCAGCATCGTGGAGGTCGGCCTGGGCTTCAAGCCCACGCCGCGGGCGTATGACCGGCCCGGCCGGTTCCATTTTGTGGCCACCAAGATTTCTCCGCTGGGCGTGCTCCCGCGGCTGCACCTGGTCCACCAGGGCAAAGATATTATTCATCCGGATTTTTTCTCGCGGGTGGCCAAGCGGGCCGAGATCCGCCCCAAGCAGGACCGGTTCCGCTACACGATTGACGGCGAGCTTTACGACACCGAGGAGCCGATCGTGATGAGCGCCGGGCCCACGGTCAAAGTGGTCAAAATCTGATCTGCGGCTGGGGTCAGCCGCAACCCCAAAGGAGAGAGGAATCATGGCGGAACGCGTGGTCGGCGTGATCGGCGGCAGCGGGCTTTACGAGATGAAGGAGCTCAAGGTCGAGCGCCGGGTAAAGCTCAAGACCCCCTTCGGCGACCCCTCCGACGCCTTCATCATCGGCCGGCTCAAGGGCGTGAAGATGGTCTTCCTGCCCCGCCACGGCCTCGGCCACCGGCTGCTGCCCAGCGAGATCAACTATCGCGCCAACCTCTGGGGTCTGAAGAAGCTGGGAGTGGAGTATCTCATCGCCTCCGGCACCTGCGGCAGCTTCAAGGACGAGCTGGCCCCGGGCACGATCGTGGTGATTGACCAGTTCCTCGACCGCACCCGCCTGCGCCAGTCCACCTTCCTCGGCAACGGCATCGCCGGCCACCCCTCTTTTGCCGACCCGGTCTGCCCGGAGCTGAGCCGGGTGCTCTATCGGGCCGGGAAATCGGTGGGCGCACCCATGAAAATGGGCGGCACCTACGTCTGCATGGAAGGCCCGCACCTCTCCACCCGCGCCGAGAGCTTCTTTTACAAGGGCCTGGGCGCGGACGTGATCGGCATGACCAACCTGACCGAGGCCAAGCTGGCCCGGGAGGCCGAGATCTGCTACGCCTCGCTGGCGCTGGTCACCGACTACGATTGCTGGCACGAGACCGAAGCCGACGTCACCATCGAGATGGTGCTCGAAGGCATGCGGAAGAACGTGGAGACTTACCGCCGGATCGTGAAAGAGGCCATCACCCAACTGCCCAAGCAGCGCGCCTGCGCCTGCGCGAGCGCCATGCAATACGCCGTCATCACCGACCCCAAGGTCATCCCGGCCAAAGTGAAGAAGGACCTTAAGATCATTCTCGGGAAGTACCTCAAGTAGAAGCTCCGCCGGGTGTGATTTCGATATTCGGTTATGCTAAACTAATAAGAGAGAAGCGTCTAAGGGAATCGGCCATGGGCATTGACGAGTTATTAAAAGCGAAGCGGGAAGAGATTCTCCGGCTGGCCCGGCAGCGGGGAGCGTATAACGTTCGGGTATTTGGTTCGGTCGGCCGGGGCGAGGCCGGGTCGGAGAGCGACGTGGATTTTCTGGTGGAACTGGAACCGGACCGGAGCTTGTTCGATTTGGGCGGCCTCTTGATGGATTTGCAGGAACTCCTGGACCGCAAAGTGGACGTGGTGACGGAAAAGGGCCTGCACTGGTATATTCGGGACCGGGTGCTGGCCGAGGCGCAGCCGCTGTGAGAGATGACCGTCTTTACCTGATTCATATTCAATAATCCATCGGGAGAATCGAGTCCTATCTGGCGGGTAAGGGTCAAGCCGATTTCTTCGCTTCCACCTTGATTCAAGACGCGATCTTGCGTAACCTCCCAACCCTGGCTGAATCCACGCAACGCCTTCCCCAAGATTGGAAGGCAAAGCATCCTTCCCTCGCTGTAGCCGCGACCGCCCTCGGTCGCGGAATTCTGATGCAGAAGCGTCCTCTCTCCTAAGGCGTGGTCAGCGCGTCCACCAGGATGTAATAAACGGTCTTGAGGATCAGGCCGGGCGAAGCGCCGGAGGCGGCGGAGAACATGGACACGGTCTTGACCGGGCCGGGCACGCACTCCGCTTCTTTCGTCCACTCCGATTCCCGGCCCGGCGCCCAAGCGCGCACTTGAAAGGCATAGGTGGCATCGTTCCGTAAATCGCCGATGTGGTGGCGATGGGTGGGGCTGATCCTCTCGCTTTGCCAGTCCGCCGCTTTCTTTTCCCGCCAACGGACCTCGTAGCCCGTCACCCGTTCGTCCTGCGGCTCATCCCAAACCAGGTCCGCCGCCGCGTCCGAGGGGTTAGCCAGGAACGCGGTCGGCAGCGGCAGCGGCGCCGTGCTCTGCAACCGTTCTTCTTTTTCCTTGGCCGCAATCCAGGCGCGCATGTCCTCCGGCACCACCGCCTCGATTCCAGCCGGGGTCTTCAGAAAAACCACCCCGAAAGGATAGAAGAACGCCTCGGCACTGTCCTGCAATGCCTGAGGCGGCGCATCGCCGGCATAGGGCGCGATCAGCAGCGAGAACTTTTCGACCTCGCCGTTATACGAAGGCGCGCTGGGCTTGAGCGATCCGCTGGCCAGGGTGGCCATGCCGGTGCCCACGCCGTTGCCGCCGAGGTGGGAGTAATCGAGCTGGCGGCCGAAGTAAGAGCCGAAGGGGTTGAGCGAAAGGCGCTGGACGCCCTTGACCTCGCGCAGCCGCATCGGACAGAAGGCCAGGCTCGCGAGCACTTCCGCGTTCTCGGCCAGCAAGAGGCCCTGCGCGCCGTTGCTCACCGCCACCCAGCCGGCGGTGACCTGGTGGTTGAAGCTGTCCAGGTCCTTGTTGTGGGGGTTGATCCGGCCGTAGTTGAGGTCGTAATAGGAGGTGATGCCAAGGTAGTTGTGCTTCCAGACCCGGAGCGGCTTATCCGCCGGGGCGAAGATGGCCGGGTTGAGCTGGAAGGGCGCGACCTCGATCCAGCGCAGGTCCAAGAGGCGCCGGAGCTTTTGCTGGACCGTGTGGATGATGTCCCGGGGCGGAGTGTAGGCGTAGCGCACTTCCACGTCGGCCAAAAGGTAGGGCAGGTCGTCGAACAAGGTGAAGGTGTAATTCAGCTCGCTCTCGAAGCGGCCGCTGGGCGTGTCCATCGGAATCTTGGCTTGCAGGCGGGCGCGGCGGAGGCCAACCCAACTCTCGGAAGCAAGATCGGCCCAGGCGTAGCCCGAAGCAAAATAGCTCTCCGGCTTTTTGCCGGTGCGGTAGGTGATGAAGGGTTGGAGAAGATCGCTGCCGCCGACTTCTTGGCCCTGGAACTTGAGCGAGGAGATGCCGGTGCTCTCCGACAAACGAAGGTCGAGCCAGCTATTCTGAAGCGACTCCAGTCGCCTCGAGCCGGCGCCCCCGCTCGTTGCCTCGACCCGATAGACGCGATGCTCTTCCGGACCGAGCTCGGCCACGAACCATATCTCCCCGGCCCGGGTTCCATCCAGCAGGTTCTTTACGTTCACTAAGGATGCCGGCGCCGGCGCGCCCTCGATGGTCTTTACCCGAACTCCTTCCACCCCTTGCGGCAAGACCACCGGCAGGCGCACCACCATCTTCGCCGGCTTGGCTGCCGCGTTCTTGCCCCGCGCATAGTTGTAGATCTCGAACTCGTAAAGCGCCTCGCCCTTCCATTGGAATTGCTTGCGCACCGCCTCTGCGGCATCCCGCTCCGCGGCCGCGGCGAGGTCGCGCGCTCGACCCAGGATCAGCTCGGCCTTGGCCTGACGCTCCTCGTTGATGATCGGCGTGCTCATGCCGAAGTGAGTGGTGGTCAGGCCGATCAGGCGAGAGAAGAAGGAAGAGTCCGTTCCCATCCACAGTTTCCGATCAATCTCCGCGGCCACATCTTTGGAGGACCTTTGCGCGAGCGCCGCGGCGCGGTAAGAATGGAGGCGCGACTGCTCGAGCTGGGTCCAGTTGAGAAGGCTCGCGAACTTTTCGGCCCAGGAGTAGTTGCCGTCAAAGGCGCCGTCGGCCAGGTCTTGCCGCACCAGCACCTCGGCCCGGGGCGGGTGGTCTTTCAGGTAAGCGCCGGGCGTGGAGAACTCGGCCCAGGGATACTTGTTGACCGCGTGGATATACTCGATCAGCCCGCCGGTATTGGCCACCCAGCCCAGGCCCTTGGGCAGGTCAATGGGAATCCAGGTCTCGGCGTCGGCATCGAAGTTGATGTGGAGCATGAGATCGGACTTGACTTGGCCGGAGGTCTGGAGCTGGTGGAGATCGAGCAGCCAGCGCTCCAGGGAGATGTAGTTGACCACGTCGCCGGGCGAGACCGCGGGGAAAAGAACAATCGGCTTTTCCTCGGGCACGCTCCGGAACCACAGCGGGTTGAACCGCTGCTCCGCCGGCAGCGCCGGGATAAAGGCGCTGATGGTGTCAAAGGGGATGCTGGAATAATACACGATGTGGCCCTGGATGCCCTCTTCCAGGAAGATCCGGTTCTGGCCGGTGGTGTACATGCTCTCCTGGCTGCGGTAGATAGGCGTGACCCGGCCGAAGAGCTGCTTTGCGCCCGAGCCAAAAGGGTTTTCCAGGGCATAGGCCACCGCGGTCCGGAACTCGTCCTCGGTCGCGGCGTGATTGGCGCCGTTGTTGTAAGGACCGGGCAGCACCTCGTCCTGGCCCGACTCCACCCGCTCCCGGATGCCGGTGATGATGTCGGGCGCGTATTCAGGAATGATTTTTTCAAAGGTCCAGTAATTGTCAAAATCCCAGTAGCCTTTGGCCTGGAGCCCCGCGGCGTTGGCCTCGTTGAGCATCTTGAGGATCTCGCGCACCACCCGGATGTCGGTGCCGAACCCGGCCTCGTCCGGGGTGTCGCCGCGCCAGGAGTGATAGAAGCTGGTGTGGAAGCCGAGGATGACGTAAACCTTGAACTGATTTTGTGCTTCCTTGGCCGGAGAGGAATTTGCGCATAACAGCAGGAGGCAAAAAGTCAATCCGAGGCTAAATCTTTTCATCCATCTACTTGTCATCAAGGTTACCTCCGGTCCAATCTTTGATTCATTATTAACAGAAGGCACTCTAAAAATAAAGGGCGATGGGGCAGAGACAAGTAGGGGCACGGCATGCCGTGCCCCTACGAAAGGGCAAGGTTGGGTTATCCGCGGACTACAACTCCTGGCCTTGCTGGAAGCCGCGCAGGCCCAGGCGGAAGGCCTGGAGGTTGAAGTCCCGCTTCTTGGGGTCCTCGAAGATCTCGGCAATGGTCTGCTCGAAGGCCGGCTCCGGGATGGGGAGCAGCTCGGAGGCGGCGAGCGCGCCGACCATGACCACGTTCTGGGCCACCAAGGTGCCCAGCTCCTGGGCCAGGTCCGTGGCCTTGACCACTTTGGCCGAGGCCGCGAGCTCTTTGATCTTGCCCAGGATGGTATCCAGTTCCGGATACTTGGCCTGGCCGGTGAGCACGCCGATCGGGTAGTTGGGCCGGTCGTTGAAGATGACGTGGGTGTTCTCGTTCCCGAAGTCCACCAGCACCCGGAGCGTCTCCAGCGGCTCGAAGCCCAGGATCACGTCGGCCTCGCCCTCGGGGATGAGCGGGCCATATTGGAACTCGCGGGAGAAGCGGACGTGGCTCATCACACTTCCGCCGCGCTGGGAAGCGCCGTAGGTCTCGCCGATGGAGGCGAAGAGCTTCTGCGAAATGCCGGCCGCGGCGGTAATCTGGCTGGCCAAAATGTTCCCCTGCCCGCCCACGCCGGTGATGATGAGATTGAGGGGGTCTTTTTCCAATATTGCCATAGTTTACAAAATCTCCTTGTGATCAGGTTTGGCTTAGATTGTATTCATTCTCTATCATATGGATTAATAAGCGAGTTATAAAACTTTCATGTTTTCCAATCAGCCCTTCCGATTCGTGGTCACCTAACTTGTTTTCAATAAGACGAATAAATGGATTCAAGATATCTTGCGAAATATCTTTTAGTTCAATGCGTCCGGCCTTGCATAGTCGAACTAAATTTTGCTGGCTTGCCCGAGGTTACAAGGATTCTTTTGACCCTACCCTTGAAAAGGGGAATTTTTTTTGAAATTGTTTTTCTGAAGATCTAAATTGTTCTTTCAGCTTTTTAAAGGCAGTCCCCGTTTTTTGGGTCCAATAACTCTTG
>Ga0315285_10006932_pt1 | contig 11664 bp, 33 predicted proteins | sample YL17G09_36_MG_FD_203698 | JGI IMG/M metagenome (GOLD analysis project Ga0315285, IMG submission 203698) | Sediment microbial communities from Yellowstone Lake, YNP, Wyoming, USA - YL17G09_36 | ecosystem: Environmental > Aquatic > Freshwater > Lake > Sediment | place: USA: Wyoming | collected... | reverse complement strand
GTAGAACTGCGGTTCCACTTTGGAAACGAGTCGGTCGTGAATTGGAGGTGGTCTCATGAAGGGAACGCTGGCAGTAATGGTTTGTGCTTGTAAGCTTTGTATTCGTTCTAAAGAATTTCAAGCAGCTCTGGAAAAAATTCCAGAACAAGAACGAAAATTCTGGACCAATCTATATGACGATTTGAATAACGTTGAACAAGATCGAGACTACTACAAAGTAGTTGTAGATGGATCTTGGCCAAACGCTGATGAAGTAATTGCCCATCATAGGGCAGCGAGAAATGAATTGGAGGTAATCTCATGAAAGGCACTCTAGTAGTCTATCGACCCATCGGTGATCATGTTCAGTACATCGGAGAGATTACTCTCACCGACCTTCGAGCAACTGTTATCGAAGAGGGAAGCTATGATGTGCATAGCTTCCCGGCAGCGCGGTGTCATGTTCTCTGGTATGGAAAGGTACCTGCTCAATGTCAGGCTTTTGACGCCTGCCTCAATAATGCTGAAAGACCTTCAGCCTATTGTGAGAAGCATAAGGATTGTGAATGAATCATTTTGAAAAGCTCGATGCCTTCTTCATGACAGAGGAGCAGGAAGTAACCAAGCTAGAGCAGGCGGCTCGATTGTGCTCCCTTCGCGCCATCAATGCAAAAACAATCTGGGCTGCGATGCTAGCGCAGAGTTGCGCCATTGATATTCGTTCAATGCCAGAGTGGTCTGTCTATAAGCCAAACTATCTTCCACACAGCATCATCATTATGAAAAGACATAAAAAGAAAAAGGCAAGCCATGATGAATGAAGCTACCTTCTGTATCAAAGTAATCCCGGCTCAGAGTCAGCCTCACTTTGTTTATGTTGATGCGCTGAGCGAAGAAGATGCTTTGCGAAGTGTCATCGAATCGAGGAACGAACATCAAGAAGATCATTCGGAAGACTTTGCTCAGGTCGGAGTTTTCTTTACCGACCATATGCTACATCAGCTAGCAAGAGGAACTTATGTTGCCGCCGAGTGAGGGCACAGAAGATACTGTGTGGTTTTACGCGTTCTGCGTCGTAGTCGGCACCACCATCGGTAGTTTTCTAAGATATTATGTAGGATAGTTGCGCCTACTGTCTGGGAAAGTACGATGGGGTGAAATTCGCGCGGTCTGAGAGGTGGGAGCATATCCTACCTCGCCTCGCGCTCCAGGGCGGCATGATAAAAGACCAAGCAAGAGGCGTGCCGCGAGAGGTGGTGGATCATTCGACCCCCAGGGGTGGATCAAAAAGACATCAGGCGCCAATGATATCAAGTAGTTAGCGGCGTCTTTTCTTGGCATGGCGCGTGCATTATAGATGATTGAGGATCTTGCGCATTGCGAGATCAGATCAGAGGTAGGATAAGGTTTCACATGAGAATCCAAACGATAGCAGAGTGTCTAAAGGTAGGTGATGTCGTGTTCTCCACCGACAACCGCCGCTGGACGATTGACGATCTCAGGGTGAATCAGTTACTCACCGCAGACCGATATACTATCTTTGCTCACAATGGAGATACTAAGAAGCAATTCATTCTCAAGTTCTCCGCGCAAGTTCTGATCGAAAGAAAGAAGAAGAGGTAAGCAAGTGTCTTACAGAATCGTTCGGAAGTATCAGGATGACTCTATTCCTGATGAGGTGCGCACGACGGGTCTTTCGTTGGAAGAAGCAAAGGAGCATTGCAATAGCGAAGAGAGTTCTTCTCGCACCTGCTCCTCTGGTGAGGGTGTAACCATCACGACGCTCAATGGTTCGTGGTTCGATGTCTTCTACGAGGAGTAAAGGTCATGAATCGTCTTTCAGCTATCCAGCGAATCCGTTGCGGTCTCAACATCGTACTTGCTGATGGAGGAACACATCACTTCGATTCTCATTGGGTGGATGAGTACGGTCCTTCCAAAGAGATTGCTATCATGAAGTGTGAGTCTTCCGGATCTGAACGAACGGAATGGAAACGAATCTCCGGGAAAGAAGCTCTCGATTTCGTTCGCAAGAACTTCGTTCGACGAGAAGATGGGCAGTGCTTACATAAGTATGAGATGTGGGATGAGTCGGGAAGGAATCTGATCGGTCATGCAAGCTGCACCATCACCGACGAGCACTTTCATTGTGCCGCATGTGAGACAGCGGAACGGTCAATGGGCATCTGTAGCAAAATCTGTTTCGATTGTAGATTGAAGGCGGATTGCGCGCGTCGTGCTCTTACTCTCAAGATTCTCGACTTCGAGCAGAAGTTTGGTATTACCTTTCACCAGGATACCGACCTTCGAGATCAGGCTGATGGCAATGTTTACGAATCATCCTACCGTGGTCATCGCGGTGAGGACTTTCACGCTGACGGTTGAAAGGAGTCTATCATGAACAAAGATACCAAGTGCTCCACTTCTGAAGATGCAAAGAAGCGATTGACGGAAGCTCGCTTCTGTTCTCTTCGCGATCCGACCGTCGAGTATCTTACTGCATTGCAGCAGGGTATCGAAAGGTGGTTGGAAAGCGTCAATCACGAATTGATTGTTACGAAGCGAGCGAGGATTGCTGCTGACATCGCCGCACATCCTGATGACCGCGATGGTAACTACGACATCATGGGGCACTACATCTGTCCCAACTTTGAAGCCATGGTTACTTCCTGCGACTGCCACTACTGCGCGGTTCAGAGGAACAAGGTTCAGAGTGAGGAGCTGGCATGATTACCAAGACCTTCAAGGTAGGCATCAATGGTGGTATCGATGAGAGCAGGGTCTTCTCCAAGGATCAGTGCGCCGATGCGGTAGCATATGCTAGGAAATTGTGGGAAGAGTTCGGCGGCGGTGATGAAGATACTGGCGGGTGTGAGGCAAACGTCTATGGATACCAAGAGTATTCAAGTGACGATAAAAGTCCGGTGTCATCCAGAACCTACTTTTGGAAACACTGTACGGTAGATAAGATGGGGAGGACATCATGGAAGTAAGTATCTGTGCTCCGAAGTATCGCAAACCCCTCGCGGAGACACTTCGTGATCCTGCTGTGCGCAAGCTGTTCATCATGTTGAAGAGCATGGGCGCAAGGAACATGCGACATGATACCATGTTGGTTCGCCAGCCTGACGGAAGCTACAAGCAGTTTCCTGATCTGTCCGCCTGGTATGCCGATTGTAACGGTGGAACCTTCGTCGCCATGATCAAGCACGAGGGGGATACTATCTTCCCAGGTGGTTGGACGCTGCACTCATGAGCGCGGCGAAGGGATGCCACCATAAGGGTTGCTTCAACAAGATGTGCTCCAAGTGTTCCGAGGTAGAACCTTACATGGAGTTCCGTCTCGGCAAAGGATACTTCTGGGGTCAAGGCTTCCCTGATGTTGCTATGCGCGGCGAGCAACCACACTGGATGACAAGCGAGTCAGAAAAGAAAGAGAGCAAGTAAGATGCAAGGCGGTATCATCTACGATCTGGTTTGCGAGCGGCATGAAGATCGTCTCACGGGATGTGATTGTGTGTCTGCCACTTACGATATGGTCTTCGCCGGACCCGAAGAGTATCCTAACATGCGACATTACATCGCATGTGTTCAAGCTGCGGTGGAGCACACCGTCAAACTGACGAGACACTTCTCCGATCTGGTCACTGTCGATCGGGCTGTTCTCTCCAAGGAAGACCCGTCTCTTCCATTCGCCTTTTGTGTGCGAGAGTTGGGTACTCAGCTTGTTCGTCTCACGGAGCATGATGGTGCTGGTCATATGTGCTATGACTACCCGCAGATGATCGAATGCTTCGGAGATAAGAAGCAGTGGTACTGGTGGAACGGATCCTCAATGACGGCAGTTCCCACATGGGAAGTGGTTGCCGACATGCTTCGCTCGGAATGCGATAAGCGAGGGATTACCTACATGAAGCTTCTATCTTCCGATCGGATTGTTCGATGACTGAGCGCATCTATTACATCGCACTTGAGGCGCCATCCAAGTTCAAAGGATTTACTTGCACCTTCATTGAAGGAGAAGGTAATCCTGGTGTAGATGAAGGCGATTGCGTGGTTCGTCTTCATGGAGAAGGTCAGCCTAAGTATTACAATATCGGTTGGTACTGGCTACGAGACATTCCAAAAGAGGATTGATATGCTGACCAAAGAACGAGCGAATGAGATTGTGGCGCAAGCACGAGCCTTGACTCAATGGGGTTCGTGGAGTGATCAGTTAGACAAGGTAATGCTTCCTGGCGAACGAGAGGAGATCATCCAACGTTGGAATACCATGGATGGGTCTTCATGTTTCGTGGATGCCCTCAATACATTCTGTCGAGGTAAGTAATGCTCTTATTTATCGCAGGTCTCTTTATTGGATTCTGTCTCGGCGGTGCATATGAATTGCATCGCTCTTTGAAAGGAAAGTAATCTCATGTGGTGGCAAGCATACATTGCAAGCGGTGATCCGGACGGTGGTATCATGCATGAGTTCTATCTAGAAGGTACATGTCGTGGCGACAATGCCTTTGCCGCACATGAAGCTTCCAAGAAGTTTCACGTTCCCGAGAAGTACATCCTCTGTATCCCGAAGCCGAAAGAATCATAATGGATCTCCCTCTTCTCTGGGTACTCGTTTCTGGAGTCTTCTTTGTATTCACTACCTACAACATGGTGATGACGATTCTCGCCTGGCGGCAAACGAGACGAGAAGTAAAAGAGGCGTGGTACTGCGCATGTCCTACCGACTCTGAACTTGATACAAGTGTGAATCCTGGTTGGGTTTCAGCCTGTGTCGCATGTGGAATGAAAAGGAACGAGTCATGAAAGATGATATCGTCAAGTTTCTTGAAGATGAGCGAGTGGAGGATGCCATGTGGTTTTCTTCATGCACCGTCATTGTTTTTGTTGTCGGCATTCTCCTTTACCGATTGGTGTCATAATGAGCGATGCAGAACAGAATGCCAATCGAGTTGAAGCTTGGATGAGAGCAGCGATCAATGATCTGTCTCACCCTAATGCTTATGACCGAGCTTTCGATCTAGCGGTCGATTGTACCTCCGACAATGATCTGTACGATGATGATTACGAGATACCTCAGTACATCATTGAGATTGCCTTGAAGGTACTACCTTGTATCCATAATGAGCAGCATGTGCATGATAGGAGTATCTTCATCTGTTCCGATTGCGGAGAAGAGATCGGTAGGTAAAAGTATTCTATTATCTCCCCGCAAGGGGCACGGGAGCTGGCTTGAATAATTATCAAGCAAGAGCTGTGCCAGGAGAGCTGGTGGATCTTTTATTCACCAGGGGTGGATCAATGATCCACCAGGCTGTAATAGTTTCGCATAGTTAGCGGCGTCAATCGCTGGCATAACGTTTGCATTATAGTGGGTGGGGCGAGCCTCCTCTAGTGCGCGCTCCGCGACCTTTTGCTGTGCTACACACTCTCACAAGGTGATACAATGAAGGCGACTAGTTTTCATCCCACAGAGAAGATTTCAAGTAATCAGTTTCCCCACGTTGCGCAAGCAAAGAGTGTTGCAGAGCAAGCGGCGGCAAAGGGATTGAAGATGAGTCGAGCGTCCTTCGGTGTGGGACACTTCATCTTTCTTCCCGCCAAGGTGGGCGAACTTCCCAAGCGGATTCGTTTCACCAGTTACACCAAACTAGTTGAGTTCGTTGTCTCCTACATCCCCGAGGCTATCTAACATGTCATCCATTGGAGTTTGCACCGCGTGCCTCGTTCTGGAGCGCATCATCGGATGTTATGTCGGTGATGACGCGAGCCGAATCTGCGAGGATTGTTATGGTCCTGGCATGGTGCGATACTATGAGATTCCCTCCGACAATATGGGAGAACTGGCTCGTCGGTTCGCCACGCTGGCAAAGCGCGCAAAGAAGCTGAAGCTTCCCGAGCCTACCTTTCGGGAGATCGGGGAACCCACCCGCAAGGAGAAGAAGCATCCTGTCACCGGACTGACCGAGAAGGTCTATCTCCTTCATCACATTGTAGTTGATCCTGGATTGTCGGAAGTGAAGGTTACCGGTTGGACTTTCATTGCAACTGTTCAATGTACTGAGGAAGGCAACATCATTCGTAAGGTGGGACAAGCGGAAGTTCCCGCTGAGTATCGAACCATCACCAACAAGTGCGATCACTGTAGCACAAGCAGGAATCGCAAAGACGTTTATCTCCTTCATCATGAGAAAGATGGATACAAAGTAGTCGGGCGTAATTGTCTCATCGATTACTTCGGAACTGACGCGCTGATGTATGCAGAACGCGCTCAGTATCTTGCCGATCTGTCCGACTCTATCGAGGATGATGAGTTCGGTTTTGGTGGCGGTGGAGGTGGTCCGAAGTATTATGCACTTGAAGATTACCTTTCTCATGTGGCTCAGTGCATTCGACTTGAAGGATGGATGAGTCGAGGTAGGGCACGGGCGATGGAGAGTGGTGTTCAGGCTACCGCCGATATCGCTTACCTACATATGGTGCCATCTGCACGACCGCCCAAGTGGCACCCACTGTATTCTGTCATCGACCTAGAATCTTTCGAGCTTGCCGAGAAGGCTATCGAGTGGGCAGCAGACCTTGAAGGTGAGGAAATTGCCGACTACCTACATAACATTAGAGTAATTGCGAGGCGTGCCGTGTGCGAGGGCAGAGACATGGGACTCGGCGCGAGTATCGTTTCTGCATACCAGAGACACCTCAACTCTCTTCGTATGAAAGAGTTGGCTGCGCGGCGGGGTGAAGTAGCTACGCATGTGGGTACCGTTGGAGATCGCTCTCTCTTCAACCTTCATGTCGAGAATGTGATCACTTGTGATGGTCAATACGGCACATCATACCTTCATATTCTCGGAGATAAGGACATGAACTGTTTCAAGTGGTTTTCTTCGGGGACTACATTGGAGACTGGAAAAGACTATCTCCTCAAAGGCACAATCAAAAAGCACGATGAGTATCGTGGAGTAAAACAAAACCTCCTCTCACGCTGCGAAGAGGTAGAAATAAAGTCCTACCTATGCGTAGTTGAAGGTGTCAAGTTTGAACTCTCTGGAGAGACAGAGCTTGATGTGCGCAAGCAACTCCGCGAGAAGTTGAATGTAAAGAAACTTCCTCGCGGCTGCTTTATCGTTGAACAACCGAAAGAAGTAGAGGGTGCCGTCTAATGAATATCTATGACGCCATGAAGTTTTTCAAGTCGTGGGGAATGTACCCACATGATGAAGAAACGCCCGGTTTGAATCAGGAGGTTATCCGACAGGGCATCAACGCCTGCTGCTACAACAAGCTGCTCGATGATGCAAGTGGGGAACACGGCGCCGAGTTTGCAGAATACTGCGCACGAGCTATCAACGCACAAGATGATGCATTCTTTCTTCGTGCGCACACCTGGGATGATGTGCGTCTCTCCTGGAATGACATCGACGGCGAACCTGATGTCACTCAGCTTGTAAGGGAGAAGCGCACAGCCGAAACCTGTAAGTGCGGGCGGGATGGGCAAGAAGAAAGTGAGTGCCCCTACAACGAGATCAGCTGCAGTGAAGCACAATGTAATTGTTGTCGTGAATGTCGCCAAGAATGCAGGGACGCAATCTAACATGAAAACTCCTATCGCAACACTGGTCAAGAGAATCAAGTACAAAGGCGGACGGAAGTATCGTCGAGCCTTCTTCAAGCTGGGTAAGTTTCGGATGAGCGAGATCAGCGCAGCGGGATTCGAGATTGTTCTCCGATTCCCGAAGCAGATGATTCTCCTCCCTCCTATCACCGAGGTGGTCTAATGTCTGCCGGTGGAGTCAAAGAGAAGATGGAGCACAATGATCGTTCCATGGCGAATGGATTGCCGAGCACGGCGAGCTTGAAAGGTCATGACGCCTGTTGTGGCATTCATGGTCTGATGCGGAGGCGACAGGGCATCAAACATGGTACTGTCTGCGCACGTAGGCGTCATGACAAAGAAGTGATTCAGGAAGGATTGAAGGATACCAATGAACACATTCTTCCGCATCTTTGATTACACGACCCTCGCCCATGATTACTTTGATCAGGGATTGTGTTACGAGGAGGCGGTCATCACCAAAGATATCGAGACTCGCTCGGGACATAAGCTGATCAAAGGTACGACCTATCATCAGGTCAATTTCAATCTGGAAGAGCAGACCTTTCACTTCATCAACTGGCTCCCGGCTGGTTTGGCAGGTCGAGATGGAGTGATTCATCCCAATGCGTCGTCGATTGTCATTCTGCAATCTGAACTATCCCCCTTCTGCAAATGGTGATGTCATGAGTCAATGCGCACGTTGTCAGGTTCATAGCGAAGACCTGCGTACCATCCGTGTCACCTGTGCTGCTGACATGGGAGAGCTTGGAATCCCTTTCGAGAAAGAAAGGGTTATTGTAGGTGCTGCACTAATTCTATCATGGCACGAGGATCGCAATCTGATTACCGTCTGCAAAAACTGTCGCGCAGACTTCATGAACGCGATGTCTTCCTGGTTCAAAGGATATAGGGAAGAGGATCATATCGGAGCCAATGATGCGGGGTATGACTACTCCTCTCATGATGATAAGGATCCTTGTCAGCATCCCGGATGTCATGGTGGTGGAACTGCACATATCGAAGAGTGCCCCAACAATGAGAGGGTTGAAGGTCCTAAACATACCCCAGCCAATATTCCTTTCGCCATTGATCCTCTCGCCTATGAGTGGGTAGGTAAGATGTATTCTCAGGAGTGGTCTCTCTTCGATTGTGAAGTGGAATTGACCAAGCTTCTCGCATCGAGTGAAGTGGAATTGACCAAGCTTCTCGCATCGAAAAAGTAAAAGGATTACACCATGCTAGATAATGCTACACTCTCTGACGTTATTGCCAAGGTCAAGAAGCTTCAGGCGCTTGCAGGTGGTTCTAAGAACACCAATGAAGTTCAAGCTGCTACTGCCGCCGCTGACAAGCTGATGCAGGAGTACCGGGTTACACAGGCACAGCTTGAGGCTGCGGGTGAGAATGTCACCGACCCGATGCATTCGGTCAAGATTCATTCGGGTGGGCGAAGGACGGCATGGCGCGAGGTTCTTCTGTGGGCTCTCGGTAGCCACTATGGTTGTACGTGGTACATGAATCATGGACGCCATCGCGAGAGGCATATGGAAGCTTCCGGGCGTGTAATCGTCCGCGAGCGTCGGTCTCTTGATTACACGATCGTTGGACGCGAATCCGATTGTGTTATCTTTGAATACATGTTCGATTGGTTGTGTTCCACCATCGAAACTCTGTCCAAGAAGATGACTCGTGGTCAGGGTGTAGGCTACTCGCGCGCCTGGTTCGATGGCGCTGCTCAAGGCGTTCAGCATACCTTCGAGAAGTTGGCGCAGGATAGGCGACAGGAGGCGAGCACCTGCTCTGCTATGGTACTTCTGGATAGTCGGCTTCTGGAAGCCGAAGCGCACAAGAAGAAGATGAATCCCGATCTGACTTCTGTGGGTTCCTGTGGTGGTGGGCGCGATTATAACGCCCGGCTTGATGGCTTTGCAGAGGGAAAGAAGATTCAGATCGTGAAGGGTCTGAAAGAGTGAATCGGGCAGCTACTCGTCTCAAGCCTAGAACCGCTACCTTGTGGGAGAAAGTCCTACGTCGTATCGATTGCTGGATCTATGGTCACGGATGGGAAGATGGCAATTGCGGTGGCTATCCAGATCCCAAGCATGGTGGTCCAAGAGGTTACAGAGGTGACCGTTGGTTCTACTGTCCTATCTGTGGCAAACGTTGGCGTCAAAGATTGAGGTATTGATATGTGGAAGAATCATCAGGTCCTCGATCACCTCATTCAAGGTGTGATCAAATTCGCTATCATGTGTGGATGGTCTTGTCATGAAGTAGAGTATCGCATACGTGTCGAGTGGTTGAATCAAACCAAGAGCGTCTGTGGGAGAATGTACAATGTGGATCGAAGCTGACTGCGATTGGAATCTAACATATCCTATCATTCTTGGTATGCATCTGAATACTTCTGACTCCATCATCGCTTCTTTCAACGAGAAGTTTCACAATCGAGCTTTCCTTCGACTTCATGAAGATAGCTCCGTTTTCCAAGAACCATACCTCCTCCTCTCCAAAGTGTGGGAAGAGGAGGATCCGAGTGAAAACCTTTCTCCCTTCGAGACGACAGAAGAGGCGGAGATATACTTACTTGCACTCAAACGTATGTGTGATTGAAAGGAAATGTATCATGTTGAGAATTATCGGGAACAGTTATAACAACAAAATCCGCAATGTGGATCCGCAGCAGGGTGATGTCGTTCGAGAGAAGAAGTATGCGCAGCCGTTGGAGGTTGTGCGCATCGATCCTCCAAGTAGGGAAGCGGAGGTTGTACCACAGGGCAAGCCTACCGCTCCGAAGCGCTGGCTTCCATTCGAGGAGTTGCAGCCGTATAAGAAGGAAGGGTGAGCACATTAGATAGCTATCAGGAAGGGATGCGTCGAGGTGGGTACAGTTTCCGCCCGACTACCGACTCTTGGGCAGGTACCTTTCCTGATGGCACTGTCGGCATCGCTATCGTACCCCTGACCAAATGGGTCAGGGGTAAGTGTGGTCGTCTTACTAAAGATGACAGTAATGTTATCTGGTACCGCGTCTGCGTTTGGGGTACGGATGATACAGGGATGGAGATTGATAATCTCTCCCATGATGAGGCGAGACGGATTGTCCTCTCACTCCCATCTATAATCACAATGGCTGACTTGGCAACAAGAGGATTCCATAGGGCATAAGCTATGACAACATTCAATGAATTGCTTCTCAATGCGGTGGTATCTGGACTTACGGTTGTTTCCGTTCTTCTCATCCGTAGGTCTTTGAAGAAGGACAACCCGCATCATAAGGGAACGCTTCCTTGGGATCGTTGGTGCGAGAATAACCTTCTTCAAGCCGATCTTGACTCCTATGGCTATGAGTGCCCTAAGTGCCACAATGTCAGCAAGAACGTCAAGAAGTTTCCCATCTGTCTCTGCGAAGAATACTCGGAGCCGCATTTTCACTTCAAGTGTGGTGAATGCTCCTATGAAGGTATCCTCCGAACGGCGGACGACAAATGAAGGATAATTCTGAAGAGGGCTACATCTTGAAGATGACAATGTGCGCAAGGTGCGCGGCGCCGTTGCCCGAAGGCGTGACGATCAAGAACCCACACTCTGCTCACAAAGAGTTCTGTTCCGAAGAGTGCGCTCGATTGAACCGTGTCGCCTACTGTCATGAAGCGATGCATATCTTCGTTCTCAATGGAGACGATGCTGCTCGTGGCGTCTATGGCTCAGAGGAGCAATTGAAGTTGGGTGTCGCTTACTGGATGCAGGAACGCCCTACCGAAGTTCTTTCATATGAGGAATGGGTTTGTGGCTATCCTCAGGAGCCTAAAGAGTGGGGGTGGTGCTACATCCCCTATGGTTCAGACTTACAGAAACTCCAGGCTGGGGGAAGCGCTTACATTCCGAAGTACTCCTTCTGGGGAACTAATCTGGTTGGAGTTGATTGGGAGCCAATGAATGTCGAAGACCTCGCCAGACGATGATGTCCCCAAGTGCCCTACCTGTGGTGAAGCATTCTACCCAGGGCAGAAGTATTATGCGGCACCCTACAAACAACATGTAATCTGTCGTAAGTTTCAAGATGAGTCTATGGAAGTCGGAAG
>Ga0315285_10006931_pt1 | contig 11665 bp, 11 predicted proteins | sample YL17G09_36_MG_FD_203698 | JGI IMG/M metagenome (GOLD analysis project Ga0315285, IMG submission 203698) | Sediment microbial communities from Yellowstone Lake, YNP, Wyoming, USA - YL17G09_36 | ecosystem: Environmental > Aquatic > Freshwater > Lake > Sediment | place: USA: Wyoming | collected... | reverse complement strand
TCGGGCAGCACGTGCAGCAGCAACTCTCCGAGACTAAACCTTCATGCGTGTATCTGTGTGAGATTTCATCAGCCGACCTGAGCAAATTGTCCCAGTCAATCGCCCGAAGCATTTGCTCGGTGCCTGAGGTGTCCAGGCCCAGCGCGCTTTGTGCATCGAGCAACGTGACTGCGGCAATCACCGTATCTACCGAAGACCATTCCGTGTTTTGCGCGATGGTCAGTGTACCAGAAGGCAGGATTTGCACAAAGTGGGGCCACAACCCGTGGTAACGGGGTATGGTGGTGGTGATCAACAGTGTGTTGCTGATGTGAGTCACAATGGACACGGCATCGGTTCGGTTTACGATCCCCAACTGTTCGGCCACCGCCGTCGCTGCCGCCAGGCTGCCGGTGGCCTGGATGGCGTCAAATTTACCGCTGGGATATTCGGTCCGGTCACGGACCAGCCCGGTGGTTGGGCTCCAATTGTTCAACAGCATCCCATAACTCCACACAAATGCAGCCACCGCGGTGTCCGTGATTGGCGTGGTCGCTGTGAATGCCACGCGCCCGACGACGGCGTAATCTCCGGAACTGGCCTCCAGTACCCAGACCAATTGGGTGATGTCCGCCAGCGAGGGCAGATCGTAGTTTAACGTTTGTGGTCCGCCGTTCAGCGCAGTTTCTTTGCTCCAGCGCAGGTTGCTCCCATCTTTGAGCTCCAGTCTGAACGTTCTGCCTGGCGTGCCACTTGCTACCTGGACGGTCAGACCGGTGATCTTGCCCTGGTATGGGGAAAGAATCTGATATGGCAAGATTGCTGAAAAGTTGATAGATTGCCCTTCAGTTGCAGGGTGGTTGAGGCTCATCCATACACCACCCCAGGTGTGACCGGGAGAGATTGTTGCCGTAACCTGGCCGTGTCCCCATTCCAGTTTACTCTCTTCCAACGCACCGCGGTCGCCACCAAGCCGGTTGTAGAAGTATATCGTATCTCCCTGGTATGGTTGGGGGATGAAATCGTCCACCAGTATGCTAAACGTCGTGACGACTTGCGTGGGCATCACAGGAACGGCCAGTGCGCTTAGACACTTGTGGCTTTCCACCTTGCCGTCGAAGTTGGTGGCACCGTCTGGGGCTGGTGCGTCGCTGCCGTTCGTCGCCCTACAGCCAGAACCCGGATTGGCCTGGGCCACGGTTACATCAGGGGCAAGGCTCAAGCACCACGAGAGGAGCAGAGTCAGACCCAGGCCCAGACTCGCTGCAACTGCGAGACGGTTGATCTTCATTTGTAGATCCCTCCTCACTTCGAGCCAGTATCCCGGGATCTACAGCGGTGTCGGCAACGTCCGGTATGCTGGCGGAGACGCCCTCACAGGGCGAATTCGGCTACCAGGAAGGTGTGATCCGACGGGCGCACTGCCCGCCGCGCCTCGACGTCGATCCGGGCACACACCGAGCGGCGGGCGAGAGGTTCGGTGGCCCAGATGTGGTCCACCCGCCAGCCGACCCCGTGCTCTAGCGGATCCCGCGCCCGGTAGTCGTAGTACGTGTACTGTCCTGGCTCGCCGGGGTGGTGCAGGCGGAAGACGTCCACGAAGCCCCACTCCCGCACCTGTTCGAGTGCGGCGCGCGCCTGGGGGTGAAAGTCCACGTGGTTCTTTAGCCCTTGGGGATCGTATATATCTATCGGCTCCGGCGCGACGTTGAAATCGCCCAGCCACAGGAGCGGCTCGAGGGGCGAGTAGTGCCGCTCGAAGAACGCCCGCAGCCGGGCCAGCCACGCCAGCTTGTACTGAAAGTGCTCCGAGTCGGGGTCGCGCCCCTGGGGGACGTAGGTGTTCACGACGGCGATGCCGCCGATCCTGGCGCGGAGCAGGCGCGCTTCGTCCGGTTCAAGGCCGTCGTCGAGCCCGCAGGCGACCTCTTGTGGCTCCTGGCGGGCGGCGATGGCCACGCCGGCGTAGGCCTTCTGCCCGCGGAAGACGATACAGTAGCCGGCCTCCCGGAACGGTTCCGCCGGGAAGTCCTTGTCCTGGACTTTCGTCTCTTGCAAGCACAGGACGTCGGGGGCTTCGCGGTGCAGCCAGTCAAGGATCAGGCCCAGCCGGCTGCGGACGGAGTTGGCGTTGTAGGTTGCGACTTTTAGAATGCCCATAGTGCACCCGTTTGACAGTCAAGTGTAAGATTTTTGGACGCGGATGAACGCAGATGAACGCGGATTTTTTATGCAAGTTTATCTTAGCACACAAGTTCTGTTATGTCAAGTCTGTTCCCATACCTCCATTGCCGGGAAAGCACAAAGATGTTATAATCCAACACGGCATGAGCTACGAGCAGTTCGATGCTTACCTCAAGGCTCGTTCATCTCTGCTGGCTGCTAGTCCCAATCCTGCACTTAACCAGGCCGTAATGGCCGAAGAAGAAGATGCGCTGGATTGGAAAATCGCCCGTGAGATGTTACAAAGCTGGCTGGGGCTGCAGGCAGAGACTGACGCATGAACACACTGGCCAATCTCACGACTTGCCCTTTGTCCTGGATTATCTGGCCTCATTGCAGCCTGTCCAATAACACCTTGGCTTCAGCATAATCGGGTTTCATGCCGAGGCGATCGAACCAGTCTATTGCCTCTCTTGCGTGCTCCCGCGCTGCCTCGTGTTCGCCCAGTGCCTCCTCGGCCAGGGCCAGGCGATATTTCAGTGTGGCCAGGTAGCCTTTGGTTCCCAGGTTTTCGAAAAACTCCAGGCTCTTCAGGCACAGTTCTTTGGCCTCTCGAGGCCGCCCGAGATGGTAGGCTATAATGGCCAGGTGGCCCCAGGTACTCCTGGCCAGCGGTTCGTCTCGGGGGGTTTGCTCGGTTCGTCCTTCAAACCAGTCTCTGACCTCGGCAAAGTACTGCCAGGCCAATTCCCAGTTTCCCACATCGCGGGCCAGTTTGCCGCGTTCGACGTTGATCAGGGCCTTCAAATCGCCTACGCCCAAATCTGCCGCCATGCTCCATGCTTGACCCCAGAACTCTTCAGCCTCGCTGAACATGCCCATTTTACGGTGGACTGAACTGAGATGTTGCAGCGTGACGCTTTCTCCTTCTCGACTACCGGCCTGTTGATACTGAGTTAGGGCGTCAGAGTACATTGATCGGGCCTCTTGATACTCTCCTCTCTGAGAACGGATCCATCCTGCAATGTTGGCAAACCGCGCGATGGCAAGCGGATTCTGGACAGACCTGGCCAGGCTCAGCGCTTGACTACAAAGTACCAGGATTTCACTCCAACGGCCCGTGACCTCCAAATAATCGTAAGCCGCTGAAACCAGAACGAATACGTCGTCAACCGTACCATGTTCGTAAGACCACCGAATCGCCTCGAGGATGTTGAAACCTTCGTCGTAAAAGGCGTAACTCACGTAGCGTCAGTAATATTCGCTATCTGCACCTCGGCACAGCCCTTTGAGATAATCCACCCATCTGCGGCTGGCCTGCGCCTGAAAATCTGGCTGGTTGGTCAGTTCCGCCAGCGCAAAGGCTTTGGTGAGCGGCAAGAACGCAAAGCGATGCCCCCGTTTGTTGACCAACGAGAGCCTCTCCAGTTCGACCAATCCCTCATCCCGATCCAACTCCGGCAGATCGGCCACATAGCCCAACGCCTCGCGGCTGGCGTCGGTGGCAAAGAGCGCCAGCGCCATCAGCAGCCTGTGGGCTGGCTTGCCCCGGATGCGCTCGACTGCCCCCTCGAAGCAGAAGCGGGCAATGTCGCTCGCCGGCTGGCCCAGGCGGGCCAACACGGCCTCCACGCCGTAACCAAAGCCCATCTGGGCCACGCTCCACACCATCGCCAGTGGCACGCCGCCGGTACGGTCGTACAGGCGGCGTGCCTCGCCGGGACTCAGCGTCACGCCCTTCTTGGCACACTCGTCGGCGATTAGCGTCTGCCCGTCCTCCCAGGGCAGGCCGGTTAGCCGCACCGGGTAAGCCACGTCAATGCGGTGACGGGTGGTGACGATGGCCTTGGCCGGCGCGGGCAACTCGCGCAGGAAGGCCAGTACTGCCTCGTCGTCCACCGTCTCCAGGTTGTCCACGATGAGCAGTGTGCGCTGGCGGGTCAGCGCGTTGCGCACGACCTCGGCCTGCTCCTCCGGGCGGGCGCGGGTGATGTCCTCGCGCTGCAAGGCTACAGCGATGGCGGTATAGACGTCGTCCAGGGTGCGCAACACCTGGCTGCGGGGGAGGATGCCCTCGGCGGTCAGCACGCTCTGCTTGGCGCTGGTCCAGATGATGGCGTCGAAGCGTTCTTTGGGAGGAAGGCGGTCGTAGTGACGCAGATGGCGGTGGGCCACTTCCAACGCCAGCGCGCTCTTGCCGATGCCGCCGATGCCGTCAACCGTGACCAGCGCGTGCTGCGAGTGGGGGTAGGGGCGCAGGATGCGTGTCACCTGGGCCAGTTCCGCCTCGCGGCCTACAAAGCGCCCATAGTCGGGTTGGGGCAGGTTGTGATATACGAGAAACCCGGTTTTTGCCAAAAACCGGGTTTCTCCGGTGGGGAGCAATTTGCGCTCGGCGACGGCATCGGCCAGTTGCAGCAACGCCTCGCGGATGCCAGCGTTCAGGCCGGTCAGTGCGCTCAGTTGTGCCTTCTGCAGTTCTACCTGCTGGCGCGTCGCCTCGGCCGTCATGCGCTGGAACTGCAGGCTGTAGATTGGCTGCAGTTCGGGCAGGCTCCACAGTTCCTTGGCCAGGCACTTGAGCAGGTAGGTCACGGCCCGGTCTACCCGTTGGCGGTTCTTACGGGCGGGCAAAACGCTGGCAAAGGAACGGGCCACCGTTTCCTGTTCGTCGGCCAGGTAGAGGCCGGGCTGTTTCAGGATGGCCAGCAAGGCCGAGCGGACCTCTTCGTTGTTGAAGAGGCCCTCGTCGGCGGCGATGGCGGCGACCAGGTCTTCGTCTTCGGTCTCGTATTCCTGGACAAAGCGGCGTACGGCGCGCTGGAGGCCCGCTTCGAACTTTCCGTTAAAGTCGGCGTCGGAGCGCAGTCGCTCGATCTTGTCGCCGAGATCGTCCCTCCCGAGTTTCCTGGCCTGGTTGGCGACAAAATCAACCAGGGCGTCCCGCGCTTGCTGTCGGAGCGATTCAGAGAGCAGGTCCAGGATGTCCAGGACGTCGATTCCGAGTCCCATCAGGTTTCCTCACTTCAGGCCATTCTCTTGGGGCGTCGCTGATGCACGAATCTCACTGCCTGCCTGTTGCTCAACTCGCGTCCTCGCAGGTCACGGCGCATTTCGTCAGCGAGCGTCTCATCCTCCTCGGTTTCGAGGTATTCCCTGAGTAAGTCTGCTAATAGGAACTGCGGTTCGACCTGCTTCTGCCTGGCAGACGTGACGAACCAGTTCCACAGGCGGCGATCAACCCGGACCGAAATCGTTGACACCACACTTCCCTTTTCGCACATTTGAACCTATCTTACAGCCTTGACATTTCTCTCTGCTTGTGCTATTATGTAATTAGAGCGGTATCGTAACGCCTGGTGATCCTGACCGTTCGGAGAACGGGATAGGCCACGCTGAGATGCGTGAGCGGGGAAGGGCGACTGAGATGCGCGCCCGGCAGACTGAAATCGGGACCCAGGGTGAGCCGCTTTCTTATTTGGCTTCAATGACCTCCTCGACTGCTATCCTGTCTTTGACGACCTGGTAGTAGCGTTCGTCCTCCCATTGGTATTTCTGCCACAAGGCCCAGGCTACAAAGTCCACGGCTTGCAGTGCTTTCACCTTGACCGAATCCATCTGTCGGATCACCACTGCCTGCCTCTCAAGGTCAGCGATCTTCTCTCGAATGCACCACTCCAGTCTGTGGCGCAGGTGTTCGTGCGTATACCGCCTGTCTAAAGTGATCTCAAGTCGAGGCCACCGCTCCACACATCGCTGTATCGCCTTGGCAACTGCTATGCGATACAGGTCTTCGGGATCCTTGGGCGGCTTGACGATGTTCTGTTTATCTACCACTATGGCGACGATCTGTACATCCTGCCAGGCAATAGATTCCAGCACCCAGCGGATCATCCTGTCGGTTGAGTGAGCCGCTTTCATCTCTCCCGAGGCCAGGCTGGGGCCGAATCGCCTGAGCGCCCGTTTGATCGCCAATTCCAGCCAGCGCGGTTTCCTGGTGACCAGCACCGCCACGATCAGGAACCTCTCGCCCGGAGTGAAGATAGCAACGCCGCCGGATTCATCAAGAAAGGCATAATGCAGTGCTTCGACCATTGCCATCCTATACCTTGACTCCAACCCCAGGTATGGCGAGAGGCTGGGCGCAGGTCACAGCATGAAACGTACGGCCGTTACGGGTGCTTATGTTCAGCCATCATCGTTCCTCGATGATCAGCTCAGAGAGTGGGCGTCCAGCAGAAAAGCGATGAGCCAATTCGTCACGCCGTTCCGCTGAAAGCAATCCAGAGGGGGGGGGTATTTCGGGAGTTGGCAGGCTTAGCCCCGCTACGACCAGAGTCTCGCGTACCTGTCGGCGGTGTGCAGCAGCCTCTGCCGAGACGATCGGCTGGATATGAATCTGCACATGGGCCTGTTCCGGCAGCGCCAATGGCGCCAGCGGGCGCAAAACCCCCTTTTCATAAACAGCGATGACTGTGCTATTCATGGTGCTTTTCTCCTTCTGACCTGGCGTCATGTCTCGTAAGCCGATTGTAATATACTAAAGGCAATTGAGCAAACGAGTCGTCACCAGGAGGCAACTCTTGCCGATCCAGCCCAGCCCCGCCAGGTGCGCCGCCAGTTTATGCGAGAACAGCCCCAGTAAGCGCTCCCTGTCCACCGCCTGGGAGGCGGCCACGGGGAAGGCGCGGTATCCCTCCCGCTGCAAGATGCTGACCAGCCGCGAGGCGATCTCGTCCAGGCGGCGGTTGAGGATCTCGTAGCCGTGGCTGCGGTATGCCAACGCGACTCGCCTGTCGGTGTGGCGGGAGAGTTGGTCCACGATGGCCGAGGGCATCGCGACGCCCACCGAAACGGCGCGCGGGAAGCGGGCGAGCATCTCCCCGCCCTGCTCTTGCACGGCCTGCCGGGCTACAGAGAGATCCGCCACGCCGAAGTAATCGGCACCCAGCGTCAGAGCCTCCCCTCGTAGATATTCGTCTAGATCACCCTTACCGGCCATGAACTACGCCTTCGACCCCCGTGTGGCCTCATTTCCCTCGGCGCTTCAGCGATTCTTCCTTCGGGCTAGCGGGGGCCTACACTGGGCGGCGCGGAAGGCCCTGGTGCAGCCCTCTGCGCCGCCAGGAGTAACAACAGCAACTGGCGGACGGCGCTCCACCCCTGGTTCAGTCCCATTTGTAGTACCAGGCGTGCGAGTTGGGCCTCGTCCGTTTCCAGCCCCAATTCGTCGTACAAGGCCACACTGTGGCGCAGATAGGTCTCGGCCTGCACGGCGTCGCCAAGTTGGAGGTAGAGCGCACCAAGATTTGCTTCCGCCATCGCCAGCATCGCCCGGTCGCCGATCTCCTCCAGCACCGGCGCGGCTTCCTGGTACATCGCCAGCGCTGCCTCGTACTCCCCCCACGCGTGGTGGATACTCCCGATGTTGTTGTACACTGTCGCCAGCATGGCCCGATCGCCGATTTCTTCCAGCACCAGCGCGGCCTGCTGGTACATCGCCAGCGCTGCCTCGTACTCCCCACGAGCGCGGTAGATCGCCCCGATGTTGTTGTGCACCGTCGCCAGCATGGCCCGGTCGCCGATCTCTTCCAGCACCGGCGCGGCCTGCTGGTACATCGCCAGCGCCGCCTCGTACTCCCCTCGGGCATCGTGGACCTTCCCGATGTTGTTGTACACCGTCGCTAGCATGGCCCGGTCGTGTAGTGCTTCATAGGCACGAGCAGCCTCGCCCATCCAGGCCAGCGCGTCGTCCCAGTAGCAGCGGGTCTGGAACACATCGAACAATGCGGAGCCGTAACCCCGCACCATCGTTTCATCCCGCGTCGCCTCGGCCGTGACGAAGGCAAAGCCGGCACGCAGGTTCGGCAGTTCTGCTTCCAGCGCGTCGAAATCCTGCCGGTGCTGCAAGGCCCACTCCACGAAATAGCCCGCGTGGCGGCGGCGCAGTTCCGCCAGTGTCGCCGGAGCGGGAGGGCGCTGCCGCTTCATGTAGGCGTGCGTGAGCGGGTGCAGGTCGTAGCGCGCACCCTCGCCAGAGCCGCGTGCCTCCAGCAGCGAACTGTCGAGCGCCGCCCGCAGTCGGTTGTCAAAGGCGACCTCGTCGGTACCGGGTGCCGCCACTGCCCGCAACGCCTGGTACGTGGCCTCGCCCTGGAAGGCCAGCAACGCCTGGAGCAGAGCCACCGCCTCGGCGTCGGCCTGGGCCAGGTCGGCCACCATGCGGCCGACCATCGCTTCGGCCTGGGCCTCCCAGTCCCGCCCGCGCAGGTCGCTCGCGTTGGCCAGCGCCTTGGCCCAGTCCACGTGGTCGTATTCCAGGTCGCCCAGGGCCAGTTTCAGAGCCAGCGGATGGCGGCCCGCCCGCTCCGCCAGTTCGTCCAGGGCGGCCAGGCGTCCCACAGGCAGCCAGGCCAGGTACGCCCGGCGGGCCATGTCCTGCAACCGTTGCTGTTGGGCCAGGGTCAGTTTCCTCACGTACGGCACTTTGTCCCACCGGCGGCGAGCCTTCAGGCCGTCGGCCAGCAGGCGCAGGGCGTCCGGTTCCCCCAGCCGCTCCAGCGACAGGTGGGCCCGCCCGGCCAGGTCGGTCAGGGGGTGCTTGACCGCCGGGCGCAGCGTGAGGATCGCCACCGACCCCTGGCGGGGGTCCAGGCGGCTCAGGAACTCGGCCCAGGCGCGGGTCGCCGGTGCGGCCAGGTCTTCCAGGTTCTCCAACACCAGCAGCGTCGGCGTCTGGTTGAGGGCCTCGATGGCCCGTGCCAGCCGCTCGTCCCTGGTGGGGGCCGAGGCCAGGGCGCCATCCTTGCCCAGGGCGCCGTCCAGCGGCGGCACCAGGTCATGCGGGCTTACGTGGGGATCGTTGCGGGCGGAGAGGGACACCACGGCCCGGAAGCGCCACGAGCCGCGCAGTGTCGCCATGGCGGCCAGCGCGCTCTTGCCGATGCCGCCCAGTCCGCTCAGCGCGATGACCGGCGAGGGGCGCTCGCGCAGCCAGCGGGCAACCTGTACCAGTTCCGCCCCCCGGCCCACGAAGCCCTCGACCAGGCCCAGTTCCACTCCCCGCGACGGCGGCTCGGCCAGGGTGATGAACGGCTCCGCGGCCTGCTCCTCCTCCGGCGGCAGTTCCAGGCGGGTGTCGCCCAGGAGGACGGGCACCGCCAGCCGTTGGGCGACGTAGGCTGCGGGAGCGACAGCCTGGTCGCGCGGGAGTTCACCGTGCTCGTAAGCGAAGCGCAGGGCGGAGCGGGCTTCAGCAAAGGCTTCGGCCACCGAGCGCCCCCGCGCCAGCCAGGCGTAGAGGCGCGCGGTGAGCAGGTGGGCCTCGTCGTCGAACAACTTACCCGTCATCGCGATGACGGCGGGCACGCCCGCCTCCGCGTGCAGGCGGCGGGCGATGGGCTCGCTCTGGCAGGCGTTGAGGACCACCAGCCGCACCGGACGGCCGCGCAAGAGGGCCACCAGTTCATCGCCCGTCACCAGGTCGGTGCAGCCCCACTCGTCCTCCAGGGCCAGGCCGTCGGGGGAGCCGTGGCCGCTCACGTGGACGACCTGGTAGGCCACGTCCGGGGCGCCAGCGGCCAGTGCATCGGCCAGCGCGTGGCGGGTCGGCGGGTTGAGGCGAACGACGGCCCACGGTGCACCCTGGCCCTTCACCCTGTCCCAGGCACTGCGGATGGCCTGCTCCAGGCGCTGCCATTCGCCCCACAGGTCGAGAGGGGCCGGCGGCGGGTCGTTCACCGTAAAGCCCACCACCGGCGCGGCAACTACCGCCAGCATGCGCAGGTAGCGTTTGAACTCGGGGCGGGTGGGGGCGGTGGCCGCCGTCCAGTGGACGTGGACGGGGCCGGTGGCGACGACGCTGCTGGCGACGTGGCCGCCGATGGCAATGCCTTGTCCGCCCCAGGCAGAGACCTGGGGTGGGGAGGTGTCGTGCGCGTCAGTCATGCGGACTCCTCACATGCAGGCGACGCGGTAACAGACGTTCCTTACGCGGTCTCAAACTGAAGGATGTTCAACTGCTTCGGTGCTATGCGCACGCTCAAGTTGAGGATCTCAACGCCAACGACGTGACCATCCTCGTTGAAGTCAAGGATCACGCCAGGTTGTACTTCTTCCGACTCGACAATGGGTGACTCGTCCAGCCGGAAGTAGAGCGCATCGTTTTCTTTATCCACTTTCAGTCTCATCTTCGCCTCCTCAAACGACGGTCAAAGAAGACGGTGACCACTCGTTTGGGCACAAGGTGGTGATTGACCACCACCCGCAGGAAACGTCCCCCGTGTTCAGGGATGGACTTGATGTAGTGGGTGTTCTCGTCGTCCCCGATCTCCGTACGGTCGGGCACGTCAATAGCACGCCACATCCATTCTCAGTAGATCACAGTTGACCATTTTGCCTTGACTTTCCTACGCTGATCTATATTGCGACGAGCAATTCGTTCGCGGGCTTGTGAATAGCCTCTACAGGATTCAAGCGACGTTCGATAGCGCGGATCAAGAAATGGCACATACGCAAGATGGTAAAGCGGCGATGATTGCAGCGCTTGCCGTGGCGATGGACATCACACGCCATGCGCCGCTTGAGCACGACCCACAGGTTGAGGATCAGGAAAGCCACGCCCACATACAGCAGACGCAGGGCTGGATCGGTAGAAGCGGTGCGTGCTCGGACGCGATTCATCAAGCGATAAGTGGATTCAATGCCAAACCTGCGCCGGTAGAACTGAAAGATGTGCAAGGGATGCGTGCGCACCCGATAGGTCACGTAAGCGAACCATTTGCTGCGCTGGCGGCGATAGCGGCCCTTGCTGTACTTGCGGGCGATCGCCAGATCCACGGTCTCGGAGCCGAGCTGCTGATTGCGCAGGGTGTACGAGGTCGCATAGCTGGCTCGGCCGGTGAACAGCCGGCTTACGCCGCCCTTCTTGTACGAGCGGGCCGGGATGATGAACGGCAGGTCACGCTCCTTGAGGAACCGAATGACCTCAATGCCATAGAACCCCTTGTCCAAGTACACTTTTTTGATCCGCATACCCAGTACATCCAGCCGCTTGAACAAGCGGCGCAAGATCTTGGGCATGGTATCGCTCTTGTGCACAAATGTCATGGCCAGGGTGATGCGCCGATCCTTGTAGATCATGTAGGCCGTGGCGTAGCAATGAAAATGGGTGGTCCCATCCCGTGCTCCGCTGCGCTTGACCTCTTCCGGATCTTGAGCCGGCTGGCCATGATAGGGCACCAGCACCAAGTCGATCGCCAAGTCGCAGCGCACCTTCAGCATCCGCCCAGGCACATTGGTCAGCAAGACCCGGTTGAGCTGCGCTTCCAGCCGCCACAGTTGGTTCAGATCTTGAGGCAACGCCTGGTGAAGTTGGGCCAGCACCGCATTGCCGCTAGGCCCCGCTTCCAAGTCATCACACACATCGCTCACCGACGTTTGCCCGGCCGAGGCCTTCAGGATGATCTCAAAGATGTTTTCGGCTGTACATTTTCGGCCATTGATGTACAATTTCACTTCCTTG
>Ga0315285_10006930_pt1 | contig 11666 bp, 9 predicted proteins | sample YL17G09_36_MG_FD_203698 | JGI IMG/M metagenome (GOLD analysis project Ga0315285, IMG submission 203698) | Sediment microbial communities from Yellowstone Lake, YNP, Wyoming, USA - YL17G09_36 | ecosystem: Environmental > Aquatic > Freshwater > Lake > Sediment | place: USA: Wyoming | collected... | reverse complement strand
TCGGCTTCCGTACATTTTGATATCTGTGCCACGCGTTTTAGAGGACAGCTTGCCGAGAATTCAAAGGCGTTGAGCTCAAGCCACCTCTTCCCTGAGATGAATCACAATGAGATTGCGGGTTGGCAAAATCCTGCAAAACTATTTAAGAATTTTGTGGTAATTATGCTTAGAGACAAAGGTATGCATCCGCGGGTGGTAAAAAGGATGGACATAACAGGCGGCATCCTAAAAAATGAAGGCGTGGAATTAATAGAAATCTGGTCGCATGGAGAAGATTTATTAAGCAGGATTTTTTCACTGATATACATAGGTGATTTTATTTCATATTACCTGGCGATACTCTACGGTATAGATCCTACGCCGGTTGACAGAGTTACTTATTTAAAAAATCAACTAGCCAAGACATAAGTAAATAGGTTCCGATAAAATGAAGGCATTGATATTGGCAGCAGGTTATGCTACGCGGTTATACCCTCTAACCATAGAGTATCCCAAACCACTTCTGGAGGTAAGGCACAGACCCATAATCGATTATATTATAGACAAAGTCAAAACAACAGAGACAATAGATGAAGTTATTGTGGTTACGAACAGTAAATTTATCTCAAGTTTCAAAAAATGGGCCACTGGACTCCAGTTCAATAGACCCCTTACCTTGGTTGATGACCTGACTAAAGATCACGCGGACAGGCTTGGGGCAATCGGCGATATGCATTTCGTTATTAACCAAAGGCATATCAAGGATGACCTGTTAGTGGTAGGCGGCGATAATCTCTTTGATGGCAAACTGACTGAGTTTTTGTCTTTTGCACAGGATAAGAAATCAAACCCTATAATCGGCGTCTATGACATAAAACATAAAGAGCAGGCCAGTAAATACGGCGTGATTAAAATGGACGCAGAAAACAGGATAGTCGATTTCAAGGAGAAGCCTAAGACCCCCAAATCCACCTTAATTGCCATGTGCCTTTATTATTTTCCAAGGGATAAATTGGGGCTTATGCAGGAATATCTAGATACTAAAACCGATAAACATGACGCAACGGGTTTTTATATAGAGTGGCTAATAAATAGAGCGCCGGTTTATGGATTTATATTTGGGGGGCGCTGGTACGATATCGGCGATCATAAATTTTATAACGAGGCAAAAGCAACCTTCAAATAGAAAAGGAGTGAATATGTCAGTGTGGAAACATTTTTTTACTTCTGAGTCAGTAGGGGAAGGTCATCCTGATAAGGTCTGTGACCAGATATCTGATGTGGTGCTGGATGACGTGCTCAGGCAGGACCGTAATGGCCGCGTTGCTTGCGAAACTTATGTGACCATGGGTCTTTTGGTCGTCGGAGGAGAGATTACTACTAAAGGCTATGTGGATGTGCATAATCTCACCCGTCGACTACTCAAAGACATAGGCTACACGCATCCGAAATACGGCTTTGATTATCATACCTGTGCGGTAATAAACACCATACATAACCAGTCTGCGGATATCGCTCAAGGCGTAAATAAAGGCGGGGCAGGTGATCAGGGATTTATGGTCGGTTTTGCCTGCCGCGAAACTCCCGAACTTATGCCTTTACCAATAATGTTGGCGCATAAGTTAGTCCGACGCATGGCCCAGGTCAGAAGAAAAGGTATATTAAAATATCTAGGCCCTGATTGTAAATCCCAGATAACTGTGGAATATCACGATGGCCATCCTAAGAGAGTGGATTCCTGTGTCCTGGCCTGTCAGCATACCGAAGATATACTGGATTCTACAAAAGAAAGAATCACTAAAACTGCGCGTCAGGAATTAATCAATGTCATTGCCAAACCCGTATTAAAAGAATATCTAGATAGAGAGACAAAATATTATGTTAACGAAACAGGTAAGTTTGTAATTGGCGGGCCACAGTCTGATACGGGGATGACTGGTAGAAAAATTATTGTGGATACCTATGGCGGCGTAGTTGCGCCTGGCGGAGGGGCTTTTTCAGGTAAAGACCCTACAAAAGTGGACCGTTCTGCAGCTTATATGGCTCGTTACATTGCCAAGAATATTGTGGCTGCGGGTTTAGCTGATAAATGCCTCGTTAATCTCGCCTATGTTATCGGTAGGCCTGAGCCTCTGGCGATAATGGTAGATACCTTTGGTACGGGAAAGCTCTCTGAGAGCGCTTTTATAAAACTCATCAGGCAGAACTTTGAACTCACGCCACAGGGTATGATTAAGGCATTAGACCTTTTGCGTCCGATATATCTTAAAACTGCCTGCTACGGGCATTTTGGCAGGACAGAGCCGGAATTTACTTGGGAAAAGACGGATAAGGCAGCGGGTCTAAAGAAACAGGCTGCTAGACTATAAATAAAGTGAAAAGTTAAAAGTAAAAAGGTAAAAGGCAAAAATAATTACCTAAGAATGAGGAGATTATGAACTACGATATCAAAAATATCAAGTTAGCCAAAAAAGGTGCGTTAAGGATTGAGTGGGCAGCCAATAACATGCCTGTGCTGGGGTTGATTGCTCAGCGTTTTAGAAAAGAAAGGACTTTGAAGGGATTTAAAATTGCCTGCTGTCTGCATGTTACCACTGAAACAGGTGTTTTAATGGAGGTATTAAAGACCGCAGGCGCGAGTTTAGCGCTTTGTGCCTCCAATCCTTTATCCACGCAGGATGATGTAGCAGCCTCTCTGGTAAGAAATCTTAAAATTCCTGTATTCGCAATTAAAGGCGAGGATACCAGGACATATTATCGACATATAAAATCAGTATTGGCAATAAAGCCGGATATTACTATGGATGATGGAGCGGATTTAGTATCTGCCATTCATAAGAAGTCCACAGTCCACAATGTCCATCAGTCCACAGTTTTGGGCGGTACTGAAGAAACGACCACCGGCGTGATAAGATTACGGGCCTTGGCAGGCCAGGGCAAATTGCGTTATCCCATCATTGCGGTAAACGACGCACAGACCAAACATTTATTTGATAACCGCTATGGCACAGGCCAATCTACCATTGATGGGGTAATCCGTGCCACAAATAAATTATTGGCGGGGGCCCATTTTGTGGTCTGTGGCTATGGCTGGTGTGGCAGGGGTGTAGCCATGAGGGCAAAAGGGATGGCAGCGAAAGTTATCGTCGTAGAGGTAGAACCGTTGCGCGCCTTAGAAGCGACTATGGATGGTTATGAGGTCATGCCCATAAAAGAAGCAGCGAAAATCGGCGAGGTATTTGTGACTACAACCGGAAACACCAGCGTAATCCGTAGGGAACATTTTCTGTTGATGAAGGATGGCGCAATCGTTGCGAATGCCGGGCACTTTAACGTGGAAATAGATATACCGGCATTAGAAAAATTAAGTAAAACTAAAAAACGCATCCGCGATTTCGTGGATGAATATATTTTAAGGAATGGCCGTAAGATTTATCTTTTAGGCGAAGGACGTCTCATCAATCTGGCAGCAGCAGAAGGACACCCCGCGCAGGTCATGGATATGTCTTTTGCCAACCAGGCGCTTTCCGTGGAATACATTGTGAAAAACAGCCGCAGATTAAAGAATGATGTCTACAAGGTCCCCGAAAATATAGACAAGGCCATTGCAGCTTTAAAATTGAAATCCCTGGGTATTAAAATAGATAGTCTGAGCCGAGAGCAGCAAAGGTATTTATCCAGTTGGGAATTAGGCACATGATTAAGCGCATTGCAGTTTTGACCACCGGCGGTGACGCACCGGGCATGAATACGGCGATACGCAGCGTGGTGCGTTACGGAATAAGTAAGAAACTGGAAGTCATGGGTGTATTTCGTGGTTACTGGGGCCTCATTAACGAAGAGATGAGGCTTCTGGACCACCGTTCAGTTTCGGGAATTATCAATCAGGGCGGCACTATACTGAAGACAGAACGTTGCCCAGAATTCGAAACTAAAGAAGGTCAAGATAGAGCGCATGCGGCAGTAAAAAAGAATTCCATTGACGCTATGATTGTAATCGGAGGTAACGGTAGTTTTCGTGGCGCACATGAATTTGGTAGTAAATATAAGGTCCCTTGCATTGGTATTTCCGCATCCATTGATAACGATATCAATGGCATAGATGCAACTATCGGCTCCGATACAGCTATAAACACTGCCCTGAATGCTATTGACAATATTCGCGATACCGCCACTTCTATGGAGAGGATTTTTGTGGTGGAGGTTATGGGCAGGGATTGCGGATATATCGCCCTTTCAGTCGCTTTAGCAGGCGGTTGTGAAGATGTAATCATCCCGGAGAGAAAATTTGATTTAGAGGCTATGTGCCATGATATTGTCGAAGGAAACATAAGAGGCAAGATAAGCTGGATTATTGTCGTGGCTGAAGGCGCAGCCCATGCCGAAGAAATTGCAAAGAAGATAACAGAGATGACGAGTCTAGAAACCCGGGCTGTTGTTCTGGGTCATATTCAAAGAGGAGGCCGCCCCACTGCCGCAAGCAGGGAGTTGGCCTTAAATCTGGGCCGAGCAGCAGTTGATTGCCTGTTAAAAGGAGAGTCGGATAAGGCTGTGGGTATGCATGAGGGCAAAATAATCAACATAGATTTTCAACTTGCTATAGCTAAAAAAGAATTGAAAGTCGATAGTTTTTATAATTTAATTAAGATATTGACTTAAAGAAAGAGGAGTCCAACAATGGGGAGAAGGCCGCTTGATATTGAAAAAATTGCCAGGGATTTAATTTTAAGCGACGATTTGGTTACGAAGAAAAAGTTAGCTAAAAAGGTTCTGGGTATCGCCTATAAAAAAGGGATTTATCCTTCAAGTATCCATCAGTTTTATACGGCACGCGGCAGGGGAGAATTCGGCGGTTTTACCGTACCGGCAATAAACTTAAGAGGTATGACCTACGATTTAGCCCGTGCTATTTTTAGAGTAGCAAAAAGAAATAATTCTGGAACCTTTATCTTTGAAATCGCTAAATCCGAGATGGGTTATACCGCTCAACCCCCAATAGAATATTCCAGCGTAGTCTTAGCAGCAGCCATAAAAGAAGGTTTTTCTGGCCCGGTATTTATTCAGGGAGACCATTTTCAGCTTAATGCCAAGAAATTTCAAGAGGAACCTGAGAAGGAGATAGAGGGCTTGAAGACTTTAATTAGTGAATCTATTGAAGCCGGATTCTATAACATTGATATAGATTCTTCGACGCTGGTGGATTTATCAAAGCCGGAGGTAAAAAAACAGCAGTTTAACAATTATGAAGTCTGTGCCGAACTTACGCAGTTTATCCGTCAGATTCAACCGCGGGGCGTTGAGGTTTCTGTAGGTGGCGAAATCGGAGAAGTAGGTAGTAAGAATTCTACCCCCGAAGATTTAAGGGCTTTTATGGAAGGCTATAAAGAGAGATTACGTAAGGGCCGCACAGGCATAAGTAAAATTAGTATTCAGACCGGTACTTCCCACGGAGGAGTGGTCTTACCCGACGGTACAGTAGCGCAGGTAAAATTAGACTTTGATACCTTAAAGACACTTTCTGAAATTGCCAGAAAAGAATATGGGCTAGCCGGAGCAGTACAACACGGTGCATCCACTTTGCCTGCTGAGGCATTCCATAAGTTTGCTGAATGCCAGACTGCAGAGGTGCATCTGGCTACGGAATTCCAGAATATGATTTATGAAAGTAAACATTTTCCGCAAGAATTAAAGACCAGGATTTATGAATGGCTAAAAATAAATGCAACGCAAGAGTTAAAAGAAGGTGAGACTGAAGAGCAATTTTTCTATAAGACGCGCAAGAAGGCATTTGGCCCTTTCAAAAAAGAAATCACGGGTCTTGCGCAGGAAATACGCGATGCCATCGCAGCTGAGATTGAGCAAAAATTCGATTTTCTCTTTAAGCAGCTAAATGCATTGAATAATAAAGAATTGGTAGATAAATACGTAACCTTAAAGCGCGTGATTATCCGTAAGCGCGAGGAAAAAGAGCAAGTTGTGCATGATACAGAAGGAGCAGACTAAGATGCGTTCAGACAAAATTAAAAAAGGATTGGAGCGTGTTCCGCATCGCGCACTTTTGCATGCTACGGGATTAAGCAGGAAGGATTTAGGCAGGCCTTTTATCGCTGTGGCCTCTTCTTTTACGGATTTAATTCCCGGACATATTGGCATGCGGGATTTGGAGCGTTTCATTGAACGCGGAATATGTTACGGTGGTGGTGTGCCATTTTTGTTTGGTGTGCCGGGAATCTGCGACGGTATTGCCATGGGCCATTTAGGTATGTGTTATCCTTTGGCCTTAAGAGAAATAGTGGCGGATACAATTGAGACGGTTTGTAATGCCCATCAATTGGACGGGATTGTCTGCCTGACTAATTGCGATAAAATCACTCCCGGAATGCTCATGGGAGTGGCGCGGCTGAATATCCCGGCAATTATCGTGACTGCAGGCCCCATGCTTTCTGGTCGCTTCCGACAGAGAAAACTTGCTTTCGTGCACGACACCTATGAGGCATTGGCACGGGCAAAGAAGGGAGAGATCTCCCCAAAAGAATTATCTTGCTTGGAGATGGAGGCCTGTCCAGGAGCAGGTTCCTGTCAGGGTTTATATACCGCTAATACCATGGCCTGCATTACGGAAACTTTAGGCATGTCTTTACCGGGCTGCGCCACAGCATTAGCAGTTTCTGCTAAGAAACGCAGAATTTCCCAAGCCAGTGGTGAGCGTATTGTGGAACTGGTGAAGAAAAATATCGCGCCCTTGGATATTATTAATAAAAAATCTTTAGAGAATGCCATTGTAGTGGATATGGCCTTAGGAGGTTCCAGTAATACGGTGTTGCATCTGATGGCCATTGCTCATGAGGCGGGCATAAAATTGGATCTCAAGAATTTTGATAAAATAAGTAAGGTGACGCCGCATATTACTAATTTAGAGCCAGCAGGTACACACTTTATGGAAGATTTAGAGTATGCCGGAGGAGTACCCGCAGTGCTTAAGAGATTGAAGAGCAAGTTAAATAATACCATGACGCTAAGTGGACAGAGAATATTTGAGATTGCTGATAAAGCAGAGATTTTTGATGAAGAAGTTATCCGACCGTTCTCCAGGGCCTATCATAAACAGGGCGGCATTGCGGTTTTATTCGGAAATCTTGCGCCCGACGGAGCAGTGGTAAAACAATCAGCAGTGAATTCTAAGATGATGAGATTCAGCGGACGTGCACGGGTCTACAACCGCGAAGAAGAGGCAATGGGCGCAATTCTAAACCGCAAAATAAAAAAGGGCGATTGCATAGTGATTCGTTACGAAGGCCCTGCAGGCGGTCCTGGTATGCGCGAGATGCTCGCTCCTACTTCAGCCATTGTGGGCATGGGCTTGAGCGAATCCGTGGCCCTGATTACAGACGGAAGATTTTCCGGAGGCACAAAAGGCCCTTGTATCGGTCATATTTCTCCTGAAGCAGCAAGTAGGGGACCTATTGCGGTCTTAAAAGACGGTGATATAATTACCATAGATATACCTAACAGAAAACTAGAAGTTAACTTGACAGAGGCTGAAATAGAAAAAAGATTTAAATCCTGGAAACCTGTTCCTCCAAAGATTAAAACAGGGTATCTGGCGCGATATTCTAAAATGGTAAGTTCCGCAGACAAGGGAGCAATATTAGCATGATAGGTGCAGATATATTGTTAGAGTGTTTAAAACGAGAAGGCGTGCAGGTTATGTTTGGCTATCCGGGCGGTTCCGTCTTACCCATATTTGATAAACTTTATGACTCAGACATAAGGTTTATTCTGACTCGTCATGAGCAGGGGGCAGCACATGCTGCAGATGGATATGCACGGGCAACCGCTAAGGTAGGAGTTTGTTTAGCTACCTCTGGACCTGGTGCAACTAATTTAACCACGGGTATTGCCAATGCCTATATGGATTCTATTCCTATTGTGGCTATTACCGGACAGGTAAAAACTTTTCTTATTGGTAATGATGCCTTTCAGGAAGCGGATATTACCGGCATCAGTCGCCCTATAACTAAACATAATTATTTAGTTAAAGAGACAAAAGATTTAGCCCGGGTTATACGTGAAGCATTTTATATTGCCTCAAGCGGCCGGCCGGGTCCGGTTTTAATTGATATCCCTGTAGATGTTCAACAACAGGATGTAGAATTTATCTGGCCAGAAGAGGTGGATATCAGAGGTTATAAACCCACGCTCTTTGGTCATCCTGGCCAGATTAAAAAAGCAGCGAGACTTATTGCCCAGTCCAAGAAACCGTTAATTTATGCTGGAGGCGGGGTTATTACTTCAGGCGCAGACCAGGTATTAAGAGAGTTTGCCGAAAAAATTCAGGCGCCTGTAACTATGACACTCATGGGTTTAGGCAGTTTTCCCGGAACGCATGAGCTTTCTTTAGGGATGCTGGGTATGCACGGTACTGCTTATGCCAATCATGCCATCATGGAATCGGACTTAATTATTGCTGTGGGTGCGCGTTTTGATGACCGGGTTACTGGTAGACTCGATGCCTTTGCTCCTTATGCCAAGATTATACATATTGATATCGACCCCGCTTCGATAAGTAAGAACGTTAAAGTGGATGTGCCGATAGTAGGTGATGCTAAAAATATCTTGGGCGAACTTTTGGAAGAAATTAAAAAGTTAGCTGATACAACTAGTTGGCTGAAGACCATTGATGCCTGGAAGAAAAAATATCCCTTGAAATATAATGCCGATGGTAAAATAAAACCCCAGTATGTTATTGAGCAGATTTATGAAGCCACAAAAGGGGATGCTATTATTACTACTGAGGTCGGTCAGAATCAGATGTGGGCCTGCCAGTGGTATAAATATACTCATCCGCGCAGTTATATCTCAAGTGGTGGCTTAGGTACAATGGGTTTTGGCTTTCCTGCTGCTATGGGAGCAAAGGTTGGTTGCCCTGACAGGATAGTTTTTGACATAGCCGGAGACGGTTCCATACAGATGAACATCCAGGAACTGGCTACATGTGTTTGCAATAAGATAAATGTCAAGGTGGCTATATTGAATAACGGATATCTGGGAATGGTGCGGCAATGGCAGGAATTATTCTACAAGAAGCGTTATTCTTACACTACGCTTTATAATCCGGATTTTGTGAAATTAGCAGAGAGTTACGGTGCAGTGGGTATACGGGTTAGCAAAAAAGAAGAAGTGCGTCCAGCAATTGAAAAGGCGCTCGCAATAGATAATACGGTGTTTATTGATTTTCATATCGAGCCGGAAGAAAATGTCTACCCTATGGTTCCGGCTGGTGAGGCTATTAACCGTATGATTGGCGGGATGGCATAATGAGACACACAATTTCAGTATTAGTAGAAAATAAATTCGGAGTACTGGCGCGCATCTCAGGATTATTCAGTGCGCGCGGTTATAATATTGCCTCTTTAGCTGTCAGCGAGACACTGGAGCCGGCTATTTCTTATATGACAATAATAGTGGAGGCAAAAGACGAGTATGTCCTGGAGCAGATAAAGAAGCAGCTCAATAAACTCATCGACGTGATTACGGTAACAGATTTCACCAAAAAGGAACATGTTGACCGCGAGCTGATTCTGGTTAAAGTTAAATATTCGGCCAAAGATAAGGTTAAGTTAGAAGGTATACTTAATAAGTATCTGGCTAAGATTATCCAGCATAAGGCTGATACTGCAATTATTGAAGTTGTAGGAGAACAGCTGCAGATTAAACAATTGTTGGAGGCCTTGGGCCAGTTCGGTATTAAAGAATTGGTAAGGACTGGTAGAGTTGCGATGGCTTACTAAATAAGGGAGGAGAGGGAAAGATGGCAAAGGTTTATTATGATCAGGATGCGGACTTAAGTATTTTAAAGGATAAGACTATTGCGATTATCGGTTATGGTATCCAGGGTCGGGGGCAGGCCCTCTGTTTGCGTGATTCTGCCTGTCGCGTGGTGGTTTCAGAACTCGAAGGCACGCCCAATTTCGAGCAGGCAAAGAAAGATGGCTTTATTCCGGTTTCTGCAGATGAGGCAGTCAAGGCTGCAGATATTATCCAGATTCTAACTCAGGATCACGTCCAGGCCAAGGTCTACAAAGAAAGCATTAAGCCTAACTTAAAAAAAGGAAAGGCGCTCTGTTTTTCCCACGGTTTTAATATCCGTTTTAAACAGATAAAACCTCCTAAAAATGTGGATGTGTTTATGGTTGCGCCCAAGGGCCCGGGCGCATTGGTCAGGCGTATGTTTGAGGAAGGTAAGGGCGTGCCTAGTCTATTAGCAGTTTTTCAGGATGCTACAGGCGAAGCAAGGCAATTGGGCTTAGCCTATGCCAAGGCAATCGGCGCAACGCGGGCAGGGGTAATCGAGACAACCTTTGATGAAGAAACCGAAACCGATTTATTTGGCGAACAGGCGGTTTTATGCGGCGGTGTAACAGAGTTAATCAAAGCAGGGTTTGATACGCTGATTGAGGCAGGTTATCAGCCGGAGATTGCCTATTTTGAAGTGCTTCATGAATTAAAACTGATTACGGACTTAATCCAGGAAGTAGGCATTAGCGGAATGCGCCGCCGAGTTTCCAATACTGCCTGTTATGGAGATTTAACGCGAGGACCGATGATTATTACGGCAAAGACCCGCAAGACCATGAAGAAATTGCTTAAGGATATTAAATCCGGAAAATTTGCCCGCGAATGGATTAAAGAGAATGAGACAGGGAGACCTAATTTCAATAGTTTATTAAAAGCAGGTGATGAACACCAGATAGAGGCGGTGGGGAAACAGTTACGTGAGATGATGCCTTGGATGAAGAAATAAGTTAAAAGTAAAAAGGTAAAAGTATAATCCAATGGAAAAGATAATAATTTTTGATACTACTCTGCGCGACGGAGAACAGGCTCCTGGAGCGAGTCTGAATCCTGCGGAAAAATTAGAGATTGCGCATACGCTAGCTGATTTAGGCGTAGATATTATTGAGGCGGGTTTTCCCATATCCAGCAAGGGAGAGTTGGAATCCGTGCAGCAGATTGCCAAGGCCATCAAAGGTCCGGTTATCTGTGGCCTTGCCCGTGCAATCAAGGCAGATATAGATGCTGCCCAGGAAGCAGTTAAATATTCCAAGAGGCCGCGTATACACGTATTCCTGGCCACCTCCAAGATCCATATGCAGTATAAATTAAAAAAAGCCGAGGATGAAATATTAAGGATTGCCGTAGAATCTATAAAATACGCGCGTAACCTTTCTTCCGACATAGAATTTTCTCCAGAGGATGCCTCGCGCACGGAAAAGGATTTTTTGTTTAAGGTTGTGGAAGCGGTTATTGATGCAGGTGCAACCACTGTTAATATCCCGGACACCGTCGGCTATGCCGAGCCAGAGGAATTTGGTAGCTTGATTAGGGCAATCAGAGAAAATGTACCTAACATAAATAAGGCGATAATCTCCGTCCACTGCCACAATGATTTAGGCCTGGCAGTGGCTAATTCACTGGCGGCAATAAAGAACGGCGCCCGGCAGGTTGAGTGCACTATTAACGGAATAGGTGAGCGCGCAGGGAATGCCTCTATGGAAGAAATCGTCATGGCCATAAAGACGCGCAAAGATTTATTTACTGACGTAGAGACGCAAATCAAGACCGCAGGCATATATAAGGCTTCGCGGTTGGTGAGTAAATTAACCGGCTTTGTGGTTGCCCCCAAT